>Ga0181524_10004811_pt1 | contig 12317 bp, 6 predicted proteins | sample PEATcosm2014_Bin_34_FD_119761 | JGI IMG/M metagenome (GOLD analysis project Ga0181524, IMG submission 119761) | Peatland microbial communities from MTU Mesocosm Facility, Houghton, MI, USA - PEATcosm2014_Bin05_60_metaG | ecosystem: Environmental > Terrestrial > Soil > Wetlands > Peat | place...
AAACTGCACGAGGACTGGGGCACCACCCCCGCCGCGATCGACTGCTGCCTTTCCGTCGCCGACGATTACGACGTGCAGGCGATGATCCACTCCGACACGCTCAACGAATCCGGCTTCGTCGAGGACACCATCAAGGCGTTCAAGGGCCGCACCATCCACGCCTTCCACACCGAGGGCGCGGGCGGCGGCCACGCCCCCGACATCATCAAGGTCGCGGGGCTCGAAAACGTGCTGCCGTCCTCGACCAATCCGACGCGGCCGTTCACGCGCAACACGCTCGACGAACACCTGGACATGCTGATGGTCTGCCACCACCTCGACCAGAGCATTCCCGAGGACCTCGCCTTCGCCGAGAGCCGCATCCGCAAGGAGACGATCGCCGCCGAGGACATCCTGCACGATCTCGGCGCGCTCTCGATGATGTCGAGCGACAGCCAGGCGATGGGCCGCGTCGGCGAAGTCATCATCCGCACCTGGCAGACCGCCGACAAGATGAAGCGCCAGCGCGGCGCGCTGCCCGGCGATGGGCCGCGCAACGACAATTTCCGCGTCAAGCGCTATGTCGCGAAATACACCATCAACCCCGCCATCGCGCACGGCGTCTCCAAGCACATCGGCTCGGTCGAGAAAGGCAAGCTCGCCGACCTCGTGCTGTGGAGCCCCGCCTTCTTCGGCGTGAAGCCCGACCTGGTGATCAAGGGCGGCGTGATCGCCGCCGCCGCGATGGGCGACCCCAACGCGAGCATCCCGACGCCGCAGCCGGTGCACTACCGCCCGATGTTCGGGGCTTATGGGCGCGCGCGGACCGGATCGTCGCTGACGTTCGTGTCAGGCGCGGCGGTGGAGGGCGGCTTGGCGCGCAAGCTGAAGGTGGCGAAGCGGCTGGTGGCGGTGGAGAACACGCGCGGCGGGATAGGGAAAAAGTCGCTGGTCCACAACGGCGCGACGCCGGTCATCACCGTCGATCCCGAGACCTACGCGGTGACGGCGGACGGCGTGCTGCTGGTGTGCGAGCCGGCGGACACGCTGCCGATGGCGCAGAGGTTTTTTTTGTTTTGAGGGGTGCGAAGGCGCCAGGGGGATTAGTGTGCTGCTATCGTAACCCCTGTCCGCCGCTCCCTGCCGAACTTGCGCCGCTCGCTGCGCACTGTCATTCCCGCGCAAGCGGGAATCCAGCGTCGATCGAAAGCGCGGCGGCGGAAAGACTGGATCGCCGCTTGCGCGGGGATGACAGTGCGGGTTGCGCGGGGATGACGGTGCGATCGGGGACGAAAGCGCGATCGGCCGCCGCCCGTCTCACTGATTGAGGGTCTCGTACAAATCCGCCCAGGCCGGATTGAAACTCTCGATCAGTTCCAGCTTCCAGCGGCGTTCCCATTTCTTCAACTGCTTCTCGCGGGCGATCGCTTCGTTGACGTCATCGTAGGACTCGTACCAGACGAGCCGCGTCACGCCGTATTTCGCTGTGAACCCGCCGGCCGCGCCCGCGCGATGCTGATGCGCGCGCAGGCTGAGGTTGTTGGTCACGCCGATATAGAGCGTCCCGTTGCGCCGACTGGCCATGATGTAAACGGCGAACGTCCTGGGCATCTTCGATGCGACGACGGGCGGGCGGAAGAAAGAGAAGCGCGTGAGAAAGGGCGTTGTCAACGTGTCATCGCCGCCAGCTGTCATTTCCGTGCAAGGGGGAATCCAGTGCCGATCGAAAGCGCAGGCGGCCAAGAGACTGGATCCCCGCTTGCGCGGGGATGACAGCGTAGGCGAGGACGCGCGGCGGAGTGGCCCTCCCGGGCGCCCGCCGCTTCGTGCCCCACTCCAACCCCTCTCCCCACGGCGAATGCGAAGCCTTCGTGCCGAGCGGGCGAGGCGCTTGAGCGGCGCCGAACCTCACGCCTACGCCGCCGAAGCCAGCGCCAAGATCGACAACAGCAGCACCGCGCTCCACGTCACGATGCTGACTCGGCGCGGGGGATAGGCCGCGTGGAGCTGCGGCAGGCGCGCCCAGAGGGCGTAGCCGGCGATCAGGATCGGCAACAGCGCGACGAACAGGATCGCGCCGTCGAGGTGGCGCGACACCGCGTCCAAGGCGACGAACGTGGCGAGGCCGGCGAGCGGATGAAGGAATATCGCGGAGATCGCGGCCCAGCGCGGCATCTGGCCCATGATCCCGCCGACCAGCAGCAGCAGCGCCAGCACGATCCAAAGCCACAACGTCAGGAAAAACGCGGCGTAGGCCTGGCTGATCCGTTCTTCGCCGCCCCCGCTCGGCGGGACGGCGTTGGCGAGCATGGCGACGTAGAGGCCGATGGCGACCGCCAGCAGCGCGATCGCGCCGTACGGCGCGGATCGGAGCTTTTCTGACCACGCAGGCATGAGATTGCCGCCCCCTCCCCGAACGTCTTGGCTTTCGCGGTCAATATTACGGGACGGCGGGCGGCTGTCGAGAGGTTGGCCGCACGGCGCCCGCTTCCTCGATACGCTCCGCGTCCTCTTCGACGCCTTGCCCCGCCCGCGCTAGTGGTGAAAATCTGACACTTGGTTCCCGCTCGTCGGCCGTCGGTGTTGGGATGAAAAGCGGCATCTGATTCGAGAGTGGGCGAAGCAGATGCCCACTGAGCCTTTGATTGTTTCAGGCAGGCCAAGATCGTCTGTTGTCTTTGCAGAGCGTATGTTGCTCAAGGCAAGTTGCGTCGATTCCACGGGTAGGACTTGGGCTTGAAGGCACCCCGAATGTGAGTGGTGACAGCATTGTCGGTCTCGACCGCCGCGAGGCGGATATCGACGTATCGCGAACATGGCGGGCGGCATGGATTTTAACCCGCCCTTGTCGCTCAATGACCCTTTGCCGTCACTCGGAACGGCAGCTATCTGGAAGCACGGCATCGATCCGATGCCGATGACCAAATCTACCGGCAGCGGACCTTCGGATGGACCGGACGGGGACCTGCGCCTTTTCGTCACTGGGGCCGTGCTATTTTGGGAGCGGCTTTCGTCGCGAATGTCGCTGACGCCCAGCCGGCGCGCCGACGCCGTCCGGCGGAGCAGGACGAACACGGCAGCCGCCGCTGGCTATCCGACCTGACCGGGCGCATGATCGACGAAGGCAGGCGCATCAAGGGAGTCTGCATGGCCCCGGCGGATACGTACTTGCCGCGATCGTGGTCCACGGGCGCATCGTGGCTGCTGGCGGCCGCGTGCCTGCTTTATCTCGTGATGATGTTTCTCATCCTTTCCGAACCGGTCGGCTTCGACTGCGGCGATCCGGCCAGCTGCGGGATCACGAAGGGACTTGGCGCGATGGCCGAAGCGCTCGGACCCTTCTGCGCGCTCCTGTTGTGGATGACGCTTGCGATCCTGCTGTTCGGCGGTAGCGCCGTCAGGGACGAGACGACGCGGATCGTCGCTGCGATCCTGCTTCTGCTGTCCGGCGTGGCGACGATTTACGCTGCCGGCCTTTATGCCCGCTACGCCGGATGGGCGATTGCGACGCCGGCGCTGCTGCCGCCGCTGATCGCGCTCTACGCGATGCGGGCGCGGCTGCCGGGGCTTCAAGCCAGGCTTCCGACGAAAACCGCCAACATCGCCGCCTTCGGCGCAATCCTCGTTATGACGATTGCGCCGATTCCGCTGTCTTCGATCGACGCGCGTAGCTACGCCGCGCGCGGGCGGCGTCTGGAGGCCGAGCGGGAGGCGTCGACGACGCGCATGCGCGAGCAGGAAGCGCAGGAAAGGAAACGCGAGATCGCCGCATTTCAGGCGCTGACGGCGGATTCGCCGCTCGGCGACTATCTCCACGACCTGTATTACCCTTTCCCGTACGCAGCAGGCGAAGCGCGCCACCAGGAGGCGTTGACCAGGGCGCGTCAGGTCAGGAGTCGACAGGCTGACGCGGCGTTGCTGCTCAGGCAGGGGAAGATCGAGTGGCTGGAGGATTTGTGGCGTCTCGATATCGAGACGACGCCGACCATTTGCAGCGCCTATGACGATGCGCTGCGGCAGGAGGCGGCAAAAATAGACCCGGCTCTCACCACCGATCAGGACACGATCGAACGCCAGCTCCCCAACATGAAGTGGCTTGTCGGCGCGCACTGCGATCTCGGCGCCTTGCCACTCGTCGAAGCGCGGTTCCACGACTGGTGCGGTCGCCACCAGTGTCGACGAGACGACATCGCCGACAACGCAACGTACGCGATCCTCGACACGCTCGCGGCGTTCCGCCAATCGCGTTGACTGTCGGAGCGCTCACGCGCCAGGTCGCTTGCCAGCCCGCGTTCAACCGCTCGTATAGGTCGATCCGAACGTCCGCTCTCGATTGCGGATAACGTGCCGGCGGCCTCCTAATCCACCGGTCGCCACTTCGTTAATTGCGGTCAATCGCCGCGCCCGGAAGCCGGTGCTCGGATCGGCGGCAATGGGCGGTCAGCCGTCATTGCGAGGAGCCCCGGGGGGCGACGCCGCAATCCATCCCCGCAACTGAATTCAGAACCGGGGTTGGATTGCTTCGCTATGCTTCCAATAACGGGAACCGGTAATATCGTTAACGCCGAAGTGCGAGATGCGATGAGCTACGGCACTCTAACGTCCGGTATCGGGCCGCTAGTGGATCGAATCTAACGCTTGATGCCCACGTCTGACGGCGGCGATGATTTTGTCGGGATCGGCGACCCATTCGAAGGGTTTGGAATGGGCGTTGTGATCTTCGAGGAAACGATTGATCGCAGCCTAGAGGTCGGTCACGGATCGGAAGACGCCGCGTTTGAGGCGGCGCTTGGCGAGGGTGGCGAAGAAACCCTCGACGGCATTGAGCCAGGATGCCGAGGTCGGCGTGAAGTGGAAGGTCCAGCGCGGGTTCCGCGCCAGCCATCGGCGCACGGCGGGATGTTTGTGGGCGGCGTAGTTGTCCATGATGGCGTGGATGGTCTTGCCGGCGGGAACCTCGCGCTCCACCGTGTTGAGGAAACGGATGAACTCCTGATGGCGATGGCGCTGCATGTTGCGGCCCATCACGGTTCCGTCGAGGACGTTCATGGCCGCGAACAGGCAGGTCGTTCCGTGCCGCTTGTAATCGTGGGTCATCGTTCCGGCGCGGCCCTTCTTCATCGGCAGCCCGGGTTGGGTGCGGTCGAGGGCCTGGATTTGGCTCTTTTCGTCGACGGACAGAACCACGGCGTGCGCCGGCGGATCGACGTAGAGGCCGACCACGTCGCGCAGCTTGTCGACGAATTCGGGATCCCTGGAAAGCTTGAACTGGCGAATGCGATGGGGTTGCAGCCCGTGGGCCCGCCAGATGCGCTGAACCGAGGAAACGCTGACGCCGGCCGCCCCCGCCATGGCTGCGCCTGTCCAATGCGTGGTCTCGCCCGGCGGCGCTTCCATCGTCAGGGCGACGACGCGCGCGGCGATCGAGGGATCGAGCTTGGGGACGCGCGAGGGGCGCGTCTCGTCGCGCAGAAGGCCTTCGAAGCCTTCGGCCGCGAAACGTTCCTGCCAGCGCCAGACGCAGGTCTTGGCCTTGCCGGTCTCGCGCATGATCGCGATCGTGCCGAGACCCTCAGCCGTCAGCAACACGATCTGCGCGCGCCAGACGTGCTTCTGGGGAGCGTTGCGGTCTTTGACAAGGCCGCGAAGCCGATCCAAGTCGGCAGCGGTAATCGAAAGGGAGACGCCGGTGCGCATCCCGCAGACTCGCACGTCGCGAGTCCGCGCGGAATCCTCAAACGGATTCAAATGTCAGATTTGATCCACTGTCAGATTTGATCCAGATTTGATCCACTAGCTATGGGACCGCCAGTGCGCTAGCATTCCAATTTGATTGCTGCGTGGGCCGGATCAGAGCCGCACGATGCCCATCTTCGACGGTCTCATTCCCTCTGGGCAGGTCTGGCCCGCGGACGCTCGATGGCCCATGCGGCGAGCGCAGGCGTTGATGATGCGCTTTCAGGCGAAATTTCCGAATATTCATTACGATATGTTTTGGGATACTCGGCTATTGAACGCACAGGCGTACATGGGCCCTCGGGGTCGGTGCATCCGGCTGTACGGCGGGCTCGCGCGACACAGACGCATAGGCGTCGAAGGGTTGGCTTTTGCGCTGGCGCACGAAACCGGACACCATCTAGGAGGGAATCCTCGTCATCCCCTCTATATGTCGCTCTCCAGTGAAGATCGGGCGAACGAGTGGGCGATCGAGGTGGGGCTGCCCACGGTTTTTAATCAGGCGACAGCCGTCCGATATGCGACAGCCGGCTTAGCGCAGCTGAAATCAGTCTGGTTGCGCTACTCTGTCTTCAATGATCTCTATCCGTTTCCAACGGCGTTGACAACACGATGATAGGGTAAGAAAAATGGGAGGATAAGCATGGGGATGATTTTCAATTCAGCGAACACACTCGCTATTCTAGAATTAGTGCACAACAGGTATGTTAGCAATTTTAACGCAAATCGACATAACGATAAGGCAATTATTGACAGGGATATTGCGAGCGGTGCAGCAACCTATACAACAGCCCGCACGCTCAGCATCGACTTGCCTGCCGCAGGCGATTCAGCGAAATGGCGGACATGGTTAAATGGAATAGACGCGGGACCGCCAAGAGGACCTTCCGTTGGCCTACAACTCAAACAGGCGATGTCGACATTTCTTGGTGACAATAATTGCATTGCCATAGAATTCTTTGTCCTTCCTTCGGCTACGATAGCAATAACAGTTACCCCAAATCCTATACCGGCTGGTGAGACGTATTGGGGTTCTATATTGATAGAAACTGTCACCTACGACCAAGTCGTGGCCTATGTGCGCGCCCAGGGCGGGTAGAAACCCAATTCGTCGAAGGGTTCGCGCGGAGCCGCGAGCGCGCCGAGACGGGTTTCAAGGCGCCAAGCAAATGGCCTCGAGAATCGACGGCCGGGTTGGCGCGAGCCCTATCCCAGCTCCGCCATCGCCGCCTCGATGCTTTGCAGCAGCGCGGCCTCGCCTTGGCTATCGGCGGCGACGCGCGCCCGCTCGAAGTAGCCTTTCGCTTCTTCGCGCTTCTTCTTCATCGCGGACAGCACGCCGAGGTCGAAGTCGATGCGGGCGATGACGGCGCCGCTTTCGCTGAACTGCTTGTGCGAAGCCGCCTTGCGCAGCAGCGCCAACGCCCGGCGCGCGCCGAACAGCTTCGCGCCGACCAGGAACGGGAAATTCTTGAAGAGGACGGCGGCGGAGGCGGTTTGCTTGCCCGATAGGATCTGGATGTAGATCTCGGCAAGAGGAATGCGCGCGAACGCCGCGGCGGTATGATCGCCCGCGGCGTCGCGTTGCGCGATGTATTGCTCGATGACGCCGACGCCCTGGGAAATCTGGCCTAGCGCGATCAACGCCGCGCCTCGAGGTCCCTGCAGGACGCTGTAGAGCGCCCCCAGCCGTTCAAATTCCGAATTGAGCGCGTCGATCTCGGCGAGCCCTTCGCGCGTTCGGCCCATAAAAATGTTGGCGACGGCTTTGACGGCGGCGCCTTGCAGTCGGTCGAACGGCGCGATGGCCACGCGCAGGCAATCGTCCGCGTGCGCGATCGCCGCTTCGGGAGCGCCGCTCACCATGTCGATCCATCCCAGAATCCAATTTGTGACCCCGATCGCTCTTGGATCGTTGCGCTCCTCCCCCGACGCGATCAGCCGTATCGCGATCTCGCGCGCGTCCCTGACGAGGCCGCGATAAAAATAATCCCAAATGACGAAGAAATGGCTCGCGTTTTGGATGAAGTTGTCGCCGAAGCGAAGACTATCCTCCATCAATTGCGCCTTCATCCGGTCGGCGGCCTCGAGCGAGTCGAGACCGAGCCGGGTTCTGCATTGCAACAGGCCGCCGCGAGCATAGGCCCTGGCGCGACCGTCCCCGAGGCGCTCCGCAACCGTGAGCGCCTCGAGCATCAGCGCGTGCGCGGCGCGCAGCTCGAGGTTCTGGACCAGCGAAAGCGCTTGATAATAGTAGGCGATGACGAGATCGGGCGTCTCGCCGGCCTGCTTGACGACCGGCATGAATTTACGCGCGAACTGTCCGGCGTCTCTATATTCGCATTTCAGCAACAGCGTTTCGAGCAGCCGCACCACCGCCTGCGCCACCGAATCCGGCGCCGCGCAGGCGTTTTGCGCCTCGAAGATCGCCAGCGCCTGCCGATAATATTGCTCCGCTTCGTGAATGGCGTAAACGTTGAGGCTCTTCTGGCCCGCCATCGCCAGATAGGCGAACGCCTTGCCGGCGCTTTGTGCCGACGAATAGTGATAGGCGAGGGTCTCGGCGATCTCGAACAGTCGGTTGGCGCTGCGGCGCTCGAGCTCCTCGGCGACCTTGAGGTGCAGCGCGACGCGCGGACCGGTCAACAGGCCGCTATAAAGCGCGTCTCGGACGAGAGAGTGCTTGAAGACATAATCGCCCGACCTTTCGTCGCGTCGCACGAGGTCGAGCGTCTCCATCGCAGCGAACGAAGCCTCGCCGGTCTCTTGCCTCCCGCTCACCGCGATGACGAGGTCGGGGTCGAAGCGGCGCCCGATCACCGCCGCCGCCTGGAGCAAAGACCGATCGGCAGGCGCCAATCGATCGACGCGCGAGGCGAGCAGCGATTGCACGCTTTCCGGCAAAGCCGCGGCCGCCGCCGCCGGATCGAATTCCAGGCCGCTCGCGCCGCGACGCACGATGCCCCGCTCGACCAGATAGCTCGCGATCTCCTCGGCGAAGAGCGCGTTGCCTTCCGCCTTCGCCGCAATGAGCCTGGCCAGCGCCTCGGGCAGAAGGTCGACGCCGAGCCGCGCTTGCGCGATCCGCGACGTTTCCCGGGCCGACAGCGGCTCCAGCGCCAATTGCGCGACGCGGGGATGCCCGGCCCACGAGGGAACGTATCCCGGCCGGCGGGTGTGCAGGATCAGCAGCTGGAGCGGTTCGGGAATGGCGATGATGCTCGCCAGAAGCTCCTCCGAAGCGCTGTCCAGCCAGTGCAGATCCTCGAAAATCATGATCAAGGGCGTCAGCCGTGCGCGCGTTTGCACAAGCTGGCGCAGGAGGTTGCGCGTGCGCAAGCCGATCAGCACGCCATCCAGCCCGCTCAGGGCCCCCTTCGGCGGTTCGAGGCCGAGCATATTCAGCAACACGCCGAGATTCTCGGGGGAGCTGAGGCCGCGCGCCTGAAGCCCCTCGTCGAGTTTGCCCGTGACGACCGCCGCTTCATCGTCAGGCGATAGGCGAAAGGCGTCGCGCGTGATTTTGATGAAGGCGCTGAACGGCGTCCGCTGTCCGTACGGCGTGCAATTTCCGATCAGAACCCTCGCGCGCTCCTTGACGATCTGCCCGCGGAATTCGTGCAGCAGGCGCGACTTGCCGATCCCGGGTTCGCCAACGATGTCGATGATCTGAACGCCGGCGGCGATTGCGTCGAGACCGCGCTCCAGACTCTCCAGCTCCCGGTCGCGTCCGACATAGGTCGTGAGGCCGTGACGGAGCGTGGCGTCAAAGCGCGACGCGCCGGTGCGGATCGCGTCCAGCCGATAAACCTTCTCGGCGCCTGTCCTTCCCTTGATCGCCTTCTCGCCGGCGAAGCTCGCGTCCACGAGTCCCTCAACCAGCCGATGCATCGCCTCGCTCATGACCGCCGATCCCGGCTCGGCCAAAGTCTGCAGGCGCGCGGCGACGTTGACCGTGTCGCCGAGAGCCGTGACGCCGGCGTCGACGCCGCCTTGCACTTGGCCGAACACCGCGGGTCCCGTGTTCATGCCGATCCGCACCTGCGGCCGCACCCCATGCCTTGTTTCGAGATCGTCGCCCGCGGCCGCAAGCCGCTGAACAATGGCCTGAGCGGCCCGGCACGCTCGCAATGGCGCGTCTTCGAAGGCGACCGGCGCCCCGAACACCGCCATCACGCCGTCGCCGGTGAAACTGGACACGGCGCCGCCCTGCTCGCGGATCGCGCCGTCCATCAGCTGCGCGAGGCTTTGCATGAGCGCGAACGCCGCCTCCTCGCCGGATCGCTGCGAGAACAGGGAGTATCCGACCATGTCCGCGAACAGGACGACAACCTGTCGGCGTTCTGGCTGCACGCGATCCCTCCCGCTTCGCGCCCCTCGCCTCCAGGGAACACGACACGACGCCACCCGGCGACAGCGGCGCGGCGGCCGTAATCAGCGGCTGACGTCTACGCCGCCATCGTCAGCTTATCAGATTATTGTAACATAGAATTCACGCGCTACGGCGCGACGAAGAAGAAGGGCGCGGCGGCTTGGAATCGCGGCGACGCTGCGATTCCCGTCGCCTTCGTCAAACCGGACGCGCGCATGGCGATTCCTCCGCGCCCCGCGATTGTCAAACCGCGCGCGAAAATGCGATCCTCGCTTCGCAAATCGCGACGGGGATCCCGGACATGGCGGGCGGCGAAGTCGAGGTCGTGATCGTGGGCGGCGGAGCGGCCGGAATCGCCGCGGCGCGGCGCCTGCGCGCGGCCGGCGTCGAGGCGCTGCTGATCGAGGCGCGGTCGCGGCTCGGCGGGCGGGCGTGGAGCCTCGAGGCGGCCGGTTTTCCCATCGACCTCGGCTGCGGCTGGCTTCACTCGGCCGGGCGCAATCCCTGGACGCCGATCGCGCAGGCGCAGGGCCGCGCGATCGACAAGACGCCGCCGCCGTGGATGCGCCCGTCGGCCCAGATCGGCCTTCCCGCCGGCGAAGGAGCCGCCTTCGGCGAGGCGATGTGGGACTTTCACAGCCGCGTCGACGCTTATCCCGAGGTCGAGCCGGACCGCCCGGCCGCGACCCTCCTCACGCCGCAGAACCCCTGGAACAATCTCGTCAACGCCGTCAGCACCTATTACAGCGGCGCGGAGCTCGATTTCGTCTCGCTGCGCGATCTCGCGCGCTACGATGACGACGGCGTGAACTGGCGCGTCGTCGAAGGCTTCGGTCGCGTCATCGCCGATCACGGCGCCGATTTGAACGTCGCGCTCGACTGCAAGGCCGAGCGCATCGACCGTCGTGGCCGGCGCTTGCGCGTGGAGACGACGCACGGTCCGATCGTCGCCGACGCGGCCATCGTCACGCTGCCGAGCGCTCTCATCGCCGGGCAGGAAGACTTGTTCCTGCCGGCCCTGCCGGAGAAGGTGGAGGCCGCGGCGGGCCTGCCGTTGGGGCTCGCCGACAAGTTGTTCCTGTCGCTCGACGACGCCGAACAATTCGACAGCGACAGCCGCGCCTTCGGCGACGCCCGCCGCACCGCGACGGCGGCCTATCAGTTCCGCCCCTTCGGCCGGCCGATGATCGAAGCCTATTTCGGCGGCGCGCTGGCGGCCGAACTCGAGGCGGGCGGCGAGGACGCGTTCCTCGACTTCGCCCGCGCCGAGCTCGTCGGTCTGTTCGGCGCCGGCTTTGCCCGCCGCGTGGCGCCGCTCCGGCTCCATCGCTGGGGCAGCGATCCCTTCGCGCGCGGCTCCTATTCCTACGCCCTGCCTGATAAGGCCGACTGCCGGGCGGCGCTCGCCGCGCCGGTCGACGGCCGGCTGTTCTTCGCCGGCGAGGCCTGTTCGCGAAACGACTTTTCCACCGCGCACGGCGCCTTTCTCACCGGCCTCGCCGCCGCCGACCAGGCGATCGCGGCGCGGCGGCGCGGTTTGGCGAGCGCCGGTCTTTAGACGACCAGAAAGTCCGCGCGATCGCCGGGTCTTCCGCGTCGCCGGGAGACCACCAAGCCAGGGGATTTCGGATGAAGATTCGTGTCGGCTACGAGCTGATCTACGACTTTCCGCAGTCCACGCCCGTGATCATGGTTCTCGGGATCCATTTCACCCGAGCGTCCGACGTCATCGCGCCCGACTGCCTCACCACCAGCCCCTCCGTGCCGATCCACCCTACCGCGACGGCTTCGGCAACTGGTGCAGCCGCATCGTCGCTCCCGCCGGCCGAATGCGCTTGTCGGCCGACGGCCTTGTTCGCGACAGCGGCTTGCCGGACGCGATCGACCCGTCGGCTTGGCGCCATGCGGTCGAGGATTTGCCGGCGGAGACCCTCGTCTATCTCCTCGGCAGTCGCTACTGCGAGAACGATCGCCTGACCTCTGCGATTTCGTCCATCGCCGCATCGCCTTCGGTTATGAGCACGCGCGCGCCACCATGACGGCCTGGGCGGTTTTCAACGAAGGCCGGGGCGTCTGCCGCGACTATGCGCATCTCGCCATCGCATTCTGCCGATGCATGAACATTCCCGCGCGATACTGCACGGGCTACCTCGGCGACATCGGCATGGCGCCGCCCTATGGTCCGATGGACTTCGCCGGCTCGTTCGAGGCCTATCTCGGCGGGCGCTGG
>Ga0181524_10004815_pt1 | contig 12314 bp, 11 predicted proteins | sample PEATcosm2014_Bin_34_FD_119761 | JGI IMG/M metagenome (GOLD analysis project Ga0181524, IMG submission 119761) | Peatland microbial communities from MTU Mesocosm Facility, Houghton, MI, USA - PEATcosm2014_Bin05_60_metaG | ecosystem: Environmental > Terrestrial > Soil > Wetlands > Peat | place...
AGTTCGGCATGTAAATATCGAAGTTCGGCGCACGGTCGGCAGTGTATTTTGCTGCCAGATCCGTGAGTGGACATCGCCAGCCATTTGCCAGGAGCACAATGATTTCAATAAGAATCACGATGGAGAGAATTGCGGCCCAGCGAAAGGCGCCTTGCGCGGCGAGAAAGGGCAGCGCCACGATGGCTCCCGCCAGCAGCGCCCAGACCACGGTGTGCAGCACCTTGATGGCGGTCAGCATCCCGTTTTCGCCCTCACTTGCCGTCCCCATCGCATCGCATTCCGCTCGCCTGCACCGCTCCCGGGCCTGCTCTGGCAAAGTGTAACCGATTCGGGGCTTCCCGCTTCGCCCTGCACCCAGGAACGCGATAAAATGTCAGCATGTTCCATCGTTCGCATCTTTGCATTCGCGTCCTCGTGGCCGGTATTGGCCTTTCTGCTTTTTCGCTCGCTCTCTGTGCCCAGGACAGCAACCAACATGGCCGCAAATACAAGGCCCCGCCGCCCTCTGCGCATATTGAAGTCACGGTGTTGAAGGACTTCAATGGCAAGCCCGTCATCAACGCTCACGTCATCTTCCACCCTACCGAAGGTGACAGAGACAAAGGATCTCTTGAGTTGAAGACGAACGAAGACGGCAAGGCCATTATCGATGTGATTCCCATCGGCGACACGGTGACGCTGCAGGTGATTGCCGACGGCTACCAGACCTACGGTCAGAGCTACAAGATCGACAAGCCGGAGATGACGATGGAGGTCCGCATGAAGCGGCCGGGAGGCCAGTACTCCATCTACAAGAACACCGGCTCCAATGCAGGGAGCGGTAGTGGTTCCGGCGGTTCGTCGAGCCCTTCTCCGAATGCGACTCCGCCTGCCTCCGGGGATAAACCCGCCGGCGGCCAGTCGAACGCGAACCCGCCGCCACCGCCGCCCAAGTAATCCGCAACGCCGCATCGCTGACTTGCCGGCTCGCTGCCTCGCCATCTCGTTACACTAGTCTTGTGCTGCCCACTGAACCTCTCGCCGGCAAGACCGCCCTCGTGACCGGAGGAGCGCGACGCATCGGCCGCGCCATTGCCCTCACGCTGGCCGAGGCTGGCGCCGATGTTGCCATCTCCTACCGCACCTCCCATGCCGAAGCTGCGCGAACCGCGGCCGAGATTGCGGCGCATGGCCGCCGTGCCGTCGTTGTGGAGTGCGATGTCCGCTCCGAGCCGTCTGTGCGCGCGGCCGTCGCGGACGTTGTTGCTGAACTCGGCCGTCTCGATCTGCTGGTGAACAACGCCGCCGTTTACGCTTCAGCGGCTCTGGAGAGCCTTACGCTCGAGCAGTGGGACGCGGTCTTCGAGACCAATGCCCGCGGCCCGTTTCTGGTTGCCCGCGAGGCTCTGCCGCATCTGCGCGCCGCGCGCGGCAGCATCATCAACATTGGCTCGCTCGGCGGCTTTCATCCCTGGGCCGGTCACGCTCACTACTGCGCTTCCAAGGCCGCCCTGCACATGCTCACGCAAACCATGGCCAAGGCCTTCGCGCCCGAGGTCAACGTGAATTGCGTGGCGCCCGGATGGATTGCCTTTCCCGAAGCAGGCGCGGATTCCGATGCGCCGGAGGCGCCGCCATTACACGCTCCCGATCGCGGCCAATCCGCGCGTTTCGCCGCCAAAACACCCATGGGCCGCAATGGTTCTGCCGCCGATGTGGCGCAAGCCGTGCTTTTTTTCGCCACGGGCCCGCACTTCATCACCGGCCAGACGCTGGCTGTCGACGGCGGTTTGGGACTTTCGTGAAAAGAAACAAGCGGAGTTAGCGGAGTTGGCGGGGCTAGCGGAGTCAGCGACCGCGTGGATGCGCATGAGTCCCCGCCGGTTTCCTCAACCTGCCGCACATGGAGCCTGATTGCCCTCTGGAAACCAATCTAGCTCCGCTAACTCCGCAAACGCCGCTAGCTCCGCTATCTTCCGAACAATCGGCTCCAGAATCCCTGCGCGCGCGGCTCCGCGACCTCTGCTCTTTCTGAAGCGCGCTTCTCTGCGCGCGCGTGCCGCGGCCTTTCCGTCTCCGGCGCTCCGGCAAACCGTAATGGCTCAAGCTCCCACAGCCCTTTAGGCGTCGGCTGCTCAGGCCACGCCGCACCTTCCACGGCTACCTTGGGATTGGTCACGCACAACCGCCGCGCGGTCTCCTCGCCGGCATGGCTTGCCACGTACTCATAGGCGTGCTTCAAATGCGGCGGGCGCTTCACGGGATGATGCGCATCGGTGGCCACAAAATGAATCCAGTTCCGCTCCAGCAACTCGTTGGCAAAGGCCTCTTCGCGTTTGCCAAATCGCCCATAGAGCGATCCCGCGGTGACCTGGATCAGGCAACCGGCCCGCATCCACTCGCCCACCAGTTCCGGCTGGCGAAGCACCGCCGGATAGCGCTCCGGATGCGTAACGATCAGCGTGTATCCAGCCGACTGCAGACGAAACAGCGCCTCCGACATGCTGGGCGGAATCACGAAGGTGGGAAACTCGATGAGCAGGTAGCCTTTGCCGTCGATCGTGTAGCGGAGCGGATGCATGACCGCTTCCATAATATTGTCCGCCGTCAGGTGGAAGTCGCAACCAAGGCTCAGTTCTACGATGCCTTTCAGCCGTTCGCGCAGCTCGGCAAAGCGCTCCTCGACGAGCGGAGCAATGTAGGGAAACATGTCGCTCGCGTGCGGCGTGCACACGATGCGAGTGACTCCCTCGCTGGCTGCTTCCTGCGCCATCTTGAGCGAGCACTCCAGGTCCGGCGACCCGTCGTCCACTCCATAAATCAGGTGATGATGAATGTCGATCATTGTTCCAGCTTCTAGCTTCTAGCCTCTAGCCCTTCTTGCAAAATCCAAAGTTGTTGGCTCATCCATGCAAAAGCTAGTAGCTAGGAGCTAGAAGCTAGCGGCTGTCTTTCCATCATCGAGGCAAAGATTCCCCATCCATCCGCCGAGCCCAGCAACGCTTCGCTCGAGCGATCGGGATGCGGCATCATCCCCAGCACATTGCGTCCTTCGTTCAGGATGCCTGCTATGTTGGCGAGCGATCCATTGGGATTGGCCTCGGCCGTGATCTCGCCCTTGGGTGTTGCGTAGCGGAAGGCAATGCGATCCTCGCACTCCAACCGCTTGAGCTCTTCGGGCTCGCAAAAGTAATTCCCTTCCATGTGGCCGATGGGAATCTGCAGCACCTGGCCCTTCTGCAATTGGTTGGTGAACGGGCTATTCGCTGTCTCTACGCGTAAATGCACTGGCTTGCAGATGTACTTGAGGCCCGCATTGCGCATCAATGCGCCCGGCAACAAACCCGACTCAGTGAGGATCTGGAAGCCATTGCAGATGCCCAGCACCAACCCGCCGCTCGCGGCAAAGCGCTTGACTGCCTGCATGACCGGCGAAAAATGCGCAATGGCGCCCGTGCGCAGGTAATCGCCGTAGGCAAATCCGCCTGGAATCAGCACCGCGTCCACGCCCTGGAGATCTTCGCTGTCGTGCCAAAGGAACGTGACCGGCTGCTGCGCGATCCCGGCGATCACGTTGTAGGTGTCGTGGTCGCAGTTCGATCCGGGGAAAACCAGCACTCCGAATTTCATGCTTTTAGGGTAACAGCCTGGCGCAAACTTCATGCTGCGGGCGTGCTCCGCGCCGCCAGAGGCGCGAGGAGGCACGTTTTTCGCAGCGAGAAATCGGCGCCTGTTCCGTGAATCCAGTCTCCGATTTCTGCATCCAATAGTTGTTTGCACGACTATTCCCCGGACTACTCTGACTCAGCCAACTCTGCGAATCCCGATTCAATGGAAAGGAGCCCCCATGACCGCCAACCCTGCTCGCCAGCCCGTCCTTTTCTTGCCCCACGGCGGTGGCCCTTGCTTTTTCATGGATTGGACCTGGGGACCGGCCGATACCTGGCACCCCACGCAGCGCTTCCTCGAAGGGATTGCTGCGACGCTTCCCGCGACGCCCAAGGCCATCCTCGTTGTCAGCGGACACTGGGAGGAGCGCGCCTTCACGGCCAGCACTGCAGCGCACCCGAGGCTGATCTTCGACTACGCTGGCTTTCCCCCGCATACCTACCAACTCACCTGGCCCGCGCCCGGCGACCCTCAACTGGCCCGGCGCGCAGCGCAGCTGCTCCAAGAGGCCGGCCTGCCTGCGGCGCTTGACGCACACCGCGGCTTCGATCACGGCGTCTTCGTTCCTCTCAAGGTTGCGTTCCCGCAGGCGGCGATCCCTGTTGTCCCGCTTTCGCTCGCCGTTTCGCTCGATCCCGAATTGCACCTTGCCGCCGGGCGCGCGCTTGCGCCGCTGCGCGACGAGGGCGTGCTCATCATTGCCAGCGGCATGAGTTTCCACAATCTCCGTGCGTACCTTCAGCCACAAACGCTGGAACGCGCTCGCGCCTTCGATGCCTGGCTGACAAAGGCGGTCACCTCATCCGCGCCTGAGCGCGACATCCAACTTGCCAATTGGCGCAATGCGCCCTTTGCCGCCTTCGCCCATCCCCGCGAAGAGCACCTTATGCCCCTTCTCGTGGCTGCCGGAGCCGGCGGCGACGCACCGGGCGGACGTACCTTCACCGACGAGCCCATGGGTGCTGCGATTAGTGCGTTTCGATTTGATGAGTGAGACGGGCGCGACGGGACCGAAATCGCTGGGCCCAGCGCGACCTCCGGCGTCCCACATCTTCACAATGTGAGGAAATGATCGGCTCCGTAGATCAGGCCGAGCGTGAGCACGGCGATGAATGCCTCGCCGATGGCGCCGACGGCGAAAGGCCTCCAGCCCTGGCGGCCAAGTTCCCGCAGATTGGTGCGAAGACCCACCCCGGCAAAGGTCAACAGGAAGGCCCAGCGGGAGAGGTTGGCAAGGCTTGCGAGTTGCGGCTTGGCAAAGAAGCCCAGCGTGGCAAGCAGCGAAATGAGCAGGAATCCCAGGATGAATTTGGGGAATTTGTTCCAGAGAAATGCCGCCTTGTTGCCGATTTGCGCAGCTTGGCCGCGGGAAGACCAGTAGAGCGCATAACCCAGCACGACAAAGCCGATGAGGGCGTTGCGGCTGGTCTTGGCGAGGACGGCAACTTTGCCGGCCGCATCGGAGTAGAGAGCGCCCGCGGCAGTGGCCTCGGCAGTGTTGTCAACGGCGAGTCCTGCCCAGAGCCCGTAGGCCTTGTCGCTGAGATGCAGGGCGTGGCCGATGAGCGGAAAGGTGAATAGCGAGATGGCGCCGAGGGCAAGGATAGCTGCGATGGCGTAGGATGCGTCTTCATCGTCGGCGTCGATGGAGGGCTTGGCGGCAATGATAGCCGAGACGCCGCAGATGGATGAGCCGATGGCGAGCAGCGAGGTGAGCTTGGGCTTGAGTTTGAAGGCGCGGCCCAGCAGATGCATGAAGGCGAGCGAGAGCGAAAGCGCGATGGCCACCAGCAGCAGCGAGATTCCGCCTAGGTGCAGCACGTCTCCCAGCAGGAAGCGCGAACCGAGCAGAACAATGCCGGCTTTCAGCCAGAATTCATAGGTGGCGACACCGGGCGCGAAGATGCGGGGAACACCAACGATGTTGGCGAGAATCAGGCCGATGACGATGGCCCATAGCACGAATTCAATATCGGGGAAGGCGATGTGATGCGACTTTGCGTAGGCATTGATCGACAGTTCGATGAATTTGCCTGCGTATCCCACGGCGCCCAAAAGCAGCAGGCCGGGAATGAGGGCGATGGCGCGTTGACCGAAGGATGTAGCTCCGGGTGTTGCAATGGCGGCGGTTGCCATAGAAATCTCCCTGATTGAAGAAAGTTGTCTGTTCCCGCGCGATGGATTCCGTCACCATTTGACGGGTGGAATCAAGTTAAGGCGCACCAACAGTGCTGCAAGGAGCGCGAGCGCGACAGCATACCAGTCGAGCGAAAGGCTGCGCCCGGATGCGATGGGTTGAGCGTTCGACATGATCGACCTCCGTGACTCGTAATGAGAATGCGTGTTTCGTCTGAACCGGGAAATGCCGAGGTGCAACTCTTGCAGCGATGCTGCCGCGACCTGATGGGACCGTTCAAATTGGAGCGCCGGGCGGGAATTGAACCCGCGAATACAGGTTTTGCAGACCTGCGCGTTAGCCACTTCGCCACCGGCGCTCTTCTAGACCGTCGCCGGGGGATTATGACCGGCGATCGGACGCATCAACAAAAAAGTCTTGGTAGTGGGTCAGTTCGAACCAAACCGTCCCTCGGGGGCTAAAGCCCAAAGTTCTAAGCGCCCCGTGCGGCACGACTGAAGTCGTGCCCTTTCGCGACGGATTCAAACTGAATCACTACGAGAATTGTGAATTGTGCGCTAAGCCTTGAGTCGACAAGCGCCTTGCAGGGCCTGAGCGGCTTCCGCGTCATCGGTCTCGCGCAGTTCGCGCACAGCCCAGCCGGCGATGAGGAGGCTGGGAGCGGCGGCGGGGGAGACGGAGCCGAGCTCGCCGAGCATGGTGTGCAGCACCTGCTGATCGGGTTGCGCGGCGCGGGAGACCACGGCGCAGGGCAGATCGGCGGGAAGGCCCTCGGCCAGCCACTCCGCGGCCAGCAAGTTGAGATCGCGGCCGGGCATGTAGACCACACGCGTGCCGGATTCGAGCGCGGGCAACGCCTCGCGGTTGTGCGACTGCGCATGATGGCCGGTGGAGAAGGTGACGTGCGAGGCCCACTCGCGATCTGTGAGCGAACGGCCAAGAGCCGCGGCGGCAGCAAACGCCGCCGAAACGCCGGGAACAATTTCGTAAGAGACGCCGGCTTCGTCGAGCGCATCCATCTCTTCGGCCGCGCGGCCAAACAACAGCGGATCGCCGCTCTTGAGGCGCACCACACTGCGGCCGGCGCGGGCGTGCTCGATCATGAGCGCGTTGATCTCGTCCTGGGTGATGGTTTTCGTGCCGCAACGCTTGCCGACATTCACAACCATTGCATGGGCCGGCGCCAGGTCGAGTATTGCTGCAGGAACAAGGTCGTCGTGGAGCAGGACATCGGCGGATTCGATGAGGCGGATGGCCTTCACGGTGAGCAGATCGGGATCGCCCGGACCGGCGCCGACGAGAGCCACCTGGCCGGGGATGGCACGCGCGGCTCCCCTTCCCGTCCGCGCCAACTGGCGCGTGGAGCACAAGGCGGAGTCGCAGATCTGGCGCTGCGCGAGCTCGTGGAGGAGCAGGCGGCGCTCTTCACCGCGGGGATGCGTGGAGAGGACCTCGCGGCGCAGTGCGCCGAGCTGCGCGAGCCACGGCCCAAGATCCTCGGGAAGCTGCTCGTCGATTTCGCGGCGCAGCCTTTGCGCAACAGCCGGGCTTTCGCCGGCCGTAGAGATGGCGATTTGCAGGTCGCCGCGGCTGACCACGGAGCCGAAAAAGAAGTCGCAGTTGGGAATGTCGTCGACGCTGTTGCACGGGATGCCGCGCGCGACGGCCTCACGATAGACTGTAGCGTTGACTGCGGGCACGTCGGTAGCGGCGATGACGATGAAGTTGCCGTCGAGATCGGCGGCCTGAAACTCGCGCTCGATCCACTCGAGCTTGCCTTCGGCGGCAAGTTGGCGCACTTCAGGCCGGGCCTGAGGCGCAATCACACGAAGCTTGACGCCGGTTTTGAGCAGGCTGCCGATCTTCTCGAGCGCCACCGTTCCCGCGCCCACCAGCAGTCCGGGGCGGCCATCGAGTTTGAGGAAGATCGGCAGTAGGTTCATGTCAGTTCACAGTTCGTAGTTCTTAGTTCGTGGTTCGTGATTCGTGGCCGGTTCAAATTCTCCGCAGGGGCTAAAGCCCGATGGCTTTTTGGGCGATTCTTGCGGCCCGGCTGAAGCCGTGCCCTTGTTACAAAACTGGCTTTTGAAACGCGCTACAGTCAGTTTTTCGCACCTCGGTCCCTACTCACCACTCCCTATTCCCTGTCTTCCTCACTCCGCGACGGCGTGCGGCACGCGGCCGGTGGGCAGATCGCGCTCCACGGGTTCGAGATCTTCGCCGGCCAGTTGCGCGCGCAGTTCATCGTTGGTGTGGCGTGCAAACCAGGAGCGCAGGCTCTCCTGCGACGCGCGGCCGCCGAGGTAGTTGCGCAACAGGCGTTCAATGGTTTCGGGAACCAGGGTTGCGGGGCAGCGATAGCCTACCGGTCGCGCTACGCCGGCGAATTCCCCGACCGCGCCGCCCAGGCAGAAGTAATACGCGTCGACAAGCTGGCCCTCGTGCTTGATCTTCTTGCCCTCGAGACCGATGTCGGCGATCCAGTGCTGGCCGCAGCCGTTGGGGCAGCCGGTGACGTGGAGCTTGAGCTGCTGATCGAACTGCGGCAGCCGCTCCTCAAGCTCGTCGACCAGCCAACGCGTGAAGCCCTTGGTCTCAGTAATGGCCAGCTTGCAAAACTCGGTGCCGGTGCAGGCGATGGCGCCGCGCCAGAAGGGCGAGGCTTCAACGTGCAGGCCGATCTGGCCCAGCTCATGCGCCAGTTCGCCGGTTTTGGCGTAGGGCACGTCGACGATCACAAGGTTCTGCGAAACGGTGGCGCGCAGCGAGCCGCTGCCGAAGCGATCGGCCAGATCTGCCACGGCTTCAAGCTGCTCGCCGGTCATGCGGCCGCGGAGCACCGATGCGCCGACGTAGGCCAGTCCCGGCTGGCGCTGCGGATGGATGCCCACGTGATCGCGGAGGCTCTCGTCGGGAATGTCTTCGGGAACAGCGGGATCGAGCTTGAAGCCGATGCGCTTGTTCAGCTCGTCCAGGAAGCTCTCCGGCGTCCAGCCTTCGCGCATGAAGAGGTATTTGAGGCGCGCGCGATCGCGGCTTTCGCGGAGGACCATCTGATCGCGGAAGATTTCGGTGACGCCGTGCACCACGCGCACGGCCTGGTCGGGACGGACAAAGGCGTCAAGACGCAGGGCAAGATGCGGCTCGTTCGACAGGCCGCCGCCTACGCGCAGCGAGTAGCCCACTTCGCCATCGCGCACCACGGGCGTGAGGCCAATGTCGTTGATCTCCGGATAGGTGCACCAGGAGGGGCAGCCGGTGGCCGAGATTTTGAACTTGCGCGGCAGGTTGTAGAACTCGGGATTCGCGGTGAGGTGATGCGCAATCTCGCGCGCGATGGGCGAGGCATCGATGAGTTCGTCAGCGGCCACGCCGGCCAGCGGGCAGCCGGTGACATTGCGCACCACGTCGCCGCAGGCGCCCTTGGGCGAGAGGCCGATGGCGTCGAGGGCGTCAACCACCTCGGGCAATGATTCAATGGAGAGCCAGTGCAACTGAAGGTTCTGGCGGACGGTGATGTCGGCGAGATTGCGGGCGTATTTGCGCGTGATTCCGCCGATGGTGCGAAGCTGGCTGGCCGAAACGATGCCGTTGGGAATGCCAATGCGCATCATGAACCAGTCCGTGGCCAGCCCTTCGCCGCCCTTGCCTCCGGTGGCGCCTACGCCGTCGCCCTGGGTGTAGATGCCCCACCATTTGAAATAAGCCGACGCCCACTCGGGCACCACGCTGGAGCGTCCCTCGCGCGCGAACGTACGAACCTCGTCAAAGGCCTCCCAAGGATTCTTTGCGCGCTTCAGGCGCTCCATGCGCTGGGCTTTGGTTTCTTTTTGCGGAATCTCGCTCATTTCTTTCCTTTGTATGTGGTTCAGGGTGAGAATCGGCCGTAAAAGTGGAATGCCCGCGTCAGCTTTCGCTGTACCGCGGGCATTGGGAAGCCGGCTAGAAGGTCTTTGGACTTAGACCGAGGCTGCCCGTACCACGCGCACAGCGTGCATACAGCAGCAACAACAGGTCCTAACGTCCATGAAATGAATATAGACCGAAATGGTCCGATTTGCAAGTCTGGTTTCTTGATTGCTGGGTAGGGCCAGGGATCGCTCCCATCCTTTTCCGCAAGAAAGCGCGGAAAAGGATGGGGCAACGGATCAGGTAAGAGGCTCTGCGGCAAGCAGTTCCGCGAGAATGCGCTGCTCGGCTTCCTGGGCGGCCCGGGCTGTGACGGGCGAGAGTTCCATGGAGATGGGCTGCCGGGGATCGATGGCGATGGCGTAGAGCACCACCTCGCGCGATCCGCCCCGCATGTAGAACGCGTCGAGGAGATCTTTGACGCCGATGTCGTGCGCGGTGAGCGTGGGAGGGTAATCGCGCGAGAAGCGCGGCGTGGTGCGAGTCACGGTGCCGGGTGGGTTGCCGTCGGCAGCGGCGTCGATGAGAATGACGCGGGCGGCGTTCTCGAGCGGCTCCAGGAGAATGAAGCCGCCGGTGCCGCCGTCAAGGCACTCCACGCCGGCCGGCAGGGTGTGCTTTTCGAGCGCGCGTACCACGTGCACGCCCACGCCTTCATCGCCCATGATGACGTTGCCCAGACCGAGAACGAGGGTCTTCTTTGTATCCATCAATTCCTGAGTTTAATTCATGGAATCGATACGGGCGTAGTTAGAGCAGACAGAGAATCATGTGAGGAAGTGGAACAGGTTGGAGAAGTATCCCTCAGGGGCTGAAGCCCCAATTCTTAAATACCGCCTATTCGGCACGACTGAAGTCGTGCCCTGATACAAAACACAGCCTACCCGGCACGACTAAGGTCGTGCCCTTTCGCAAAGCCCTATTTGAGTCCAGGCCCCAGAATTGGGACCTGGGCTCGCTTTCTCTTACTTCTGCTTGTCTGCGTCTTTCGTTTCAATCAGCTTGCACGCGGCGGTCATTTGCTCCGGGCTCTGACGGTCAAACTTCCATCCACCGATGATCGAGGATACCGTCCCGCGGCCCTCAATGTAGTCGTGATAGAAGCTGAGATAGATGTGAACGATGACGAACGTGACAAAGAACCACAGGAACAGGTGATGCCAGAAGCGGACGGAGAACTCGCCGCCCATTAAAGGCACAATCCACTTGAACATGCGCGGCAGCCACGCATTGCTCATGCTGGAATAGAGCGCGAAGCCGGTGATGGTCTGGAAGCAGAAGGCCAGGAAGGTCAAAAAGTAGATAAGCGCCGCCAGCGAGTTGTGCCCTGTGGAGATTTCGCCGCGCATCTTGGTTTGCAGAACGTCGGTCTTGATGACGTCGGCAATTTCATGCTGCTGCGCCTTCGTGAGAGGGAAAAAGTTGCTCCACTTGGCGTACTTGTTGCCGACGAATCCCCAGTAAATACGCGCGGCAAAGTTGAAGACATACACGTAGGCGGCGGAAAAGTGGATGAAGCGCACCCAGCCGAACCAGTATTGCTGATAAGCCTCGGACGCGTACGCAATGCGCACCGGATGTCCGATGAGGAAGCCGGTGATGCATAGCAGAGTCAACGCGATGGCGTTGATCCAGTGGTAAGCGCGAACGGGAAGCTCCCACACGTACACGCGCCGGTACTCTACCGGCGCGCTGCCGTTGGCACGAAAGACGTCTGTGACACCAGTGCTCTGTGTACTCATCGCCATCACTCGAAGGAAATCTGGTGAAGGTGCCGTCCCTGCGGATCGTAAAGATGCACGGCGCAGGCCAGACACGGGTCAAAGGAATGGACGGTGCGAATGATCTCCAACGGCTGATCGAGTTTCGCCACCGGTGTGCCGATCAGCGACGCCTCGAAGGAGGAGCGCTGCAGCTTGGCGTCGCGGGGCGAACCGTTCCACGTGGTGGGGACGACGAGCTGGTAGTTTTCGATGGCGCCGTTGTGGATCTTGATCCAGTGCGCCAGCGCTCCGCGCGGAGCTTCTTCGAGGCCCACGCCTTCACAATCAGCAGGCCAGGTCTTCGGATCCCACTTTTCGCCGTTGAACGTGGATACATCGTTGTTCTTCACGCGATCCATCAACTGGCCGAAGAACTCCTTGAGCCAGATCATCGCCAGCGCCGCATCGATGCCGCGCGCCGCGGTGCGTCCCAGGGTGCTGAACAGAGCGCCGACAGGCACGCCCAGCTTGCCCAGCACCATGCCCACCGTGTCCTTCACGTCCGCGTGGCCGGCGGCATAGGAAACCAGCAGACGGGCCAGCGGTCCCACTTCCATGGGGTTTTCCTTCCAGCGCGGAGTCTTGAGGAACGAGTACTTGTCGAAGCCCTCGAGGCTCTCGAATGGAGGCTTGGGTCCGGTGTACTTGATGTTGGTCTCACCCGCCCACGGGTGTATGCCCACGTTGTCTCCGCCGTCGTAGGTGTACCAGGAGTGCGCAATGTACTCCTTGATCTCCTGCTGGTCGCGCGGATTGACGGGCAGCACGGTCGAGAGGTCGCGGTTGAGCACGGCGCCCCGCGCGTACTTGAACGCCTCAGGATGGTTGTAGCCGTTGGTCGGGAATTCGCCGTAGCA
>Ga0181524_10004816_pt1 | contig 12314 bp, 12 predicted proteins | sample PEATcosm2014_Bin_34_FD_119761 | JGI IMG/M metagenome (GOLD analysis project Ga0181524, IMG submission 119761) | Peatland microbial communities from MTU Mesocosm Facility, Houghton, MI, USA - PEATcosm2014_Bin05_60_metaG | ecosystem: Environmental > Terrestrial > Soil > Wetlands > Peat | place...
ACCGGGAGGCCATACGCGCGGTGCCACCGTTGGACAGTGCGCGAGCTTCTGCCCAGGTACTCAGCGATCGACTTCCAGGAGTCGATTCTCTTCTGGCGCGATGATTCGTTAACGGTTCCGTACATTGAGCAGCTATCTCCCACTACCTAGATGAGGGCCCTCACTGCATTTCAATGGAATGTATCGCTGCGTTCGTGGGGAGTCAGCCGGCAGTCTAATGTCGCGAAGTGTCATTAAATGTAACACGGGACTTAGAGATCTCTAGAAACATTGTGGTACTTTAGACAGAAAAAGTAATCATCATTGGTTACTTATTTGCAGATCTACCTCGTCGCAGGTAATATGTCTCGATCATTGGTAATCAATCGATGCGAATTCATCGCATACTTTGCCTCTTTGTAGCCGTCCCGGCGACACGCTTTGACAGCTTTCGGCAACGAGCTGTTCCCCGTGTCCTTCCACGACATCATTTGATTGCTGAACGGTGGGCAGCATGCCCGATGGCATGTTTTGTCGCTTTTGTCCCTCAATTGTCGCTACTTTACAGGCTTCACAATCTGCATTTACGCCTAAGATTCTCTTACTTGCCTCCAGCCTCAATTGGAGCTGTGTTACTTAATGATTCCTCAGAATGAAGTCTGCGTTCAGGGAGTTGTGACCCTCTCCCAGGGCTCCAACTCCGTCCGGGAAGATGCCGCAGGGCAAGCGCCTTGGCATGTTCTGCACGTCCGCTCGAACTACGAAAAGCGGGTTGTGCAACATCTCACGGTTCGCGCCGTGGAGCACTTCTTGCCGCTTTACTGTGAGCGCGTGAAGTGGACGGACAGAACCGTCGTGACGGAACGGCCGCTCTTCTCCGGATATGTGTTCGCCCGATTCGTGCCCGACGCCAGGATCACTGTGATCAGCACACCGGGCGTTGTGCGCTCGCTGGGCGATGACGAAGGAAGCCTCGTCAGCTGCGCAGAGCTCGATAGGATTCGCGAGGGACTGTCCAGCGGACTCCTGCTGCGTCCACATCCGCGTGTCTCGGTGGGCCAGGAAGTGCGAGTCCGCAACGGAATCTTCGAGGGGGTCGAGGGTGTGGTGACGGAGCTCCGCCAGCAGTGCAAGGTGATCATTGCGCTGGCTGCGGTGCAGCAGTGCTTCTCCCTCGAACTGGAGTTCGGGGATATCGAAATCTTGAAGAAACCTGTCGTCAATACCACACAAAGGTTGCGGACGGCCTTCCAGTACGGCGATTGACCCCCACGAAAGATCATTTGAGGAAAAGCACCCAATCATCATGGCGAATGATCGCGGACTGAAGTATTGGTTGAGTGCCTGGATTCCGGTAGCCGTGGGGGCGGTGGTCATCTGCTTGGAGTCGACAGAATGGATGGGAGCAGACCACACCACTGGCCCGCTCCGGTGGCTCTTTCAGCTGATCTTTGGTCCTATCAGCAACGCCCGATGGGAATTCGTCCATAGCCTGATCCGCAAATCTGGACACTTTCTTGGCTATGGAGGGATCGGGTTGACGTGGCTCCGCGCCTGGTGGATGACTCTGCCCCGCTCCGGCTTCCTGGAGGATGCAGCTCTTGCGCTTCTGGGAACGGCGCTGATGGCAAGCGCCGATGAGTACCACCAGACCTTTCTACCCAACCGGACAGGCTCGCCATTGGACGTGCTCCTGAATTGCTGCAGTGCCGTTGTTCTGCTGGTGGTGACTTACATCCTCGTGCGTCTGTTCAGGCCCAGGAAATTGGCTTGAGCTTCAAAACGACACAGCTTAAGGCGGGTACCCGATCGGGAGCATAACGAAGCAGGTCACCCAGAATGCGTTTCCAGCGGTTCGGTCTCAGTATCGATCGAACGGGTCTTCACTTTCCTGCTGCTGGGAATCCCACGGCCCCTACCGGAACATTTGGCAGCTCCGTTTGACTTCCCTTGGTTGACCAGTCAACCGCCGACTTGACCGCGGGGATCGCCGAGGATTGGACGATGTGTTTCAGTAGATAAATGCTCGGGTTGTAGTCCAGCACCAATTCCTTAAGCGCAACCACTAGACGGCCCGTATCTCGCGCCTCGCAAACATCGTGGAGGTGGCCGAGCCAGACCTGGATATCGCCTGCTGGCATCCCGTTACCTATGAAGATGCGAATCTTTTCGTGCGTGGTCGGAACTGTGTCTTCAAGCAGCGTACTTAGTTCCTCATAGAGTTTTTCGCCAGGGCGCATGCCCGTGAACTTGATCTTGATGTCTTCATCCGGCTTGAGTCCTGACAGCAGGATCAGATTTCTGGCTAGATCGACAATCTTCACGGGCTGTCCCATGTCCAATACGCAAATTTGACCGCCCTTTCCTATTGCCGAAGCTTGCAGCACAAGCTGACATGATTCGGGGATGGTCATGAAGAAGCGGCGCATCTCGGGATGCGTGACAGTAACAGGCCCGCCGGCCGCGATTTGCTTCTTGAAGATGGGGATGACGCTGCCGTTTGAACCCAGAACATTGCCAAAGCGGACAGCAACATAACTGGTCCGGCCATTCTGAAGGGCAAGGAGGAACAGTTCGGCAACTCGTTTGGTTGCGCCCATTACATTTGTTGGACGGACCGCCTTATCAGAGGAGATTAAAACGAAGTCTTCGACGCCGTGCTTCGCAGCTGCTACTGCCATGTTGTAAGTTCCGAAGACGTTGTTTTCAACAGCTTCGAATATGTGGGCTTCCATCAGGGGAACGTGCTTGTAGGCGGCAGCATGATAGATCGCGCTGGGCTTATACTGCGACAACACTTCGTCGATACGGGCACGATTCTGAATGCTGCCGACTACTGGGAAGAACGGAACATGCGGAAATGCTTGCCGCATCTCTCGATCGATCTCGAATAGAGGCGATTCGGCAATTTCGAATCCAACGATCTTCGCAGGTCTGAAGCGAGCTATCTGCCTGCACAATTCCGAGCCGATGGAGCCGGCAGCGCCTGTAACGAGCACGATCTTGCCTTCAAGTTGGCGTCGGATTTGACCTTCGTCGAGCTGTACAGGAGTTCTGCCCAACAAATCCTCAACTGCCACCTCGCGAATCTGGCCTGCGAGACCATTTCCTTCAATCATTTCCGCTAAGCCTGGAACCGTCTTGCACTCTGCTTTCGCCGCATGGCACTGCTTGAGGATTCGAGTCATCTCGGCGCCCGTGGCCGAGGGAATGGCAATCAGAATCGTCTCAATATTGTGCTCTTTTACCAGTGCGTCGATCTCGTCTCCTCCTCCAAGTACCGGCACGCCAGCAAGCCGCAAACCCTTCTTGTCCGGACTGTCGTCCAGGAAACCGCATGGGCGATACGTCAATCGTGGATTGTGCCGAATCTCTTTGAGCAGAGTAATCCCCGCGCTACCTGCTCCGTAGATTAGCGTGCGTCTCTCCACGATCTTTCTGCTCTGGAGGCTTGACGTAGCTTCCACCGTCATGCGCACGATCACTCGAAGCCCACTTGTGGCAAGGAAGCAGACCATCAAATCGAGAACGTATATTGACCTTGGGAACCCTGAAGGCGCAATCAACCGGATCAGAATGGTACTGATAGCCGAGGCAGTAAAGTTGCCGACGGCTACCCGGAGGAGATCGGCCATAGACACGTATCGCCACAAACCCCGATCAAGTTTTGCGGCAAGGAACACGGAACTCTTGACCAGAACCCAGATCGGAAGTGCATAGAAGAGATAGCGACGGTACACCAGTGGCAGGCTGAGGTCGAACCGCAGTAGAAATGCCGCCACACCTGAAAACGCGAACAAGCCAGTCTGCGCCGTCAAGATGAGAGCTCGGCGCATTGCCTCACGGTGATCACTTATTCCCCACGCTTTAAGCATTTTCTGCATCCTTAATTGACCATCCCCAGCTCCCCGGCTTCCACGAGGCACTTCGTTTGGACCATCTGCGTCAACGCGTCTCCGCCGGCCGCCTTTCGCACGCTATTAATCACGTATAGCTGCTCTTCCTCAGTCAGACTGCTCGAGCTGGGTAAGCATATCCCTCGCCTGAACAAGTCCTCCGCAACCTCTCCGCCATAGCGTTCACATCCCGCATACAGAGGCTGCAGATGCATCGGCTTCCAAACCGGCCGGGACTCCACGTTTGCTTCATCGAGCGCCCGGATCAGTGCGTCTCTAGATAAGCCAAACTTCTTCTCGTCGATGAGAAAGCAGCTAAGCCAGTTTGTGTGGAGGCCGTAAGGCGCCTGTGGCATTAAAGTGATCCCGGGAAGATCGGCAAAGGCGTCGCGATAACGAAATGCGATGGTGCGACGCTGCTGGACGCGCAAGTCCAGCACTTCGAGTTGTCCGCGGCCGATCCCCGCCAGGACGTTGCTCATGCGGTAGTTGTAGCCCATTTCTGAGTGTTCGTATGCAAGCCCCGGATCGCGTGCCTGCTGCGACCAAAAGCGGGCCTTCTCGACCCACGACGGGTTGTGCGAAGCGAGCATTCCTCCGCCGGTCGTGGTGATGATCTTGTTTCCGTTAAATGAGTATGCAGCGATGTCGCTGCAGACCCCGGAGCGCTTTCCTTTGTACGTAGCCCCCAGCGCTTCTGCCGCGTCCTCGAGAATCGGCGCGCCATATCGCTCGCACGCAGTGCGGATCGGGTCTAAATCGGCGCACTGTCCGTAGAGATCGACCACGACCACAGCCTTGGGCAGCCTGTCGGCCGAGGCCTTTTCCCGCAACGCCATTTCAAGCAACGATGGATCCATGTTCCAGGTTTCATAGTTGCTGTCGATGAAGATCGGCTCGGCTCCCAGATAGCGAATCGGATTCACGCTGGCGACAAAAGTAAGGGTCGAGCAGAGAACCGTATCGCCCGGCCCGACGCCGAGCAGGCGTAGGCCGAGATGCAAGGCGGCGGTTCCGCTGCCCAGAGCAACCGCGGGCATGCCGACGACATCCGCAAATTCCTTTTCGAAGGCCGCGACATTGGGGCCGGTCGTGGATAACCAGTTCGTAGCGAACGCTTCGCGTACGTAGGTCTCTTCGCCGCCGCCCATATGCGGTACCGACAACAAAATGCGCTTCATTCCGATTGTGTTCCTAAAGGCTGCGCAGCAGGCCGGGCAGGCCTGAGCAGTCAGCCATCTCGTAGTCCGGAACTACGTCCGAATTCTCCATTTTGCGGTGCAGTCCGCCTGGCCGCCGCACGCGAACAGTGGTCCATCCCAGCTGCTTTGGCGCAGTGAAATCCTTAAGCGGATTATCGGCGACGTACACGTGAAGCCTCGCCGGCCGGGATTTCTCAACCTGCCGAAAAGCCCGCGGATGCGGCTTGCGAAACGCGCTTCCCATAATTTCTGTCAGGATCAGGGGGTCGGCAAAGCGACGCAGGCCGAGCGCATCGACTTTTCGGCTTTGGCTGGCAATCGGCCCGTCACTGATCACGGCGATTGAAGCCATGGAGGAAAGCGTCGCGAGAGACTCCTTTGCATCGTCCGCAAGCGCAATGGCAGGCGCGTGCGTTCGATAAATCTCGACCAGAGCCGATACCAGCTCCGGGTTCGACTCGCCGCGGGTTTCCTGCAGCACTGCGTTGAAGATCGACCCACGCAATCCCATCGCAAAGCAATTCCAGCAACGCCCGGCGAAATCCTCAATCCGCAACCACTGCGATGCCCAGCGCCCGACGGCCTCAAACCCGCTGCGCACGTAGACGCTCTCCAAGTACAAAGTGTCGTCTATGTCGAAGACAACGCAAACATCGTGTGTCATGTTCGTACCATGCTCCCCGGGACGTAGACGGCTTCGTCGTAGCGAAGCATGGCCAAATCATCAGTCCACCCTTCGAAATAAGAAAGACGCTTCCCTTCCCATTCATCCAAGAGCCAGTCGGTAAACCGGGCGCCTGCGCGGTGGGCCAGCGGATATCCGCCGCCGAACCGGGCATTCATCTCGATGATCTTGATCTTGCCGGCCTCATCCACAAAACACTGAATATTGAGCGGGCCGTATGCTCCAGGCAACTTCGATGCGACCTCGCGGGCCAAGTCCATGAGGCACCGATCCTTCATCGTGATTCCTTTCGAGACCTCGCCAGCCCTGACCTCCATTCTCCAGTGGGGCAGCGCGCACACACACTGCCCTTCGCGATTCACATAGGCGTTGACCGTGAATTCGCGCCCTGGCGCGATCTCCTGCACGATGTAGCCACTCGTTACTCGTTCGATGGCCTCGAGCTCGAGCCGGGTTTGCACCCGCCGGACGCCGATGGATGCGCTCCCGTTAAACGGCTTGACAATCAGCGGGAGCTGCCATGCGGCGGGATTTTTAAGCGCAGTTTGGATGCCGGTCTGCCGGACGGTGGGAAAACCATTGGCTACCAGCCAATCGTGAGTCGCGATCTTGTCGCAGCAGATCTGCACCGTCGCGGGGGCCGAGATGCAAACCACAACTCCAGTTTCAGCGAATCGCCGGCAGGCTGCCGCGTAAACGGGAAGTTCGGTGTCGATGGTGGGAACTACGAGCCCGATCGCGCGTTTTGTGCACTCCTCGAGTACGGCGTCCACGAACGCAGGTTCCGTGCAGCGCGGAACCCGTGAGGCGCCGACAGCCAGGAAAGCCGCCGGAGCGCTTGCTCCCGAGTCGATTGCAAAGACGCCGGCGTTGGACCCACGGGCCGAAAGCGAATCCCGAAAGCACGCAAGCAGACCGACCCTTCGACCGACTGACGAGATGAGGATATTACAGGGCGCCATGGCCTATTTCGGGTGCAGTTTGCCGGAAGGCGAGCCCAAGAACTCGGGCATGGTCGCATGGCCAACCTGGCTGATGCCTTGCTGCCGAACCACTTTCAACAAGGTCAGCCAGAGGATCTTGAGATCGAGCCGTAAGCTCTGATGGTCGACGTACCAAACGTCGAGATCGAACTTCTCTTCCCACGAGAGCGTATTGCGGCCATTCACCTGCGCCCAGCCTGTGATACCAGGTTTCACCTCCTGGCGCCGCCGCTGGCGCGGACTATAGCGCGGGAGGTACTCCATCAACAGCGGGCGCGGTCCAACCAGGCTCATTTCGCCACGCAGGACGTTCCAAAACTGCGGCAGCTCATCCGCACTGACTTTGCGCAAGCATCGCCCCAGCCGCGTGAGCCGTCTTTCATCCGGCAACAGCGATCCGCGAGGATCTTTCGCCGTTCGCATGGTGCGAAACTTCAAAACCGTGAAGGGCCGCTCATAGCGGCCGGGCCTTACCTGCCTGAAGAACGGCGTTTCGCGCATGGTTAATGAAATGGCAGCGGCGACTGCGCCGATGAGCGGGGCCAGCAAAACAAGCCCAATCGCCGCAATCAGAATGTCCAATGTTCGCTTGAAAAATGCGTACATCAAGTTTATTGAACGAGCGAATCGAAGACGCGTTCGAAGCGATCTGCTCCGGCGCGCAGCGAGAGCTCTCGAACGTAGAACGACCGGCCGGATTCGGCCATTTCCGACAGGCGGCTTGAGTCCGCTGCCGCCAACTCAGCGAGGGCGTCGGCGATTCCCTGCGGGTCCTCCGGTTTACAGGCAATGCCCCCACCCGAGCGCTGAATCAACGCCGCCGCATCGCCACTGACTGCCATGAGCACGGGCTTGCCCGCGGCAAGATAGGCTTGCGTCTTGGATGGGATCGTAATGCCAAACAGCGGGTCGTTCTTCAAGTGGACAAGCAGCACATCGGCATCGGACAGGACGCTGCCCATCTCGCGCATTGGCATCCGCGGCAGGAACTGCACGTTGGTCAGCGCCATTTCCTGGGATTTGCGTTCCAGGCGATCCCGGTCGACGCCGCCGCCAACGAAAACGAAGAGCGCGTGCGGCAGCGAGCTGGCGCAGATGCGGGCCGCTTCGAGCACGGAGTCGAGCGCCTGAGCAAGGCCCATGGTTCCGGCAAAGAGCACTTTGAATATCCTCTCGGCGCTTGCCCGGCGAGGCTGACTATCGGCAGGGATGGTGCTTTCATTGCACCAGTTGTAGATGACCTCAATCCTGTCTTCAGGCACGCCGCGCTGCGACAGCGCTCGCTTGAAGCCGGGCGACTGAACGACCAAGCGGTCCGCCTTGGGGTATACAAAACGGCACCACCTGCTCAGCAGGCCAAGAATCCACCCGCTCCGTACCATTCCGGTTGCGGCCACCGTGTCAGGCCACAGGTCCTGAATGTCGTAGACGAGCGGGGCCCGGTAGATGGTCTTGGCCACCAGTGCCGGCAAACCGATTGTGGCAGGAGGATGGTACGCATAAATGATGTCGGGACGACGGACAAACAGGCAGCCAACGGAGGCGCTGACGGCAAAACTGCAATAGTTGAGCACCCGCCCCAGCGCCGATTGGTCATGACTCGGGTAGAGCGGGACCCGCAGGATAGAGATTCCATTCACACTCTCCCGCTGCCAGAGGTGCACCCGGTATCCAGGATAGAGCTTTCCTCCGGGGTAATTCGGGAAACCGGTCAGAACCTCCACTTGGTGACCGCGCCGCGCAAGCTCCTGAGCGAAGGTGAGGCCTTTGAAGGTCGGCTCCGGATCGAACCATTGCGAAAGCAAAAGAACGCGCACTTAAGGCTCCACTAACTATCCTGTCTGCAAAGGTCGCGGCTAATTCTTTCTCCATACCACGCGGTTGACATAGTCCGTGTAGCTCAGGATGATTCGCACCACCTTCTCAGAGACATTCGGGATAGAATAGTCGTTTACGATCCGCAGCACCCTATCAGCTCCGGATGGCTGCAATTCAAGCACTTTCATCGCCTCCAGAATCCGTTCCGGTTTCAATCCGGTCATCATTACGGCGCCTTCTTCCATACCCTCTGGCCGTTCGTGCGCCTCCCGGATACTTAGCGCCCGAAAGTTCAGGATGGAAGACTCCTCGGTAATCGTGCCGCTATCAGAGAGCGTTGCCCGGCCCAACATCATGAGGTGGACGTAATCGGAAAACCCCATCGGCTTCATCAAACGGACTTTCTCTGGGAAACTGATGCCTTCGGAGTCGATGCGCTTCCGCGTTCGGGGATGGACGGAAACGATTACTGGCAGTTCGTATTTTAAAGCCAGCAGGTTCAGCACCTCCACTAGGTTTCGGAACTGACTCGTCGAGTCGATGTTTTCCTCTCGGTGCGAGCTGACGACAAAATAGCCATCCTTGGTCAAGCCCAGGCGTTCCAGCACATCAGAGCGATCAATTTGTGAACGATAATGCGTCAGCACTTCATACATCGGGCTCCCGGTTTTGATGATGCGGTCCGGCGGGATACCCTCTCGCAGCAGGTATTCCCTGGAGATGTCACTGTACGGCATGTTGATGTCGCTGATGTGGTCGACTATCTTCCGATTGATTTCCTCAGGCACTCTTTCGTCAAAGCACCGGTTTCCGGCTTCCATGTGAAAGACCGGGATCTTTCGCCGCTTCGCTGCGATCGTGGCAAGACAACTGTTCGTGTCTCCCAGTACGAGCACGGCATCCGGCTGAACCTTTTCGAGAATTTCATTGCTCTTCGCGATAACGTTTCCGATCGTCTCTGCCGCGGATCTGCCAGCAGCTTCCAGAAAATAATCGGGGTTCCGAATCTCCATGTCTTCGAAGAAGATGGCGTTCAGCTCGTAGTCGTAGTTCTGGCCTGTGTGAATTAGAACATGGTCCACATAGCGGTCCAGGGCTGCGATGACGCGGGAAAGCCGGATGATTTCCGGGCGAGTTCCAACAACCGTAGCAACTTTCATGCTTTAACCGTAGCAGGGTTTTCGGAAGGGGTCACTACCGGCAGGAAGCAGGTGTCGGGTCTGTCAGGGTCAAAGATCTCGCTGGCCCAGAAGAGCACGACCATGTCCCCAGATCCGATGTTTTCGATGGAATGCGTGTATCCCGGGGGAATATCTATTACCTCAAACGCATCACCACGAACTCTATACTCCACCACTTCTGGGCCGTCAATTTGGCGCATCCGAATCACGGCCTCTCCTTCGACGACGAAGAACTTCTCGACCTTTGTGTGGTGGTAATGATTCCCACGTGTTACGCCTGGCCTGGTTCGCGAAATGAAGATCTGCCCGAAGTGGTGCGACTTGATGAACTCGGCTAATCCGCCACGCTGATCTGCCTTGATTTGAAGCTGCTGCCGGCGCGAATCATCTGATACATAGGAGAGGTATGTCGCGTAGAGCTGCTGGTTGAACCGTATCGCGAAGTCAGGAGTGAGCAGGTTGTCACGCATCTCGTGGAATGACTGTATGCGACCCGCGAGTTCGCCGAGGGTGATTCGCGTGAAAGGGATGTCGTGGTCGCCACTTAACTCATCCTGCAACTGCAGTTCCATCAGGAACGCTTCCACGACATCGTCCACGTACATTAGGTCAAGTTCTCGGTCTGGATCAGAGACCTGAATCGGCAGGTCATTCGCAATGTTGTGGCAGAATGTTGCCACCACGGAGTTGTAGTTGGGACGGCACCATTTCCCAAACACGTTCTTCAAACGATAAATGCGAACCCGCGCCCCGCTCTGAGCTGCGAACTCGCGGAGTGCATCTTCAGCGTGCCGCTTGCTAACTCCATAGGGATTTTCGAGATCGGCCTGAATGGAAGAAGACATCACAATCACGGGTTTACGGCCCAATTCGCGCAGGGTCCTGCAAATGTCACGCGTAAGCTCCGCATTCCCGATCTCGAACTCCTCAGGAAAGCGCGGACGATTCACTCCCGCCAGATGGTAGACGATATCCGCTGTCTCCAATCCGGCGCGCAAATCGTCCGGCGAGTTATCAACGTCGAAAAGGGTCACTACGCAGCCTTCGTATGCCCGGAGGTGTGCTGTAAGGTTTCGCCCTACGAATCCGTGAGCTCCGGTGACCAGTACCTTCATACGGTGGCCGTCCGGGCTTTCAAGGCCTGCTGCACGCAGTCGAGTTTCAGGAGAAGTTCGATCATCTCGGCCTGGTTCATCCTGTACGTATTGTGCGAGGTGTATTCCTCGGCCAGCGAGACGTCCACTTCTCCTTTAGTAAAGTAGAGGGAGTAGTTCAAATCCCTAATGTCGGCTGGAATGCGGTAGTATCCGCCGCGATCTTCCGCTTTGGCCATTTCTTCCCGGTTGAGTAGCGTCTCGTACAACTTCTCTCCGTGGCGGGTGCCTAGAATCTGAATTTCGTTATCGGCCTCGAAGATCTCCTTCAAAGCTTCCGCCAGCGTGAGAATCGTTGCAGCCGGGGCCTTCTGCACAAAGATATCGCCGGGTCTGCCGTTCTGAAAAGCATATACGACGAGGTCTACGGCATCTTCGATCGTCATCATGAATCGAGTCATGTTCGGATCAGTGATGGTCAGCGGTTTACCGGCCAGGATCTGGGTTATGAACAGAGGGATAACAGAGCCTCGCGATGCCATAACGTTGCCATACCGCGTGCCGCAGAAAATCGTGCCGTTATCGCCATGCAAGCGGGCCTTGGCTACCATCAGCTTTTCCATAAGCGCCTTGGACATTCCCATGGCGTTGATCGGATAAACAGCCTTGTCCGTACTGAGCACGATGACGTTCTTGACGCCGCAGGCCAAAGCGGTGCTGAGGACGTTCTCCGCGCCTAAGGTATTGGTTCGAACGGCCTCAAGTGGAAAAAACTCGCACGAAGGAACCTGCTTTAGAGCGGCGGCATGAAACACGTAATCGACACCGCGCATTGCGGCCAGAAGGCTGCTTGGCTCCCGAACGTCGCCGAGAAAGAATTTCAGCCGCTCATTGTGCAAGGCGTTCCGCATATCGTCCTGCTTCTTCTCGTCCCGGCTGAAGATACGGATTTCGGCTATGCCAGTCGTTAGATAACGCCGGACCACGGCGTAGCCGAAGGTACCCGTGCCCCCGGTAATGAGGAGCGTCTTGCCTGCGAACATCTTTTTGTCCATGTTGGTTACTCGGCCTCTCTTACTGGTTCGGGTTCAGAATCAAGCAGCGCTCGCATCTTGCTAGAGCGCGTTTCATAAACAACCCCCTCAGGGTGATCCAGAAGCAGGCGAGGTCTAAGAAGGCATCGTAGACAGAGAGTAGATGTTAATGAAGCACCAGCATGCAGCGGAACTGACCCAGCCAGACATTGGTTCGTTGAATGATCCAACGTCGTTTGTAGAGCCGCATTTTGTGTCCATCTTCATAGCCGCGTAGACATTTTCTGAATCCCGGCATAACCACCGGAACATTTTGAGACTAGAAGCCATCTCATAAATGCCTGAAGAGCATCAGGAGGCAGCCGAGTTGGACGAAACCGAGGAAATTCTCGACGTGGTGCTCCCAACGCGTCACCAGGCGGCGGAAGTTCTGCATCCAGGC
>Ga0181524_10004817_pt1 | contig 12313 bp, 14 predicted proteins | sample PEATcosm2014_Bin_34_FD_119761 | JGI IMG/M metagenome (GOLD analysis project Ga0181524, IMG submission 119761) | Peatland microbial communities from MTU Mesocosm Facility, Houghton, MI, USA - PEATcosm2014_Bin05_60_metaG | ecosystem: Environmental > Terrestrial > Soil > Wetlands > Peat | place...
CGACCCCGCCTTGCTGATGGGGATGTTGGTGGTGTCGCCGAGCACGATGACGTTGGCGCCCTGGTCGCCTTCCATGTGAAGCGTGTTGCGATTGGTCGGGATCCAGCCGTTCTGGCCGAGCCCATTCTTCTCGATCACTTCCATGCCCTTGTGCGGGGGAATGGCGACCAAGAGATCGTAAGGAACATCCGCCCCCTCCTCGCTGCGCACCCTGGCGTTCTTGCCGTCGACTTCCTTCAGGTTGAACAGCGTCTCGGTCTTGATCTTCATACGGGCGAATTCGACGGCCGCCCATTTGCCCACGTTCTCGAGGCTGTGAAGACGACCGATCGGGTAGGTGTAATAGAACTCGGTCTTGTCGAGCAGGCCGCGATCGGCGATGAAATCATACATCGTCATGGTGATTTCGAGCGGGATCATCGGGCACTTGTGCGGCAGCCCGACCGTGATGAGAATGCGTCCGCCCTTGAACGCGCTCAGCTTGTCGAAGAACTCGAGCGAGTTGGCCTCGGTGTAGCAATTGATGGAATTCTCCGCGAGGCCCGGGATCAGCTCCGGCATCGCGCGCGATCCCGTGGCGATGACGATCACGTCATATTCGTGGGTCTTGCCGCCCTTGGTGACGACGTTATTGGCCTTGAGATTGAAGGTTTCGACTGGGTCGACGTGAAGCGAAATGCCGGGCTCCAGCAGGCTCGCCTGTTCGCGATAGAGTTCGTCCGGAGTCATGCGCCCGAGCGCGACATAGAGAAGCCCCGGCTGGTACATGTGCCGTTCCGAGGCCGAGAGCATCGTGATCGACGCTTTGCCGGATTTCAGCTCGCTGTGGATTCTGCGCGCGAGATTGTTGGCGAAAATGGTGCCTCCCATGCCGCCGCCGACGACGAGAACTCTCATGACCGATCCTCCCGATGATTTGCGTTTCCTCTAAAGATTTTCTAGCGCACGCTTATTTCATCTTGCGCACTTGGATATGCCAGACGCCGCCGCTGTCCTGAGTCGTGCCGACCATCTGGTGGCCGACCTTGTTGATCCACTCGGGAACGTCCTGGGCCGATCCCTTGTCGGACGACAGAAGCTCGACGGTCTCGCCGACCTTCGACATTTTCATCCCGGCAATGAGCTCCATCAGCGGCCCTGGGCAATAGCTGCCCCGCGCGTCGATGATTCTGTCCGCTTCCATGCGACGATTTCCTTTCTCCCGACTTAGAAAACGACGAGTTGTCCCGTCTCGGCTTCGCTGAGGAATTTGGTGAGACCCATGCCGCCGGCGACATGGCTGGCCAGTTGGTCCTCGCGCACTCCCGAGACGTCCATCGCCATGGAGCAGGCGTAGATTTTCGCGTCGCCGAGTTCGACCGCCTGCTGGAAAATGTGCTGGAACGAAGGCACGTTCTTGCCTTCCATGAGCTCGCCGAACGCCCCCTCGGCCGGCGCCGCCGGGGCGCCCCGAACGAATGGGGGAAATGCGTTCATCGACAGAAAAACCGTGACCGGGCGCCCGCATACGGCCGCCACCGACGCCGTCATCGCCGCGAACTGCAGCTTCTCCCGAGACCCGCTCAGGCAGACGATGAACAAGCCCTGCATTTTTCCTCCCTAGAGTGTGGCGGAGCTTCGCGGCCCGCGCACTTATCTCGTGCATGTTCAACGTAGTTGAGAGAAACGTCAATTAGATATTTGTAATATACAGGACGAGAGCACGCCCGCCGATTATTAACACAGAGATTTCGTTCTATGTCGCGATCCGGCATTTTGCGGCTCGAGCGGAGCGCGCAGGGCGGCGCTGGGCCTCGCCGGACGCCGCCTTGTCGACGTTGAGGAAAAACCCGCCCGCGCTGCGATCGCCAGCCGCGCGACACTTGGCCGCAGGCTTGAGTTCGCTCTGTTAGACCGCCCGCACGACGCGCCCAAGCTTTTCCGCGACCTGGCCGGCGATCTCCGCGAGGGCCGGGTTCCCGACCCGCTCCATCGCCGCCCGCGGGTCGATCGCCGCGACTTCCACCCTCCCCGCGTCGGCCTCCTGGACCACGACGTTGCAGGGAAGCATGACGCCGATCTTGTCTTCCGCCGTGAGAGCCTTGTGGGCGAGCGCCGGATTGCACGCGCCGAGGATGCGATATTTGCGAAAATCGACGCCCAGCTTCTGCTTCATCGTGGCGGAGACATCGATCTCGGTGAGAACGCCGAAGCCCTCCTGTTTGAGCGCGTCGACGACCTTGGCGACGGTTTCGTCAAAGCCCGCTTCGATGATCCGCGAGATATAGTATTTCATTGGAACTCTCCGTTTTCATTGTCATGGTGAAAGGCCGACGAATCCGCCTCGAAAATCGCGCTGCGCCGAGACTGCGCGCGCCGGCGCGACCTTCAGGAAAACGCCTGACCGGGCTTCGCCCCGAGCCGCTTCAGCACGATCGCGAGCGGGCAGAAGCCGGTCATCGAAGCCTGGAGCAAATTGAGCCCGACGAACGCCGTCAGCAGCAGCCAGTACGCGCTATGCCAATGCGCCAGCGCCAGACTGACGAGGATCGCCGTTCCCGCGAACGCCATAACGGCCCGATCAATCGACATTTCTTTTCTTTCCTCGCGAATTCGCCTTGGGATCCACGCCGCAATCCGGCGCGCAATAAAGTTCGTAGAGAAGGCCGATCAGCTTCGTCACGGGATCGCTCGCCAGCGAATAGTAGATCGTCTGCGACTCCCGGCGCGTCGTCACGATTTCGTCCGCGCGCAGGCGCGCCAGATGCTGCGACAGCGCCGATTGGCTCGATCCGATCGCGCCGCGCAGCGCCGACACCGATTTCTCGCCGCCCAGCAGCTGGCAGAGGATCACCAGCCGGCGCTTGTTGGCGACCGTCTTGAGCAAGGTCTCCGCGGCGCCCGCCTTGTGTTGCAGCGCTTCTAAATTCATGCTTGCTAAATTAGAGTTTCCTCATATATGTGTCAAGCCTCGATTCAAGGAACCTTCGATGCGCCGATCGCTTGTCCTCGCCGTCTTGCTTTTATCGACGCCGCGAGCCGTTCCGGCCGCAGAGCGCCTCGTCGTCCATTCGTCGCAGATTCAGGACCAAAAGGCGGTCGTCGCCACGGTCGAGCCGGTGCATCAACTGGTCGCGCGCGCGCGCCTCGGCGGCACGATCGTTTCGCTCAAAGCCAGGGAAGGCGATCGCGCGGACGCGGGCGCGGAGTTGGCGACGGTCGCGGACCCGAAGCTCCTGCTGCAGATGCAGGCGCTCGATTCGCGCATCCAATCGCAGGAATCGCAGGCCGACAAGGCCAAGTCCGATTTCGATCGCGCCGAGGAGTTGCAACGCAAGGGCGCCGGCACGCAGGTTCAGGTCGACGCGGCGAGGACCGCTCTCGACGTCGCCCAGCGCACGCTCGAGGCGATGCGCAGCGACCGCGGCGTCATCGCCCAGCAGATGAGCGAGGGCGCCGTTCTCGCGCCGGCCGCGGGCCGCGTCCTCAGCGTCCCCGTCTCCGAAGGCCGCGTCGTGCTGCCGGGCGAAACGATCGCGACGCTCGCCGAAGACCGCTACATCCTGCGCCTACAATTGCCGGAACGGCATGCCCAGTTCATGCGCGCCGGGGACAAGGTCCTCATCGGATCGCGCGGCCTCGGCGAAGGCCCCGACGAGAACCGACGCGAGGGCCGCGTGCGCATCGTCTATCCCGAAATCCAGGGGGGACGCGTGATCGCCGACGTCGACGTCGAAGGACTCGGCGATTACTTCGTCGGCGAGCGCACGCGGGTCTATGTGAATACGGGCGCGCGCCGCGCGATCGTCATCCCGCGCTCGTATGTCTTTCGTCGAGCCGGCGTCAATTACGTGAAATCAGCGGATGGCGTCGAAGTGGTGGTGCAGCCGGGCGCCGAGCGCGACGACGGCGTCGAGATTCTGTCCGGCCTTTCGGACGGCGACGTCTTGGTCGCGCCATGAAGCTCGGTCTTTCCGGGGCGCTGACTCGCGCCTTCATCAATTCGCCGCTGACGCCGCTTCTCCTGCTGGCGGCGCTCGCCGCGGGCGCGATCGCGCTCGTCTCGCTGCCGCGCGAAGAAGAGCCGCAGATCAGCGTGCCCATGGTCGACATCATGGTCACCACCAACGGCTACAAGGCCGACGACGCGGTGGAGCTGGTCACGCGCCCGCTCGAAGACATCGTCAAGGGCATCGACGGCGTCGAGCACGTCTATTCGCAAACGCAGGACGACAGCGTTCTCGTCACCGCGCGCTTCCTCGTCGGGACCGACCAGGACACCGCGGTCCTGCGCGTCCACGAGAAGATCCGCGCCAACATCATCGGCTTGCCCAAGGGCATCCCGGAACCCGTGATCATCGGCCGCGGAATCAACGACGTCGCGATCGTCGAGCTCACGCTTTCGGCCGACCCGGCGCGCGCCGGCCTGTGGACCGACAACGGGCTCACCCAAGTCGGCGAAGAGCTGCAACATGAGCTCGCCAAGGTCGACAATGTCGGGAGCGTCTATATCGTCGGCGGCAACCCGAATCAGATTCGGGTCGAACCCGATCCGGAGCGCCTCGCGCTTTACGGAATCACCCTGAACCAGCTCATCGACAAGCTGACCAACGCCAACCGCTCGTTCGTCGTCGGCGCGTTGCGCGAGAACGGGCGCTCCCTGCCTGTCGTGGCGGGCCAGACGCTGCAAGGCGTGCCGGACGTCGGCCTGCTGTTGTTGACCTCGCGCGACGGCCGCCCGGTTTATGTCAAGGACGTCGCCAGCGTCGTCGTCGGCGCCGCGGAGCCCGAGCATCGCGCCTGGACGATGACGCGGCTCGCCAGCGGCGAATTGCAGCGCCGGCCGGCGCTCACCGTCGCGGTCGCCAAGCGCAAGGGCGCCAACGCGGTTGCGGTCGCCGACGACGTGCTGCGCCGTCTCGAAATCGTCAAGGGACGGATCTTGCCGCCCGGCGTCGAAGTCGCGGTGACCCGCAACTACGGCGCGACCGCGACCGAGAAGGCCAACGAACTGTTGTTCCACCTCGGCCTGGCGACGCTTTCGATCGTCGTTCTCATCACCTTCGCCATAGGTTGGCGCGAAGGTTTGGTCGTCCTCATCATCATTCCCACGACGATCCTGCTGACGCTGTTCGCATCCTGGCTGATGGGCTACACGATCAACCGGGTCAGCCTGTTCGCGCTGATCTTCTCGATCGGCATTCTCGTCGACGACGCCATCGTCGTCGTCGAGAACATCGCCAGGCATTGGTCGATGCGCGGCGGGCGCGGCCTCGTCGAAACGGCGATCGAGGCCGTCGCCGAAGTCGGCAATCCGACGATCGTCGCGACGCTGACGATCGTCGCGGCGCTGCTGCCGATGATGTTCGTGAGCGGCCTGATGGGCCCCTACATGAGCCCCATTCCGGCCAACGCCTCCATCGCGATGCTCTTTTCCTTCGGCGTCGCGGTCACGGTCACGCCTTGGTTGCTGCTGCGCTTGGCGGGTCGGCGCCGCGCACGAGCCGCCGAAGGTTCCGACCATTTCCACGACGTCGGCGCGCTCGGCCGCTTTTATACGGCTTTGGCGCGCCCGCTGCTGCAAGGGCGCTGGCGCTCGCGAATCTTTCTCCTGACGGTCGGGTTGGCGACGGCGGCGGCGTGCCTGCTGTTCGCGACCAAGGACGTTCGCGTCAAGTTGCTGCCGTTCGACAACAAGTCGGAAATTCAAGTCGTGCTCGATTTGCCCAAGGGAACGAGCCTGGAGGAAACCGACCGCACGCTGATGGCGGCGGCGCAGCGGCTGAAGGACCTGCCCGAACTGACGTCGATCCAGGCTTATGCCGGCACGGCGGCGCCGTTCAATTTCAACGGTCTCGTGCGCCACTATTATTTGCGCGACGATCCACAGCAAGGGGATCTGGCGGTCAATCTCGTCGACAAGGGCGATCGCTCCCGCGCCAGCCACGCGATCGCGCTCGACATCCGCCGCCGCCTCGCCGACCTGCCGCTTCCCCAGGGGTCGGCGCTCAAGATCGTCGAAGTTCCTCCCGGCCCGCCGGTGCTCGCCACCGTGCTCGCGGAAGTTTACGGGCCCGACGCCGCGAGCCGGCGCGCGCTCGCTGCGAACGTGCGCAAGGCGTTCGAGGCGGTGGATTTCGCGGTCGACGTCGACGACAGTTTCCCCAAGCCCGCCGAGCGGCTGCGCATCTCGATCGACCAAGAGGCGCTGGAATTCCACGGGGTGGACGAGCAAGCGGTCTATGACACGATCGGCGCGCTGCTCGGCGGAGCGCCGATCGGCTATTCCCAAAGAGGCGGCGGCCTCAAGCCGATCGATATCTCTGTCGCGCTGCCGCGCTCCGCCCGCACGCTCGACGAGCGCCTGCTGTCGACGCCGCTGCCGGCGGGCGGCACTTTGCGCCAGGGCGCCAACGTCGAACTGGGCGACGTGGTCACGCTCACGAGGGAACCCGGCTCCTATCCGATCTTCCGCCACAACGGCCGCTTCGCGGAAATGGTGACGGCGGACGTCGCCGGCCGGTTCGAAGCCCCCGTCTACGCCATGCTCGCGATCGAAGACAAGATCGCCCATATGAATTGGGGCGCCGATGGCCCGCCCGCGATCAAGTACCACGGGCAGCCGGAGAACGACGCGGCGCGGACCCTGCTCTGGGACGGCGAATGGGAGGTCACCTATGTCACGTTTCGCGACATGGGCGCGGCCTTCATGGTCGCGATTCTCGGCATTTATCTTCTCGTCGTCGGCCAGTTCGGCTCGTTCAAATTGCCGTTGGTCATCCTTACGCCGGTGCCGCTGACGCTCATCGGCATCATGCTCGGACATTGGATGCTCGGCGCGGCGTTCACGGCGACCTCGATGATCGGCTTCATCGCGCTCGCAGGCATCATCGTGCGCAATTCGATTCTGCTCGTCGACTTCATCCGCCGTCGCCAGGCCGAGGGCGCGCCCCTGCGGACGGCGCTCGTCGACGCGGGCGCGACGCGCGTCAAGCCGATCGTCCTGACCGCCGCGGCGGCGATGATCGGATCGGCGTTCATCCTCGCCGACCCCATCTTTCAGGGCCTCGCCATCTCGCTGGTGTTCGGCTTGGCGTCCTCGACTGCGCTCACCTTGCTGGTGATCCCGGCGATCTACATATGGCTGAGAGACGACGAACCCCCCGCAAAGGCCTCGCCTTAGCGCAGCCGCACAAGAAGGAAACGTCATGACGCAAAAAGATTGGCCTTCGACGACGAAGGATCTCGCCGCCGAGCTCAGGAATCTGCGCGGCGGAGCGAGCGAAGTGATGAAGCACTTCGCCGCCATCGCCCAGGCGGCGCTCGCCCCCAAGGCGCTCGACGCCAAGACCAAGGAATTGATCGCGCTGGCGATCTCCGTCGCGGTGCGCTGCGACGACTGCATCGCCTTTCACACCAAGGCCGCCGTCGAGCAGGGCGCTTCGCGCGATGAGGTCCTCGAGACGCTGGGGATGGCGATCTATATGGGCGCCGGCCCTTCGGCGATGTATGCGAGCCACGCCCTCGGAGCCTTCACCCAATTCGAAACGGCCAAGGCCGCCTCGGCGAACAACGGATAGGACGCCCATGATGTTTTCGAGATTCTTCGCCAAAGCCGATCCGAACGCGCCGCCGCGCGAGATCGGCCACGACGAACTGCTGCAGGCCATGCACGACAAGTCCTGCGCCATCGTCGACGTGCGCGAGCCGCATGAATTCGCCAGCGGCCACATTCCCGGCGCGATCAATTTGCCGTTGTCGCGCTTCCGGCTGGAACATTTGCCGGCGGGCAAGCGCGCGGTTCTCATTTGCCTCTCGGGCGCGCGCTCGGGCTCGGCGGTGCGCCACGCCCACGGCGCGGGCGCGACCGACGTTCGCCACTACGCCAGGGGCATGAACGATTGGCGGGCCCGCGGCGGCCCCGTCGTGAGATAGACGCGATCGCAGCCTTCGTTCGGAGCAACCTTCCCCCGGCCTCCCAACCCCCGGCTCTTGCGCCGGTCTCATCCGCCTCAATCGAGCGATTTGCGGAAGCGCAAGATGCACGCCGTCAGAAGCGCGGCCGCCAGAATGGCCAGAGCGAGCATTTGCGGCCACAGCACCGCCACACCGACCCCCTTGAGGAAGGTTCCCCGGATGATCACGAGGTAGTAGCGCACCGGATCGAGATAGGTGAGCCACTGCAAGGCGCCCGGCATGCTCGCAATCGGGAAGCTGAATCCGGAGAGAATGAACATCGGATTGACGACGAAGAAGTTGGTCGCGAACGCCTGTTGCTGCGTGACGCACAGCGTCGAGATGAGCAGGCCGATGCCGAGGACGCTCAAGAGATAGAGCGAGGTGCCGAGCAACAGCACCAACGGATTGCCGACGAAGGGGATGCGGAACCACAGCGTCCCCACGGTGGCGATCAGCGCCACGATGGCGAGACCGACGAGGAAGAACGGGATCGTTTTGCCGAGGATGAATTCGAGCGGCCGGATCGGCGTCACCATGACCTGCTCGAGCGTTCCGACCTCCCTTTCCCGGACGACAGCGAACGAGGTCAGATTGACCACGATCGTCAGCGTCAGCGTGGCGATGACGCCGGGAACGAAGAACCAACGGCTGTTGAGGTCGGGATTGTACCAAGGCCTTTGTTCGAGCACGACTTCAACGGCGCGCGCCTGCGCTCCATGGAGCCGCTGCATGAGATCGGTCGCGTAATCCCCAGAGAATTTCGCGGCGACCTCGCCGACATAGCCGAGCGCGATCAGCGCGGTGTTGGAGTTCGTGCCGTCGACGATCACCTGCACCGGGGCCGACTGGCCTTTGCGCAGCAACTCGGCGAAACCGGGATGAACGACGATCGCCACCGTCGCTCTGCTGCTCTCGATCGCCGCGTCGATCTCGGCCTGGGTCTGCGCGATTTCCACGATGTGAAAGCGGCCGCTGTAGGTGAAACGCGAAATCAGCTCCCGGCTTTCCTGGCTGTGGTCGAGATCGAGCGTCGCCGTCGACACGCCGAAAACCTCGAAGGTCGCGGCGTAGCCGAAGACGATGACCTGGATGAGCGGCGGCACGACGAGCCGGAAGCGAGCCCAAGTGTCGCGCCTGAGCTCGATGAATTCCTTGATCAATAGAGTGACGATGCGGCCCCACATCTCAGCTAATCCAACGTCTTGCGGAACGCCCGCGCGGCGAGGAAGGCGACGACCGCGGCGTAGAGCGCGAGCAGCGAGATGGGCTCGGCGAGTTCGATGAGCCCGGCGCCCTTGAGAAAGACGGCCTTGAGGATCGTCACGTAATAGCGGGAGTGCACGAGATAGGTGATCGCCTGGACCGGCCAGGGCATCTGATCGATCGGGAAGGTGAAGCCGGACAGCAGGTTGGTCGGCAGCAGCGTGACCAGCAAGGCGAGCTGGCTGGCGCCGAGCTGGCTGCGAACCGTCACGGAGATGAGATAGCCGACCCCGAGCACGACGACGAGAAACAGCGACGTCGTGAAGAACAAGGTCGCCAGCGCGCCGCGGAACGGCGCCTCGAACCAGAAGACCGCGAGCGCGAGGCAAAACGCCGCGTCGAGAAGGCCGATGGCGAAATACGGCAGGATCTTTCCCACCATCAACTCCGTGGGCGTGACCGGCGTGGAGATGAGCACCTCCATGGTTCCGCGTTCCCACTCCCGCGATATCGTCAGGGACGTCAGCTGCGCTCCGACCAGCGCCAGCACCATCGCGACGACGCCGGGGATGACGAAGTTCCGGCTGTTCAGATCTTCGTTGAACCACACCCGGGATTGCACCACGGCGGGCGCGTTCTGCGGGATCGCCCCCTGCCTTTGCGACGTGAGGGCCTGGATATCGCTGGAAAAGCCTTCGACGACGTCCTGCGCATAGCCGAGCCCGATATTCGCGGTGTTGTCGTCGGTGGCGTCGAGGATGATCTGCACGGGGATGGTTCCGAGATCGACGAGCCGCTCGGAAAAGTGCGGGGGGATCACGACGCCGATCTTGCAGCGGCCGTAGTCCAGCGCGTCTTTCAGGGCGCCGTAGGAGCCGACCGCCTCGACGATGCTGAAATAGATCGACGCCTGAAAGCGCTTCAGCAAGGCTTCGCTCCGCTCGCTCGCCTCCCGGTCGAATGTGCACACAGGGATGTGCTTGATGTCGAGGCTCACGCCATAGCCGAGCAGCGTCATCTGCATGAGCGGCATCAGCAGCGCGATCATCAGGCTGCGGGGATCGCGCCGCACCTGGATGAGTTCTTTCTTGGCGATCGCCTTGATCCGTCGCGCTTTCATGGGATCGCCTCGTCGGGGCGCCGGGCGCCGACCAATTGCACGAAGACATCCTCGAGCGTCGGCTTGATCGGCTCGACGCGCGTCCAGCCGAGGCCACGCGCGGAAAGGAATTGCTCGATCCGGGGAATGTCGGCGGCGGGATCGTCGACCAAGAGATGAAGCGCCGAGCCGAAGGGCGCCACGTCGCGCACGCCCGGCGCCGTTTCAGCGCCGCCAGCAGCGGGCCCGCGTCCTCACATTCGACGAGCAGGAGCCGCCCCCGGATCGCGCCGCGCTTCAGTTCGCTCGGGGTCCCCAACGCAACGAGCCGCCCCGTGTTGATCAGGGCGAGGCGGTTGCAGTATTCCGCCTCGTCCATGTAATGGGTGGTGATGAGGACGGTCACGCCTTGCTCGGAGAGCGCGTAGATCAGATCCCAGAATCGTCGTCGCGAAGTCGGGTCGACGCCCGACGTCGGCTCGTCGAGGAAGAGGATCGGCGGCTGATGCAGAACCGCGCAGCCGAGCGCCAGGCGCTGCTTCCAACCTCCGGAAAGATTCGAAACCAGCGCGTCCGCCCGTCCGGCGAGCCCGGCCATTTCCATCGCGAATGCGACGCGCTGCGCGAGCCTTTCGCCTTTCACCCCATAGATTCCGCCGAAGAAGCGCAGGTTCTCGATTACCGACAGGTCGTTGTAGAGCGAAAACTTCTGCGACATGTAGCCAATGTTCTCGCGCACGCGCTCCGGGTTGCGCGCGACGTCGATGCCCGCCACCTCGGCGCGGCCGGCGGTCGGGCGCAAGAGTCCGCAGAGCATCCGGATCAACGTCGATTTGCCCGCGCCGTTGGGGCCGAGAAAACCCATGATCTCGCCGCGTCGCACGGAAAAGCTCACCTCGTCGACCGCCGTGAACGCGCCGAAACGCTTGACGAGACGATCCGTCACGATTCTGACTTCGCCGTTTGGAGCGTCGGGGCTCATGATGCGTCCGCCGGACTGAGCAACGAGGCGAAGAGATCCTCGATCGATGGAGCCAACGGCTCCAGCTGCTCATGAGGAATCGCGGCGGCGGCGAGCGCGCGTTCGAGTTCGGGAATTCTGCGCTTCGCGTCGTCGACGACGATGTGGACGCTGTCTCCCAACGACAGCGCCGCGCGAACCCCATCGAGCCCCGCCAGCGCGTCGCGCGCCGCCCGCGATCGAGGCGAGGTCAGCGAGATCAACTCTCCCGGCATCAGCTTCTTCAGCGCGTTCGGCGTATCGCAATGCAGCATCCGGCCTTCATGGAGCAACCCGAGCCGCGTGCAGCGCTCGGCTTCGTCGAGATAGGACGTCGCGATGACGATCGTGACGCCCTCCTCGCGAAGCCCGTAGAGGATGCGCCAGAAGTCGCGCCGCGAGACCGGATCGACTCCCGCTGTCGGCTCGTCGAGCAGCAGCACTTTGGGCGTGTGGATGAGCGAGCAGGTCAGGCCGAGCTTTTGCTTCATGCCGCCCGACAGCTGGCCCGCTCGGCGCTTGCGAAACGGCGTCATCCCGGACGCCGACAGCAATCGCGCCGCGCGCTCGTCCCGGCTCTTGCGGTCGATCTCGAACAGATCGGCGAAGAATTCGATATTCTCGTCGACGGTCAAGTCCTCGTAGAGCCCGAACCGCTGTGGCATATAGCTGATGTGCTGCTTGGCCGTTTCGGGGTCCCCGACGACGTCGACGCCGTCGATCCGGATCGACCCGCCGTCGGGCGTCATGACCCCGCCGAGCAGTCGCATGATCGTCGTCTTCCCCGCGCCGTCCGGGCCGACGAAACCAAATATCTCTCCGCTGGCGCATTCGAAGCTCAAGCCGCCGATGCCGAAACCGCCGGCGAATCGCTTGGCCAAGTCCTGAACGACGATGATCGCCGGCGACGGGTCGGTCATGACGGACCGGCCGGCAGCAATGGGATTTGCGCGTCCGCCGGCATGCCGGGAACCAGTTCATGCGTCGGATTGTAAATGTCGATGCGGATCCGGTAGACGAGCGTCACCCGTTCGGCGTGCGTCTCCACGCTCTTGGGCGTGAACTCCGCGCTC
>Ga0181524_10004820_pt1 | contig 12308 bp, 11 predicted proteins | sample PEATcosm2014_Bin_34_FD_119761 | JGI IMG/M metagenome (GOLD analysis project Ga0181524, IMG submission 119761) | Peatland microbial communities from MTU Mesocosm Facility, Houghton, MI, USA - PEATcosm2014_Bin05_60_metaG | ecosystem: Environmental > Terrestrial > Soil > Wetlands > Peat | place...
CACGGAGCGGCTTGTCTCCCATGCGCGCCAAAGCCTCGGGAGTGACCTTCATGAGGCGAGAGAAGGCAGCGAGGCGTCGGACGTAGACGTCGGCCGTGGCACGGCTTCCTTGGGCCACGTTCCGGTGCCAGCGGCGTCGGTCGTCGGACTCAGCGAGGAAGGGTACGAGGCGGGGGGTACGGTTCGGTCCCATGAAGGAGGTAAAGGAGTATGGGTTCTAATAGATTATTCTATAAGGCCCCGGCGGGCCCGTACCCCCCCGGTCGACCGGATCTCCCCGTGGGATGGTCCCGGGGACGCCGAGGTCCCGGTGCGTCAGTGGGCCCGGGGGTTGGAGGAGCCTCGCTCGCGCGATTCCCCGGAACGACGCCCCGGGAAGGCGAGGTTCCCGGAGTCACCGGAGGGCGGCAGGAACGTGGCGTCCGTCAGGAGGCGGGCGCCGGCGACGCCGCGCGTCGTCAGTCGGTACGTCTCCTTCTCGTGGGCGACGAGCCCCGTCTCGACGAGCTTGCGCAGGTGGAACGCCATCTTGGGGGAGTCGTCGAGGCCGGCTGCCTGCATCGCTTCCCCGAAGGAGGCGGGCGCTTGGGAGAGCCGCTGGAGGACCTTGCGGCGGATCGGGTTCGCGAGCGCCTCGAGGGTCGCGTGGGTCTCCTCGGCCGAGACGGCCCCGCCCAGGGCCGCCGCGACCGACGGCGTGACTCGCCGCGGGTTGAACCCGACCCGCAACGGGCCGTGCCCCGCGAGGTCCGCCCGGAGCCGGTCGAGCACGCCCAGGATGTCCTCGAGGCGATGGTGTTCCAGCAGTCGCTCGGCCCCCGACACGACCACCCCGGCGTTCGGATGGTCGGCGAGGAACGCTTCGGTCCGCTCGGCGAGGCGGCTCGGGTTCCGGGGGTCGAGGAGCTCGAAGTGCAGGTGGGGCTCCTCCGGCGGTCGTTGCTCCGCGAACAGGAGGACCTCGTGCTTCCCACCGGCCGCCAGGGTGCGCGCCTCCCGGACGGGGTCGCGGTAGGTCTCCTGCGGGGACTCGAACTCGTGCTCCTGGGTGACGAGGCGGAGCGTCTCGCGGACCTGCTCGATCCGGAACGGCTTGCGCAGGTAGTCGAACGCGCCGAGCTTCATCGCATCCAGCGCCGTCTCGACCGTCGCATAACCGGTCACCATGATGACGAACGTCCGCGGCCAGCGGTTCCGGACCTCGCGCAGGAGTTCGAGCCCGCCCTGGCGGGGCATCTTGAGGTCGGTCAGCACCACATCCGCCTCGTCGTGCTCGAGCGACTCGAGGGCCTTCGCGACGGAAGGGACCGCGATGACGGTGTGGTCATCCTCCCGGAGCAGATCCGCGAGCTCATCGCGAAAGACGGCGTCGTCGTCCACGACCAGGATCCGCACGGAGGCGCCACCCCGCGCCGGAGGATTAGTGTTTTCTCACCACGGGGGCCCAGGGCCCCGCGGGTCCGGAGAACCGGCCGGGCCTGGCGAGCGGCCGGCCGCGGCCCGACGGCCGTCCGCTCCCCGAGCGGGCCGGTCGGGTCACGCCGGGGCGCCCGGACGCGGCGGCGAGACGCCCTCGTGGATGGGAAGCGAGACGAGGAAGGCGGCCCCGGCGCCCGCGACGTTCCGGCCGGTGATCGATCCGTGGTGCGACTGTACGATCCCGTGGCAGATCGCGAGCCCGAGCCCGGTCCCCTGGCCCTCGAGCTTGGTCGTGAAGAACGGCTCGAAGATGTGCGGCAACGCCTCCGGCGGAATCCCGGGACCGTTGTCGACGATCTCCACTTCCGCCCGGGCCCCCTGGCGGCGCACCGAGATCCGTATCCTTCCCTTCCCCGCCATCGCGTCGTAGGCGTTGTTCAGGATGTTCGTCAGGACCTGCATCAGCTGACCGCGATCCCCCGCGACCGGCACCGGTCCGGGCGGGTAGATCTCCTCGATCTCCACGTCCAGCGATTGCTTTCCCTGGAGAAAGGCGATCGAGTCCTTCGCCAGGTCCACGAGGTCGAGGTCGGCGATGTGGGGCTCGGTACGACGGGCGAAGTCGAGGAGGCTGCGCACGATCCGGGCCGCGGCCTCGACCTGCTCGGTCATCGTGTCGAGCCGCGCGAGGACCCACGGATCCTGGCTGCGGCGCCGGAGGCTCTCGGCCATGAGCATCACGTTCGCCAGCGGGGTGTTGATCTCGTGGGCGACGCCCGCCGCGAGCTGGCCTACCGAGGCGAGCTTGTCGGTGTGAGCCGCCCGGAGCTCCCAGCTCCGCTGCTCGGAGAGGTCGACCGTGACGCCGAGGTAGTTCGCGACCTCCCCAGAGGGCCTCCGAATGGCGGTGATGCTCAGGAGCACCGGTCGCTCGCGGCCCTTCCGGTCCCGGTTCGAGATCTCGCCGGACCAGTGGCCCCGGTGCGGGTCGAGCAGGTCCGTCCACATTCGCTCGTAGACCTCCGTCGAGGTGCGCTTGCCGCGGATCATGCTCGGCTTCTGCCCGATGCACTCCGCGCGGGAGTACCCGTAGACCCGCTCGAACGCGGGGTTCACGTCGACCATCACCCCCTGTGCGTCGGTGAGCTGCATCGGGTTCGGGGACGTCCGGAACGACTCGTGGAACAGCTCGGCGCGAAGTTGCTCCTCGACCCGTTCGGTCACGTCGCGGACCATCAGGAGGGCGTGCGGTGCGCTCCCTTCCGGGGGGGCCAGGGGGAGGACCTCCACGTCGAGGTAGACCCGGTCCGGCGAACGTCGGCAGCGAGCCCGGACCGACCGGAACGTCGCCGGCGTGCCCTGCCGCAGCGCGGCGTCGACCGCCTCCCGGATCTCCGGTGACCAGGATCCGCCGTCGTCCGGGATCCGATGGAAGTCCGTCCCGACCAACCCCGGATCCCGGCCGGTCACCTCGAAGTAGGCCGGGTTGGCCCAGGCGATGGTCCCCGGAGCGACGATCACGGCGATCCCGACCGGGGCGCTGCGGAGGACCGCGGCCGAGAGCTCCGACTCGAGTGCTTGGGGCTCCACGGGGGACGCCTCCCCCACGCGGACCCGCCGCCCTCTCATCTCCCTGTCGGCTCGCTCGCGCTTCGCCAAGCACGGGATCCGCGGGTCCCGTCGGGAGCCCCGGACCCTCGGGGAGAACTACCGTGTCTCCTCGTCAAACGGACCTGACAGGTCGATTATAGGCAGCCTCCGTGCTAGACTGTGTGCATGCAGACCCCCGGGGTGCTCGTGGTCGGCGAAACACCGAGCTTGGGTCGGTCGATCGCGGACCTCCTGGAGTCGGGGGGAGTTCCCGCGCACTACGTCGACGATGTCACGAGCGCCCAACCCCTCTCGAGCCTCGCGAACCGGTTTCCCGTCGTGATCGCGGCGTGCAACGAGCATTACTGCGCGACCGCGCGCCAGTGGGTCCGGGGCGAACTTCCGAACGTGGCGCTCGTGGTCGTGGGATCGCGCGATCCGCTCCTCGCGCGGGCGGGGAAGGTGCATCTCGTCCCGCTCCCGCTCCTCCCTTCCCGATTCTTGGGCATGATCCACGGCCTGCTCGACGCCACGGTCGGACCGCACTCCGTTTCCCCGGGGACATCGTAGGGGCCCGTAGATCTCCCCGCTCCGAGCGCCGGGGGGGACAACCCCCGGTCGGAGCGGGCATCCGAGGTCCGTCGGCGGACGGGTCCGTCACGGTCGGACCCTATCGAGGGCCGGCGGATGAGGGGCCCGTGGACCGGGGTTGAGCCGGCCGGTGCCGGGGGAGTGGCCACGGCGGAGGATTGGGGGGGTCCCGGACCCCGTACGGCCTGCCCCCCTCCCGAACGCCGGCGCCGGACCCGCCCAGGACCGACTCAACAACGTTCAAGTAAAGAAGCCGAGTTGTGGGCCTTGGATGTCGCCCGAAAAGGAGCCGGTTTCCCCCACTGCCGATGATCTGTACCTTCCCCCGGAGGGGCCCGCGCAGCTCGTGGCCCGCATCGAGGAGGAACTCGAGCTCCTGGCCCGGAACGTCGAGATTCTTGAGAAGCTCGCGAAGAGCCCGCCGCTCGGGATCATCCGGCTCAGCGAAGCCCTCCAGCTCCCGATCCACAAGACCCGGTACTCGCTCCACCTCCTGGAACGGGAAGGAGTCATCCAGCCGTCGGCCGACGGCGCCGTGGTCACCGATCGGGCGCGGGAGTTCTGGACCATCATGAACCGCTCGCTCGATCGAATAGGGTCGCTGGTCGGGCAGCTGAAGGAGCGCGCCGCCGAGCACGCCGAGCGTCCTCCGCCCGGCCGGAAAGGCTATTAGCGCGATGCCGGCTCATCGCCCCCGGTGCCGCCGTAGCTCAGCGGTAGAGCGATCGGCTGTTAACCGAAAGGTCAGCGGTTCGAAAGGCTGGCGGAGCGAATCCGCCATCCCCAAACTCCGCTCGGCGGCGCCTCCGGCTCCGTGCGTGCGGGCCCGTAGCTTAGTCCGGCTCAGAGCGACCGGCTCATAACCGGTCGGTCGACGGTTCAAATCCGTCCGGGCCCACTCCGACCGGTTCGGCAGCATCCGTCGCGCTCGGGGGCTCCCCCGCGGCTTCGGCCACGGGGGGTCGAACGAACACGGCCCCCCTCTGCGCATCCTCGAGGTCGGGGATGCCCGCGAACCCGCACGGACCGCTCGGACCCGGACGGCCGGGGCGGGCCGCACGATCGCACTCGGGCCGCCAAGGGCGGATGGCCCCGAAACAGGAATAAGACGCCGACCGCGTGCGAGGGGCACATGAGCGATGGACCGACCCCTTCGCGAGCGATCCCCGCGGGACTCGACGGCACCAAGGATCCTTCGCTCGTGGACCCGGGATCCCCGGCGAGCCGGGCGACCGAGGCGATGCGGTCGGAGGAGGTGCCGGAACCCCTCGACTGGACCCAGCGGTACAAGAACAAGGTCCGCTCGGCGGAACAGGCGATCTCCACGATCGAGAGCGGGAACCACATCTTCATCGGGTCCGGCGCCGCGGAGCCGCAGCGGCTCGTCGAAGCCCTCGTGCGGCACGCCGAGACGGTCTTCGGCACGGAGATCGTACACATCATGACCCTCGGGCTCGCGCCCTACGTCGAGCCGAAATGGGGCGACAACTTCCGGCACAACGCGCTGTTCATCGGGCCGAACGTCCGGGAGGCGGTCGCCCAAGGACGCGCCGACTACACGCCGATCTTCCTCAGCGAGATCCCCCGCCTCTTCGAGCGGGGCCGGGTCCCGATCGACGTCGCGCTCATCGAGGTAAGCCCGCCGGACGGTCATGGCTACTGCTCGTACGGCGTCAGCACGGACGTCGTGAAGCCGGCCGCGGAGGCCGCACACCTCGTGATCGCCGAGGTCAACGCCCGGATGCCGCGGACGCTGGGGGACTCGTTCGTCCACGTGGACGATATCGACTACCTCGTCCCGGTCGACTACCCGATCCTCGAGACGACCGTCGGGGTGACCGACCAGATCGCCCAGACCGTGGGCAAGCACATCGCGAGCCTGGTCGAGGACGGCTCGACCCTCCAGATGGGCATCGGGACGATCCCGGACAGCGTGCTCTACTTCCTGAGGGACAAGAAGGATCTCGGGATCCACACGGAGATGTTCTCGGACGGGATGATGCATCTCGTCGAGCTCGGCGTGATCACGAACATGCAGAAGACGCTCCACAAGGGGAAGGTCATCGCGGCGTTCTGCATGGGCTCGCGCAAGCTCTACGATTTCGTGGACAACAACCCCTTCATCGAGTTCCACCCGGTGTCGCACACGAACGACCCGTTCGTGATCGCGCAGAACGACCGCATGGTGTCGATCAACAGTGCCCTGGAGGTCGACCTCACCGGGCAGGTATGCGCGGACAGCCTCGGCGCGTACTTCTATTCTGGAATCGGCGGGCAGGTCGACTTCGTGCGAGGGGCGGCCCGCTCGAAGGGGGGCAAGCCGATCATCGCCCTGCCCTCGACCGCCTCGGACGGCAACGTGTCGAGGATCACGGCCCAGCTCAAGCCCGGGGCGGGCGTGGTGACGACCCGGGGGGACGTCCACTACGTCGTGACCGAGTGGGGGGTGGCGTACCTCCACGGTCGGACGATCCAGGAGCGCTCCCTCGCCCTGATCTCGATCGCGCACCCCAAGTTCCGGCCCGGGCTCATCCAGGAGGCGAAGCGCCTCAAGTACATCGCGGAGGACGTCCCCGAGATGTCGGAGGTCGGGATGGTCTATCCGGGGCAGTGGGAGGCGAACCACACCTTCGAGCATGGCGCGCGGGTGTTCTTCCGCCCGATCAAGGCGACGGACGAGGATCTGATGAAGGACCTCTTCTACCGCCTGTCGGAGCAGACGGTCTACCAGCGGTTCTTCCGGCCGCTCAAGTCGATGCCCCACCGGGGCCTCGTCCACTTCGTCCACATCGACTACTCCCACGAGATGGCGATCATCGGCATCGTTCAGGACAAGGAGAAGCCCGAGCGCGAGGAGATCATCTGCGTCGGGCGGTACTACCTGAATCGCCCCTCCACCATCGCCGAGGTCTCGTACCTCGTGCGCGACGACTACCAGCGGCAGGGGATCGGGTCGTACCTCGTACGGTACCTGGCGCGCATCGCGAGGCAGAGCGGGGTCGAGGGGTTCGTGGCGGAGGTCCTCCCCGACAACTCGCCCGCGATGAAGATCCTCCACAAGCTCGGTTTCCCGGTGGAGACGATCGTTTCCGAGGGGAACTACCAGCTCCGCGTCGTCTTCGAACGGCCGAAGTCGTCCCCGGGCAGCTGAGGACGGGGCGGGCACCGTTTGCAAGGGGCGTTCACCTTGGGTCGATCGTGGACCAGCAGCATCCGGGCCCCCCCCGGTCGCCGCCGGCGGCCCCCCGATGGGATACCCCCGCGCTCGTCGGCCGGGCGGCGGGCCTTCGCCGGCGCGAGCGCCGTGCTGATGCCGCCCGTCCCGAGACACGGCACGGATCCGTCCGGGCGTGGACGCCCGGTCCCGGGAGGCAGGAGGCCATCGGGGGCGGGCCGACGTCGGGTCGGCCTCCCTCGCGAAACCCAACGATGACCGCTCCACGACTCTCCGTGGTCTGGGACCCGAGGTTCCGCGAGTACGACTTCGGACCGGGCCATCCGTTCGACGAGGCGAGCCGAGATCTCGCCGTCCGCCTTTTCGAGAGCGCACTGACCCCCGAGCAGCGGGCGGCCATCGACTGGCACCGCGAGGTCGACCCCGCCGACACCTCCCGGCTCCTCTCCTTCCACGATGCGGGATTCCTCGAGTTCGTCCGTCAGGCGAGCTCGGCCGGCGACCGTCGCCTGCTCGATTCCCACGACACGCCCTCGTTCCCCGGATGCTTCGAGGCCTCGGCCCGGATCGTCGCCGGGACGGATACGGCCATGCGGCTCGTCCTGGACCGCGGGGGCACCGCCTTCGCGGCCGCCGGAGGACTCCATCACGCGCAGCGGGACCGTGCGGGGGGCTTCTGCATCTTCAACGACGTCGCGGTCGCGATCGCCACGGCCTTGGACGCCGGACGCCGGGTCGCCTACGTCGACATCGACGCGCACCACGGCGACGGGGTCATGTACGGCTTCTATCGCAGCGGGCGCGTGCTCGACATCGACTTCCACCAGGACGGCCGCACGCTCTTCCCCGGGACCGGGACGGTGAAGGAGACCGGGGAGGGGGACGGGGCCGGGCTCAAGGTGAACGTGCCGTTGCCCCCGCACACCGGGGACGAGGCGCTGGTGCCCCTCGCGCACCGGCTCATCCCCCCGCTGGTCCGGGAGTACCGACCGGACCTCCTCGTGGTGCAGCACGGGGTCGACGGACATTGGGGGGACCCGCTCGCCGCGCTACAGTTCACTCCGAAAGGGTACGTCGCGGTCGAGCGGCTGCTCATCGAGCTCGCCCGGGAGTTCGGAGGGCGGATGGTGGTCACGGGAGGCGGCGGGTACGCGCCGGGCTCGGTGTCGCGGACCCTCGCCCGGGCCGCCTGGCAGCTCGCCGGTCTCGCGATGCCGGCCGACGACGCCCCCCTTCCGGAACCGTGGACGACCGAGTTCCGGGAGGCGTTCGGGTCGCCGGTACCGGTGCGATGGGTCGACCCGCCCGAGCTCGAGCGGTCCCTCTGGGGACCCGCGAGCGAGGAGCGTATCGTGCGAGACCTCGAGCAGGCTCTCGGCCGCCGCTTTCCGGCCCACTGACGGCCCTCCTTCACCTCGCGGCCGGCACGCCCGGGTAGGGACGGCCGACCGCCCGGGGTATCCCTTCCGGGGCGGCGTCGGAGTACAGAGAGGAAAGGGTTGAACCGGGGGCGGTTACCCGCACCCGCAGCCGCCGGATCCGCAGCCACACCCTCCGCCCGACTCCCCGCCGTGGCCCTGCTCGGCCGCGGGGGCGTTCGGAGAGGTGATCTTGAAGCCGGAGACGTTCAGGTCCTGGACGAAGTCGATCGTGGCCCCGTTGAGGAGGGCCGCCGACAGGTCGTCGATCACGACCGAGAACCCGTCGACCGGGATGACCTGGTCCCCGTTGCGGGGCTTGTCGAATGCCATCCCGAACGAAGCTCCCCCGCCCCCGCCGCCGCACCCGCAACCCCCTCCGCCGGAGCCGCAGCCGCCCGAGCCGCAGCCGCCGCCTCCGCCGCCGGATTGGATGTAGACGCGGACCGCGGTGCCGGGCTTCTGGCTCTTCATCAGGTCCCGAACCTGGTCCTGCGCTTCCTTGGTTACCGTTAGTTTGACCTCTGTATCGCTCATTTCGAGGGCCCTCCTTGGCTACCCTAGCGCCATCCACGAAACTGGAAGTATAAAGCTCCGAGTCCCGACGGATCCGCCGGTTACGCGGAGAACGACTTCCCGCAGGAGCAGGTCTCCTTCGCGTTCGGATTGTAGATCTTGAAGCCGGACTGCTCGAGCCCGAGCAGGAAATCGACCTTGACCCCCTCGAGGAGGGGGGCGCTCGCGCGGTCGACCACGACCGTGAGCTCCCGGTCGTGGAACGCGACCTCATCGCCGGATTCGAGCTTGTCGAACGCCATGCCGTACGTCAGGCCCGAGCAACCGCCGCCCTGGACGTAGAGCCGGAGCGCGGCCCCCGGCTTCCCCTGACGCTCCATGATCTTGAGGACCTGGTCCCGAGCCGTCGGGGTCACCTCGACCGACACCATCGATTCCGTCGCTCCCACGATTCCAGCCCGCCTGCACATAAAAACAGTTGCTGGTGCCCGTGCCACCTTCCGCCGTGGGCCAAGGAGGCTTATCTACGGCGCCGCCGTCGGTCGGCCGATGTGCCGCCTGTTCGGTATGATTTCGACGCGCCCTGAGACGGCCGATGCGTGGATGGTCCGATCCGACCGCTCGCTGCTCGCCCAATCGAACGTCTCCCCGGAGACCGCCCAGGCCGACGGCTGGGGGATCGGCTGGTTCACCGAGGGCGGTCGCACCCGGGTCGAGAAGGGCGTCGGCGGCGCGTTCCAGCCGGAGGAGCGCCCGCGGTTCGTCCGGGTGGCGACCGAGGCGTCCGGCACGCTGGTCCTCGGCCACCTCCGCCATGCGAGCAACCCGCTCCACCTCCCGCGGGAGCGACTGCTCGCGCTCGAGAACTCCCAGCCGTTCGCCACGCATTCCACGCTCTTCGCGCACAACGGGTCGATCCCTTTTCCGGTGGAGACGAGACCGTTCCTCGGGATCCACGAACCCCAGGTCCGGGGGGTCAACGACAGCGAGGTGCTGTTCTGGCTGCTGGTCCGCCACGTCGAGGAGACCGGGGACGTGCTCGGGGCGTACGTCCGGACCGTCGAGGATCTCGTGCGGGTCTGGCAGGGGCTGGGGCGCCCCGCCGTTCCCCCGTTCTCCGGCCTGAACGTCCTCTTCTCGCGAGGGCCCAACGAGCTGTGGGCGTTCTGCCAGTGGACGGGCAACCACGGGAGCGGCCTGCTCGACGCCACCCGCCCCTACTACGAGATGACGTACGAGGCCCAGCCCCACCGGCTCATCGTCGGCAGCGAGCCTTTTGACGGCCGGCGGGGCGCCTGGACCTCCCTCCCCGGGGGGTCGTACCTGGTCGCGCGGCGCGACGACCATCGGGTCGAGCTGACCGTCGGCCGGATACCGGTCCCGGCGGCGCTCGAGGTCGGCCCGCCCGCATCGTAGCGGTCTCCCCTCGAGGTCCTCGAACCGGCCCGTGACGAGCGAGCTCGTGTCCGGGCCCGACCTGGGGGCCGGGTACCTCCATCAGCTGTCGCGCGACGAGGACGGTGCGACGACCACGTTCACCTACCATGCACAATCGGGAGGGCAGGACGCCAACGGCCCCCCCCGCGGACCGCTGGACGTCTTCGGCTTCGTCCACCCGGGGATCCCGTGCATGTTCGGGGGCCCGCGGTGCTGGCACCGCCGGTTCCTGCTACCGGCCGACGCCGCGCCTCGGGTGCGCGCGGCGTACAATCGCCATCGGTTCGTCCTCGAGACGATGGTCCGCCAGGCGTTCGATGGCGCACCGGCCGACGTCGAGGCCGGGGTCGCCGAGACCGTGGAACGGGTCGGCGCGCCGCTCGCGCGCGAGGGGATCGAATGGTACGTCGGGGGGTCGGCGGCCCCCTGGCTGCTCGGGAGCGGGGTGCGACCCGGGGAGATCGTCCTCGGAACCACGCGCGAGGGCGTCGATCGCATCGCCGAGCTGCTGCGCGAGTATCTCATCGAGCCGGCGGCGCCGACGGACTGGCCGGACCGCGGGCTCGTGCGCGGCGCGCGTGCGTTCCTCGGGACGTTCCAGGAAGGGGTTCGCGTCGAGTGGTCGGTCCCCCTCGAGCCCCGCGAGCCGCTGCCGGCGGAGGAATGGAGCGGTCGGGCCGCCGTCGCCCGCCTCGAGACGACGACGTTCCAGGGCGCGGAGCTTCGCGCGAGCCGGCCCGAGTACGCGCTCGTGCGGGCGGCCGAGGCAGGCCGGGGTCACCGGCTGGCGGAGTTCGTGCGGGAGCGCGGGGCCGACCGCGAGCTGCTCCGCATCCTGCTCTCGCGATCCGGCCTCCGGGAGCCCCAACGCATCGAGCTGCGTCGGGCCGTCGGGGTCCCCTGATCGGCGCGGGCCTTCACGTTCCGCTCGAGCCGTAGGTTCATAGCCCCCCCGCGGGGACCCCTCGGGCATGCTCAGTCCGCTCGCTACCGCCGCGCTCGAACACCTGACCCCGCACGATCTCGTGACGTACTTCCGCTGCCCGCACGAGATGGAGCTGAGCCGGGCGCACCGGTTCCACGCGGCCGGAGGGCCCGTCGGACCCGTCCGGACCCCCGCGGACGTGGTGCCGCTGCGCCACTCCCCCTTGTTCGGACCGCCCCTCGGCCACGTCCTCGTGAACGAAGGACGGCTGGACGTCGGTGGCCGCGACCGGCTCGTGTACGAGGATACCGGCGAGGACGACCTGCCCGTGCTGTTCCCTCCCGAGCAGGTGCACCTCGATCCCCGGTTCGCCAACGGGCACTCGACGTTCGTCGATTCCGAGTGGGGGTTGGCGGGCCGATCCGATCTCGTGATCCAGCAGGAGGACGGCAGCCTCGTGCCGCTCGAGTACAAGGCGACGCACCTGTTCGTCGGCTTCCACGAAGCCCATGGGCGCCTGTTCGACACCGTCCAGGCGGTCGCCGAATGCCGTCTCGTCGAGGTCGCCTTCGGCCGTCGCCCCCCGTTCGGCCTCGTACTGTACGGCGACGCGGCCGGCAGCGGACTCCACGAAGGGTGGGTCCAGGTCCCGTACGGGGAGGCCGAGGAGCGGTGGCTCAAGGTCGCCCTCGCGCAGGTCCGGGCGGACGAGGTCCGCGCGCCCGTCCCCGCGGAGCGGAACTGTGCCGCCTGCGAACCCAATGCCGGGGGCCTCTGTCGGTTCGCGGCCGCCCGCCCGGGCGAGCGACCTCACCCCGCCGGCTTCCTCGGTCCGTAGCGGTCCGCCCCCGGACCCCGGTCGCCGGCGGACCCTCCCGGGGCGGCCGGGCGCGGGGCGGCAGGGATTAAATAACAGCTAGCACTGGCACTCGAGCCGCGCCACGGCGCCGCTGTTCGGTCGGCACATGCACCCGCTGAGGCCGGGGCCTCACCGGGGAAGGGCGAGGACCCCTCGCCGTGCCGGCGATGGGGTCGATGACGCCGATCACACGCGTTCTGGACGCTTGTCAAGCGTAATCAGTGTAGCTGACTCCTGTCAGTTGGGGAATGGCTGGGCTCGGGCGCCGATGAAGGTCGTGCCAAGCTGCGATAAGCGGTGGGTAGGCGCAAGGAACCTGTGATCCACCGATCACCGAATCGGAACTCCGGTCCCGCAAGGGACATTCCGCAAGGAAGG
>Ga0181524_10004822_pt1 | contig 12302 bp, 19 predicted proteins | sample PEATcosm2014_Bin_34_FD_119761 | JGI IMG/M metagenome (GOLD analysis project Ga0181524, IMG submission 119761) | Peatland microbial communities from MTU Mesocosm Facility, Houghton, MI, USA - PEATcosm2014_Bin05_60_metaG | ecosystem: Environmental > Terrestrial > Soil > Wetlands > Peat | place...
GCTCCGCTGGGGGCCAACTGGGGTCCAAAACAGTCCATTTTTAGCCTGAATACAGGTAGGTTAGCCGTGTAAGGCCAGTTGAATCATCGTGATTTATGGAGCGGGCGATGGGAATCGAACCCAACGCCCTTTCCCGCCCCATCAATCTAATCATGCTGATTCGGCTGCCCTTACACCCCTGACACACCCCGATTTTGGCTCACTGGCACCCAGTTTTGCGCCCAAATTGCGCCCAAGTTTTTAGAGACACGGAAACCCGCCCGCGCCGGCGCCGCGCAGGCCAGTTGCTACACGTCCCACACACAAGTGGGAGAAAGAAGGAAATTCTATATGAGCATGAGTCCATCGGAAGTCTTGAGGAAGTGCAGGGGCCTGCAGGCGCAGCTCGCCCGAATCAGAGAAAACTACGGCCAGGCTGGAGAAACCTACGGCATTGCCGAGAAAATTGAAACTGACTGCCCGTTTTGCGGGCGGGAAAACTCTGTCGAGAAGAACAGTGTCGGCGAGGGTATGCAGAAAATTCGGTGCTCTCACTGTCGGAAGCTGTGGGAACAGGACCTGATGCTCTCCGGGGAGCTCGCCAAAGGCACCGGCGTGAACACCCCGAGAATTGCGAGCATTGATGACAAGAGAGACGAAATCGCCGAGTTGCTCGCCGAGAGCGTATCGCGCGGGGATAAGGTCGTCCGCAATGCCATGTTGGGCGACGAAACCTTTGTCGATGGTCTGCGCCGCATTACCACCAACGAACCTGGGACGGGGCACGATCTGCTGACGGCGATCGAGGAAGAGGGCCGCTCGCACCCGACTCGCAACGAAGGTGTCGATACCGGGGCCGCCACGGTCGAGGATTTCAAGGACGCCCTCGCGCATCCCAAAACACCGAACTTTGCCAGGGCGAAGGACGTCATGCACTACGCGAAACTGCTGGCACAAGGTTACCGGCTGCGCTCTCCGGTCGGCATTTCTGAAGGCCAGAGCTTCTTTGCCTTGGCGATTAAGAAGTCGGACGCGCAAGAGAAAGAGTGGAGCATTCGCAAGGCAGCGCACCTGGACGGCCGCATGGAACCGGAGAAAGTAAAGCTGGGCAGAAGGATGCACCCGGGAGAAATCCTCCGCTAGCGCAGTCACAGCAACACAAGTCGCAAAATTCAAAAGGAATGAAAGAGAGGAAATAGTATGCAAGCCGTAGAACAGGTAGCAACGATTGAAAGCCTGCAGGCAAAACTGAATGAACTGCAGGCGCAGCAGAGCGAGGCGCGGCAGGGCGTTGACGCGGCAAAGGTGGGGATAGCAAGCCTCTCGGAGCAGCGCAAATCACTGCTCATCAAAGGCGACGCTGCTTCACTGGCCGAGGTCCTGAAGCTGGAAGCGACTCTCAAGGATCTAGGCCGCACGCAGGAAGCCTGTCAATTTCGCTTCGATGCGCTCGCGTCGCAAATCACGGACGTGCAGCAGCCGCTTTTGGCCCTGCAGCAAAAGGCGATGGAGAATCAGCGCATCCAGAAGACGGAAGAGTTGTCACAGGAAGCCGCAAGGCTGGCCCACAATAAGCACGCGCTGTGGCGAGCAGCCAGTCGCGCGGCGTTCGCGGAGGCCGAGTTTCACGCGAAAGTTGTGCCGACAGCCGGGGTCTCACAGTCGCAGCAAGCCCAGATCCGCCAAGTGGGAATCGATGCTCACGACCACCGTGGCGATGCGTTCAACGAAAAGTGGGCCAGAGGTTTTGTTTTCGTGGCGAATCTCACGGTCGAGCCATTGTGCCCACCGGACGATCTGAGGCATCTCGAAGTTTTGAAGTAATGACTTCCCCGGGCCTCCTCTGGCGTTGTTCCGGCGCCAGTCTCAGGCGACTCGGGTGGCTGCGCGTGTCATAGCGCGTGGCGAGCCTTCAGCTCCAGCTCACGGAACTGCCGGCGGGCTGGGGCTGAGGGCGTGATCGAAGAGGCAGTACCGATGGGCAACACGCAAGACTTCTGGGACTTCCTGGCAGGAAAAGAGGAACGCCCCACCGAAGTTGACGGCCAGGCGAAAGCCGAGGCACGCACTTTCGTTGCAAGTCTGCGACGCGGAAAAATGACACTTGCGGAAATCTGCGGGACGATCGGCGTCAGTAGGCATGAAGCCTCAGAATTGAAGGCGTTCATCGAAAAATACCCCTCGGAAGAAATCATCGTCGAGTCGGCCATCAAATTTCGCAGCCTGGTGGCTACGCAGTTCGACAAGTTGCTGCGTGGAGGTCGAGATGTTTCTCCTACTAAAAGCCTTGAATGTTCTGCTCGGGATTTCCCTGGCAGCGATGATTACGACGATTTTGATGGAGTTCTTTAGGCAACGGAAGGGAGAGTCAGATGCTCAGAAGCAAGCGGAGAAATAGGCGCAACGGGAATCCTGCGATCGTAAGCCTTGGCATTGCGACACGGTTTCAGCCCGGTCAGAGTGGCAATCCTGGCGGCCGTCCGAAGACGCGCGTTCTCGCGGAGATGCTGGCCAGTGTTGGGAGCGAGATCGACAAAAAGAGCGGCAAAACCTTTTTCCAGTTGGCCGCAGAGAGTCTTGTCGAAAATGCCTTCCACGGAGACGTGCAAGCATTTCGAGAGTTCGCCGATCGTATCGACGGCCGCGCAGCGCAACCTGTGGAACTCACGGGAGCGAACGGCCGCCCGATCGCGTTCGAGTCGCAAACCGATTACGAGCGCGAGTGGGCAACTGCTACACCGCAGCGGCGTGAACAAATTCTCGCGGAGATTGATGAGCAGATATTGGAAGCCGCAGCGCGCATTTTGGTGGATCGTCGGCCCACCTCTGGATACGACAAGCGCTACCGGGACCGCATGGCGGAGTTCCACGGGCGGATTGCCGCAGGAGAAGACGCAGCAACGGTCATGGAGACGTTCAAAACACCGCCGGCGGGAGAGGCACCGGCAAACTGAGCCTCAGAACAGGCAATTATCAGGCTGGAAACGGTCGCCGGGCTCACTGAGAACAGCAAGATAACAGTGAGACGGTCCACTGGTGCAGTGGGAGAGCAGTGGAAGTGCCGCGGTTAGACCGGCTTCCGCGTGTTGACCTCGACCTCCGCAATCTTCCGATACAGCTCGCCGAAGCCGACAATCAGCAATCCGAGGAAGACACCGGCAACCGCTAAACCGATCTGTGCCGCTGACGGCACAAGCGGTTGTGTGTCGAACTGCTCCGCGAACCAATAGAAAAACCAGCAGACGCCGGCCGCGGCCAGGACGCCTCCGAGTATTCTGCAGAAGATAACCATTTCGTTCTCCTCGCGGGGATTCTGCTCTCTTGGGATATCGGACACAAGGGAGTGCAGAAACAACTGTTTTCGCCCCGCCCTAATCCGCTGCGATGCCCACTGCGGTTAGCGGGGCGATTCTAAGAGGGGGATTCTGCCCCGCCCTGCGTGCTGTCCGTGCCGAGATGCCTAGCTGACGGGCGATCTTGCGCCAGGAGCGGCCCTGTGCGCGCAGTTTGGTGATTTTCGTCGTATCCACGATTTCCCGCGGCCTTCCGAGCCGTTTTCCCTTCGCCCGTGCGTTCCTGAGCCCCGCCTTGACCCTCTCCACGATCAAGCTGCGCTCCAGCTCTGCCACTGCCCCGAGGACGGTGAATACCATCTTGCCGGCGGGTGTGGACGTGTCCAGCGACTCCGATAGGCTCACAAAGCCAATCCCCAAGGCGTTGAACGTCTCCAAGGCCCGGAGGAGATGCGAGACGGAACGGGCGAATCTGTCAAATCTCCATACGACTACTACATCAAACCGGCGTTTGTGGGCATCTGCCATGAGCCGGTCGAGAGCGGGCCGTCTGTCTTTCGTTCCAGAGATCCCTATATCCAGATAGGAGTCAACCAGATTCCATCCGCGCGCCGCGGTGAACTGCTCAAGATCGCGCGTCTGCATGCCAACGTCCTGGCCGTGATTCGTCGTGCTGACTCTCGCGTAGATCGCCGCTTTCATTGTTTGCCCCCTTTACCCGATAAGTTTTTCCACGGGAACGCCAAACGTGGAAGATGCCTCGCGCTTTGCCAGTTTCTTTTTCGCCCGCTTCTCCGATGCCTCTGCGAGTGCGGCGAGCGCGTCCGTTGCCATCTGCTCAGTTTCTTTTGTGATCGCAGCCAAGACGCCCGCAGAACGCCTCTGCCCAAGTGCCACAGCGCGGACGTACCTCTCTGTCATTTCCAACTGTTCCGCAACGCGGCTGTACAGAAGTTTTTCCTTTTCGGTGGTTTGGTGCTGACGTGCGTGCGTTCTTGCGAGCGCCGCTAAAGTTCCAGGCATCTTGCCGTGCGCGCTCTCAAAGACACCCTCGTACAACCACTCTCGAGTTCCCGGCAGCGCACCTTTCGCGCCTTTGGGCTTGTACCGTGCGCGTTGCGCGGCCAAGTGGGTTTCGCAATACTTCACGCTGTTTCGGGCCAGTGGTTTGGGGCAGACGGAGCACAATCCCTCTGCCACGTTTCGCTCCTGGTAGCGCAGCGCAGCGGCCAAATGGGCCGCACCAGGAGCTAGCGATGTACGCGGGGCCAACTCCTCTTCGCCTCGCCGTTGGTCTTTGATGCGCTCTTTGGCCCAGGCCAGAATCTCGGCGGTATGTTCTTCGGGAGACTGAATCGCTCCCATGAGCGTTTGTCGGTCAGTCTGGCGAAACCAACCCGCGACAGCGGCTTGCGCCATTTCGTCTATGAGTCTGTCGAGGATTACGTGCAAGTCAGTGCGAAGGTTTGCCACTTCCGCCAATCGCGCCAGCTCGAAACCGCTGAGTTCTCCGTCAGAGCAGCCGAGCAAAAAGTTCAATCGAGCGGTAGGAGGAATAAGCGCCTCCCTCCTCAAGTATTCTTTCTTAGCCACGGGACACAACCTTGGCCCACGCTTCGGCGAGGTTGCGTCCTGCGATGGGGAAGCACAGCAACGCGCCCGCACACGGACGCGCCCTGTGACCCCGCCGTTTCTTGTTTTTCTTTTGTTTTGATCTACGAAAAGGAATGATTTCTGCTACGATTTTTTCAGCCATTTCAGCCTCCACCAGGTTGATCTGGTCAGGGCCGTGCTGGTGTATCTAGCACCAACACGGCCCGCTTTGCTACTTGGAAAGCCCCTTCGCCGTCTTCCTGCTCCGTGCGACCTTCGCCGCCTTAGCAATATCACCGGAAGTCCAGAGCCGCACATTGCCCCCGCGTTTCGGCGGCGGCTGGACTATGCCGGCAGAGATCCACGTTTGAAGACTTTGGCGCGAAATTCCTAGCTGCTTTGCAGCCTGAGCCGTTGTGAAGAGTTTCTCCATGAGCCGAATATATCTCAGCTTGACAATGCTGTCAAGTGGAGATATTCTCTTTTCTAGCAGAGGCTGTCACGATGCCAGCGCAGATAACCATTCTCGGAACGTGCCACGACGTTCAGGGCTTGGACAAATGGAAGGGGCGAAAGATCGGTGAAAAAGATTATCAGGAGATCTTGCTGGGGCGTCTTCAGGACAAAGACTTTTTATTTGAAGAGGCCACCGGCCTCGGCCCATCTATTGCGGAGCGGCTGGCCGAGAAGAAACTCGGGATTGGGCACTACTTCGACATTGATCCCCCACTACTGAGGCGCTCGGCACATGGGATCCCAAATGAAACTGGCAATTGCTTTCCTCTGGATCCTTTTGATGATTACACCGAGTTCTTGTGCGAATCGTTCGTAGAAACACACGAGAAGAGAGAGGACCTCTGGGTGCGGTATGTTCAGGACCAATCCTTCGAGAATGCGCTCTTGGTCTGTGGCCAAATGCATCTACTCAGCATGGCCTTCAGACTTCGATCGGCAGGCTATCAAGTAACTGCCTTCCTCTACATGCCGTGGCAACAATTTTGCAAGCGACCGCACGTCGAGCAAAAATAAATGCGGCAAAATCCCCCATCACCGGCCGGTCGCAAACCCCACAAAGGAAAGAAGCAGATACCCGCACCGAGTAAGCGGCGGAAACATCAGATTTCGCCACGGCCGGAAAACGAAGCGCTACCGACCAAGATTCTGCAATATCCTGGTGCGAGGAAAGCTCTTAAGAAACTGTGGCAAAGGTGCGGGCACATCCCAGGGGCAGTCGAGCCCCTACGGTTGCTCGGATATGTAGCCGACGGTGTGAAACGTGCCCTGGCACCGACGCCACCTCTCCCACGTGGATTCGTTTCTCCCTCCACAATTCCCACCACGGAACTGCGGACAGTGCGACGCAGAGCGCTAGAGCTGGCGAGAGAGGTTGCGCGGCTGGAAAAGTTTGCCATCCCACCGGGTTGCCACCAATTCTTTGACAGCGTTGTAACTGGACTTCCAAAGCAAGCAGAACTGCAGGGAGATTACCGCGGCTTCGCAACTCAGCTTAGAGGCTTCGCTGCATTCCTATTGCGGGAGATGCGCGTCCGCCGTCGGCGTTTCGAGCGGTTGGATGATTCTCTGGCCTGTGATTTTGTGGCCGCATATGAAGATCCAGACCTTCACAGAGAGCAACACTGGGGAAGTTTGTCTGAGAAGGCCCTGCTCCTCAGCGCTGCCTTTGCTGCCGCGGGGAGCAATCGAAGTTTTACCCGCGGATCGCTGGACAAATTCCTTGAGCGAAATAAGTCTCTCCTCGATGATGCTCGCGGGCGCCTAGTTTTCATCCGCAGTCTCTCCCGCTAAAAGTCCGAAAATCCCTACGCTAACGCGTTCTTTGTCTGAATTTTTGAAGGCCATTTTCCTTCCAGATAGACTCCCTGACAAGACAATGAGCCAGGAACTAAAGCGATTGCGTGAACTTAGCGAAACGACCCTCAGTGATGCGGCCGAGCACATTGATGTTTCGGTCGGGAAACTTTGGAGTTTTGAGCAGGGCAATGCGCGAGTGGGGCCGGACGAGGAAGCCAAGTTGGAGAAATTATACGTGGCTCGGATCGGTGCTCGCCTCGCTCGGATTGAGGAAGCAGTCGGAAAACTGTCTCGGTGAGGTTGCAAGCCCCCGAGCAGTTGGGCCCGAAAGCGGCTAGGGCAAAAGCCGCACCGAAGTGAAAGGCGGAGCCGTGGTCCACGTGTTTCTACCGAACCAGAGCCGTGAAGTGGCCGGCAACACAGTCAGTCGAGAGCACGCGACTCAACTTGTGGAACAGGGGCTAGCACACTGGATAAATCGTGGGACCGGCATCCGTCTGGCCGACTCCAGAGAAACGCTTAGGGGCACATCCTGCATGATCGGTACGGTGGTGATTGAAGGGAATGCCGCTGGCAAACGTCGTTTTGTGGATCTGGTCGATGCTCTGCGGCAAGAGGAATCAGCATTCTCTCGCGGAGCCGCTTTGTGAGCGCCGGTTTCTACAAGCGCCGGCGTGGCATCTTGGAACACTTAGAGGCTGGAACGATCGGCCTGCTCGACCTGGCGATCCACGATTACCTCTGCCTAAAGATCAATGGCGTGCGTGGAAGTGAGTGCTCGATTCCCGCGGGTGTCTGTTTCACTTCAGCCGCGGCCATCTATGCAGTTTGCCCGAAAGAAGTCGCGGAACGCACGATCCGCCGATCCCTTGAGCACTTGGAGGCAATCGGCTGGATTAAGCGCTGGACCGTCCCCGGAAAACACGGCAATTACCCTGTTTTGGTTGCGCGAGCATCTGTCCATGACGTGTCCGGGAACGAATACCGCGTAAATGCTGAGGCTACAACGGATTGGCGCTTTCCTGTGTACGTCTCTGGCGAGGAAGCGGCGAGGAGCGCGCGAGGAGATGGCCGTGGCTCGTCCGCTTATAGAGAAGAGAGAGTAGAAAACGGAGAAGGGAGAAAAAAGCAGTCTGCGGCGACGGCCAAAGCCGCGCCGCCTGTGGCCTTCCAATCCCTGCTTCTCATCGTGAATGAAACTCAAGACACGAAGTTAGCCGACACCTACCCATGGGTGAACCGACAGCAAGAGTACAGAAAAATGGATCTATGGCTTACAGCCAATCGGCCAGACCGAAAAGTCCGCAACCCGCTCGCCTTCTGCCAGAACTGGTTCAACAAAATTCCATGCCCAACTACTCGGAGAAATGAAAGTGCAAAGCTCACAGGGAAAGAACTCCTGCAGCATAATCTTGCCGCTGCAGGATACAAAAACTAGCGACGAACTGATTCGCGAGTGGCTCGTGCGTTTCGGCATCAATTTCGAGAAGGACATTGCCCCCGTCCTACCTCTCTGGCTTGAATCGTTCGGAGGGATGGACCCGGAAACGCTCGAAGTACTTTTCAGGAAAGCACTCACGACCTGCAAATTTTTCCCGAAGATCGCGGAGATCCTAGAACCCCTCCGCAAAGCGCAAGAAACCGCTACGCCGCAAGCCGCGGAAGAGGCATGGCGCCAGGTGTTAGAAATTCGCCGCCTGTACTGGAATCCAGATATTCCCGGCGACCTTTCGAGGCAGGTGCGGCAATTGTCCGAGCGCGTGCAGCAAGCGGCGAGAGCCGCCGGCATGTGGCGAGACTTTGAATCCGTCGAAGCGCTGCACACCTGGGCGAAAAAGCGCTTCATTGAATCTTTCCTCGGGTGGGGTGAAGTCGAGCAGGACAAATTCCTGCTCCCCGATGGGGAGATCAAAAACCTTTTGGCCGAGGTTGCCCAACTCAAGGCCCTGCCAGGTCCTTCTCAGGGTTGGAACGAACTCCACGCCCGCGGCTTGGAGTATGCGAAGACGCCCAGTGTGCGGTCAGAGCGTGTAGTGACAGCAAACGCCGCGCCGATCCGCGAGGAGCCTCGGGTTGTGGACTTTGAAGGCAGGCGAGCGGAACTGCAACGCCAGGCGGAAATTATTCGCGCAAAGTACGCGAATCCTCGATCTCCAGTGGAGGCGACCGGTGGTGCCTAGCTGTCCGTGGTGCAGACGCAGCGACTTTGCCAATTGGAGCGCGGCGAAGATCCACGTCAAGAACTGCCCGGAGAGTCCGCGTCCGCGCTGGAAAGACCCTCGCCGGGGCAAAATCCTCCGCGACTTTCGCCCCGTGGTATCGCCGAGCAAGCGAAGCGCAGTTGTACCAGTCCAGAAACAAATGATTCCGTGCGCAGGTGTGAGCCATGAGTAAGCCGGAAATAAGAACAGCCGAGGTGCAGATCGCGGGCCGAAGCCGCATCGACCTTGAAGGTCAGATTACGAAGATGGCTGACGGAGGTACTTCCGATGTCTAACGACTCGATTTTAGAGGTGCAATGTCGCGCTGATTTCGCCGCGCTTTTTGAACAAAGTTCCGGCGCCGCAGGCGCAGTGGAAGATGCGTCGAAGCGCATCAAGACTGCGATGGAAAGTGCGGGCGAGGCACCCAAGAAGCTGGAATACAGTTTTATGGAAGCAAGGCATGCGGCCGCTGGGTTCGGCGAAGAAGTTGGGATTCGGATTCCCCGGGTGCTCGCGACTGCTCTTGCCCATTCCGAAACTCTCGGACCCGTGTTGGCTTCGGCATTTTCCGTCGTTGCCGTAGGCATGTTCATTCAGGTTCTTGCGCAGGTTCCGGGCGCCATCGACAAAGTGATCGGAGAGTTTACCGGGTGGGATGAAGCTGCGAAGAAGACCTATGCGGACATCGTGAAAGGGAATCTCGATGCGATGAAGGCCACGGTTGAACTGGCCAGCAAAATCCAGGCGGTCAACCTGATCGGCCTTACAGGGTCCGCGAAATACGCACAGGAAATCAAGAACGCGGGAAATGACCAAGCGCGCCTTGCTGCGCTTAACGCCGGCTATCTAACCATGCAAAACGACCTTGAAGGTCAGATTACGAAGATGAAAGAAGCGCAGACCGATGCCACTCAACGAGGCGGCGCTGAAATAAAGTCGTGGCTTCCGTGGACGGAGAACTCGCGCGCCAAAGTGAAGGAACTTCAAAAACAACTAGAGGATGTTGTCGCCGCCGAGAAATCCGTGACCGAGCAGTTGCGTGAAATGAGTGCGGTCAAACTTCCGAGTCTCAGAGCCGAAAGCGGAGCTGCCTCTGCGGCGGAGGCTGACCGCGCAGCCAAGGAAGCCGCCCGGGTGCAGCACGAGCAGATCATGGCGGAACTGAACGACGCCGAACGTGCGGCAAAAGAAAAGACCAAAATCGCCACGGAAGAAGCCAAGGAGGACGAAGCCGCATTCAAGAGCATGGACGCGGAGGAAAAGAAGAGCGCCGAGGAACTGGCCGCGCTGAAGATCAGACTCATGCGCCAGATCACCGCAGAGAACAACCGCGAGGTGCGCGAGCAAGAGGCACTGGTAAAGAAACTGCAGGAGCCGTGGAATCAGCTATCGAAATCCATTGCGCGATCAATGACGCAGACCACGATGGGTCTTATCGAAGGCACGATGACGATTCAGAAGGCTTTCATCAAGCTAGGCGATGGCATCCTGCAAACGATGGTGAGCGCCCTAGCAAAGGTGCTGGCGCAGCATCTAACTCATGCCCTCATGGTAAATGTCATCGAAAAAAGCCAACTGGCGCAGTCCATTGCGGCATACCTGGGCTACTACAGCACGAAATTGGCAACTGCGAAGACCGCCGAAATGGCGCAAGGAACCACGGATGCCGGGCTTGCGGGGGCCGCTGCTTACGCTTCAGTCATGGAAGCCTTACCTTTCCCAGTTAACATCGCTGTCGCGCCTGGTGTGGCTGCCGAGGCGATAACCGCAACGATGGCCTTGGCGTCTTTCGCTGCCGGGACCGACTACGTGCCGAGGACCGGATTCGCACTGTTACACGAAGGCGAAGCAGTCACGCCAGCGAGTCAGAATCGCAGCGGTGGTGGCATGCACGTTCACTTCAACGTCAGCGCTGTGGACGCTCCAGGCGTGCAGGCCTTTTTCGATCAGCACGGCGAAAAAATGGCCCGATCACTTTCGCGGCAAATGCGCAGAGGAAATCGATTTTAGATAGACCGTGAGCGAGCAGATCCAATCCGCGACTTCCACAACGACCTTGCCAGTCGTCGCGCAGGGGTGTACTGTGCGCGCGGGGCAAGCCGAGTCAGCGAGCGAGGGCTCGATGGCAAGGCGCAGATACCAGCAAGGAAGGATTTTCACTCGTGGAAAAAATCACCGCAGGGTTTACGTAGGCCGCTGGCGGGAAGATGTCGTCGAACCGGACGGCGCGACCCGCAGGGTGGAGCGGTCGGTCGTACTCGGAACGATCACCGATCTCAGGACGCTGAAAAACGCGCAACGCGCGTTCGAGCCGTTCCTGGCAAAGGTGAATGCCGTTGATTACCGGCCCGGGAAATTCGCGAAGATTGGAGATTTCGCAAAAGTGTGGGAGCGAGAAGTGCTGGCGCACAAGAAGCCGTCGAGCGTAAAAGCCGCGGAGTCGCATCTGCGGACGTACATTCGCCCGTGGCTCGGCGAGGTTCGTTTGGAGGAGTTCACCGCGCAAGCGCAGCAAAATTTCGTGACCAGGCTGGCGCAGCGAGTTTCACGAAAAACCGTCGTCAACGTTCTCTCCACGATCGGCTCCATGATCGGGACCGCGAAAAAGTGGGGTTATCTCTGTCAGCCGGTTGTAATGCGCGAGTTGGCGCTGCCGACAGAGGAACTCAGGAAGCACACGCGCTTCTACAGTGCGGAGGATGTGCGGCGAATGATCGCCGTCGCTCCTCAGCCGTACCGCACGATGTTCGCGATCGCGGCGATGTGCGGATTGCGCGTGGGCGAAGTGGTGGCGCTGCAAAAGTGCGATCTCGACTTTATGCACCGGCTGATTCACGTCGAGCGCTCGGCCTGGTATGGCCGGGTGCAAACGCTGAAGAGCAAGTCGAGCCGTGCGGACGTGGTAATGCCGGAAGCGCTGCTCACGTTGCTGCAGGAGTACCTGGCGACGTGGAAGGCGAACCCGGAAGGATTTCTCTTCCTCAACCGCAACGGGCGGCCATACGCGGCCAACAAAGTCGTGGAGTATGGTCTGTGGCCCGTGCTCGATCAATTAAAACTTCCTCGCGGGGGCATGCATGCATTCCGGCACGCACACGCGAGCTTGCTGATGGATGTGGGCGCGCCTGCGACGGTGACAAAAGAGCAGATGCGCCACTCGGATGCACGCATCACGCTGGGCGTCTATGGGCACGTAATCGGCGACGCGCAGCGCGAGGCCGTGGACAAAGTGGGCGAAATTCTGCGCCCAGATGCGCCCAAATCGGGAGTGACAGGTGAGTGGATTCAGTAAGTTAGGTGGAGCGGGCGATGGGAATCGAACCCACGTCCGAAGCTTGGGAAGCTTCTATACTGCCATTGTACGACGCCCGCTCGTTTCTCTAGCTTTGTGATTATACACAACGAGGCAACTGCTCGTACA
>Ga0181524_10004825_pt1 | contig 12295 bp, 8 predicted proteins | sample PEATcosm2014_Bin_34_FD_119761 | JGI IMG/M metagenome (GOLD analysis project Ga0181524, IMG submission 119761) | Peatland microbial communities from MTU Mesocosm Facility, Houghton, MI, USA - PEATcosm2014_Bin05_60_metaG | ecosystem: Environmental > Terrestrial > Soil > Wetlands > Peat | place...
TGCCGGAGGCCTCCAGCGGCGGCCTCGGCACGTTGAGCCAGACGTCCGCGCCCTGAACCAGGTAGCGCGCCACGTTGATGTCGTAGTCCTCGAGGAAGATCATCCGGTTGCGGAATCCCTCGCCCCGGACGAAATGGTTGAGTTCCTTGATCAGTTGCTTGCCGGGCATGTCCATCGGATGGGCCTTGCCCGCGAAGATGATCTGCACCGGCCGGTTCGGGGCGTTCAGCAGCTTGCGCAGGCGTTCCGGGTCTTTGAGGAGGAGCGTGCCGCGCTTGTACTCCGCGAAGCGCCGGGCGAAGCCGATGGTGAGCGCCTCGGGATCGAAGACCTGTTCCACCTCGTCCACGACGTAGGTCGGCGCGCCGCGGCGCTGCGCCTGCTGGCGGAGGCGCTTGCGCGCGAACCAGACCAGCCGCTCGCGCCGGCGCTCGTGCGTGCGCCAGATCTCGGTGTCGGGGATGGTCTCCACACCGCTCCACACCGAGAAGTCCATCGGCTCCTCGAGGAACCGCGGCCCCAGGTAGCGGTCGAGCAGTTCGGTCATGTCGTGGCTGAGCCATGACCGCGTGTGGATGCCGTTGGTGATGCTGCCGATCGGTACGTCGTCGGTGGGAAGTCCCGGCCACAGGTGATGCCAGAGCCCGCGCGAGACGCGGCCGTGAAGGGCGCTGACGCCGTTGCAGTGAGCGGCCAGGCGCAGCGCGAGCACCGTCAGGCAGAATTCCTCGTTCGGGTTCTTCGGGTCCTCGCGGCCGAGCGCGACGAATTCTTCCCAGCTCATGCCGATGTCCTTGATGTAGGCGCCCAGGCGCCGGTTGAGCAGCTCCACGTCGAACCGCTCGTTCCCGGCGGGCACAGGCGTGTGGGTGGTGAAGACGTTCGTCGCCCAGACCACCTCGCGCGCCTCAGCGCGGGTGAGATGGTAGCGCTCCATGATCTGCCGCAGCCGCTCGAGGGCCAGGAACGCGCTGTGTCCCTCGTTCATGTGGCAGACGCTCGGCTCGATGCCCATGACCGTCAGCGCGCGCAGGCCGCCGATGCCGAGGAGAATCTCCTGGCGCAGGCGCATGTCGCGGTCGCCCACGTAGAGCCGTGTGGTGATCGCGCGCTGCCCCGGCTCGTTCTCCGGCAGGTCCGTGTCCAGCAGGAACAGCGGCACGCGGCCCACCTGCACGCGCCAGATGTGGAAGTGCACCGCCTCGTTGTCGAGCTCGATCTCCCCGCACACCGGTTTGCCCGCCGCGTCGGAGACCAGCGTCACCGGCATGTTGTACCAGTCGTTCCGGGGATACGCCTCCTGCTGCCAGCCGTCGGCGGTCAGGTACTGCTTGAGGTAACCTTCTCGGTAGAGCAGCCCGACCGCGACGAGCGGCAGGCCGAGGTCGCTGGCGGATTTCAGGTGGTCGCCGGCGAGGACGCCGAGGCCGCCGGAGTAGATCGGCAGGCCGACGTCGATCCCGAACTCGGTGGAGAAGTAGGCGATCGTCCGGCCGGTGACGTTCGGATAGGTCTTGCTGAACCAGGTCGGCGCGTTCATGTAGGCGCGGAACTGCGCGTGGACGCGGTTCATCGTCGCCAGGAATCCCTCGTCGCGCGCGAGTTCCTCGAACCGCTCTTGCGGCACCACCCCGAGCATCAGCGCCGGGTTCTGATACGACTTGTCCCAGTATTCCACGTCCATGCGGATGAAGAGCTGGACCGCTTCCCAGTTCCAACTGAACCAGATGTTGTACGCGATGTCGCGCAGCGGGTCGAGCGCTTTCGGCAGCTTGGGCAGAACGTTGAAGGCGCGGACTTTCATGGATTTCCCCTCATTGGATCATGAGTTCCTTCTCGTAATCGCGCTTGCTCCTAGTCATTATCGTCGTTTTCGCTGGAAACGAAAGGCCGGCGATCAGGATTCCAAGCGCGGTTGCGATTGCGAAAACGGCCGCGCAACGCGGCGCATTGTGCCACCGGCCCGAAACACTGTCAAGACAGCAACTTCGCCAGCCGGATGAACTGCGCCACGGTGAACTGCTCGCAGCGGTCCGCTTCGGCCGCGCCGATTTCCGCAAGGAGGCGCGCGGCGGCCTCGCGGTCCTTCACGCGCCCGGCCATCAGCAGGCTGCGCGCGGCCTGCTTGCGGCGGTGGCGGAAGAGGTCGCCCGCCACCTGCCGGAGTTTCTCCAGGTCGCCGGCCGCGGCGCGGAGTTCAGCGTCGGGGCGGATGCGCAGAATGCTGCTTTCCACTTCCGGCTGCGGCCAGAACGCGCCCGGGCGGATGTGCCGCAGCACCTGCGTCCGCGCCGTGGCCTGGACGATGACGGAGAGATATCCGTACGCGTCCGTGCCCGGCGCCGCGCAGATGCGGTCGGCGACCTCGCGTTGAACGGTCACGACCATCTCGCACGGGACCGGCCCTTGCAGCAGCAGCGCGGAGATGACGGCGGTGCTGACCGCGTACGGCAGGTTCGCCACGAGCTTGAGGCGCGCTCCCGGGATCGAATCCATCGCGGCGGCGACCGCCTCGCGCACTTCCGGCGCGAGCGCCGCTCCCGGGCCCATCGCGTCCGCATGGATGAGCCGCACGTTCGGCAAGCCCGCCAGCCGCTCCGCCGCCAGCCCGTGCAGCTTGCGGTCCACCTCGACGGCGACGACCGCGCCGGCGGCTTCCGCCAGGCAGCCGGTCAGGCCGCCGGTCCCGGCGCCGACCTCGAGCGCCACGTCGCGCCGGTCCAGCGCAGCCTCCTCCACGACCCGCCGCATCAGCGCCGCGTCCACCAGGAAGTTCTGCCCGCGCACCCGGCTCGGCCGGATCCCGTGCGCCGCAAACAGCGCCTTCAGTTCGGCGGCCGTCGGGATGGATGCGCTTCTCATTTTATTTCACCACCAAGACACCAAGGCACCAAGAACAGCCACGAAGATTTGAAAATTCTCAGAGCCGTCGTTCTTGGTGCCTTGGTGTCTTGGTGGTAATCCTCCGCGCCATTTGTGAAGCCAGCAGGATCGCGGCGACCATGCTGCCGGGGTTGGCCGTTCCCTGGCGCACAATGTCGTACGCCGTGCCGTGATCGGGCGAAGTTCGGATGATCGGCAGCCCGAGCGTGACGTTCACGCCGCTGTCGAACGCCACCATCTTGACCGGGATGCACGCCTGGTCGTGGAACATGGCGACGAAAGCGTCATGGCGCGCGCGGAGCTTCGGCGTGAAGGCCGCGTCGGCCGGGATCGGGCCGTCGCAGGCGATGCCCTCGCGCCGCGCCTGCCGGATCGCCGGCGCGATGGACTTCTTCTCCTCGATTCCGAACAGCCCCGCCTCGCCCGCGTGCGGATTCAGCCCGCAGACGCCGATGCGCGGCTTCCGCAGCCCGAACCATCGGCGCAGGTCTCGATGGACGATGCGGATCGTGTCGAGCACGTTCTTCCGCGTGATGAGCCCGGGCAGATCCTTGATCGCCGCGTGCGTCGTCACCAGCGCCACGCGCAGCCCGCCGCCGACCATCATCATCACCGGCTTGCGGACGCTGAAATACTCCGCGATGTACTCGGTGTGGCCGGTGAACCAGTAATGGGCCAGGCTCAGGCCATGCTTGTTGATCGGCGCGGTGACAACAGCGTCGAGCCGGCTGTCCTCGGCCTCCATGATCCCATCGAAGATGCAGTCCACAGCCGCCTTGGCCGCTGCAGCCGATGGCTTGCCGCGGAGAGCCAGCGCCTTCGAGCATTTGCCGGAGAAATCCCCGCAAACCGTGAGAAGAAACGGCCCGTCACCCGCTGACGGCAACTCATGGCCTCCTGCGGGTTTCAGTTTGGGTGAGCGCAGATGGAACGTATTGTTGACTCGCTCCAAAATGCCCGGATCGCCGATGACGACCAGCCGAGCCGCCTCGCGCACGCGCGCGTCCTTCAGCGCGCGAAGGACCACCTCCGGCCCGATGCCGCTCGGGTCGCCGATCGTGATGCCGATGAGCGGCTTGCGAGACATGGTTGCGCGTTCCTCCACTTCGTCCGCGTGCTGGATCTCGTCCTCGTCGTCTTCGTCGTCCTCGGTCGTCCCGTTCGTTCGAGTTCGAGGACGACGACGAGGACGAGGACGATACGAGCCGCTATTTGAATCCATGCTCTTCCAAAAACCCCTCCGTCAGCCGCCCGGACGGCATGGCGCCGCGCCCGCCGCGCGAGGCGGAGAGGAAACGGGCCACGTACTTTCCGATCACGTCGAGCTCCAGGTTCACGCGGTCGCCGGCGGACTTCCTGCGGAGCGTGGTGTGGTCGAGCGTGTGCGGGATGACCGCGGCGGAGAACCGGTCCGGCGCGAGATCGGACAGCGTCAGGCTGATGCCGTCCACGGCGATGGAGCCTTTGAGGATCAGGCAGGAGAGTATCTCCGGCGCGGCGGAGACCGTCAGCGTGACCTGGCCGGGCGCGGCTTCCAGCCGTTCGATGCGGCCGACGCCGTCCACGTGGCCGAGCACGAAATGGCCGCCCAGGCGGTCGCCGACGCGGAGCGACCGTTCGAGGTTCACCTCGCGTCCGGTCGCGAGGCCGGCGAGCGTGCTGACGCGCAGCGTCTCGGCGCTCACGTCGAATTCCGCGGCACCGCCGCCGACGCGCGTCACGGTCAGGCACGCGCCGTCCACCGATACGCTGTCGCCGACGCGAACGCCCTCGGCGAGAGCGCCCAGTTCCACCCGCAGCCGCCCGCTCGCGCCGCCGGCCGTCAGCCCGAGGACTTTGCCGGCGCCTTCGATGATTCCCGTGAACATGCCGCGCTCCACGCTTGGATATTGGAAATTGGAACTTGGATATTCCTCATCGCCCATACGCCGCGTCGGCGTTGACGAAGACTTTCTGGATCTCCGCCACGATCGGCGGAAGGCCTTCCGCATTCGGAGGATAGTAACTGATACTCATGATCGAGTAGAGGTTCTCCCTGTTGCCCACGGTCTTGACGCTGCCGTCGTGGAACAGGATGTTGACGGAATCGCCGGAGTGCGCGGGTTCGGGATAGGGCGGACAACTGACGTCCAGCGCGAGCGCGCGCATGACTTGGCCCAGCGGGTTCTGCCCGAGCGAATCCACGTGGAACGTGCCCGTCCCGATGCATTCCTGGCGATAGAGGTACGAGCCGTACGCGTCGCCGCCGGCTTTGCCGGCCGGCATGCCGATCCGCGCGCCATCCACCTGCGCAGAGTTGACCGTATCCAGCGGGCAAAACAGCACGCGCGGGTCGGCCAGGTAGCTCTGCGTCACCAGCACGCCGAGGCTGTCCGGAGCGCCCGCGGCGTTGTTCCAGACCTGGTTCGTCGGGAACGACGTCACCGCAGGGATGCAGCCGTTGTAATGCTGGCAGTAGCTGAAAATCCCCATCCCGATCTGCCGGAGGTTGCTTTGGCATTGCCCGATGCGCGCAGTGTTCCGCGCCGCCGTCACCGACGGCACCAGCAGCGCCGCCAGCATGGCCATGATGCCGAAGACGATGAGCAATTCGATCAGCGTAACGGCGCCGCCTTTGCGGGACCTTCTCAAAGTCGCTCCGCCTTCATGCGAGCCTCCGTCAGAGTTCATGGACCCAGCCCTTCGCCGTCAGGCGCTTGCGCGCGGCGCCGCGGCCGAGCCACAGGCCGGCGCCGGCGCTCACCCGGCCGATGCACGTCGTCCGGACGGGCAGGTCCGTCCGCCGCGCGAGCGCCTCCGCCTCCGCCGCGTCCGCCGTGAAGAACAGCTCGTAATCCTCGCCGTCGGCCAGCGCGTGCTCCAGCGGCGTTTTCCCCGAAGTCCGCGCCATCTCGCCGGCCGCGCCGCTGATCGGGATCGCCTCGTCCCAAAGCTCGATCGCCACGCGGCTCTCCTCGGCCACGTGGCCCGCGTCGGCGGCCAGGCCGTCGCTCAAGTCCACCATCGCGTGAATCGCGATCTCGCCGCGCAGCCATTTCGCCTCGTTCAGGCGCGGCAGGAAGGAAAGATGCCGGCCGAGGATCGAGCCGCCGAGTTCGCCGGTGACCAGCGCCAGGTCGCCCGGCCGCGCCCCGGACCGGAGCGCCAGCGCGGTTTCGGTCCCTGCGCCCAGGGCAGTCACCGTGAGCGTGAGCGGCAGGTCGCCCGACGCGATGTCGCCGCCGACGATCTGCACGCCGAACGCGTCGGCGACGGATTTCATACCGAGGAAGAGTTCCTGGAAGTATTTCGAATCCATCCCGCGCGGCGCCGCCAGCGCGACGACCACCGCGAGCGCGTCGCCGGCCATCGCCGCGATATCCGAAAGGCCGCGCGCCATCGCCTTGTGCCCGACCTGCGCGGCCGAGGCCGTCCGCGGATCGAAGTGCACTCCGGCGACGACCATGTCCGTGGTCACGAGAAGGACTTTGCCCGCCGGCATCCGCAGCGCGGCGCAATCGTCCCCGATCCCGACCGGCACCGCCGGCGATGCGCCGACCTGCTGCCGAATCCAGCGGATGAGGTCCAGTTCGTTCATCTCTGCCCAGTCACCTAATCTCCCACCGTCACTCGCGTGAAGGCGCGGTAATCCTGTCGCACGACCACCACGATCACGCGCTCGCCGGCGATGGTGGTGCGCAGGGCCGCCGAGGCGTCGCGCAGGTTCCGCACCGGGTTCGAGCCGATCTGGATGATCACGTCGCCGCGCTCGAGCCCCGCACGATGCGCGGGCCCGTCGGGCGCGACCTCGGCCGCGTAAACGCCGAAATCCACGGCCGTGCCGGCCTGCCGGGCGGACTCGGGCGTCAGGTCGCTGCCGGTGAGGCCGAGCTTCTCCTGCAAGAGTTCCCTGGGCGAAGGCTGCGGGTGCCGGCCGAGCGTGAGCGTCACGTCCAGCGCCTGGCCGCCGCGCTCCACGCGCAGCGCGATGGCGTCGCCGGGCTTATGCTGCACGATCTGCATGAAGAAGTCGAAGAGGTCGTCCAGCGGCCGGCCGTCCACGGACGCGATGACGTCGTTGACTTGCAGCACTTTTTCCGCCGGGCTGCGGGCTTCGAGCTGCGTCACGCGCGCGCCTTTCCGGCCGGGGACCGTGGCGCCGTGCACGCCCGCCCAGGCGTCGCAGACCTGCGGCGCGGCCAGCAGCGGGGCGAGGATGTCGCGCGCCCGGTCAATCGGAATCGCGAAGCCGATTCCCTGCGCGCCGTCCACGATCGCGCTGTTGATGCCGATCAGCTCGCCCAGGATGTTGACCAGCGGGCCGCCGCTGTTGCCCGGATTGATCAGCGCGCTGGTCTGGATGAGGCCGGTGTAATGGACGGCGTCGTCGCCGTCGCCGACGGTGATCTCGCGGTTCAGCGCCGAAACGATCCCGGAGGTCACGGAGTTCTCGAAGCCGAAGGGATTGCCGACGGCGACGACCGGCTCGCCGAGCATGAGGTCGGACGAAACCCCCATCGGGATCGCCTTGAGCGCCGTGGTCGTCTGCGCGCGCAGGAGCGCCAGGTCCGCGGCCGGGTCGGCGGCCAGCACGACGGCGTCGAAGGTCTCGCCGGTGTTCAGCGAAAGCTTGACGTTCGAGGCGCGGCGCACGACGTGCTCGTTGGTGATCACCAGCCCGCTCGAGGTGATGACGCAGCCCGAGCCGAGCGGCGCGTTGACTTTGCGCTGCTCCGTCGCGGGGCCGCGGAAGAAATCCTGGAAGAAGCGGTCGAAGACGTCATCGCCCGTGCCGAAAGGGACCAGTCCGCCGCCGCGCGTGACGAGCATGCGCTCGGTGCTGATGTTGACGACGCAATCCTGCACTTTAGCCACGGCCTGGACGGTCGGCGTGCGCCGCAGCGCCAGGCGCGCCTCGGAGTCGTCGGCGGCGGCGCAGAGCGGAAAGGCCGCCAGCAGCGAGAGGATCAGGAAGGGGCGATTCAACGGCTCTCCTTGGGCGGTTCGGGCTTCTTCGGCATCACGAAGTCCACCAGGAAAAGATTGACGGTCGGTCCCTTGAGCACGAAGATGCGCTCGCCGCCGGCGATCATGGCGTAGGAGTCGCCTTCCGGAAGTTCCTTGCCGATCAGGACCGTCTTCAGCGCCGGCGGCGCGGCCGGCTGGCCGGGCTTCGGCGTTTCGGCGGACTTGAGCGAAACGGTCACCTGGATGCGCGGCGCGTCGAGCCCGTACGCGCCGAGGCTCTCCGCCTTCTCGGCCGCGACCCGCTTCGCGTCGAGGAAGGCGAGGCCGTAGAGAAGGTTCTCGACCCGGGCTCGGTTCGCCTCGCCCGGCGCGGGCTCGACGACCACCCAGCGGTCGTTGCGCTGCTCGAGCGCCACGGCGCCGTCCGGCCGGACGATCCGCACGGCCACGGCGTCGTCCTTGTTGAACTCGAGCATCGTCCGCGAGACGAACAGGAGCGGCCCGACGGCCAGGCTCGAGAGCAGTTCGGCCGGGACGATGAGGATCGGCCCCTGCTCGCCGCGGCGGGCGTAGCAGGTCTCCGGCTTGTCGGCGGGATTGCCGAACCGGATTACGCTCGGCGCGGCGTCCGGCTGGGTCTGCAGCGTGATCGTCATTCGCGGCGCCGCCAGGCCGCACTCGGCCAGACGTTCGGGCGGGGCATTATCCACCCAGTCGGCCACTTCGAGGTTGTGCAGGTCGTTGAGGAAAAGCGCGGCCCGCTCCGGGTCCATCGTCACGCCGGCGGGTTCTTCCATCGTCCACGGGTCCTTCGCGTGAACGAGGCGGATCGTCTGCGCGGGCTTGCCCGCCGGACTTGTGGAGGGCTTGCCCGCCGGACTTGTGGAGGGCTTGCCCGGCTCGGCGGCCGGCGCGATGGTGATCGAGGTCACCTGGTCGGCATTGAAATCCAGTGCGGTCCGCGAGCGCAGATCCGCGGCCGACTTCATGAGTCCGTCGGCGGCCTGCTTATCGAGCGCGAAGACGGAGACGCCGCCTTCGCGGCGGGCGTAACACTTGTCCGGATGGTCCTTTACGTCCGCTCCGATCAAAAGAGCGCGGCTGGTTTGTCCTTCGAGGACGGCCAGTTTGAAGCGAGGCTTGTCGAGGCCGAACTCCGCGGCGCGGCTGTCGTCGCCGTCGGCGATGAAATCGTCGGCACCCACGCGCAGCGCGGCGAGCGCGTCGAGCAGGCGCTCGACGGACGCCGCGTCGGCTTCGTCCTGAACGGCGCCGGCCAGGCTCCAGCCGCCGGTCGTTTCCCTGCTGACCGCAAGCGCGGTCGAACCGCCTGCCGGGACGAGGTCCACGCGCGTGACGGCCATTTTCTCGAAGCGGAGCGCAGCCTTGTCGCGCAGGTCATTGACGCGTTTGGAGGCCTTCTCGAGGAGGCTCGCCGGCGCCACGCAGACCAGGGGCGTCTTCGCGTCCGCGCGCGCGATATACACGCTCTGGCCGTCCGGCGTCTTCGCGCCGACGTTCAGCGTCCACGATTTCTCGCCGATGCCGAAGATGATCGAGCGCTCGGGCGGTTCGAGGCCGTAGGACTTCAGGTCGAGCGGCCGGTCTGCTTCGGGCGTGAGCCTGCGCGTGACCTTGAGAAATTCGATCTCGCCGAGGAGGGCGGTGACGGCGCCGGAATCGGCCGACACGCTCAGGGGCTTGACGATGCGCCATTCGCGCTTCAGGCCTTCGGCCGGCCGATCGATCTCGATCAGGGCGTCGCCGTGGCGCAGTTCGACCTTCGTCGCGAGGTCCGAAAGTCCCGCCAGGCTCGATGCGCCCGTCTCATGGAACTCGCTCCCGGCGAAAAGGCGCGACTGCTCCTCCTTGAACGTGCTCGTGCTCGGCTGCCGCGCCGTATATATCAGCAGGAACGCGCCGAGGCCGATGACCAGGACCAGGAGAATGATCGTCAGGCGGAATTTCATTTACGCTTTCCTCTCGAGCACGATGAAGGTCATCTTCAACACGGAGACACGGAGCACACCGCGAACGAATTTCGAGTTCCTTTCTCCGTGTTGAACACAAATCGGTTCTACTTCCGTCTGACCCACCACACCAGGCCGCCCATCAGGGCGACCGCCAGCGGCATGCCGATGACCGCGATGAAGAAGATCGCCTTGAACGTGGCGGGGCCGCTGGCCAGCTCGCGGCGGTCCGTTTTCTGCGGCGGGATGCCGAGCTTGGTTTCCTTGCTGGTCAGCCAGTTCACGCAGTTCATCACGAGCGTGCGGTTGGCCTCGTAGCCGGCCTCCGGATGGCTGAACGCGATGTCCGAGGCCGCGTCGGTGGAGCCGAGGACGACCAGCCGCGCGCCTTTTTCGGGGGATTGGGCCGGCGGCCCGGCCGGCGATTCCCTCTTCGGGCGGCGCTGGACGGCCACGGCCAGGCACAGCGGGCCCTTCTCGCCGTGCTCGGGGTCGAACTTGAGCGGGCGCTTGGTCGGGTTCGGCTCCGCCCAACTGTTCGCGCCGGAGTAAATCAGCCCCGTCGCGGCATAGTCGGACTGCAGTCCCATCGGCCGGCCGAATTGCGTTGGCGCGTCCGGCGTCGCGGCCCTCACCGGCGCGACGCGGTCCATCTCGCAGTTCATCCGGGTGACGTCGTCGGTGATCGGGTGACGGCCGTAGGCGTCCACGATCAGCATCGAAGACAGCACGTTCCGGCCCATCAGGTCGCGGGCCGGCTCGAGGTTGATCTCGTCGTCGCGCACGTCCACGTTGTAATCGGCCAGCAGCGGATCGAGCCCGCCGAGCTTGCCGGGCGGGACCCGCGGGTGAACGAGGACGAACAGCCGCCCGTTGTTCTCCAGGTACTGCCGCAGGATCTCCACCTCGCTCTCCGTGAAGGGCTTCTCCGGGCCCGCGATCACCACCAGGTCGCAATCGGCGGGCATCTGGGGCGACTTCAGCAGGTTGAGCGCGGCGACGCGGCAGTTCTCGCGCTTCAGGTCGAGCACGAACTGGTTGAGGTCTTTCTCCGCGTCCCCCTCGATCCCCATCTCGCCGTGCCCGGTGAGGAAATACACGGCGGTCTGCCGGTCCTCGGTGACGTTCAGGATGGCGCTGGAGAGCTTGTCCTCGCCCTTGAACGACGGCGGCTCGGACGACGCCGCGAACGGATTGCCCGGCAGCGACTCCACCAGGTCGGTGAAGGGAATGTGGACGCTCTTCCTGCCGCATTCGACGATGACGCTGTCGGCGCTGGTCTTCTCCTCGATCCGGGCGAAGGCCTCGTCGGCGAGGGACTTGTCGCGGTAAACGTCGAGGACGTCCACCTGGACCTTGCGCGATTGCGCCCGGTACTGCGCCGCCAGGTCCTTCAACAACGAGCCGACCTCGACGGTTCCGCCATAGCCGGCCTGCACCTCGCCGGCGCCGATGGCCACGGTGATCCGCACCTCTTTCTGCAAGCCCTTGAGGATGTTGCGCGTCTGCGGGGAAAGCGTGTGCAGCCGCGCCTGCGTCAGGTCGAGGAACCAGGCGTCCGTCTGCGGCGTGCCGGCGACGATCGCGTTGGCGATCGCCAGCAGCAGCACGGCCAGGCCCGCCATGAGCCAGGCGTTGAGCCCGGCCAGAAAGTTCCGCCGCCGGATTCCGCTCCAGAGCCATTCGACGTTGATGAGAATGCCGCCCAGCACGAGCGCGACGCCGGCGATGAACGGGACCAGGAATGCGGGGCTCGTTGCGCCGACCCGGTCGAAGATGGCGTAGATCGCCCACGCGATGAACAGGCTCAGCGCCCCGGCCGCGATGCCGGCGCGCGTGAGCGTCTGCCACAGAGGAGGCTTGGCGTCAGTCAACGGTCCGCTCCGGAAAATGGGAGGCGCAATTGTCGTCCGTCTTTCCCATCGTTCCCATTTCTCTTGTTTTTTCCCATCGCGTCACCTCCAGCGCTTGCTTTCGAGCACGCGGACGGACAGGAACAGCCAGAAGCCGGTCATGCTGAAGAAGTAGAAAAGGTCCCGGAACGCGACGCGGCCGGTCGAGAAGGCGTCGAGGTGCTGCATCGTGCCGAGATATTCGACGGCGGGCCGGAGCGTGGAAGGCAGGTAATCGCCGACCGCGCCGATGACCCACAGGACCAGCAGCGCCACGAGCGCGAAGACGGCGGCGACGATCTGGTTGCGGGTGAGCGCGCTGCAGAAAAGGCCCAGCGCAATGAACTCGCAGCCCATCGCCACCAGGCCCAGGTACGAGGAAAACATCACGCCGACGTCCGGCTTGCCCAGGACCCGCAGGATGACCGCGTAGGCGAGCGTCGGGGCGAGCATGAAGCCGTAAAAGGCCAGCGCGCCGATGAATTTGCCGAGGATGACCTGGAACTCCGTCACCGGCGCGGTCATCAGCGTCTCGATCGTCCCGCTGCGGTACTCCTCGCTCAGCAGCCGCATCGTCAGCAGCGGCATGGCGACCAGGAAAAA
>Ga0181524_10004826_pt1 | contig 12293 bp, 6 predicted proteins | sample PEATcosm2014_Bin_34_FD_119761 | JGI IMG/M metagenome (GOLD analysis project Ga0181524, IMG submission 119761) | Peatland microbial communities from MTU Mesocosm Facility, Houghton, MI, USA - PEATcosm2014_Bin05_60_metaG | ecosystem: Environmental > Terrestrial > Soil > Wetlands > Peat | place...
CTGGTCGGATATCGGCTGGCGTTTTGGGAGCCCTCGGGCCTAGCCGAGCCCGCCTTCCAATGTGCCAATGCCCTGATGTCGCTCAGCTTCGTGGCGGCGGGCCTCTTGACCCTCAGCCGTTTGGCGACCCTTCCCGCCGCCGGCCCCGGCGCCCTGCACTGGTCCCTGGCGGGGCTCCTGGCAGGGCTCGTCCTGCTGAGCCTCCTGGCGGCGTGGCTCGTGCGCCACTCCGGCTGGCGGCGGTGGTACCTGGTCATGGCCATCAGCGAGGGGGCCCTGATGTTCCTCACCATCCACCTCCTGAGCCACTTGAGCGTTTGGGACAAGCTGGAAATCTTCAGCGTGGCCCTGGGAACCGCCCTGCTCGTGGGCGGACACGTCGGCTGGTACCGCGAGCAGGACGAGCAGCGGGACGTGGTCACGTTCAGCCTGGCCCTGGGCAGCCTCCTGGTGGGCGTGCCGCTGGCGGCGGCCGTGCTGGTGCATCGCAGCCGTCCGGACTTCTCCGCGCTCAACGAACTGGGCATGCTCCTGGCGGGCATGGTGCTCCTGTCGACCGGCTTCATGTTCCGGCTCCGCTCGACCACACTGGCCGGGGCCGCCCTGCTGGCAGTCTATCTGGCGACCCTGGTGTTGTACATCAACATGCTCAAGAACGTACAAACGGCCGCCATTTGGATGACCATCGGCGGCGGGGTGATCTTCACCACCGGCCTCCTGCTGAGCATCTACCGTGATCGCCTGCTGGCCCTGCCCGACAAGGTCAAACACCGCGAGGGGCTGTTCCGCGTGCTCGGCTGGAGGTAAAAAGGAGCTTTCACACCCGACAGGAAACGTCCGCGAGGCTGACCGGTGAACGATTCCCCCCTGCCGATCCGCGTGGGCCATAGCCCCGATCCGGACGACGCCTTCATGTTCTACGCCCTGGCCCAGGGCAAGATTGCGACCGGCCGCTACCATTTCACGCATGAGCTGGCGGATATCGAGACGCTCAACCGCCGCGCCTTCTCCGGCGACTTGGAGCTGACCGCCCTGAGCGTACACGCATACGCCCACCTCGCCCAGCGCTACGTGCTCTGCGGCTGCGGGGCGAGCATGGGGGATCGCTATGGTCCGATGGTCGTCGCACGCAAGACACGCCCTCACCCCCTGCCCCTCTCCCAAAGGGAGAGGGGAGATTGGCTTGGGCGGGCGACGATTGCCGTGCCGGGCAGGCTGACAACCGCCTGCCTGGCCTTGCGGCTGTGCCTGGGGCAGGACTTCGCCCACGTCCTGGTGCCCTTCGACCGCATCCTCGACGCCGTCCAGGCCGGCAGCTATGAGGGGCAGCCGCTGGACGCCGGCTTGGTGATCCACGAAGGCCAGCTCACCTACGCCCGGCAGGACCTCGATCTGCTCATGGATCTGGGCCAATGGTGGTACGCCGCGACGGGCCTGCCGCTGCCCCTGGGGGTCAACGCCGTCCGCCGCGACCTGGGCCCCAAGGTGATGGCCGACGTGCAGCGGCTCCTGCTGGCCAGCATCGAGTACGGCCTGTCGCATCGCGAAGAGGCCCTGGGCTATGCCCTGGGGTTTGGCCGCGGCCTCGACCGCGCCGACGCCGACCGCTTCGTCGGCATGTACGTGAACCGCTGGACGCTGGACCTCGGGCCGGTGGGCCGCCAGGCGGTGGCCGAGCTCTTGGCCCGCGGCCACGCCGCCGCCGCCATCCCGCGGCTGGTGGTGCCGGAGTTCGTGGAGGAGTGATTGGGGATTGGAAGGTGGTGACGGCGAGGAACAAAATTGAAACCGGCGATCTTTTCAAGATTGTAGCAAGGAACTCCGCTGCGAGGATCGAAGGCGGCCGCGCGTGAAAATCGCCGGCCTTCCGCAACGGTTGCCGGTTCCCGTGCGCGATGTCCTTGCTACGGTGCCATTTTACTTGCGGAAAGACCCAGGTTACACCGAAGGATTTGGGCCGTGTTCGCAGGTCTCGGGTTGTCGATGCATCGTCGGCCGGTGGCGCACTTTCACTGAGCGATCCACCGCGGCGCAGACCCTCACGCTCAGCGGGAAACGAATGATTCTATGGCTGCAGAAACCCAGCGGCAGGCGTGCTGCCCCGAGGCTTCCGAGGCGGAACTCTTGGCGCGGCTCAACGAGGTTCTTCAGGAGTACGCCGAAGTGCCGGGCGCACTGATCCCCGTGCTGCAGATCGCCCAGGCGATGTTCGGCTACTTGCCGGAGTCCGCGTTGAAGAAGATCAGTGTGGCGCTCGGCAAGCCGTACAGCGAAGTCGCGGGCGTGGTCAGTTTCTACTCGTTTTTCACGACGGCGCCGCGCGGCAAGCACCTGGTGCGGGCGTGTCTGGGGACGGCCTGCTACGTGCGGGGGGGAAAACAGATCCTGGCGGTCCTGAAAGGCGCACTGGGCGTGGAGGTGGGCGAAACCACTTCGGACCGCATGTTCTCGCTCGACGTGGGCCGCTGCTTCGGGGCCTGCGGCTTGGCCCCGGTGATCCTGATCGACGACGACGTCCACCAGCGCGTCAAACCGGGGCGGGTCGCCAAGATCCTCGACCGCTACCGCAACCACCAAGCCTCGCCTGCCAACGGAGACAACGCATGACGCAGATCATTGCCAGCCCCGCGGAACTGGCCGCGCTGAGGGACACGGTGCGCCGCGAGCAGGCCGAGCGGAGTGCGGCCGGCCACCAGGAAATCCGCGTGTGCCTGGGGGCCAGTTGTATCGCCTCCGGGGCGCTGACCGTGAAAACGGTCATCGAAAAGGAATTGCAGAGCCGGGGGCTGGCGCAGCGGGTGACCGTGGTGGGGACCGGCTGCCTCGGCCCGTGCGCCGGCGGCCCGGTGCTGTTGATCGGCGACGTGTGCTACAGGAACCTGAAGCCGCAGGACGGCGTGGAGATCGTGGCCGAGCACGTCGCGCGGGGACGGATCGTGGAGCGGCTGACGCACAAGCGGCCCGACGGCCGCGCCGTGGCCCACACCGCCGACATCGACTTCTTCCGCCGGCAAACGAAGATCGTGCTGCGGAACTGCGGGGCCGTCGATCCGGAGCGGGTCGAGGACTACATCGGCCGCGACGGTTACCAGGCCCTGGCCCGGGTGCTGCGGCAGGGCGACGCCGAGGCGGTGATCGAAACGCTGCGCATCTCCGGGCTGCGCGGCCGCGGCGGCGCCGGCTTTCCGACCTGGCGGAAATGGAAGGCCACCCGCGAGGCGCCGGGCAGGCTGAAGTACGCCGTGTGCAACGCCGACGAAGGCGACCCGGGCGCGTTCATGGATCGCAGCGTCTTGGAGGGCGACCCGCACAGCGTGATCGAGGGCATGGCCGTTGCCGCGCACACCATCGGGGCCTCGCGCGGGTACCTTTACGTCCGCGCCGAGTATCCCCTGGCGGTGCACCGCTTGCAGATTGCCCTGCGGCAGTGCCAGGAGCGCGGGCTGCTGGGGCGGAACATCCTCGGCAGCGGCTTCGATTTCGAGCTGGAGCTCCGCATGGGTTCCGGGGCGTTCGTCTGCGGGGAGGAAACCGCCTTGCTCACGTCGATCGAGGGGAATCGGGGCGAGCCGCGTCCCCGCCCGCCCTTTCCCGCCCAGAGCGGCCTGTGGGGCCGGCCCACGCTGCTGAACAACGTGGAAACCTATGCCAACGTCCCCGCCATCATCCTCCACGGCGGTGCGTGGTACGCCGCCCACGGCACCGCCAAGAGCAAGGGAACCAAGGTCTTTGCCCTGGCGGGGGCCATCCAGAATTCGGGATTGGTGGAAGTGCCGGTGGGCATGTCGCTGGGCGACTTGCTGTACGACATCGGCGGCGGCATCCCCGGGGGCAAGGAGTTCAAGGCGGCGCAGATCGGTGGCCCCTCCGGCGGCTGCATCCCCCGCCAGCACCTGAACGTCCCTCTGGATTACGAATCGCTCTCGGAACTCGGCGCGATCATGGGCTCCGGCGGCCTGATCGTGATGGACGAAGACAGTTGCATGGTCGACGTCGCCCGCTACTTCCTCGAATTCGTGCAAGTCGAGTCGTGCGGCAAGTGCGTGCCCTGCCGGGTAGGCAGCAAGCGGATGCTGGAAACCCTCAACCGCATTTGCGAAGGTCGGGGTGAAGAGGCCGACGTGGAACGGCTGATCGAGCTGGGCGAAATGATCAAGGACACCGCGCTGTGCGGCCTGGGGCAGACCGCCTCCAATCCGGTCCTCTCGACCCTGCGGCACTTCGGCCAGGAGTACGTCGAGCACATCCGCGACAAGCACTGCCGGGCGGGCGTGTGCGCGGCGCTGGTCTACGCCCCGTGTTCCAGCGCCTGCCCGGCCAGCGTGGACATTCCCGGCTACGTTTCGCTGGTGGCCGAGCAACGCTACGCCGAGGCGCTGCGCCTGCACCGCGAGCGCAACCCGTTCGCCGCCGTGTGTTCGCGGGTGTGCTTCCACACCTGCGAGGACAAGTGCCGCCGCTCGACGGTGGACGAGCCGGTGTCGATCCGCGGCATCAAGCGGTTCATGGTCGACCAGGAGGTGACCATCCAACTGCCCGAGGTCCGCGAAAACGAGCAGAACTCGCGGTCGACCGTGGCGATCGTGGGCGCCGGGCCGGCGGGGCTCTCCTGCGCCTACTTTCTGGCCCGCCTCGGCTATCGGCCCAAGGTTTTCGAGGGCCAGCCGCGGCCCGGCGGCATGCTGGTGCAGGCCATCCCGGCGTATCGGCTGCCGCGGGAGATCGTCGCCCGCGAAGTCCGCATGATCGAGCGGATGGGCGTGGAAATCCTCACCAACATGTGGCTGGGGGAAGACTTTACCCTGCCGGCGCTGCGGGCGGAAGGCTGCGACGCGGTGTTCCTCGGCGTGGGAGCGCCGTCGGGCACGCGGCTGGGAATGCCCGGTGCCGACGCCGAAGGAATCACGGATGCCCTGTCGTTCCTGCGGAGCTACAATCTCCGCGGCTCGGCGGCGGTGGGCAAGGACGTGGTGGTCATCGGCGGCGGCAACTCGGCCATCGACGCCGCCCGCACCGCGCTGCGGCTGGGCGCAGCACGCGTCACGGTCGTGTACCGCCGCAGCCGCGACGCCATGCCGGCCTACGAAGAGGAGATCGAGGCGGCGGAGCATGAAGGCGTGGTGCTGCGGCTCTTGACCGCCCCGCTGGAAATCGTGGTGCATGGCAAGCGGGTGGTGGGCGTAACGTGCATACCCATGCGGCTGGGCGCCTTCGACCGCTCCGGACGCCGCCGGCCCGAGGAGGGGGGCGAGGCCTTCACGATCCCGGCCGACCAGGTGCTGGTGGCCGTCGGGCAGACGCTCGACCTGATGCGCATCTGCGGCGACATGCACCTGGAAAGCCGCCACGACACCCTGATCCAGGTGAACCCCGTCACCGGCCAGACCTCGGAGAAGTGGATCTTCGCCGGCGGCGACGCGGTGAGCGGCCCGGCCTCGGTGGTCGAGGCGGTGGCGGCGGGCGAGCGGGCGGCGGCGGGCATCGATGCCTACCTCACCGGCCGGAACCATGCCTTCTGGCGCGAGCCGCAGGAAATCCACACCTCCTTCGATCCCGAAGCCGAACCCTCCGAGGCGCGCCGCGAAAAACTCCGCCTCATCCCCGTCGAGCGCCGGCGGAACAACTTCGACGAAGTGGAGCAGCCCTGGAATGAAGCGGTGGCCCTCCGCCAGGCCCAACGCTGCCTCCGCTGCGACTACGGCAAGCTCGCCCTGGTCCACGGGGACAGTCACGGAGAGACCGCCGAACAGCGAAAGGACCAGCCGTGATCAGCCTGACCATCAACCAGCTTCCGGTCGAGGTGCCCGAGGGAACTTCGCTGTTGCACGCCGCCCGGCAGGCCGGCATTCATGTCCCCACTCTGTGCTTCGTCGAAGACTTGCAGGCGATCGGCGCCTGCCGCGTGTGCGTGGTCGAAGTGGAAGGGGCGCGGAACCTGGTCGCCTCGTGTTCCATGCCGGCCGCGGAGGGGATGAAGGTCCGCACCAATAGCCGGCGGGTCCGCCAAGCCCGCCGCACCGTGGTGGAGCTGCTGCTCTCGGAACACAACGGGGATTGCCAGACCTGCGACCGCAATGAAGACTGCGAGCTGCAAGCCCTCTCCGGCGAGTTGGGCATTCGGCACATCGGCTATTCCGGCGAAAAGACCCGCCGGCGGATCGACGCCTCGACCCCTGCCCTGCTGCGCGACAGCGGCAAGTGCATCAAATGCCGCCGTTGCGTGAGCGTGTGCGCCCAGACGCAGCACGTGGGCGCCTTGTCCCCGCAAAAGCGCGGTTTCGAGACGGTGGTGGGTCCCGCCTTCAACCGCGACCTGTGCACGGTGGCCTGCGTGCAGTGCGGCCAGTGCGCAGCCGTTTGCCCGGTGGGCGCGATCACCGAGAAGGACCAGATCGACGAGGTGTGGGAAGCCCTGGACGCCGCCGGCAATCACGTTGTCGTGCAGACCGCGCCCGCGATCCGCGCGGCCTTGGGCGAATGCTTCGGCTATCCGCCCGGCACGCTGGTCACCGGCAAGATGGCGGCCGCCCTGCGGCGGCTGGGTTTCGACGCCGTGTTCGACACCAACTTCGCCGCCGACCTGACGATCATGGAAGAAGGCGCCGAGCTGCTGGCGCGGCTCAAGGCGGCACTCGTCGAGCACCGGCCCGCGGCCCTGCCCATGTTTACCAGTTGCTCGCCGGGCTGGATCAAGTTCGTGGAGTACTTCCATCCCGAGTTGCTGCCGCACCTGTCGACCTGCAAGTCGCCCCAACAAATGTTCGGCGCAGTGGCGAAGACCTACTACGCCCGGAAACTGGGCAAGCAGCCGGAACAGATCTTCGTGGTTTCGGTCATGCCCTGCACGGCCAAGAAGTTCGAATGCCAGCGGCCGGAAATGGACACCAGCGGCGTCCGCGACGTGGACATCGTGTTGACCACGCGGGAGCTGGGCAAGATGATCCACGCGGCCGGCATCGATTTCGACCGCCTGCCCAAGGAGCCGATGGACGCCCCCTTGGGACTCTCCAGCGGTGCGGCCGACGTCTTCGCCAACACGGGCGGCGTGATGGAAGCCGCCTTGCGCACCGTCTACGAGATCGTCACCGGCCGCGAGCTGCCGCTGGCCAATCTCCATGTGGCGCCCGTGGCCGGCCTGACCGGCGTCAAGGAGGCCACGATCCGCATCGAGCAGGCATTGCCCGCCTGGAGCTTCCTGGAAGGCATCGGCCTCCAGGTAGCGGTGGCCAACGGCCTCCGCAACGCGCAACAGGTCATTGGGGCGATCCGCTCGGGCGCGAAGGCCTATCATTTCGTGGAGGTGATGACGTGTCCCGGCGGCTGCATCGGCGGCGGCGGGCAGCCGCGCTTCACCGATAACCAGGTCCGCCAGGCCCGCATCGCGGCCATCTACCGCGAAGATGAAGGCAAGCAACTCCGCAAATCGCACGAGAACCCGGCGGTAGCCGAAGTCTACCGGCAGTTCCTGGGCCAGCCGCTGGGCGAGCAGTCGCACCGCCTGCTGCACACCACGTATACGCCCCGCCCGCCGGTGCAATGAATTGCCGGCGCATCGCGGCACCGGCATTCTCGACGGTTCCCGCCGGCCTGTCCGGGCCTCTCGGGATTCCTAGCCGAAGTATTCCGGCTCGCGGCCGGGCTTCCACTTGATGTTGCATCCCAGGCTGGGACGCTGCTTTTCCGGGACGGGCTGGCCGGCCAGGACGGCGTCCAGGGCCGCACGGAGGTCCTTTCCGGTCACGGGGAGGTTCTTGCCCGGCCGGCTGTCGTCCATCTGCCCGCGATAGACCAGCCGCTGGTCCTTGTCGAAGACGTAGAAGTCGGGGGTACAGGCCGCCCAATACGCTTTGGCCACGTCCTGCTTGTCGTCGATCAGGTAGGGGAAGGTGTAGCCGCGATGGCGGATCTCTTCGGCCATTTTCTCCGGCGAATCGTCGGGATAGTTCTGGAAATCGTTGGCATTGATGCCCACCACCGCCACGCCCCGCTCTTGGTACTCGCGGGCAAGCTTGGCCAGCTCCCCGGCGACGTGCTTCACGTAGGGGCAGTGATTGCACATGAAGATCACCAGCAGGGCGGGCGCGGAGTCGAAATCCGCGAGCGTATGGATCCTGCCGGCCGGATCGGCCAGGGCGAAATGCGGCGCCCGCGAGCCCAGCGACAACTGCATCGTACTGGCAACGGCAACCATCGGAAAAACCTCCTTGGGTGCAAAGAATCTCTGGAGAGAAGCTCCTGCCATAGGGTACGGCCCCACTGCCATACCAACGAATTGTATGCGCGGCCGGCAAGGGGCGGCAAACCCGGATTACTCGCAGACACAACGAGTGGCACGGGCATCTTGCCTGTGTTGCCTGCACACAGGCTGGCAGCCCGTGCTACGCCGATTTGCGAATAATCCGGCCCAGCCGACGCCGCCGGGAATAACTCTCGGCCGGCCGCGAGAATAACATGGCCGGAACGAGACATCTTTCGCGTCGCTCGCGGGCCAACGGCGGCTAGCCCGGCGGCACTCTTCTGTCCCTTGGCGCGGCAGCCGCTCGCAACACGCGCATCCTTCGGAAAGGAGGTCGCCATGAAGCGGTGGACCTGGGGGATCGTATTGTCCTGGCTGGTGCTGATCGGCTGTGGGCGGCAGGCGCCGCACGAGGCGGCAAAGGATTCGCGATCCCCCGCTGCCCAGGGCGGGCAGTGCAGGATGGGCGAGGATGCGTCAAGGGATCTTGAGCCGTTGGAAATTCCGTCCGAGATCGCCACGCCCGAATCCGACGACCCGCGTGAGAGGGCCGTGGACCCGACGCTAGAGAAGGCGGGGCACAAGGCCGAGACGGAGGACTATGTCGACGACAGCCCCGTCCACGCGTCCAAGGGCGGCGGCACGCCCGCGGGCAACAAGGACAATACGGACGAGGCGGCCGGACTCAGCATTCTTTCCCACGGGGCTTACGGCGCCGCCGCAAAAGTGACCGGTGCCGGCGGCATCGGCGTGGGCCTGGGCGCCGGCAGGAACTGGGGAAGCGGCGGCGATGGCGTCGGTTTCGGCGGACGCGGCAGCGGACACCGCAGGGCCATGCTCGCCAACGCCGGCGGGACCACGCACGACGAGGAGGCCGCCACCGCGATGGGCCTGCTGCCCTTTCTCGCCGCCGGCCAGGCACACTCGCCCCGGGCACGAGACGGTCTCGACCTTGAAGGCCCCATCGAGACCTGGAGACCCTCGCGCCTGGTGCCGAATACTTCGCGGTTGATGGTCGGCGACAACGAGGAATTGCCGATTCGCGGCATGCAGGTCGACGTCCGCATCGACGGCTTCCGCGCCCGCGTGCTCCTGGACCTCTACTACTTCAACGACCGTCCGCAGCAGCTCGAGGGCAGCTTCCAGTTGCGGTTGCCGGAGGAGGCATCGCCCTATTTCTTCGCCTTCGGGCAGACCGTGTACAAGGCCCCGGCGATCGATCCCGACTCGCCGCTCTTCTTCAAGCCGGAAAAGGTCCACCAGGCCCAGAGCGGGCCTGACGACGTGCTCGGCCGTCGCCGGGGAACCTGGCTGGAGCCGAAGGTCGCCCGGATGGTGACCAGGGAGAAGGCGGCCCACGCCTATCGCGAGACGGTCCGCCGCCGCGTGGATCCGGCGCTGGTGGAGTGGTCGGGCGCGGGCGTGTTCCAGTGCCGGGTCTTCCCGCTGGCGCCGCACACCTTGCACCGGGTGGTCATCGGCTACGACGTGGACTTGCTCCAGGCCGGCGACGACCTGGAACTCCGCCTGGACCTGCCCGACCCTTCGGGTGCCCGGGCGCCGGCGTGCGTCGTCGATCTGGACGTTTCCGCCGGGGGCGAAAGGCAAGTGGGCCTCGACGCCCCGGCCGAGAAGTCGGCCGACGGCCGGCGGCTCTTTTACCGCCTGGTGAACCCGAAGGAGCGGCCGATCAGCGTGCGGCTCCGCAAGCCTGGGACGGTGATGCTGGCGGGCAACGACGGGCTCACCGGGCCCTACTTTGCCGTGCGCCTGCGGCCCGAGGTGCCCGATGCCCCCTCGGCGGCCGGCTCCAAGCAGGCCGTTTTCCTGGTCGATACGTCCCTGAGCGCCGGCCCGCAGTTCTCCGCCTGGCTGAAACTGCTGCGGGCGGTGCTGGAGAACAACCGCGACCGGATCGACCAGTTCGCCGTGCTGTTCTTCAACGTCGAGACGTTCTGGTGGCAGGAGAAACTCGTGGCGAATACCCCGGAGAACGTCGCGGCCCTGGTCGAGTATGCCGACGGGCTGGTCCTGGAAGGGGCGACCGATCTGGGTCGCGCACTTGCGGAGGCCGCGTCCCCGGTGTGGCACAAGGGCGGCCACACCGGGCCGGCCGACCTGTTCCTGTTGAGTGATGGTGCGGCCACCTGGGGCGAGCACGATTGGCCCGCCCTGGCCGCCGCGCTGCGGTCGGCCGGCGCGGGGCCGCTGTTCGCTTATCGCACCGGCCTGAGCGGCTCGGATACGCACCTGCTGGCCCGCCTGGCCGAGGAGACCGGCGGCGCGGTCTTCTCCCTGGTGGGCGAGGCGGAGATTGCCCGGGCGTCGATGGCCCACCGCAGCCGGCCCTGGCGGCTTAGCGGCGTTGAAATGGCCGGCGGGCGCGACCTCCTCCTGGCCGGCCGCCCGCGGTTTGTCTTTCCCCACGAGCAACTGCTGCTGGTGGGCCGGGGCCGGCCGGACCCCGCCGCCGGCATCGTCCTCACGCTCCGGCAGGGCGACGATACGCGCCGCGTGCCGATCAACGTGGACCGTACCCTGGGCTCCGAGCTGGCTGCCCGGGCCTATGGCCAGGTGGCCGTCGGGCAACTGGAAGACCTGGCAGACGCGACCGAGACTGTCGCCGCGGCCTACGCGCGGCATTTTCGCGTAACGGGCCGAACCTGTTCGCTCCTGATGCTCGAATCGGAGCAGGATTACGCCCGGTTCCAGATCAAGCCCGAGGAGGACGTGTTTGTCGTCAAGGACCGGCCGGCCTCGGCAATCGTGGCCAAGGCGGTCGCTGAAAGCGATGGCCTCGCGGGAGATCCCAAGGCGACCTTCCTGGCGTGGTTCCGAACGCTGGAGCATGCACCGGGAATCCGCTTCGACCTGCCCGCGTCGTTGTCTATCGCACTGGAAGGGCTGCCAAAGGGGTCCTTTACAGTTTCGAGCGAGCCCCTGCGGTGCAAGGTCCGCGCGAAGACGGATCTGCCGCACGAGATGCGCGAGCAGTTGGCGGCCGGGAAGCCCGACTACGACGCGACCACCCTGGAGGCCCAGCGCCGCCTGGAGCGGTACGGCCCGGCCGACGCCCTGCGCGTACTCAGCTCGCTGGTGGAGGACCGGCCGGGCGACGCCGCTCTGCTCCGCGACGTGGCATTCTCCGCCATCGAGTGGGGGCAGGGCGGCCATGCCTATCACCTGCTCCGCCGGGCGGCGGCCGGCCGGACCTTCGAGCCGCAGACCTACTACACCCTCGCACACTGCCTGGAGCAAATGGGCCGGGCCGACCTGGCCTGCGTCTATTACGAGCTGGCCTGCGGGGTCCGCACGGACGGTCCGGGCAACGACCTGCAAGGGGTCATCGCTCCCGACTACCGGCGATTCCTCCGCCGCGTGGCCGGCGGCCAGGTGAAAAGCGCTTTGGGGGACTACGCTGTGGCACGTCTGGCGAGCACGGCCCCCGCGAACGTGCAGCCCTCCGCGGGCCCGGCGAATCCGTTCGACGACGCGCCGGCCACGCCTCCCGTGGGGTGGCAACCCGACGTGGATGACTTGGTCGCCATCATCCTCTGGAACACCGATGGAACCGACGTCGATCTCCACGTCACCGAGCCCGACGGCGAGGAGTGCTACTTCCAACATCGGGCCACGACAAGCGGCGGCCGCATGACGCGCGACATCAGGACCGGCTACGGACCCGAGATGTATTTCCAGCCGCGGGCCGTGCCGGGGACCTACTACATCCGGGCCCAGTACTACTCCGCGGACGCCAACCGCACGAGCAGCCGCACGAAAGTCCTGGCATTGATCTACCAGGGCTGGGGCACCGCAGCCGAGAAGGCGACCTGCCGGGCGGTCACGCTCGGCGGTCGCAGCGAGATGCAGAATCTGGCCAGCGTCGTCATCCCGGACCGGCTCGGACGCGCCTCGCAATCGCCTAAGGGCGTGAAGACGAGATGGGGCCGCCCCGCGGGAGCTTGGGAAGATGAGTACTGATTACGCGATGCGGAACAGTCGCCGCGCGTTGTCGGCGGTCTGGGCGGCCAGCGTCTCGGGGGTGACGCCACGCAGC
>Ga0181524_10004830_pt1 | contig 12285 bp, 12 predicted proteins | sample PEATcosm2014_Bin_34_FD_119761 | JGI IMG/M metagenome (GOLD analysis project Ga0181524, IMG submission 119761) | Peatland microbial communities from MTU Mesocosm Facility, Houghton, MI, USA - PEATcosm2014_Bin05_60_metaG | ecosystem: Environmental > Terrestrial > Soil > Wetlands > Peat | place...
AGCTTAGCGATTTCACCGCCCCTGCATCATATCTCGAATAGAGAAAGGAGAAGACGGTATTGTTCGTAAACAGCGGGTCCAGAGTATCATCTATAATACCGTCTTGTATAAGTTGATTCCATGATCGCGTCCCCCTGACAGGCGAGAATTCCGAAAGGTATATCTTGACATCAAACTTCTGCAAGAACCTGACTCCTTCTATGACTTCAGGCAATTCCTGGCCAGGCAGCCCGTACATGATATAAACGCCCAGTTCATCTTTTGTAAAACCATATTGCTTGAACAGTGCCACAGCCCTTTCCAGATCACTGTTCTTCACTTTGGCCCCGGTATTATGCTGTCTTTCAAGGTCAACTGTCTCAAGACCCAATCTAACAGTTTTAAAACCGGCCGACCGCATCAGCGATGCGATATCTTCATCGACAAACCGCGCATGAAGTCCGTTAGGCGTATGAAATCCTGCAGGCAATCCGGAATTGGCGATACCCTTCAGTATCGGCTTGGCATGATTGGCCGCATCATAAAGCAGGGCATCGTCATAAAAGGCGTAGTTTCTGGCGCCTTTATCATGGAGCTCCGCTATCTCCGTCAATACCTCGCTTGGCGAACGCCTGCAGTACGTTGCTCCGGACAGCAGTTCAGATGCGCAATAGGCGCACCGGAAAGGGCAGCCTGTAGATGTCTGGAGCAGTGCAAAAGGGGAATCGGTATAAAAATTAAGCCGGTAATAGGGGATATTATCTCCCTTTTTTTTGAGCTTGAAGCCAAAAGTATAGAGGGCAAAGTTAAGGCTTTCAGTGAGCGGCCCCCTGAATATAAAATCTGCGCCAGAGGCATTTACAGCATGGTCATGATATAACGTCGCATAAATACCTCCGAGAATGACAGGCACATCACCCGCCAACTCCCTTATCATCTCCGTTGCCTTTTGCACGCCCGGATACCAGTAACTCATAACCGAGGTCATCAGAACGGCATCAAAAGGCATTGCGTCTTTTACCTGCCGGACAAACTCATCTATGCCGATGCCGTACCGCCTGAATATTCTTGGAACGGCTTCCAGGAGTGGAGGCTTATCTACCGTTTCGGCGCTGTATTTCCCGGTGCTGAAACGCCCCGCCGTGTAAGAGCCGGTGCAATCAATAAAAAAAAGCTCAGTATCAAAAGAGCTGAGATATTCGGCGACCCTGAAGAGTCCCAGCGGCGCGGCCCACAAGTTAAAAGCGGCAAAATCATATATCCAGGGATTAACGAGCAATATTTTTAACTTCAAGCCACATTTCCTCTTCGATTTTGGTTTAACCAAACGGCCCACCGGAGAATTAGAACCCCAATTCTTCCCCGATGATAAAAACATGTACGTTTGCTTCTCCATATCTTGCAGAACGCATAGCAACAACTGACAAAATGTCGTTGGCTGCAGCCACTGTTTTGAACCGGCGGGACGTTCCTCCGGAACTTATACATGATCTTGACATTACCTGACAATAAGGTACTATTTCAGTATATCGGTTCCCGTAGAATTTTTCAGAAAATGGACATCTGGGGGGGAAGGATAAGTTGCGAAGTTCAAAGTACAGAGGTGAGGCAAGGCGCCGTATAACAGAAGGAGGTTCCCATGATCTGGACAATCTTTGTAGTCCTATTGATCCTGTGGCTCTTGGGGTTAGTGACCAGTTACACGATGGGTGGATTCATCCATATTTTGCTCATCATAGCAGTCATTGTGCTGGTACTTGGCCTCTTTCAGAGGCGATGACCGCGGAAGATTATTTGCGGGTATTAATTTGCAGTAGTTATATTTGTTAACATTGCAATCGTACGATTGCACATCTAAAGATAGGAGGAGCTAAATGATCAACAGCAGGGTCTTAAGCAGGAAGGTTATTTTTCTGGCAGTGTTAATGGTTTTCGGATTGGCCTTGTTTTCGGGCTGCGCCAGTATGACGGGCGAGACAGCAGGTGAAAATATCGACGACTCAACGATTCACACGCTAGCTACTGCGAAAGTAGTTGAAGACCCGGATGCTCATTATTTCAAGATCGATGTGTCGGTTACAAGAGGAGATGTTGTGCTTACAGGTTTTGTGAATAGCAGAGAGACCGAGGACCGGCTTGTGGCAAAGATCAGGGAAATCAAGGGCGTGAAATCCGTGAAGAGCCTCTTGAATTTGCAAGAGAGAAAGTAAAAGGATAAGGGGCATTCCGTGAAAGCACTCCTCTGCTAACTCGTGACTATGCGGCCGGACTGCATCGACATTACAATCGCGAGGGCTACTGGGTCGATGGACCGGATGTCAAGGAGCATTCCCGTTGAAACAAACGCGGGCTCTCGGCCGTTGGGTCTCGTGGTTCTTTGGGCTGGCACTCCTGGTTGCCGTGGTGATGTTCGCCACACACCACAGCGAGGAGAAGGCCTTCGCCCAGCTCGTGCTCCACGCTCGCCCTGTTTGGCTGCTGGTCGCCCTCTTGCTCCAGATGGGAACCTACATGACGGATGCCGGGATATGGCAGCAAGTCCTTTGCCGCGCGAATATATCGAGGCCGCTCCGCTCCTATGTCGGGTTGGGGCTGTCGAAGCTCTTCATGGACCAGGCCATCCCCAGCGTTGGGCTGAGCGGCACGTTGCTCGTCATCCGTGCACTCGACCGCCGCGGCGTGCCACGCGGCGCAAGCATGGCTGCAGTCGTCATCGATCTAGTGAGTTACTACGCCGCGTATACTCTGGCTCTGTGTATCGCTCTCGTTATCGCCTGGGTACACGGAGACCTCACACCGTTGATGGCCGTGCCCGCGGGTATCTTCGCGCCCCTGGCAGCAGCCGTTCCCACGGCACTCCTGTGGGTGAGCCGCGGACGGAAACTGCCGGGGTGGGTCGAGCGGCTCCCCTTCATCAGGCCGGCACTTAGATCGCTTGGCGAAGCGACACCAGCCATTGCTCACGATGTGTCGCTCATCACGCGGTGCGCGGGCCTCCAGCTCGCGATCATCGCGCTCGATGCTGGGACACTCTGGATCATGCTACAGGCCCTCGGCCTTGGGGTCAATCCAGCGCCAGTTTTTGCAAGCTTCATGCTATCGACGCTGGCGCGGACGCTCGGAGTAGTTCCTGGAGGGCTTGGGGTTTTCGAGGCCGTCTCAGTGGCCACACTCAAGCTCATCGGAGTGCCCGTCGCCGCAGGTCTCGCGGCCACACTCCTCTTCCGCTTCTTCACGTTCTGGCTGCCCATGGCGCCCGGGCTGATCCTAGCACGGCGTGAGGCGAAGACCCGATGACGACTGCACTTCAGTGGAGCATGCCCTTGCCTGCTGCTTGACGCGATTGTGATGCTGCAGATTGTGCTGCTGCAATTGACAATCAAAGTCCCTTTGTCTATTATTGTGTAACAAGGACCAATGGAGAAGAGGAAGGAATGTGTGCTGACGCTCAAGCAGTCGCCCTAGCGGCCAAGCCTTTGAACTCTTAGTTAGGCTCCACAGGAGTGGCAAGATTGGTCATGCCTGGGTCCACTGGGTATAGTGCACGCAGGAACTGAGACGACATGATGCCTATGCAAGAACCACCTGAATTTCCTCCAAAGGATGATCGCCCCCGCGTGATTCGCATCGAGCCCTCTCCCGGCGCCATCATCATTTTGGTACTCCTTATCCTGGGCCTGTGGGTGCTGAACCGGCTTCTACCGGTGGTCCTGGTACTCGTGGCGGCCCTGATCATCGTCGGCGCCATAAGTCCCGTGGTCCGATTGCTCGAAGAGCGGCTCATGCGCCGGGGCCTGGGCATCGCGATCGTTTTCACAGGGCTCCTGGTGGTCACCATTGTCTTCATCACAATGACGATTCCATCACTAATGGCGCAGGCGACGGACCTTCTGGCCCGGGAACCAGCCCTGCGGGTACGCCTGGCTAACTGGTTAGCGGGCTCCCGCCTGACCAGGCATTTGGCGGAACTGCTTCGCAACCTGCCCTCAGGCTATCTTGTAACGATGGCCCCCTCGGAGGCCATCGAGTTCTCCCGCCGTGTCGTCTCGATCTTCGCGTATATTATGAGTTCCGTATTCCTCGCCCTGTACATCATGATCGACCGGGATCGGCTGCGCGGAGGCCTTTTCCTGGTGGTTCCCAGGTCCCACCACATCCGGCTTTCGCGAGTCATGCTGAACCTGGAAACCATCGTCGGAGGTTACATCCGCGGGCAGGTGATCACTTCTACTTTCATGGCCATCTTCGTGTTCTTTCTCCTGATAGCCTGCGGTGCTTCTAACGCCCTGGCCATCGCGGTATTCGCGGGCGTTGCCGACGTCCTGCCCTACATCGGTACCCTGTTTTCGGTGGGGGCCGCAGTGGCGGCAGCTCTCTCCCGCGGCCCCGTCGTCGTTATCGTCGTGCTCATGCTGATGCTCACCTACAAGGGAATCGAGAACCGCTTGATCGTTCCCCTAATCTACGGGCGCTCGCTGCGCCTCCCATCATCCGTGATCCTTTTCTCGCTTTTGGCGGGGACCGTTTTATTTGGCATCCCCGGAGCGCTTCTCTCCCTTCCGGTGGCGGCGGCGGTGCTGATGCTCATCGAGGAACTGCGCGTAGAGCTACCGGGGCAGCAGGAACAGACAGAAGATGTGGAGACTAGGGTACGAGACGCCCGCGGCGAAGAGGAGTATGAGCGCCGGGCCGAAGGCATGCCCGCCGAGCAGGCCGCCGCAATCGCCGTCGCGATCTCCTCCGATCGCCAAAAGGAAGAAAACAATCCGTTAACGAAAACGGACCCACCTGGGGGAGGCTAGGGTACGTAGTTGATTAGCAATGTTATGGCGGTCATGATCTTGACATTGCCTGAAAACAAAGTAGTATTTAAGCAGATAGATCCGCACGTTTCAAACGAGAAAGGAGAAAAGTAATGGGAACCATACTTATTGTCATCTTGATCCTCATGTTATTTGGCGCACTGCCCACCTGGCCCCACAGCAGGAACTGGGGATACTATCCCAGCGGAGGACTGGGATTGGTCCTTCTGATTCTGATCATCCTGTTGCTCCTTGGGAGGATCTGAAGAGTCTTTAGAGCACAGATAAACTATTATGAATTCCTCTAACAGGAGAGATGCAAGCCATGAATCAAGACATGAATCAAGACGAGTTGAATCAGTTAAGAGATGCAGTAAAACAGCACTGGGGAGCGCTCACTGACAAAGACCTTGCCATGGTCGATGGGAAACTGGATCAGCTGCCGGGTCTGCTGCAGGCGAGATACGGGCACACAAAAGAACAGGCTGAAAAGGAGTTGGAACTATTCCTAAACAACATGAAACCAGAGGGAAATAATCCGGTTGAAGTAGTGCGTGAAACCTTGTCAGATTCGACTCCTGAAGAAGAGGCCCATGTTGAGAAAAAAATCTATGAAAAATAAAGGCACAAAAGAAGGGAAGAGACATCCACGAAGGTAATGTCATGAAATGGACAGGTGTTTATCTTCTTGGTTTTGTTATCTTCATTGGTGGCCTTCTCGCTGCGCTCTGGAAAATGGGTGTTCTGGCCAGAATCGGTACGACATGGACCCTGATCGGAATCGCGATAGCGATCGGCATCGGCATCATGCTCTCTGTCGCCCGTAGCGGTAGCAAAGAAAATATCGAAATCGACCAGAAGTGAGTTTCATAGGTGATCTCTACGGCGTTCCTATCGATTTGGGAACCCCTGCAAATGGTTGTGGGATCTTGAGACTTTCAAAATAACGCCCACGGGTAGATAGATTGACCCCGGCGTACAACTGGCAACCGAGCAGAGTTCGTTTCCATGGGCTCATGCCAAAGAAGCGTTTTGTCATTGCAGCGAAAGAATAGGCTTGTTTGTTCAAACGGGCGAAACCGTCAATGAGCTCGTCAGCAGTCATGCCCATTGGTTTAAAAAGGAGCGTATCCGGAAGATATCCGCGGAGCCACCAGTCACTCACGAACAACCTGCCTTCGCTTAAGAGACGCTTATATAAACGTGTTCCCGGATATGGAGTGAGAATCCTTAGCTGGACAACATCCATATGACTCCTCATTATAAACTCAAGGGTCTGCTCGAACACATCCTTATTTTCGTAATCAAAGCCAAAAACAAAGGAACCCAGTATCCCGAAACCTTCGCCATGGAAGCGATGCATTGCCTCATAAAAATCGATCCTCAGGTTCTTTATTTTTTTCACCTCATTCTGCGTACTTTTCTGTACCGATTCGAATCCAATCAAAAGCCCCAGGCAGCCCGCACGTTTCATCAATCCCAGCAGCTCGAAATCCTCAGCTAACGACACTGTGCCTTGCGCCAGCCATCGCCGCCGAAGAGGTATCATTTCAGTAAAAAGCTTTTTAGCTGCATTCCGGTTCAGCCCAAGGGCGTCATCAACGAAAAAGATATAAGGAGAATCAATAGCCTCTATCTCGGCAATCACCTCTTGAACCGGCCTGACGCGATATTGCTGCCCCAATGTCTGGCCAATGCAACAGAATTCGCAATCGTTCGGACATCCCCGGGATGTCTCGACGCCGACCGGGACCGGAATACGACCTTTACCATTGGTCCCGGGGAAGAGATCTCGCCGTGGTTTAGGCAGACCTTTGAGATCGGTCATTTTACCGGCCCGATATATTCTTTGCATCTGTCCCGAGGCGGCATCCGATACAAGTTGTGGCCAGACACCCTCCGCTTCTCCCACGACTACAGCGTCTGCATGCTTTAAGGCTTCGTCGGGCAATACCGTGGGGTGTATTCCTCCCATCACCACCTTGACACCTTTCCGGCGATACGTGTCACCGATCTGATAGGCCCTTAGCACAAGTTCGGTCAGGACGGTGATGCCCACCAAATCCACATCTTGATCGATGTTATCAGGAGCAAAAGCCTCCTCGACAATTGTAATCGTGTGGCCAGGCGGGGCGAGCGCCGCCAAAAGAGGAAGATTTACCCTCTGCAGTTTGAAGGGACTGGATATCGCATTTTTAGACTGTTCATTGGGTGCTATAAGTTTAATCTTCATGTCTCCACCTCTCCAATATTACTTTCCATAATACCACATGGCGCCAACCGTTTTCTGTCGAACATCTCCACTTGAGTGACAGTGAGAAGGGGAGCACTTTGATATCACCGGCCCTCTTCCCATTTGGTGGTTATTATGCCCAGGATGAAGACCACAGCTGCAAAAACCCCTATGATCGCAGAGCATCTCAGCGCGGCCATGTTGTCTTCAAATACCATTGATGCCCGGAGCCCCTCGTTTATGTAATACAGAGGTAGTATCTTGGCTATCGTCTGCAGGAAACCCGGCATCAGCTCAATGGGGAAGAAACTCCCCGAGAGGAACATCATCGGAAAACTGATAGCGTTTGCGGCGGCGGCGGCGCTCTGCGCCTCCCTGGCGAAGCGGGTGAGTATCATCCCGATTCCGACAAACGCGAAGACATCAAGCAAAATGAAAGCAAGGAGCCAGGCGTCTATATGCAGGCTGACGTCAAACACGGCGTAGCTCACCAGCAGCATCGCGCTCGTGGATATGACCGCGAGTATAAACTGGTACAAGATGTCCGACAGTATCCAGTCGGTACGGGTGATGGGAGTAGTGGACAGTTTCCTGATGATGCCCTTCTGCCGCAACTCCGTGTTTAAGTTCACCGTGCCGAACAGGCTCAAAGTCATCACCGCCATCGCGATTATGCCGGGAATGAAGAACTCGATGAACCGGTATTTCTTGGTGAGTATCGATTTCTCAGCCGACTTGATGACCGGCGGACTCCCGGACATTTTCTGGTTTATCCCGGCGAACACCGCGTCCAGGATTTGCATCTTAGTGGGCGCCGAAGAAGAACTGGGGTCATATATATATGTAATGGTGACGGATGCGTTGGGGTTGCTGAGCATCGCCCTCTGCAAGATGGACCTTTCATAGCCTTTTGGAATAACAAGGACAAGGTTAACCTTGTTGTCCCTGACGTATTGGGCGGCGTTGAGGGCCGGGTCGACCTTGGTTATCTTGAACTTCCCGTCGAGTTCGAGGGTCTTGACGGACTGTGCAGATAAATTGGTCTGGTCTAGGTCCTGTACGCAAAGGTGGTATTCCACGTTGTCCTGGCTCATGAAGATCGTGCCGAACACGAGTATCAGGATTATCGGGAACGCAAGCGTGAAGAACATGGCGGTCTTCTCGCGGTAGACGCTCATGAGTTTCACTAAGAGATTTGCGGCGACGACGCGCAGGTTCATGCCGCCCCCCTTACCCCGAAGGGCCCGACGAGGAGCGCCTCGCCGGTGAGCTTCAGGAAGACCTCTTCAAGGTTGGGTTTTCGAACGTCCAACCCGAGGTACAACGCCCCGGCATCCCTGAGGGCGTTAAGTATTTTCAGCACATCGTCCGTGTGCTCCACCCTGACCCTGATGTCTTTTTGGGTGTTAAGAACCGGCCCGAAGCCCAGTTTCCGGACGATTTCAAAGACTTTATCATCGCCGGACTGCAGCGTGAGGACCAGGTAATTTGTGTTGTTTTTGATGAGTTCCCCTGGTGAGTCCATCGCTATGATCTTCCCATTCGAAATGATCGCGACCGTGTCTGCAAGAAGTTCCGCCTCTTCCATGTAGTGCGTGGTCAGAATCACCGTCTTCCCCTTCTTTTTCAGGCCCTGCAGAACTTCCCATACCTCGCGTCTTGCACTGGGATCCAGCCCTGTCGTCGGCTCGTCGAGGAACACGACCTCGGGGTCATTCACGAGCGCAATCGCGATTCCAAGGCGCTGCTTCAATCCCCCGGAGAGGTTTTTGTACTGTTCTTTGGCCTTGTCTTTGAGGTTCACGAGCTCTATCAGCCCGTCGATATCGGTGTTCCTGCAGCAGAAAAGCCGAGAGTAGTACTGCAGGGTCTCTCTGACCCTTATCCTGTCGAACGAGCTGAACCCCTGCGGGAGGACGCCGATGCGGTGGACAATGTCATGCTTATTCTTCGTAACATCCATTCCAAGAAGGATCACTTTTCCAGACGTGGGCGTGCGGATTGTGTCGATAATCTCGACAGTAGTGGTCTTGCCGGCCCCGTTCGGGCCCAGCAGGGCGAACACCTCGCCTTTACTGACAGTGAACGATACGTCGTCGACCGCCAATAAATCTCCGTAGCGCTTCGTCAATTTGTCGACTTCGATTACGTATTCAGTTGCTTTGGTCATGAATCTCCATTTCGCCTTTCTGTGTAACGGTATCGAAAGTCGTTACGTCAGGCCAAAACCCGAGAAGGCTGAGGACCTTATTGGTCACAGCCGACTGCCAGACAAGAAGACGGTCAAACACCGGCTGGCGGTGTTTGAATAAAATAAAGCTCGGGATAAACATCGCACCCAGGTGCGATTTGGTCTTCTCCGTGCCCTGTCCCGCGTAATAGACAGGGATTTTTTGCTCCACGCAGGTGCGGACATTTTCAAACCAGGACAAAACATAAAGGTTGTATTTGCGGCCGAGTCCGTAATCCATGCAGAAAAACTTATCCACCATCGCTTCCTGTCTTACGACGAGAAGGTTAAAAGCCGCGAGTTCTTCCTGCACAAAATAGAGCGTGTACTCCGCGCCCGGCACTCTTTCACAGATTTTTTCAAAAAATAAACGGTTGTGCGCGCCAAGCGCCATAGGGCTGCGTTCCACTGTTTTCAGATAAAGCTTGTAGATACTGTCCAGAAAAGGGAAAATAGTGCGACTTCGAATTACCCGAACTTCTGGCGCAGCCCTCATTTTGCGGCGCAGGTTTTTTCTCGTGGCCCTTGAAAGGCGGCCCAGGTATTCCTCCATGCTGTTGAAATTGATCGGCAGTCTGGCACAAGACCGATATTGCACCCTGTTGAATTTTTTGAACACGTCTCCGGGAAGTTTGCCGTATTGATTAAAGTTGTAAAGCGCCACAATGTCGCTTTTAAGCTCGACTGCGAGCGTTTGCAAGGTGTTAAAGGCCATTTCGCAAGCCGCAACGAGGGTGCCCTCATCGATTTGAGGATCAATCCCTATTTCACTCCATTCCCCTACCAGGGACCCCACGCTCAAAACCCGTGGTTGAAAAACCGAGGGGATGAGACGGCCAGCCAAATTAAGCGATTTCTTGATCCATCCCTTCATAAAAGTGGACAAATTAAAACGGGTTTCAAACAACGGCAAGAAGAGAATAGGAGCATCATCTTTTAACACCACTATGCTGCGCAGGTTAAACCCGTCAATACCCGATTCTTGCAACAGAGAAAGAAAGTGGGGGGTGACAGAAGGCTCAGGGAACAGCCGTCCAAGTTCTGTTACCGACACTCCGTCCAGCCTTGGCATGCAATTGCAGGTAAGTTTATTCATAGACTATCGGTCTTTGATTCAAAAGGGCGATGGAAAGCCACATCTTCCGCTGAGGGAGTGAATGTACCCATAGGGACCGGCCTGCAGCTATAGGAAACCGCATCAGGGCCTTCCCTGATAATCCCACCGGAAAGGTATACCAGCAGTTCCCCCCTACCACCCCTCCTGCCGCTGGATAGACGGTGATTTGCCGCGGATCCACGAGATGGAATGCACATCCCAGTGCCTTGACAACGGCTTCCTTGATAGACCAGAGCAGGGCTGATGCCGTTTCCAAATCTCCGCCCGCCGGCTTCAAGGCATCTTGAAGCTCTTGTGGATGGAAGACCCGGTGAAAGGGGTATCCTCTTTGGAATTCATCGGTCCCCGCCACATCGATGCCTATATCAGACTCATCTCCACAGAGAGCAGCCCAGACTTTTCCTCCACTCTCGCTGAAAGAGATGGCCGGACCCCGATATTCTCCTATCATGAGATATGGCTTGCCAAGCAGGCCGTGTAACACCTGAATTGAGACATCAGCTCTGTTGGAAGATTGACAGCGTTTCCAAAGAGGACGCTCCATAGCTTCACGGTAATCCCACAGGGTGGATACGAGGCGGCGCCTGGCTTCGTCTCCGTTCGTCCCATGTTCCTTGATGGGTCCGGTGTCGCGTGGTCCGGACGGTAAAGATGCATAGAAGACCGGCCCCCTTCTATGAACAGGATCCATCGTGTGGACGTTCACGCCTTCGCTGTCTTTTGCCATACTGACTCCATCTGTCCGTTACCCGCGGCTCAGTCCGAAACCCAGTGCATACGCAAGTTATAGATCTGCATGATAGCGCGTCCTTGATTGTCAATCCCTCTGGCGTCCCAGGCGAGACCTTCCTCATCCTGCACCCTCATGCGGGCCTCCAGGGTTATCTGTTCCCCTGTCCGGCATTTTCTCAAAAACCTCATCTCCCCGATCTCCTTGGGGACCATCGATCGCCGCTCCGATGGGTCCGTTGCACCGGCGTGGAAGCCGACCAACTGCAAAAGCGCCTCGAAAAGGTATGGAGAGTATTGGTACCGGGCGCTCAGCAGATTTGCGAAATCACTTGTCTCCCGGTAGGTAGTCCGGCCCCGCACCACCCCTGGACCTGTACCGTCAAGGAACTCAATCACGCGATACCTGCCTTCGAGACCGCTGCGGTCGTTGTACCATTTAAGCACTTTATTCTGGTCCATGGGCATAGTCCGCAGTTCGTCCGGCCGTACAGGAAAATCCGGGAGTCCCTCCCCCAGATATCCTCTCCCGCCATCAAGGATCACTTGCCCCTCGCAGTGCGGGGTGAAACGGCCGGTCAATCGCCCGGCGGGTGAGATCTCCTGCGTGGCGAGAGAGACCTCGCATAATACCTCCATAAGGCCGTTGTCTGCCCGGCGACAGGAGATCCTGGAAGGCCGCAGGACCCCGCGAGGACATTGGATCATGTCCATAAGCCGAATCTGGCGAACTCCTCGCACCTGCAGGTGGGGATAGAGGATGCATGCGGCTTCCATGAATGTCTCCAGAATCATCGCGGCTGAGACAAGAGGATGCTTGACGAACTTGAAAGGCCTGTGGTCCGCGAGCCAAAGATCTTTCTCCGGGGCGAAGGATCTGAAGGCCTCCAGTTCTTCACGGCAGAGGTCCAGGCAAGAGATGCTTTCTATCATGGGAAAGTCCCCGGGTCTGAGGGAGACGGCGCCTCCATCCAGTTCTCCGCCTAGTGAAGGACTGGTTGTATCATTGAGCTGTGCCGTATTCAAGGATGGCAGCCTCCTCACGAACATCACCCAATCGTCGTCGGCAGGGGCTGCAAAAAGCTCCCGGCAGAAAAGCCCTGCAAGCTCATTTACATGGATGTACGCGACGCCTTTCCGCTTTAGCAGTTCCCTGACCTCAGGATCCTCGGCCATGCCCGCACCCTCGACAGGG
>Ga0181524_10004831_pt1 | contig 12285 bp, 10 predicted proteins | sample PEATcosm2014_Bin_34_FD_119761 | JGI IMG/M metagenome (GOLD analysis project Ga0181524, IMG submission 119761) | Peatland microbial communities from MTU Mesocosm Facility, Houghton, MI, USA - PEATcosm2014_Bin05_60_metaG | ecosystem: Environmental > Terrestrial > Soil > Wetlands > Peat | place...
CTGACGGCGGTCGTCATCGCGCATAACCCGGCGTACGTCGCCCAGGCCTCGCCCTCCAACGCGACCGACTTCATGGGCAAAGTCCAGAAGGCGCTCAAGGCGAACGGCGCGAGCTTCATCAACGTCATCGCGCCGTGCCACCGCGGCTGGCGCTTCAAACCGGAACTGGGCATCGCGATGGCGCAGCTCGCCGTGGATACCTGCTTCTGGCCGCTCTTCGAGTGGGAGCGCCCCGGCAAGTTCACGGTCACCTACAAGCCGAAAGAGAAGAAGCCGCTCGAGGATTGGCTCAAGGCGCAGGCGCGCTTCCGCCATCTCTTCGAGCCGAAGAACCGCCACATCATAGACGAACTCCAGGCCGACGTGGACCGCCGCTGGAAGGAGCTGCTCGCCGCCGAAGAGGCGACCAAGGGCATCGCACTGGCCTGATCGAAACTCAGAACTTCAGGGCCGGGCGCCGAAGCAGCGCCCGGCCTTTTCTGTTTCCGCCGGGCGCCATGTTTATCCTCCAAGCGATCCACGGGGTTGGATCAAGAGTGCAGGGGCCGTTGAAGATGCGGCAGGGCGGCCGGTGTCGCAGCCCGTTCCGCGCGAATGAGTTACGCCTTCCGCCTTGATCTTCTTCGGACCACGTGATATACTTGTGCTTTAGCAATTGAGGGACGTTCCATACGCCGCCGGGGTTGACTCTGCTGAGAAAGGTTCCGAAAATGAAAGTCATAGGCGCTTTCGTGCTGGCTGCCATGTTGATGGCGTGCTCCGGCTGCGCAATGATTACCGGAACGGTTACCGGAGCGTTTACGGGCGCCGTGGACCTGCCGGCGGAGACTTACCGCCAGAATCGCCTGGCGTTCGAGCAGCACCCGATGCTGTACGGTGTGGATTGCCTCATCGTGGCGCCTTGCGGCATTGTCGGAGGACCTGTGGTCGGGCTCGTTAAAGGCGTTTCGCTGGACATCGAGTGGGTGTGCGGCAAGATGGGCTACGGGGTGGTCTTCGGGTCGTACAGGGAGGCCAGCATCTGGCGGCCGTGGACGATCAATTGGTCGAGCCCGGCGCCGGTCAATGTGGCCAATCCGCCCAATCCGGTCAACCCGGTCAGCCAGTAGAACGCCGGCGTGAGACTTCCCGCTCCCGGTCAACTCCCGACGACCGCCTGAAACAGCTTCAGGTGGTCAGGGTGTTTCGCGGCCAGTTCTTCAGGGTGCCACTGGACGCCGAGGATGAGGCGGTCGTCCTCCGTCTCGATTCCCTCGATAATCCCGTCGCGGCTCCGCGCCGAAACGCGCAGTCCGCGCCCGATCCGGTCCACCGCCTGGTGGTGCGAGGAAGCCACCTCGACTTCCGTCACGCCGAGACACTGCGCCAGCTTCGTGCCCGGCTCGATCCGCACTGAGTGAAGCAGCCGCGGCCCCTCCTGGACGTGCCGGTCAGCCGAAGGCCTCTGTGAAGGAATGTCCTGGATGAGCGTGCCGCCCAGGAAAATGTTCAGCAACTGCGCGCCGTAGCAGATGGCCAGGATCGGCAAGCCCAGGTCGAGCGCGGTTCCGAGGCAGCGGAAGTCGAACTCATCGCGCCTCCGGTGCACCGGCTTCGTCATCGGGTGGGGTTGCTGGCCGTAGCGCGCAGGCGGCGTGTCGGGGCCGCCGGTGATGACGAGGCCGTCGAGCCGGCCGAGCAGGTCGCGCAGCGCCTCGTCGCCGCCGACCTGCGGGATGAGGACCGGCGCTCCGCCCGCCAGTTCCACCGAATCGAAGTAGTCCGCGAGCAAATAGAACTCGTCCGCCTGCTGCGTCTTTCTCCGGCGATAGCCGCCGGTGATCCCGATGAGCCGACGCGCCATGTCTGGGGCCTCCTGTCCCGCTGAACCGAACCGATGATACAGCAACGCGGAGGCCCCTGTAAATGATGCTTGTTGTGTGCCCGTGAGGGCATTCCTGGCGCCTGACGGCGCCACTGCGAGCCCGAGGGCTTGAAACCGGGCCCGGAAGCGGTGAGAATGATGGGCGACCATGCCATGGACTACTCGGATGAAATCCTGGGCGCGCTGCGCGACGAGCGGCGGTTCATCCTCCTGACTCTGTCCGGCCCGAAGGACCCGGCCAAGGCGGAGTGGCGGAAGGTCGTCATCCGCCCGGTGCAGTTGTCCCGCGGGCGGCGCTTACAGGCGATCTTCCAGGGCCCGCGCAAACAGGCCACGCGCAGCATCGAGCCGGACCACCTCGCCGATGAGTTCCGGAAGATCGCCGGGCTGGGCTTCCTCAACATCCACCTCCAATGCACGGACGGCGACTTGCACGTGCGCATCACGCGGAAGGGCAAGGCGCTGATCTCGCGGGGCCGGCCTTCGCTGGAATCGGCTCCGCCGGCGCCGCCGCATGACCGCCGGAAGGAATATCCTTTCCCGCCGGACGAGCCGGACGAGTTCCTCGAAACGATCGGCGTCATGCGCGACGGCCGCGTGCTCCAGCCGATGCGCGAGAAGTTCCGGCAGGTCAACCATTTCCTGGAACTGCTCAGTCACACAGACCTGGTGCGGCGGCCGCCGGACAGTCCGCTCCGGCTGACGGATTGCGGCTGCGGCCGGGCGTTCCTGACGCTGGCGGCGTATCATTACCTGCGCGAGAAGCGCGGCCTGAGCGTCCAATTGACCGGCGTGGACGCCGATGCCGAGGTGATCGCGCGCGCGAGCGAGTTGCGCGACCGGCTGGGCTACGAGGAGGTGCAGTTCGCCCGGTCGCGGATTCTGGAGTACGAGCCGGCGGAGCGTCCGCAGGCGGTGTTCAGCCTTCACGCGTGCGACACGGCCACGGACGAGGCGATCGCGCAAGGGGTGAAGTGGCAGGCGGACCTGATTCTCTGCGCGCCGTGCTGCCAGCACGAGCTGCACCACCAAGTCGCGCGGCCGGAATTCCGCGCGGCGCTGCGGCACGGCATCCTGCGGGAGCGCACGGCGGATATCCTGACCGATGCGCTGCGCGCGGCCGCGTTGCGGGTCATGGGCTACCGGACGGACGTCATCGAATTCGTCTCCTCCGGCGACACGCCGAAGAACCTCATGATCCGGGCGGAGAAGTCCGCCGGCGCCGCCCCGAGCGGCGCGGCGGCCGAGTACTTCGCGCTGCGCGATTTCTGGGGCGTGAAGCCTTGCATCGAGGAGTTGCTCGGAAGCGGGTTGCAGGAACGGCTTGCGTAAGCGGGAGGCTTTTACCGGTACGGAGCGCGCATCGCCACAGTCGGTTGACGTGGATGGCCTGAGTTGTCAAACTAGGACATTCGATGCCTGACCGCCGTGCCGAGGGCGCCCGCATGGCAGATTCCGGATAATGCGCAGATTGGGAGCGCGGCAGACACGAAAACGATGACGTCGCGAGAACGGATCCTGGCGGCCTATGCGCACAGGCCCGTTGACCGGATTCCATGCAGCCCCTGGATTTACGCCTTCCTGCTTGAACTGTATGGACAGTGCGGCATTGACGCGCACCTGCGCGCACAGGAGGAATTCGGATTTGACGTCCACGCGAACCCGGGAATTTTCGATCACGTCACAGAACTTGGCGTTTCTCCCTCGTATCACCTCCCCGACGTGGAATACCGTCGCGAGGAGAGCACCGAGGGCGCATATAAGGTGGTGCGCAGGATTTTCAGGACGCGGTCGGGAACCGTGACCGACGTCACTCGGTTCCCGCCGCCGGACCGCGTTTACGGCGTTTCGCCCAATCCCATACGGACCGAGCACCTGATCAAGTCTCACGCCGACCTGGACTGCGCCCGCCATCTGATCACGGACAAATCCCGCACCGACTTCGCGCCGCTGCGGGCGCAGGAAAAGCGCGTCGGCGAGCGCGGACTGGTCTCCCTGGATATTCGTTCACCGATCTCCCATCGGGCCGCTGAGGCCTACGGCATGGAGAACCTGATGGTGGCCTATTACGAGGACCGGAGATTCTTTGACGAATTGCTGGCCCTGTATCACGGCGAGATGATGGATGAAGTGCGAATCGCGCTGGCGGCCGGCGTGAAACATTTCTTCGCGAACTGGTTCTACAACTCGATGTCCACCGGCTGGTCCCCCGCGATCTGGCGGAACGTCTTTGCGCCCCAACTGAGCGAGATGACCTCCGCCGTCCACGCCGCCGGGGGCGATGTGAATCTCTATGACGACGGCAAGTGCATGGCTATCGTGGACATCCTCGCCGGATGCGGCATTGACGTGCTCACGACACTCACTCCTCCACCCGTCGGCGACGTGGACCTGGCGGAAGTCAAACGCCGGATCGGCGACAAGGTATGCCTGATGGGGTATGTTGACCTGCACTACGTCATCAAAATGGGCACGCCCGACCTGATCGCCCGGACCGTGCGCGCAGCCATAGAGACCGCTGGTCCGACCGGTTTTGTCCTGGGCACGTCGGACAGCATCCGCGACGGAACCCCAATCGAAAATGTGCGCGCCTATTTCGACGCCGCCCGCAAATACGGGAAGCCCAAATGACCGGCGTGGAAGGCGGCGCTATGGTAAAACCTTGTCCCTGCGCCTTGAATACAGTACAATATGCCAATGGCAATCGAATCGGTCGGGAATGAAATCAGGCTGATCGGCAACGAGGGATTCCGGCTCCGCGCGGGAGACGCCGAGATTTACATTGACGCGTTCTATCACCCCATTCCAGGTATGGCCAGCGCGCCGGTTCTGCGCGGGAAGGACGTTGCGAAGGCGGACCTGATCCTCGTGACGCATGACCACATGGACCACTTCAGGGTCGGCGAGGCGGCGGAAGTGGCGTGTCGCACCGGCGCGATCGTCGCCGGGCCGCGCGCGGTGATCAAGTCGCTCGCGGGAAAAGTCCCTGCGGACGCGCTGCGGGAAATGGAGCCGTCCGCGGCGCCCGCTCGCGAGCCGGCGCGGACGGTGAAGCTCGAGTTGCCGTTCGCCGCCGTCAAGGCCTTCAGGACGTTTCACGGTCGCGGACATAACTCGTACCTGATCGAGTCGGCCGGGTTGCGGTTCTTCCACGACGGCGACAACGGGAATACCACCCGGATCCCGGCTTCGGCCCTGGGCCGGATTGACGCGCTGATGATCGGGCCGTGGCAGGGTTCCGGCTGGGTGGAGTTCATCGAAAAGCTCTCGCCGTCGCGATATTTCCTGATGCATCTCTCCGAGGAGGAACTCGACGAGCATGAAGCGGGGCGGTTCCTGCCGGGCATCTGCGCGCGGGTTCCCAAAGGACTGGTGGTGCTGCGGCCGGGGCAGAGTTTTTCGTTTGCGACGCGATGAAGGCCGTCTTCAATACGGAGGCACGGAGGACACGGAGAGACACGGAGAAAAAGTCAAGATCTTCAAATCCTGGAAAGATTCCTCAGTGTTTCTCCGTGTTCTCCGTGCCTCCGTGTTGAGTTGGAACTTGTTTTAAAGGAGATGCGGTGATGAAAGAGCCGAAGCCTTGCGCGGTGCGCGAACGGCGGAAGAAGTTCGTGGACATTTTCCGCACGACGCCGCCGAAGACGGTCTGCCCCAATTTCTTCGTCCTGGCCCACGCGAACGGCTGCACGTTTCAGCCGCAATGCACGTATTGTTTTCTAAAGTCCTCCTTCTGGTACCTCACCGAGCCGCAGGCGTTCAGCAACACCGATCGCATGCGGAAGGAGATCACGAAGTGGATTCGCCGCGACGACCTGGAATCGTTCGTGCTGAACACGGGCAATCTGTCGGACAGCCTGGTCTTCGAGAAGAATCGCCCGCTGATGGGCAGCCTGGTCGAGCTCTTCCGCGACGAGGCCGAGGCCAAGGGAAGGAAGCATGCGCTGCTGCTGGTCACGAAAGGCGGCATGCGCGACTGCAAGCCGCTCCTGGAGATGCAGTCGTGCAAGAACGTGATCGTCTCGTTCTCGGTGAACGCGCCCGAGGCGGCGCGCATCCACGAGAAGGGCGCCGCGCCGGTGGCTGACCGCCTTCGCGCGGCGGCGAGTTTGAAGTCGCGCGGCTGGCGCATCCGCATGCGCATTGACCCGATGATCCGCGGCTTCGATTACCGCGGGATCGCCGAGCAGGTCAGGCGCCTGGCGCCCGAGCGCGTGACGCTCGGAACGCTGCGCGCGGAACACAACCTGCCGCGTTACGTCGGCAACGGACTTCTCAAGGAGATGGAGAAGCCCGCCGATCCGAAGGCGCTGGCCCGCTACCCGATGAACGTGCGGCTCGCGCTCTATCGGCAGGCCGCCGACGTGCTCTCCAAGTCCGTTCCCCTCGCGCTCTGCGAGGAACTGCTGGAAACGTGGAACGCGCTGGGGCTGGACGCGGCGTCGAAGAAGTGCAACTGCGCCCTGTAACCGGGTTGTGGTTGAGGCTGGACTTTGAGCATGGTATGATACGCGGCAGGAGGAGGTGAATCATGGTCCCGCTGCACCCCGAATTCGTCGTGGACAAGAAGGCCGCTAGAAAAGCGGTCATTCTGCCGTTTGCCGAATGGCAGCGCTTGATGGAAGAGATTGAAGAGTTGGAAGACATCCGCGCCTATGACAAGGCCAAAGCCGAAGCCGGCGGTGCTGTGCCCTTCGAGGAAACGGTAAAGCGAATCCGAGGCAGAGCGAAAAAATGACGTACTCGGTCTTCATTCGAAGATCGGCGCAGAAATCGCTCGCCCAAATCCCACCTCCCTTCCAAGACAGAATCATCGCCGCAGTGCGTTCGCTTGCGATCACACCGAGGCCCGCCGGTGTGAAGAAACTCAGCGGCCGTGAGGCGTGGAGAATCCGCATTGCCGACTACCGAATCATTTACGAAATCGAAGATGCCCGCCAAACAGTCCTTGTCGTTGTCATCGGACACCGAAGCGGCGTCTACAGGTAATCGAACGCCGGACGATGACCCCCTTGCCCGAAAGCCCAGTGTCGATGCGCCGGTCGTTGACACGTGCGGCGACCGCTGATATACTCGCAGCCTCATCCGAGCGGCGTCGAACACTACCCGGTGGTGCAATGGTAGCACAGGAGGTTTTGGTCCTTCTAATCGTGGTTCGAATCCACGCCGGGTAGCCAACCTCCGATCTCCGTCCGACTTCCGCCTCGGCATTCAACGGGAAACTCAGCGATGCGCCTTCCTTCGAAACTCGGCCGCGAAGAGCTCGAGGAGCTGATTGACCTCTGGCGGATTTCGCCTGAAAGCCGCCGGAAAATACGCGCGATCCTCGCCCGGGAGAAGGACCTGCGCGGGCCGCACCTCTTCCGCTACTACGGTCCGGGACCGAGCAAGGTCGCCGAGGCGGAGAAGCTCTTCGGGAAGTTCATCGGCGTGCGGCACGCGCTCGCGGTGAACTCCTGCACCTCGGCGCTGGTCGCCGCCTTCCGCGCGCTGGGCATCGGCATGGGCGACGAAGTCATCGTCCCCGCCTACACCTTTTTCGCCACGGCCTCGACCGTCGCGGCGTGCAACGCGATTCCGGTGATCGCCGACGTGGACGACACGCTGACGCTCGATCCGAAGGACCTGGAGCGGCGCATCACGAAACGGACCCGGGCCATCGCCGCGGTCCACATGCGCGGCGCGCCGGCGCAGATGGATGAGATCATGAGGATCGCGCGCCGGCGCAAGCTGGCGGTGGTCGAGGACGTGGCGCAGTCCTGCGGCGGGTCGTATCGCGGCAGGAAACTCGGCGCCATCGGCGACGTCGGCTGCTTCAGCTTCGACTTCTACAAGATCCTCAATTGCGGCGAGGGCGGGTTCCTGACCACCGGCGACGAATGGCTGTACACGCGCGCGCAGAGCTGGCACGACACGGCCGCCTGCTGGCGGCCCGACCGCTACGCCGCCGAACGGCGCGAGGGAGAGCTGTTCTGCGGCGAAAACTACCGCATGAGCGAACTCCAGGGCGCGGTGGCGCTCGCGCAAATCCGCAAGGCGGACCGGTTCCTCAAGGGCTACCGCGCAAGCCGCGATCGCATCCTCCGGGCGCTGCGCCTGCCGGACGGCGTGGCGCTCCGCCGCCTGGCCGATCCCGAAGGCGACACCGGCGTCTGCATCATCTTATACCTGGCGGACGTCGAGAAGACGAAGCGGGCGCTGAAGGGGCTCAAGGCCGAAGGCGTTCCGGCCGGCGGCGTCTACGACGCCCGGATCAAGGACTGGCACATCTACGCGCACTGGGAGCACATCCTCGACCTCAAGTCCGTCGCTCACGACGGGCTGCCGTGGAGCGGCGTGCCGAAGGGCGAGCTGCCGCGCTACAGCAGGACGATGTGCCCCAACGCGCTGGACTATCTCTCGCGCGCGATCATGATTGACGTGAAGTGGTCGTACACGGCCGGCGACTGCAAGGCGATCGCCGCCGGCGTCAACAAGGTCCTCCGCGCGCTGTGAGGCGAAAGGGCATGCGGCTGGGCCGCTGCGTGGAGACGTAGTTCATCGGGCTCTGACAGGGAGGAGATTCACATGAAGCGAGTGCTGGCTTTCGGATGCCATCCGGACGACGTGGAGTTCCAATGCGCCGGGACGCTCGGGCTGCTGGCGCGGAGCGGGTACGAAATTCACATTGCGACGATGACCGGCGGCGAACTCGGCACGGCGGAGTACCCGCTGCAGGAGATTCGCGCGATCCGGCTGAAGGAGGCCGCCAAGGCCGCCGCCGTGATCGGCGCGAAGTTCCATTACGCGGGCGGTTACGACCTCGCAGTCGAGTACAGCGGCGAATACCGCCGCTACGCGGTCCGCGTGATGCGCGAGGTGGACCCGTTCCTCGTCTTCACGCACCCGCCGGTGGATTACCACGTGGACCATGAGGAGACCTCGAAGCTGGTCCGGGTCGCGGCGTTCGCTGCGGCCATTCCGAACTTCGACTGCCTGGTGCCCACGCGCCTGGCTTCGGGCGTGCCGTATCTGTATTACTGGAACGCGTTCGAAAACAAAGACTGCTTCGGCCGGCCGCTGCCGCTGCACTGCGCCGTGGAAATTTCGTCCATGATGAAGGTGAAGGAGAAGATGCTCAAGTGCCACGCCTCGCAGCGCAACTGGATGAGGCACCATCACCACGTGGACTACTATATTGACGTCATGAAAGCCGAGGCGAAAGCCCAGGGCGAACGGTCGGGCCTGAAGGCGGGTGAGGGCTTCATCCAGCATCGCGGCAGCAGCTATCCGCAGGACAACGTCCTCAAGACGATCCTCAAGAACCTGTGCGTGGAGTTCTGAGGAAGGCGAAGGCTCTGACAGGATAACCGGATGGAACGGCCGCCGTTAACGGCGGTTCGGATCCATCCGGTTCATCCTGTAATCCCGTGAAATAAAACATTCAAAGCGGTCATCGCCCGAAGGGACGACTGCCGGGCGCGAAACCGCCGCTGGGGGCGGAACTGCCGGTGGGAGCGGTACTGCCTCTGGGTGCGAAACCGCCGCTCGACTGCCAGTTGTTGAAACGCTGAGAGCCGACATCGCGCGCGCTTTGCTCGCGATTGAGGTTCGGCGCTTCGCTCCGGAAGGCCGGCACCTGGCCGGCGCTCTGCCAGCCCTTCGACGTGAGCGCCTCCCAATTCTTGTTCGGCGTGGCGCGGAATACCTCGCCGCCGTGGCCGGCGAAAACGCTGTTCGACGGCGTCGTGGCCGGCAACCTGGCGCGAACTTCCGGCGCGAGCACGGCATGCATTTCGGGCAGGTGGACGGGCTGACTGGCAACGATTCGCGGATGCGCGTTGGCTTCCCAGTTACGCCGGCCTTCGCTGACGCTGCGCGCGGAGTACGGATTGAACGGCTCCCGCATGTGGGACCAGCCTTTGGGGCTCCAATGGTTTTCCTCGAACCGGCTCAGCGCCGGCGCCACCTCGTTACCCCAGTGCCGATAGATGTTCACGTGGTCAAGCGCGACGTGGTTGTAGTCGCCGTCATGATGGCGCAGAGCCCAGTCGAACGGCCCCCACCACGGACGCGGGCAACAGCCGGGGAACCAGGGCGAGACCGCGAAACCGAAGCCGAACCCGTAGAACGGATCGCAGGAGAACCCCGCGCTGAAGCCGTAAGTCCACGGATAGCCCACCCAGATGTTGTCGCACCAGGGGCTGTAAGCGTAACCGGTGCCGTAGACCACCGTGCCGTCCATCGAGACGCACGTGCCGAGGTAACCGGGCGTGTAGCCGGTGTAAACCACCGTCGGGGTCGAATCGTAAATGTACACGTAGGTGAGGTAATGCAGCGGCGACGAGATGGGGATGGAGTAGACTTCCGGCGGCACCGAGGTCGCCGCCGCCCAGGGCCCGGTCGGAGAGACGGCGGTGAACCAGACGCCGTTCTGCACGCAGTAGTAGGAGTTGGGGCCGAGAGCGATGACCGGCGGTTGGGAATTCACGGCATATTGCATTGAGGTTCCCTGGATGGGCGCGAACTGCGGCGGGCCGTCGTACGTCACCTCCAGTTTCGCCGCGGCGCAATTGACCGCCGCCGTCTGCGGGATCGAGTTTGCGATCAGCGCCTCCTTCGCCTGCGGCGTGCCCGGCACGGAGACGAGCGCGTTCGCGCGCGCGTTGTCGGGCGGAATCTTCGCGAAGTCCTCCGGCAGCGACTTGGCCGGCACGAATTCCCACGGGCCGTAGAGCGATTTCGACTTGAACCAGCGTCCCGAGAGCAGCACGTAGAACTGGTTCTCCAGCAGGTTCATGAAAATGGCGTCGTCGCTGTTCTGGATTTGAAGCAGGTTGTCGGTCTCCTCGATCGGCAGCATCCTCGCCGGCCCATCGGTCTGGATCAGCTCGGCGGGCGCGGTGCTGACGCGGATCCCCGGCGGCGTCGCGATCGCGGCGGCGTTGGGGTCCGGCGCCATCAGGTCGGTCACCTTGGCTTCCGCCGCGGCCTCCTTGACCTGGTCCAGGATCGCGGGCGGATCGGTGACCGGCGTCCACGGCCCGCCGATCTCTTTGGCCTCGTACCAGAAGTTCAGCGCCGTCAGGTAAAAGCGGTTCTGAAGCTTGACGATCAGGGCGTACGTGTTGAGGACGCGCTGGACCGCCGGCAGGCCGGTCATGGGCCGGAGCACCTGCGGGCCATCCACCAGCACGAGGACCGTCGGCGTCGTGGCGTAGAGAATCCGCGGGACGTCGTTGCTGACGTTGAGCTGCTGCTGCTTCTTTACGGCTTCCGAGACGGCCAGGCTGGCTTCGAGGTGGTCGAGCGCGACGGTCTTGACGCCGGTGGGCAGTATTTTTCTCAGCAGGTCGCGATACGGGCCTTCTTTTTCAGGCGCCGCGGGAAATGAAACTTTGGTAATTGCGAAATCGCGGAAGGTCACGACGCGCGCCGCTTTATTCACGTCGGCGTTGGCGTTCATCCAGACGACGCCGTAGACCTGCGGGCTGCCGTCGGAGGGTTGCATGGACACCGCGGCGCGGGTGGAGATCTTGATGCCGTTCCACTCCTCGATCTGCGGCTGGTAGACCGTCAGGGTTCCCGCCGCGTTCTTGATGACCCGCGGCCAGTCCAGTTCCTCCTCGGCCGGAATCGTGGTCAATGCGTTCTCCGGCGCAGTTTGCGCCGACGCCTTCACCGGATTGATCGCGAGCATCGCCAGGAGCAGCGTTGCCGGGACGGCGGCCCATTTTGACTTGTTCACGGCATCCTCCTCGTTGTCGTTCCACGCTCTGTATTTCGATGCGCCTGTCATTATAACAGTTCCACTGCCCGGCGACTTTATTCCATGGATTCTCGAATAGATCGCGGATTCCCCGGCGTACCCCGCGCGACGGCGGGCTTGTTTCGAGGTCCGAAAGCGGTATAATGCGAATGGGGCTCTGACTGGAAAAGGGGAAAATGCCATGGAGCAGTCACGGGGAATGCCATCCGTCGCGGCGGGCAAAACGGCGATGCTGCGAAAACTCGCGACGCTGGTCCGCTACTACATCCTGACCATGACGACGCAGGCCGGGTCGGGACATCCGACCTCTTCGCTTTCCGCCACGGAGTTGATGGTCGGCCTGTTGTTCGGCGGAACCTTCCGTTACGAGGTCAAGAATCCGAAGTACCCGAACAACGACCGGCTGATCTTCTCCAAGGGGCACGCGTCGCCGCTGCTGTACGCCCTGTGGGCCGCCGCGGGGGTGCTGAACGAGAGCGAGCTGGCCTCATATCGCCGGTTCGGCAGCCGCCTCGAAGGCCATCCGACCACGCTCTTCCCCTACGCGGACGCCGCGACCGGCTCGCTCGGCCAGGGACTCTGCATCGGCGTCGGGATGGCGCTCAATGCCAAGTATTGCGACCACCTGTCGTACCGGACCTGCGTGCTGCTCGGGGACAGCGAAATGGCGGAA
>Ga0181524_10004832_pt1 | contig 12283 bp, 10 predicted proteins | sample PEATcosm2014_Bin_34_FD_119761 | JGI IMG/M metagenome (GOLD analysis project Ga0181524, IMG submission 119761) | Peatland microbial communities from MTU Mesocosm Facility, Houghton, MI, USA - PEATcosm2014_Bin05_60_metaG | ecosystem: Environmental > Terrestrial > Soil > Wetlands > Peat | place...
GCTGGGGATGTTTGCAATTGACTCGTAAGTTGATGCGGACTAACAACTTAGGCGAAAGCGGATGTCAACCGTGTCAAAAATGAGGTCAGCAACCTAAACCCCTTTATTTGCCTTGCTTTTCCGTTTCAAAGTCGTCACCAAAACGGCCCTTTTTGACGAGTTTTGGTGACGAGTTGGTGACGAGTTTAACTGTAATGTTCTGCGGATTGCTTGGGTGTAGATAGGATCCGCGACATCTATGCCGTTCGCAGCGCTTTATACGGCCTATTGTTTTCCTCCCACTCTCGTATTTTGCTAAACAACTCGGAGGAGGGAAAGGCGGTTTCTGGATAAACAACACGTAAAAAGCTTTCGATTAGATCCCCTGTTATGACCACGCCCGATGCTCTCTTCTTCTTATTGCGCTTCGAGATAGCCCACGCGAGCAGTTCGGATATATCATGCCCCCGCGCTACACAAAAGGGGTCAAAATCCAGGCCCAAAAGCACTGTAAGATCCTGTTGGTAATGTTGGTCCGTGATGCCAGCCGTCACGGTTAGATTTGCTATGTGCCGGCAAAGGGCAGCATGGTCGCAGGCAAGCGTTTTTGGATCAACGAACGCAGTAAAAGAAAAGTCGGCAGTACGTACAATCCATCGCTTTTGGTCGATGATGACCCTTATCAATGACAAGGGTGCTGTCGCGGTCACGGCCGTTAATTCTGGATTCGGACCGAACGTATCAGGTTCCAAATCGAGTTCAATCAGAACGTTAGCGAGAATTGGTGCCTTGAGCAGGGTCGTCTCAAGGTCGCGCGTTGGGGTGACTATCAGATTAGGTAGTGTCACGGGCCGGTGCAACAAATGATCTGTGTCCGCATCTACAATAGCCAATACACCCGGCTGATGGTTACTTTGGAGAATACTGAGCGCGCTTTCGGCATTCGCTCGGTTTCCACAAGCGAAAATCCGACACACCTCACGATCCACCACCTTGCCGTACACACGGTTGTCTTTGTTGCCCTCCAAGAGCAGTGCTGTCTTTCCCTTTTCGGCTGCCCTGCTGAGGATCACCTCATTGGCAACTACCTGCCCAGTAAAGAGAGGATTCACTGCGCCTCCGCAGGAGCTTCCAATCCGACGGCCCACTTCAGCCTCTCATTGATAATTCCCGGTGCATGTGTAGCGAGAAGGACGTCTATCCCAGTCAAGGACGTAATCTTCTGGATATCGTTAAGGAACTCAAGCTGCCACGCTACATGTAGCGATATCTCCGGTTCATCAATCATGATCAACGAGTTTGGCTTTACAGTAAATAGCAGTTCGTAGAGCAGCACTAGCAGATGCTGCTCCCCACTAGAAAGGTCATTGACTCGGAGGCGTCGCGGTTTTGACGATTGGCCTGGGTACTTCGTCATGAACTCGAACCCTCTCTCCTTGCTGATCGACATTTCCTTGAATTTGAAGTGCGCGTTCACGATGCTAGTCAATAACTCAATCTTTGGAGCAATATCATCAAAAACGCGCAGCTTCTGCTCCGCATCGGCAGCATATACGGGTAATACCGTATCGACCAGATTCTGGTCGGACAGGTAGCTTGCCAAGTCGAAGGACTCCGGTTCTCTTTCGAGGAGTCCAGCCTGCGTCAGCGTGGCTCGCCTATTTTCATTCGCTTGTAATATTGCCTTAAGCTTATCGACTGACGGCCTCTCCTTGTGAGGCACAAGAGTCTGCTCGACTAGCCTCTTCGGGAATGAGCGATCAAGAGACTGTGACAACGTCGCATATTCGGTGAACTTTAGCTGGACGGCTTTGGCCAAGTCACGGGCATAAACAGTAACTGCCGGCTGGACAGGTTCGAAATCCTGTCTATCAGGACTTGGTTTGCTCACACGAAGAAGTCGCTGACTTTCGATGAACCGCACAGCTAGATTGCCACGAAACTCTCTTAGCCATTCTGGCTCAAATGCGTCTTGTGCTTTGACCCCTGGCGGAATCGGCAAATACTTTGCGTAAGATCTGTATACCTCTTCAAATCCAATTACAGCGCCGGTTTGCTCCTCGCGCCACTGGTTAGCACCAACTCTTTTCAGTTGAGAGACTATCCTCTCGACGTATTCTGGCGGCAATCCCAACGATTCTGGCGTGATGGCAGAAATAGAGCCTTTCTGCCCAGGCTTGTCACCTTTACGTAGCTCAAATGAGAGGATCGGCCCAGCTTGGGGGCCAGGGGGAGTTCTGGCTGAATCTATGCGCAGGACCTGGAGCACATGCCCATCGTCGAAATTCACCTCGAAGTCTCTGAACGGGATTCGCCGTACGTCGGAGTAGCGTCCAGACGCCAAACCGTCTAATAGACGCAATACGGTTGTCTTGCCGTATCCGTTCGGACCATGGATAATCGTGACCCTTTCTCCGAGATTCATTGGTACAACGTGGTCGAATAATCCGAACAGTCGTGAAACGCTGATTTGTTTGATTCGCATTGCCCACAGTCTATTCCATTTCGGACCCCTCGGCACATCCACGTCACAATCAACTTATCGCTTATGTAGATCTGGAGCGTATTATCTAGATCATTGAATGAAGGGTAAACGTTGCATCGCAATACGTAAAAGGGGCCGAAGATGGTTGGTCTCGAAGAAGCTCTTAAAGCCGCGAAGAATAGCGTCACGAAGTTATGAATAGCAGTTCCAGTTCGCTCGCATGAAGAAGGCGATTCGGAAAGACAGAGGACATGGAAGGCTGCGTACTTTTTCCTGTCCCATGCCAGAACTGCAAACTAGAGGGAAGGAGTTCCCGGCCAGAAAACCTCTCATTTCGGCTGGAGTCTCTCGAAGATGTTCTGGATGTGAAATAGCTTGTCGGCGTCGCGGAAAAGAACAAGGTGATCCTCGAAGTCCTTCTCCGTCATGCCACCTTCCCACCAGCCCACCTGTTTGAAAGGGGTCACGGCAAGCAAGTAACTCTGTTTCGATGCACAGGCCGTCGAGGCGGTGAACGGTCGAACGCCTCAGTGTGCACGGATTGTCCAGGCCAGGAGTAAGCAGCTCAATACCTGTCTGTGAACCTCGTGCCGCCAAAACTGCTTGTGCCGCCAAAACCGATAGATCCGGTTGGGCCTTTCGATACTTTCTCCTTCGGTTGACTGAGCTCTGCCTCGACGCCTGGAAGCTTGAGCTTCAACAGCGATGGAAGCAGGAAGGCAATCAACGAAAGCCCCAGCAGAATGGGAGAGAAGGTTATCAGCATGGCATGAGTGACTTTATTCTCCGTTCGCAGGTACATAACCCACAATCCTATCAGCAGTAGCATGCAGACAGCCGCCATCACGATTCCGGCATAGTAACTGCCTTTCGTCCGGCGGCGCTCTTCCTTCACGAAACTCTGCACCGTACGAAGGTTTCGCTCTGCGTCGAAATGATCAGGATCCAAATCCAGGCACTGGCGGAACTTCTTGATCGCGCCTCCGTAGTCCTGAAGCTTGAAGCGAACCACGCCGGCATTGAAGTAGGGTTCCGGGTGACGGGACTTGAGCGCGATGGCCTCATTTACCTCCTTCAGTGCCTCCTCGTAAAGCTCGGAGTCATCGCTCTTGTCGGCCATATTGGTCAGTAACTGGGAGAGCGCCAGATGCAACCGCCACCGTTTGACCTCCTCGAAGCGACGGATGGCGCGACGCAGCACGCGGCCGGCCTCGCCGTAATCTCCGGCGTGCATAAGCGCCATGGCAAGCGCACGCGGCGGAGTTTCGTTGTCGGGATCCACACTCATGCACTGGCGAAACGTCCGAATGGCTTCTTTGACCTGATCGAGTTGAAGTTGGAGGTTCCCCAATTCGATAAGTGCGGAGGAATCGTTGGGATCAATTGTCAGGGCCCGCTCGAATTGTTTCTTTGCGTCGTCGTAGCGGCCCATCTGGGTATAGAGTGCGCCAAGGTCGGTGTAGCTGCCCAGCTGGGGATCAACCCGCACTGAGGTCCGAAGGTAATCTTCGGCCTCGACAAACCGTCCGCGTTTGAAGGCGATGATTCCGAGGCATCCGTATGCTTGGGAATAGCTGGAGTCCAGTTCCAAAGCGGTGCGACAGTGTTGCTTAGCCTCAAGCAGGCTAAAGTCGCGCGGCTCTTCCGGTTTTCGCCGGGCAAACTTGTACCACTTAGGCTCTTTGTCGGGCCAAGGCATGGATGGCACGGTATCTGGCGCGCCACGAACCAGGGCCCAAGCCAGATTAGTATGTAGAACTGCATTATTTGGGTCGTCTTTGAGAACCTCCTTGAACCTCTCTGCGGCATCGTCAAAATTTCCTTCGGAGAAGGCAACTGCACCCAAGCCATTGATGCCGACAGAATCGCGTTTGTCTTTCCCAAGAATGAAGTCGAATTCCTTGCGTGCCTCCGACAGACTCTTCTGGCCGATGTAGAACCATCCCAACTGGCTCCGAAAACCGTTGTTCTCAGGCTGAGAAGCTTTCAACGCCAGCAGGAGATCGAGAGCCTCCTGACTGCGGCTCAATCGTTTCAGGGAAGCAACGCGGCCGGCGATGGCATCGGGATTATCGGGTTGAATGCGGCACACTGCTGCGAATCGTCTCTCGGCGGCGTCATACCTCTCGCAGTCGGCGTCAATTTGCGCACGCTGGTTGAGCAGGACGACACTTTCCGGCTTACGTTCCACTGCGGGCGAGATGACCTTCTCAGCGTCTTCGAACTTCCGCTGCGAGCGCAGATCCGTGCTCTTTAGGCTCAGCGCAAGCTCGTGATCCGGATCGATGGCGAGAGCCTGGTCGAACGCCGCGATGGCCTCATCGTGCCGCTTCTGGACGAAGTACAACGTACCCCGCTCAGTCCACAGGTCGGGGTTCCTGGGCAGCATCGCAAGGGTTTCCGTCAGAAACTTGTCGGCGTCCGTGAACTTGCGCTGCATGCGCAGGGTTGCTGCCTTCCAGATCAGCGCGTTTTCGTGTTTCTCATCAATGGCGAGGGCCTGATTGAATGCGGCGATCGCCTCCGGGTATTGTTTCTGATCGTAATGCAGCCAGCCCCGTTCAACCCAAAGACCAGCGCTTTTAGGCAAACGCTCGAGGGCAGCGAAAATTGCCTTCTGGGCTTCCGGAAAGTTGCGTTGAGCACGGTACGAGCGGCTCCTATAAGCCAAAGCGTCTTCGTTGTCAGGAGCGACGGCCAGACTCTTATCAAAAACGGCTATCGCCTGGGGATATTGCTTTTGGTCATAGTAGAGCCAACCCCGTTCAACTAAAAGACCAGCGCTTTTAGGCAAACGCTCGAGGGCAGCGGAAATTGCCTTCTCGGCTTCCGGAAAGTTGCGCAGGAATCGCCACGATGCTGCCTTCCAGCGCAGGGCATCTTCGTTGTTCTCATCGATGGCGAGGGCCTGATTGAAGACGGCGATCGCCTCCTGGTATTGTTTCTGGTCGTAGTAGAGCCAACCCCGTTCAACCAAAAGACCAGCGCTCTCAGGCAAACGCTCGAGGGCAGCGGAAATTGCCTTCTCGGCTTCCGGAAAGTTACGCAGGAATCGCCACGATGCTGCCTTCCAGCGCAGGGCATCTTCGTGTTTCTCATCAATGGCGAGGGCCTGATTGAAGTCGGCGATCGCCTCCTGGTATTGTTTCTGATCGGAGTGCAGCCAGCCCCGTTCAACCCAAAGACCAGCGCTCTTAGGCAAACGCTCGAGGGCAGCGGAAATTGCCTTCTCGGCTTCCGGAAAGTTGCGCAGGAATCGCCACGATGCTACCTTCCAGCGCAGAGCAACTTCGTTGTTCTCATCGAAGGCAAGGGCCTTATTGAGGTCGGCAATCGCCTCCGGGTATTGTTTCTGATCGTAGTGCAGGGCGCCACGCGCACACCACAGAACAGTGCTCGCTGGAAACTGACCCAACGCGTTTGTGAGCAGCTTCTCTGCCTCGGCGGTTTTGCCAGCTGTTTGCAATAGTACAATTTGATCGAACAGATCGCTTTCGCTGAGCGGTTTAGTAGACATTGAAGCCTCCGTCAGGCTACACGGGCGGCGATGGCTAAGCCCGGTGCCGCTCAGTTTACTACCCCTGGTGATACCCGCGTAGAGCGCTCAAATTAAAGAACTCACCGCCGCCCCGAGATACGCCGCCGAGATAAGCCGACAGTCCCTGCAGCAGCCTCGGCAGTCCATCCGCAAGGAGCCAATGGTGCTGGTCTGAAATGTTGGATTCTAGCACTTAATGGGCAGTAAATGCGATGAAAACGCAATGTTAGCAAAGAGGGCATCGCGCATTGGATAATACCGTTGACAGCTCTCTATGAACGGCTTGTGATGCCCCAATCGCCCGCGAAGCTCCGATACCTGCCGCTCTGCCTGTCATCGCGTGCGACGTTGATGTAGAGTGAGGTCTTGCAATGACGGTGGAATCCGGTAGCAAATCCGTTTTCGCCAAATGGAAGGCTCGCTTTCAGGAGCTGCTAAAGGAGAATGCACACGCCTCTGAGAGTTGGGAGACTCTTACCGAAGCAGGAGTCGACCCAAAGTTTCTTTCGGGCTTTCTCGCCTTCTCCTGTGACTGCGAAGAAAATCTAGCGTCAAAGTTGATCGAATTACTTCGCTCATGGGCGATTGAAGATATTCAAACGTGCCTCAAGTTGGCTGGTCGTTTAGAGCAAGATCGAAAGGATCTGGAATCGTTCAAGTCTGACTTGCCGGAAGCGCTTCTTGAGAAGATGGATGAGGCTGCGCGACAGCTTCGAACGTCCGTAAGCGAAGTTCGGGAATTCGTCACGCGACACAAGCTAAACACAAATTTCTTTCTTGCTTGGCTCCTCGATTCCGTCAAGGAAGCTACTGGCACTCCAAAGTATCGGGAAGTCTCAATACTGCTTGAGTGTGCATACGCAGCCTTTGGGCAACCCATGCCGTTCATCGGGGAGGAAGCTCTTCGCAAGACCTATACACGTTACAAGAAAGAGAATCCCTATGCCGGGTTGCTGACTGCCGATGGCAAGAGGAATCTGCTTTGGGGGGTGCTCATCTTGGCAGTCCTATTGGTAATCACGTCAGACACCTTCGTCGAATCACTCTCCACGCGCCAAGCTGTCGATCAAAAGGATGACAATTCTCTCCTACCGGACAAATTCGGCCTGTCTTCTTGGCCGCGAATTCGTCCGGACAAATCTGTGCCACCAGAAGACTAGCAAATTCGTCCGGACATCTAGACCCCCTCAAAAATTTTCGGTTTGCGGCCTCGCGCGATCGCTCATCTGCCACGAGAATTCATTATCAGTTCTAAGGCTACGTGCGAATTGATCCCCTCATGTTTCGGGCCTCACTCGCACTGGAAAGAGTATGGATATGAGCAAGTTTGCAGGACGACGCGCAAACCAGAGCGGGCAACGGTTCTTGGACGGCTCCGCCCCGCGACTTAAACGGCACACGGCGTCCTGCGAATCGGCAGCCGGGGAACTATCTTCCCCGTCTGCCGGTAAGGATCAAAAGCCGTCCCGGGGTTTGGGGCAGGGCCCCATCGGGGTCGAAGGCCCCGTGCCTTCTTCTCTCGTCCCTCAAGAGAACAATCGTAACAACCAAAAACAAGAAGAAAACGAGAAGAAGTGGCGCGAACGGATAACGCCACGAAACAAGCCGGGCCGGAAGCGTTACTGCGGGTCACTGTCGCTAGTCGGGCATTCGCTCTCGGGTGGTGAGATCAAATATCTCCGCGTCGACTGCAAGTGCTGGGATTGTGATCATTGCGCCCGTATTCGGGCAAAGGCCTACCGCCATGCCATCCGAAATGCTGCGAGTGAACATCGGCTGTCGAGATTACTGACACTGACACTCGATCCAAAAAAGATCGAAGGCGATCCGATTCGTTATCTCCGTGGGACCTTCAACAAATTTCGCGTGTATCTCGGACGAAAATACGGTTCGGCACCGAAATACATCGCAGTCGTTGAGCTTCAAAAAAGCGGGAATCCGCACCTGCACATCTTGATCGATCGTTTCATAGAACAAGCCTGGGTTAAGCAAGCGTGGCAGGCGATTGGCGGCGGATACAAAGTCGATATTCGGTATGTCGATGTGCATCGGGTTTCTCGGTACGTCTCTAAGTATTTGACGGACGATTTGCTGTTTTCCGCCCCAGCCGGAACGCGACGAATTACCTGCTCCCGTTCAGTAAAGCTTCTCAGTAAACCTGCAAAAACTCACACCTGGAAACTGTACCGCACGACCATTTTTCACCTCTATGGCCGCCTGTTCACAGTTGCCGCTGACCCAGAATTCGATCGGGAGAACTTTCTGAAAGCATTTTCGGTAAATCCGAATAAAAGGAAATGTCATGAGCGATTTGGTTGAACGAATTGGGGCGGAGATCTTTCGCTTTCAAAATCCCGGGGATTTCCTAAGGGGCATTTTGACCGAGATCGAAACCGTTGAGATCGGCGGAAAGCCGACCCTCAAATACCTAATCCACGATCCGGATGAGAAGCGGCTGTTTTCGGTTCTCGGAACGATCGATCTGAATACAAAGATTCGGCAGAGCGATGTCGGTCGGCTCCTCGAAATACGTTACGAAGGAACCGAGAAAATCCCTGGACGCTATCCGATAAAACGATTCCGGGTATTCGGGAAGTAATTGCGAGTTCGCGTTTCCGGAAAATGACCGGAAAATTTCCGGAAACGCAGTTTCCGAAATACCGGACTACGAGATGCACCCTTTCGAAACCGGAAACCGACTCGGAACTCGGGAAACTTCGGAACCGAATCGATTGATGAACAGCTTAAAGGAACCGAGGTGGAAAGCGGCGATTTATTCGAAAAAGTATCGGAAACCGGTTCGCGGTCAAGCGACAGATTTCACCGCAAATTCGGTGTGACCCTTAATGCCGTTCCCGTTTCCGGGAAATAACCGGAAAAGCGGTTTCCGAAATACCGGATGATGAATATACTTCCAATCACGGAAAAGCAAGGCGGGCACAGCCAGGTAGGAGGCTGGCAACCCGAGAAAATGGCTCGCCGACGCTATCAGAAAGGAAGTATCCGCAAACGCGGTACACGCAATCCGGTATGGGAGCTGCAATGGTGGACGGATTTTCTCAATGCGGACGGAACAATCGGGCGCAAACGGGAATCGATGATTCTCGGAAAGGTTTCCGATTTGACTCGCAGGCAGGCGCTAAAGCTTTCCGACGAGCATCTTCGTCCCTTGAATTTGGGAAAATTGACCCCGCTTTCGACGATGACTTTAGGGGAATTCGTCGAACGCTATTTCATTCCCAATGCCCTGCCCACTTTAAAGCTTTCTACGCAGAAGCGTTACCGCCAAACCTTGAAAACCCACCTTCTACCTGCCTTTCGAGACTCCAGAATTTGCGATATCAACACGCTCCAGTTGCAGCAATTCGTTTTGCAGAAATTGCAAGCGGGTCTCGGCTGGGCGTGCTGCGATCATTTTCGCAATTTAATGTCGAAGATCTTCGCGACCGCAAAGAAATGGGGATATTTCATGGGCGACAATCCCGCGTTCGGGGTCGAGTTACCGGAAAAGACAGTGGTGCGCGAAAAGCACGCGCTCATGCCGGAGCAGATATCGCAATTGCTCGGCATTTTCCGGGAACCGATGCGGACCATGTTTTTGGTCGGCATCATGACCGGGCTGCGCGTGGGAGAAATCATCGGACTGCGCTGGAAGGATATCGATTTCGCTTCCAAGCAACTCCGGGTCGAGCAGAACTCGTATCGCGGTCTGATCGGCTCGCCCAAGACCAAAGGCAGCAAACGTACCGTCCCGCTTCCCGACAGCGTTATAACTGCTCTAATGCGCTTGCCGGGGCATTCGACAGAGCAGGGCGGAGAACAACTCGTCTTCCACACCAGCACGGGCAAGCCCTTCAGCGATACCAACCTGCTGCACCGGGAGTTGAAACCCGCCGGTCGGCAGATCGGCGCGCCGTGGCTCAACTGGCACACGCTGCGTCGCACCCACTGCACGCTGTTTCAGCAGGCGGGCGGATCGCTGCGCGACGCGCAAGCCCAGCTTGGACATTCCAAGATGTCGACCACGCTCGAAATCTATACGATTCCGATCGACGCCAGGCGTCGCGAGGTGGTCAAAAATCTGGATGTTTTGGTGACAAATGGTGACGAGTTCGGGGTTAAGAAGCAGGATCTGCCGATGCCTACTACGCAGATTCAATGACTTAGAAGCAGAAAAATGGTAGGCACGAGGAGACTCGAACTCCTGACCTCTACCGTGTCAAGGTAGCGCTCTAACCAACTGAGCTACGCGCCTACATCACTGATTACATGTAGCTTAACAGCGAATCGACGTTGATGCAAGACCCGAGATTCAACCCGAACTCCTGATTTACCCTGCATTTTCAATCACATTCAGACCGATAGCCTTAAGGAATTTTCCCTGTGCGGCTATCTGTGCTGAGTTTACTCCATGCGTATAGATTTCCATCGTGGTCGCAAGTTTTTTGTGGCGCAACATCGATTGCACAACCGATGGATGAACCTCAGCCGCCCCGAGGAATGTAGCTAAACTATGCCTCAGGTTGTGCCAGCCGAACCGCCCTTTGTAATCAGCGGGAATGACGCCGGCCTTGACGGCTGCTGGTCGCAAATAATCCTTCGCGCACGTTGACGACGATCGAGGGATTCGCCCCTCCTCTTTTATGGAGGGGAAAATCCAGTCAGAGTCATTCGAGTAAAGGGATTCATTCCGCCAGCGCCGGAGAGCCTGAGCAAGGATGGAAGTCAACACAACCTGAGTCATGCTGTTCTCGTTCTTGCCTTCGGTCAGTTTGCCCTTGCTCCAAGCCCTGCGGATGTGAATCAGCCCTTTATCCCAGTCCACATCCCTCCACTGCAACCCGAAGCACTCTTCGGGTCGGAGGGCGGTTGCGGCGTGCAGCAGAGCAAGATTCCATTCCAGCCGAGTCGTCGGCTTGTCGAGTTCGGACAGGATGACAATCATCTGTTCGGGGCTGACGATCTTCGCCTCGTACGTGGACGTGGATTCCGTCCGCGCAAGAAGAACGGGGTTCGTCGGCTTACCCTTGCTGTCGAGGCCGACCGGGATTAGCTCATGCCGTTGGGCGTGTTTGAAGACCTGCGACATGAGCGACTTGAGTTTCTGGATGGTTCCCCATGCCAGCGGCTCCTCCCTCTTGCCCTGAGGCGTGGAGGAAAGAGCATCGAACCACTCTTCCAGTTCGAGCGGCTTGATCTCCGATGCCTTGCGGTTGCCCCATTTCGGCAGTACCCACAAGTCGAGGTTCGACTCGGATACATCGACTGTCTCCCCCGCCTTTTTGCCGATGCCCCGAGTCTTTTTTAGTTCGTGAAGCCGCCAGTGCTCAGCCAACTCTCGAAATGTAGGCGTAGCACCGATAGGCTTGTCCAACAACTTCGGATAGGTACGGCCCGGATTTCAACTTAGCGACGATGGCTCGCAAGCCAGCCGGAACGCGATTCACGAATGTGTTGAGGTTTGATTCCATTCTGGACGAAAGACATCGGGTGCATTCGCTGCTTTTGACAAGCGTGGCTTCATTTTCTCGATTTGTTCTTCAACTTCTTCTGCCCCTTTGGCATAGAACTTTTCTTCATCGGGGGCAAGTTCGTGGAGCAATCTCAGAAACTCTCCGGCGTGTACACGTTCCTCGTCCGCTATGTCCTTGAGCACTTCCGCAGCGAGCTTGTTGTCGGTTGACTCGGCAAGCTGCATGTACAACTGAGTCGCTTCGTACTCTGCGGCCACCATGAAACGAATTGCTCTGATGAGTTCCTCATCCGTGAGCTTCCTATCACTTGCTGACCCTGAAAAGGGCGATCCGAACACTGGCATGTTTATTCTCCTTCGAAATGTCTTCTAGACTGCTTCAGGCACGGTTGCACCGTGACCTTCAGCCCGAGTCTTTGTACCGGGATTTCCTTTTGACCTCGAACGCCGTTGTTATTATCGAAGTGCAGGACGGCAAAATCTGCTCAAAATTGAACGGTCAACCGTCCCAAATCGGGAATATGATCGCATGGGGCTTTGAGAAACTAATTGATGCAACCGTTAGGGTTAAGTGTGTTCTCTTTTGAACAGACTGCTCCAGCCTCGCCTGTCAGACTTTTCAAAGAGCTGGGGGTTTGAATATGAATTCTGGCTCAAAAGGAGCAATTATGAACCAACCAACCACTCCGACCACTCCGACCACTCAGTACAAGTGTAAACCGCCGTGCAACAAATCGTTCAAGACTGAAGCTGAACTGCGCGAGCACGAAAAGACTTGCAAAGGCGGCTCAGGACAGAAGAAACCCTA
>Ga0181524_10004833_pt1 | contig 12283 bp, 20 predicted proteins | sample PEATcosm2014_Bin_34_FD_119761 | JGI IMG/M metagenome (GOLD analysis project Ga0181524, IMG submission 119761) | Peatland microbial communities from MTU Mesocosm Facility, Houghton, MI, USA - PEATcosm2014_Bin05_60_metaG | ecosystem: Environmental > Terrestrial > Soil > Wetlands > Peat | place...
AGCCGGACGGGACCACGATCACTATCGCATCGGGCGAGATCAGCGCGGTGAGCGGCGCGAGCGGTATCGATCAACTGACGGGCGATGTGACGGCTGGGCCGGGAAGCGGGAGCCAGGCGGCCACACTGGCCGCGAGCGGGGTGACGGCTGGCAGCTACACGAACACCAACCTGACCGTGGACGCCAAGGGCCGGGTGACGGCGGCGGCGAATGGGTCGGGCGCAGGTACATTCATTGAGGAGGTTATCGCCTTCACTGGGACATCGGGAGCTTTCGCTCATGCGCCGGTGCGTCTCTATGGTCTCTACCGCAACGGAGTTCGGATGTCTTCGCTTGCGGGCACTCCGGCAATCCAAGAGTTCAGCGCCATCGGTACGGCGATTACACTGTCAACAGCAGCGGGAGGAAGCGATGTTTTCATTGCGGTCTATGTGTATTAAGCTGGCGGTCCTCTTGATCGCCCTTGCGGCCACGGCGGCGAACGCCCAGATCGACCCGAACCAGATTGACTGGCCCACGGGAGCCTCTCTTTGCGTCTACGCGCCGGGAACGAATACCTGTGTGACGAACGTGCCGACGGCAACGAATCTGGCGGGAACGGGCGTCGATTATGCGCCTTATCAATCGGCGTCAGCAACAACTGGATACATCCCGGCTCCTACAACGAGCGGCCACACTTATGTGTATGCGTGGCAGCCTGGCGGCTCTGCGGTGGCTCCAACAGCCGTTGATGCCAATACACTCGCTGTCAATTCGGCCAACACTGCGACAACGGCGACAAATTTGGCATCCTATCCGTCGCTCTGTACTGGAAGCCAATTCTCGCAGGGGCTTTCCTCGGGCAGCAATAATTGCGCCACGCCGGCAGGCGGCAGCGGCAATTATGTGAACCTTGGCGCATCGGTGTCGGCCTCCGGTTGTTCCATGAGCGGTTCGGCGCCCTATATCTGCACCGTAACAGGCTCTTCTGTATCGAGCATCACCATCTCTTCGATCCCCGGAACCTATCTGAATTTGAAAATTTGGTTTGAAGGCACCACGGACCAAACAGCCGCAGAAAACGTGTTGCTGCGATTCAACTCGGACGCTGGCAGCAATTACGACTACCGGCAGATTTATTCCTACGCGAACACTGGCTCCGGGACAGGCGTTCTCAGTTATGGAGCACAAGCCACAACTTCCATGACTATTTGTGCTGCTGGGCAAACGGGCAGCTACTACACCGGCGAATGCGAAATCACGGTCACGGGATACGCCAACACAAATTGGTCCAAGGGAGTACACAGTGTCGATTCTGGTGCGTCTGGCAGCCCGACCTACCAGGGTACTTTTGCAGAGGGGGGAACGTGGCGCAGCACGGCCGCTATCACAAGTTTTACTTTGCTGCCGGGAGCAGGGAAATTTTCAGTGAACGACACGGTAGCGATCTACGGGACGAACTGATGAAAAAGCTGACCTTCAAGCGCGTTCTTCGCATCATCACCGGGCTGCTGCTGGCCGGGGCCATCGCCCACGCGCAGACGGCGCTGCCGACGGCTACTCGGGTCCAGGTGAACCTGACCTGGGATGCGCCCACGAACTCGCCCGATCCGGTCGCTGGCTACAATGCTTACCGCGCGCCGGATGGCAGCACGGCGTACGCGCTGCTGAATGCCGCGCCGCTCGCGCTCACGCCCACTGCCTATACCGATGCCACCATCCAGTCGGCCGGGACTTACGACTACATCGTGGAAAGCGTCGACGCCAAGGGCGTTTTGAGCGCCCCGAGCAATATGGCGAGCGTAACCGTTCCGGTGGCGCCTTTGCCCGCTGGAACTCTAACCGGAACCACCACATGAGGAGAAATCATGCGAAACACCATTCTTGCAATCTGCGCCTTTCTGCTGTTCAGCGCCGCCTCCATTTCACAAACGCTGAGCGGCTTGCCATCCCCCACGTCGCCATCCACCATGCTGACTGTGAGCTGCCCATCGCCGGCCGCAGGCAGCCAGATCTGGCGCGCCACGGGCACCAGCGCCACCGTGACTCTGGCCACGAGTAACTGGCAGGAGTTAGGCACGATTTCTGGCGCGAGCGGCACTTACACCGATAACACCGGCGTCATCGGAACCACTTACGGCTACACGGCCATCTGCACGCAAGGATCGACGTTGGCGCCACCGACGGCAATCTACTTCGGGACGCCCACAAGCCCTTTAGCGGCAGGCACACTCTCTGGAGCGACATCCTAAAGCTCCTGGAGTGGTTGTTCGGCTGGATCTGACGCAAAGAGGATGAAGCTGGAGGCGGGGAAACAATGCTTGGGGGTTGGGATGAACGACGGGTCCGAGAGGGTACACAGTGGGCGCGAGATGTGCCCGCTTCCAGAGTGTCCGCTGGGGCTGACTGCGGGCGATGTGGCGGTATCGGGACAAGACGTGGAGAGGCTGATGAAAACAGTCTTCGGTGACGGCGACGGCAATAAGGGGCTGCTAGCCCTGACGCAGCGTAGGGAGGGACAGCTATCGCTGCTGATCTGGCTGTTTGGACCAAGCAGCATCTTGGGTCTACTGATCGGGATCGTGGCTTTGATCCTGCAGGCAAGAGGCCACTGACGAGGCCGCTGCGCTCGGGCGAGCCAGGGCTTTGGCGTATAATGGCAGCGATCCGGAGATAGCGATGGGCGCAACGCTGGGAGTGAGGGTGCTGTTGATTGCCGTAGCCGTTGCATGGCTGTATCTGGCGGCTGGCTGCGTGCTGTTGTGTTGCGGCGCAGGGTCGAGCGACCGGAGACGGCGGAAGATTTTGGAATGCAAGAAGAGGGAAAACGAGGAGAGACTATGCCACCGTATCTGAACACACCGGGACAAAAAGTGCGGGCTTTGATGCCGGGAACGCCGGAATATCTTTACGGCAGCTATGCGCAGGACCAGGCCACCACGAAGATGTGGGTGAGCGAGGTGAGCCTGACCAGCGACGTGGCCACGCTGAACGTGCAGGTGGCGCGCGGGCCGATTCCTGCGATGGGATCGCTGGTGACGGTGCGCGATACGCAGACCGAGGGCGGCGAGTTCAACGTGACGCGCGCGCCGCTGACGGCGGTAAGCATCAGCATTGTGGGCGGCCAGGCGGTAGGAACCATCAGTTACGCGCTGAGCCAGACGAACGTGGCTGCGACCACGGACGGCGGGAGCGCGGTGGTGGATACGCCGGAGGTTCCCGAGGCGGTGGCCGCGGGCTCGAGCGTGCCGGCGTTTCTGGCCGCGGATCGGATTGCGGCCGGCGGCGCGCTGGGCGCGATCGTGAAGTTTCCCGTGCTGCCCACTGATGCAGTGGTGGACCTGCAGTGGGCGATCCATAATGTCGACGGTGAGTATGAAAAAGTGGGCACGGTGGCGACGGTGGCCAACGGCGAGCTTACCGTGGGAAACACGCAGTTCGCCGCGGTGGCACCGGGGTTCTACCGCTTCCATCTGTCGGGAGTGACGGCAGGGTCGGGAACGATCGTGGCGAAGTTGCTGGCGTAAAGATAGTGGCCAGCCGCCTACGCGGGGGCTTCGGCGAGCATGGGTTAGGTATCAGATGAAAACTGTATGCGATGCAGTGAAAAGGAAATTTGCATCGCGGGGCTTGACAAAGGGTGCGGAGGCGGCACGGTTTATGGAAATGTGGACGGCGCGCGCCGATGGCTGATGGTTGGGAGCGTTTTTGCGGGGCAGTGGTATGCTGAATCTACTGAAAAACACCGAAAGGAAGGTTGAGATGAATCTGATCGAGAAGTTGATCGCGGGTTTTGTTGAGCGGGCGTTCAAGAATTATGTGACCACGATCATTGGCGCGCTGGTGATTGTGGGCGCTACGCTGGGGGGCCTGGCAGGCGCCATTTCCGACAATCTATCGCTCTACGGGGTGAACGTGCATACTGCGCTGGTGACGGCGATTGCCGTGCTCGGCGGCGTGGCGTGCATCCTGGCGAAGGACAGCGGCACCAAAGTTCCCACCCAGGTGGGAGTGCTGGTGTTTGCGGTTGCGCTGATGCTGGTGTTTCCTGCCCAGATGCGCGGGCAAACCGCCGCGCCGACGCCTGCGCCAGCACCGGCGGCAAGCTCCGGCGTGGCTTTTACACCGGCGAGCTACGCCGTCTACGTGGACCTGGCCAAGACCAGTTCCGTGGCCAATCTGACGACTGAGACGCTGAACATCACCAAGACCTGCGGGATCGAAGGCGCGGAGCTGCTGGCGCCGGCGGTGAACCTGCAGGGCTACTATGGCGGCGCGGCGTGCACGCCCGACCTGAGCAAGCTCTTTACTAAAACGCTGATCCCAACGAATGCTTTTTCGTTCAGCTTTGCCGGGGATGGAGGGTGGGCGCTGAATACCACAACGAATGCGTCGACCAAGAATGCCTCGGCACAGTTCCGCGGCTGCGTGACCTACAACCTCGGCTCCTCGGGAGTCATCGCCCCTGTTTGCGCGGGCTATCTCTATGCGCCGGGATTCGGGGCTAGCCCGCACGGGTTCATCTTTTCGGTAGGTCTCGGCAAGGTGTTCGGCAGCCTCTAAGGCTGGAGGCCCTATGTACCGCAGCGAAGAGTTGCTCGAGCATATTCTCGACGAACTGATCGAGATCCGGCGCGAGCTGAAACCGAAACCTCGCCTGGCTACAGGCATCACCTTCAAGGAGATCACTATGCTGCCTACTACTGGGGGAAACACCCTCGTCTTCACCGGCACTCTTTCACCGGACGGCGCCACCATGCTGGCAGACGCAACCTTTACCGTAAACTCGAACGATCCATCGGTTGTACCCACTGTGGACGCGACGGGGCTGATTGTGACCGTACCGCTGCCGGCAGGATGGGTGGAGAGCACAACGGCGCCGCTGGCGATCGGCTACACCGCGGCGAGCGCGAGCAACCCGTCCTGGTCGCTGACAGCGATCATCCAGCCCTCCGCGCCGCCTGTGCTGCCCACTGGCATCACGTTTGTGCAGACGACCTGACAGGGCTTCCCAGCGGCTACTTAGAGAGTGGAGTAGCCTACGATCCTTCGGCGATGTCGGCAGTGAAACGCCTCGACGTGCTGCGCTTCAATGGCAGCGCGCGACGTGGAAACGAGGGATAACCGGGACGCGCCGGACGCGCATGGGCCCAATGCGGGTGGAAATTGGGAGGAGCCGGGGACAGATCGGCACATTGGGGTGGAAGGCCCCAAAGAAAAGCAGTTACTTTCTGGCATAGAACAAATAGTAACTGCTTATCATGGCGGGCGCTGCGGCTCAAAACGCTGCCGGAACTGAGAAGCCGGCGGTAAAACACTGGACGCAGCGCCGGCCGTGAAAAACAGTGATCAGTGGTTAGTGATTAGGGATCAGGGAGAGGCCGCGCGATGGCGCAGTTTGGACCGGCGTATGACTTTTTGATGGAATCGGAAGACTCGCAGCGGCGGTGCACGGTGGTTGCGGATCCGGTTCCACAACGGCCGAACCCGGCAGACAATGCCGCGATTGCGGCGGACAATCTGCTGCGCGAGTCGGCGCAGACGATCAGCGGCATCAACTCCTACAGCTTTCCGCAGGACTTTGCGCGCATTGCCTCACTGCCGCAAGCGGCGCGCGGCTACGCGGTGCAGCAGTTCTACCAGGCGCAGTTCTGGACGCCGCTGCTGCTGGCGCAGCTCACTAACCAAGTGGTTGCGGACTGCGTGGGTGACGCGGCGGTGAATGAAGGCGTCGGCGCGGCGGTGAAGCTGTTCCAGGAAGCGATCAACGACTGCTGGACGGCGATGGCGCAGACGGAACCCGTCTACCTGGATGAGGATGGCGCCATGGGGCCCCTGACCATTGCGGGGGCGAACTCCTGCAATCCGAACAGCCTGCTGCTGGCCTTTGAGACGCGGCGCATTACGGCCTACGAGCGGATCGGCGGCCCGGATGTGGCGGCGTGGACGGCAAGGGCGCAGCGGTGGCGGCCGCTGGTGCCAGCCAATAGCCAGTAGCCAATAGAGAGCAGGCAGACAAAAAGCCCCGGATCACTCCGGGGCTTTTCGCGTTCATGCTGCCTCCTGTTGGGTTAGTGGATGAGGGTTGCGGCCAGGACGCCTTTCGTGTGGGATTACAAAATGAGGCGTAGTGGAAAGGCAGGCGGACCTGCTAGTGGAGCGGATTGCTGAAGGAGTTCCGCTCCGAATTCAAGGAGATCCTGATCGGCCAAGGCGGCGATGCGGATGATGAGCGCTTGCACTTTGATGCCACGCTCGGTCGTGCCCTGCCATACGCGCGCTGGAACTTCGGCCACGGTGTGGGGGCCAGAGATTAGCCGGCTGGCGACTTCCGCGGCTTCGACGTCATCGGCAGCCGCTGGATTTGCAGGCTGAAACGTGATTTCGGCCTCCACGATGGAGACGATCTGCGTTGTGCTTTCAAGTGTGATTTTCATTGTTCCCTTCCTTCAATGGAGTTAAATGGATAATTCCCTTTGGTTTTTCTGATCCCTGATCCCTGAAACCTGTTCCCTGCTCTTACGGCGCCGGGTTCTCAAAGCTGGACAGCGCGGCCAGAAAGTAAAGCTGGACGCTGCCCGTGGGGCCGTTGCGCTGTTTGGCGACGATGAGCTCGGCTTTGGCGCGCTCTTCGGCCGAAAGATCGTCGTCGCGGCTGTAGTAGGCTTCGCGGTGGATGAAGGCCACCACGTCCGCATCCTGCTCGATGGAGCCCGACTCGCGAAGATCGGAAAGGAACGGGCGCTTGTCTTCGCGGCGCTCCGAGTTGCGGGAGAGCTGCGACAGAGCCAGAACCGGCACATCCAGTTCCTTCGCCATAGCCTTGAGGCCACGAGAGATGGCCGAGACCTCTTGCACGCGGTTTTCGTAGCCGCGGCCGCCGCGCGTGGAGGGCGTAGCGGACATGAGCTGGAGGTAATCCACGATCACCAGGTCGAGCGAGCCGGCGGTTTGCTTGAGGCGGCGCGCTTTGGCGCGCATCTCAGAGAGCGCGAGCGCGGCTGCGTCGTCGATGAAGATGCGGGTATCGAGCAGGGTGGCCAGGGCGTCGGTGAGGCGCGCGCGATCGTCGGGGGAGAGATCGCCGGCGCGCAGACGGCGCTGGTCGACGCGGGCCTGCGAGGCCAGCATACGGCGCAGGAGCGAGGCGCGGTTCATTTCCAGCGAGAAGATGGCGACAACCGCGTTGAATTGCAGGGCCGCGCGCTCCGCAATGTTGATGGCGAGCGCGGTTTTGCCCATGGATGGCCGCGCTGCAATGACGATGAGATCGCCGCGCTGCAGGCCGCTGGTCATTTTGTCGAATTCGTAAAGCTGCGTGGGCAGCCCGGTAACTTCGCGGCGGTTTTCGTAAATCTTGTCGATCGACTCGAAGGATCCGCGGACGATCTGATCGATGGGCTGGAGACCTTGCTGGAGACCGACGTCGGCGAGCTCGAGGAGCTGGGCGCTGGTTTCGTCGAGCACGCCGATTGCGTCTTCGCTCTGGTCGGCGGCTTTGGCGATGGCGGCCGAGCAGATGCCCATGAGGCGGCGGAGTTGTGCCTTGTCTTTGACGATGCGGATGTAGTCTTCGATCACCGGCCGGCGGGGCAGGCCCTCGGTGAGAGAGGCCAGATAGGCTACGCCGCCGACGGCTTCGACTTCCTTGTAGCGGGTGAGCGCGTTCGAGAGGGTCACGATGTCGATTGCTGAACTCGCATCGGCCAGCTCGGACATGCGCAGGAAGATGCGCCGGTGGGAATCGACGGAAAAGTCGTCGGCCTGGAGGGCTTCGGCGGCTTCGGCGTGGGCGGCGTTGTCGAGCAGGATGGCGCCGAGGATGGTCTTTTCGGCGTCGATGGCTGCGGGCAGGCCAGCTTCGAGGGTGAGATCGGGGGTTTTCATCTGAGGCACCGTTCACGGAAGTTGCTCTGCCGATCTGCCTGCATATGCATGATCACTTTGTATCTTTCCTCTGTTGAACCGTAGCCTTGCGCTATGAGTTGGGCTTTCGCAATCCCCGTCAGCCGCCAGTAGAGGTTGGTGAGGTTGAACTCTGGCGGCAAATCGGCAGGGACCGCGGTAAACGGTTTGTCGGGAGTGTAGGCGCGGCGGAATTGTAGAACGAGATCACGCTGGGGCGTGGCTGTGAGATAAGGCCTCCAGCCTTCATTGGCGGAGGGTACCCACTGATCGGGAGGAACTTGCGGCGGGCGGCACCTCGGGCGCGGCGGGATACAGCGACGGAGTTTCATTTAACTGCCTTTCTGCACGCAGGCCGCACCTGCATCAAGGACCAGGCCCGCGATGCGTTGGAGATGGCGCGTTGAGTTGATGACAGCGAGCGTGTATTGGTTGCCGTCGCTGTCGACGCCGGTTTTGGTGAGCGGCGAAAGAGATTTCCAATCCACAGTTCGCGCCCACTGGGTGAGGGCCGGATCGTCGTTGGCGACGGCTACGATTCTGGCCATGGCGGCAGCGATCCTTTCTGGGGTTGCGTGGCAATGAAGCGAAGATTGGAAACTTGAGCGAACGCAAGGACGCGAGCCTGGAGACCTCGATAGAAGATGGCGCGATGGCGCGCCATGAGGCGTTCGAGCGGCGAGAGCGTTTCCAGGGCAGCTTCGAGATCGGCTTCCGCGGCGAGGTGGCCGAGTTCGGCTACGAGATCCATGTTGGCCGGCATCAGCGCCTCCGGTCTTGGCGGTCGTCGAAGATCGGCGGATCGTCGGGGTCCACGATAACGTCGGGCGCGGGGCGGCAGAGCGCGACGCAAACGAGGAAGGCGAGAAAAAGGATGAGGTCCATCATAAAGCTCCTTTCGGCCGTCTTTCGCCCGGCCTGTCCCGGTTACCACCCGAGAACGCTTCCCGTGCCCAGGAGACGGGCTCGGGGAAGATCAATCGTCAGAGGTTGCGTCGGCATATTGGAGCCGCAGGGTGTGAAGGCAAGCGGCGGCGGTCTCCACGTCGGCGAGCACGTCGGCGGGATCGAAGCCGCAGGCGGCGCGGAAGCGGGCTAAACGCCGCTCGAAGGCGGCAAGCTCCAGCTCCGCGCTGCGGATGGATTGGGCGAGTAGAAGGGCGCGGTGGATCATGTCAGTCTCCGCTCCAGCGTGAACCGAGGAGCTCGTCGGTTTCTTCTTTGGTCAGGCGCGGCGTATTGTATTTGGCATCGAGGGCGTCTGTCAACTGCTGCTCAAGGCGGCGGCCGGCGGCTTCGTGCGCACGGCGAGCGCGGATGAGGCTGATGACCGTGTAGAAAAGCAGCGCGCAGGCGACGATTTCGGCGATGGTGAGAAGAGCGGTCATGCGGCCCTTCGTCCAAGGATCTCTTCGGCTCTGAGTGTGAGGACTGCTGCCAGAACTTCGGCGTCTGCTGCGGCGTCCACGCAATCGCGGTTAAGGGCTGAGCGCAGGGCGTCTTTCAGCCAATAGCTCGTGCATGGACTGTCGAGCAGTTCCTGTATCTTCAAGTTGTTCATTTTGCTCTCCTTGCAGTTGGTTGCTGCAGTTGATATTGGAAGCATAGCACAAGGGCGGAAAAAGGCAAGATCACGAAAGTAACGTGCGCAAGTAACTGAGGAATATGACGGATATTAGAAAAATGGCATTAAATCGAAGGTGAGTGTGAAGTGCGCGTGTGTGTTGCTGTAAGTGATTGATTTGGCGTGTTGTAGGGGTGGGGGGAGGGGGCGCTCTCGTGCGCGCGGCGGTGCGGGTGGGGCAATCCCACGGGCGGGGGATCTGACTCAAACGAAAAGGGCATCCGGCGCGAACGAAAGGGGGATCGAAACGGACGAAGGTGGGTAACGTTACTTCTGGAATCTATGAACGGGACCGATCAGATGCTAGAGTGGGGGCATGAAAACGATTGCGTACTACCGCGTAAGTGATCCAAAGCAAGGGGTTAGCGGCCTGGGACTGGAAGCGCAAAAGGCTGTCGCCGCAGCCTATGAGCCGCTGACCGAGTACATCGAAGTGGAGTCTGGCAGTAAGAACAAGGGCTCGAACCGGCCGCAACTGGAGGCGGCGCTGGCCCATTGTAAGCGGGCCAAGGCTACGCTGGTGATTGCCAAGCTCGACCGCCTGGCGCGCAACGTACACTTCATCTCTGGCTTGATGGAGGCGGGCGTGGACTTTATCTGCTGCGACATGCCGGCGGCGAACCGCTTTGTGCTGCACGTGATGGCGGCGATGGCGGAGCAGGAGGCCCGGAACACGAGCGAGCGCACCAAGGCGGGCTTTGCGGCGCTGCGTGCGCGTGGCATGTGGAGCAATAAGCTGGGGCGCGTGGTAAAACCCGGTAATCCCCGGTGGAGAGAGTCGATCGAGCGGGCGCGTGCGGCTAGGTGGCCGGCGTTGCCGACCAATCCTGAATTGCGCGACAAGCTGCGGCAGGGCTCGTGGGCGTAGGCGCTGGTCCCAAGGCTCGGAGCTGGCCGGCGCGTGCGTTCTGGATCGGCGGCGCGGCGGCGGCTTGGGACTCCAGCCCTGCCTGGGGGTGGCACACCTTGCAGAGGCCGGGTGGCAAACAGAAAGTACCTATCCCACGGCAGAGGGGGCACGGGCAGATCTGCTGGATTCTTGTTTCGGTTGGCCCAAAATTTTTTCAACGCGAAAAACTTTTCGGCCCGCTCCGGATCTGTGGCTTGCGGCGATGGGAGGCCTGCTTAAACCAGCCAGCGCCCGCGTCCTGCTATAGCGCCCTGCGCGCGATGGCGGCCCAGACGCTCCTCACGACCCCCCGGTCACCGCGGCGCGTCCTGGGGCATTTCTGGCGGTTTTTACCGCGTTCCGACTCCGCTGCCGATTCGTAAATGATTTTTGGCCGCGCCCGCGCTGGGTTTTTGAGGGTTTTCCACAGAAACAGACGGTTTTGCACAGGGAAAGGCTCTGGATTCTCTGAGGCTCTGGTGCTAGAAGGGATAGGTTCCGGTTTTCACCTTGAATCCTGGAGATGAGATGGGCGTCCGCGGACCTCATGCACAGATTGATCCGCGCAAGCTGCGCTACGTTGTACTGATGAGGTCCTCGGGTCTACATTTCAATCTGAGGCCACTGCGGCGGCGGCTGACCGGTACGTTCCTGACCCAACTCGATGCCTGCGCCTGCGACGAAGCACGGAGGCTAATGTTGCGCCCGATCGGCGCTGGCGCGAAGAGGGCTTGATGCGATGCCGTTTGTAAAGCTGGATACTGGGATCCTGCGCTCCACGCTTTGGATGGAGCGGGACCAGTGTGACGTGTTTCTGACGGCGCTCCTGATGGCGGAGCCGAAGGAGTTCAAGGAGCCGCAGTCGCAGATCGAGGTCGACAGCCTGGAGCTGACCGGCTTTGTGGCGCCCTCGGGGTGGTACGGGTTCTGCGCTGCGGCCGGCGTGGGCATCATCCGCATGTCGCACACCGATCCCGAACCGGGAATGGCCGCGTTGCGAGCCCTTGGAAATCCTGACGACGAGAGCCGGAGTAAGGGGTTTGGCGGCCGGCGCATGATCCGCGTCGACGGCGGTTACCTGATCCTGAACTACATGGCCTACCGGGAAAAAGACTACGAGGCCAAGGATCGGATGCGGCTTTTAAGGCAAAGACGTAAACTGGAAAGCCAAGATGTTACGCCGAACAGGCGTAACGTTACGCCGAACAGTGACAGTGTTCACCCGAACAACCGTAACGGAATACCAAAAAGTGACGCTGTTCCCCCGAACGTTACCCAGGCAGATGCAGATGCAGATGCAGATACGGGGATCCCCCCTACCCCCCTTGCAAGCGAGCTGCACATGACCCGACTCGTGGGAACCACAGGGAACAGTGAGTGGCGGGGCTTGGCGTGCGGCGTACTGGATGGGGCGGGGATTGCCTATGGGGTGGCCTTGCTGCGGAAGGTCGAGGCGGCGCTGATAATTCTAGCGCGCGAGGAGGAATGTGAGGCCGCGACGGCGGCAGATCGGTTGCTTGAGCGGATGCAGGCGGCAGCGGAAGAGGGTCCGCAGAAGTGGCTTTTGTGGATCGAGGACGGGCGCTGGAAGAAGGCGGCTGAATTTCATCTGCAGGGCCCGGCATGACGCTGAAGCAGCTCGAGGCAGTGTATGTGCGGGCCTGCCGCAAGCGGCGGCTGCGGCCGAACCAAGCGGAGGGGCAGGAGTGGTTCCTGCGGCTTAGCGGGTTTGACGTCGCGGACGTGGAGGCTGCGCTGGCGGCGTGGGATGCCGATCCGGCGCTGGATCTGAACGGCAAACCGAAGGCGAAATGGCTACCGAGCGCGGTAGAGCTAGTGGCGTTAACCGCCGCGATCGCTGGAAAAAAAGTGAGGAAGACGGCTGG
>Ga0181524_10004835_pt1 | contig 12281 bp, 10 predicted proteins | sample PEATcosm2014_Bin_34_FD_119761 | JGI IMG/M metagenome (GOLD analysis project Ga0181524, IMG submission 119761) | Peatland microbial communities from MTU Mesocosm Facility, Houghton, MI, USA - PEATcosm2014_Bin05_60_metaG | ecosystem: Environmental > Terrestrial > Soil > Wetlands > Peat | place...
GTTCGCTTTGCGTGGCAACATCCGAGGTAAGAACCGTGTGCGTTAGGAGCGCTCGCACGGATCTGTGCGGGGGGTGCCGGGTAACCGGCATCCCTACCGCGACCGGCGGCCTCTCAGGCCGCCCCTTCCGTTTGCGGTTTGCCGCTAAGTGGGGCAGCCAATCTTGGTTGCGTGGCAGGATTGCCGGCCCCATCAAGCCATCCTCTACCCCACGGGCAAACTGACCCACTACCGCTATTGCTCCGCCCTTGACAATGAGTCAGCCGGGAAGTCACAATAGGACACTTGGGTAAACGTCGCCGGTACGAGCCCGTAGCGGGACAGGCTTCGCTTGTAACTTGGACGTAATATAACGCCATCGGCATGGATGCTGCGATTCGACGCTCTTAGAGCCTAAAGGAGATTCGAGAGCTATGGCACCACACGGTTCTTTACAATATGAAATTGAGACGTCGAAAGACGATGAATACGGGAATAAAGTGACGACGATCGCGTGCCATGGCAAACTGGTGATCGAGAACGCGCGTCAAATGAACGAAGTGGTTAAGCCCCTCATCCCTCTTGGCGGCCGCATCGTAGTCGACCTTGGCGATTTGAGCTACCTCGATAGCGCCGGCCTGGGAACGCTGCTTGGCCTGAAGGTGTCCGCAATCAAGCAAGGCTATTGCAAATTGGAATTCGTCAACATGACACCCCGCGTGCTGGAACTACTGCGCCTCACTAATGTGCTGCAGATGTTCTCGTCGTAAGGCCTGCGTTCAAATTCGTCCGCCGGACTGAGTGCCGGCGCCATTCATCGGCGATGCACGCGGACCCGGCCGACGCAGTTTTGGTAGCAACGCCGGTAGCAACCTGGCCAACAACCAGGCCCTCTCGATTCCAAAATCGCCGCCAGAGCGCGGTATTCTAAAGGAAATGATTGGAACTGAGATCGGGAGTTACCGGATCGTCGACAAGATCGGCGCGGGCGGCATGGGGGTGGTTTACAAGGCCATCGACACGCAACTTGACCGGGTGGTGGCAGTCAAAGCCCTCAACCCCGAATTCTCGGGGAATCCCACGTTGCTGGAGCGTTTTCGCGGAGAGGCGCGCGCGCAGGCGCAAATGAATCACCCCAACCTGGCCACGCTTTACGCCTTTCTGGTGCAGAACGACGTCGCTTACATGGTGATGGAATTCGTGGATGGCGAGACATTTCATGAAATGCTCGTGCGCCGTGGCCCCATCCCCGCCGCGGAGGCCGTCCCGCTGTTCTGCCAGGCGCTGGCGGGGATCGGCCATGCGCATCACTTGGGGATTGTGCACCGCGACATCAAGCCCAGCAACATCATGCTGAATCGCGAGGGTGTCGTGAAGGTGATGGACTTCGGCCTCGCCAAAGTCGGCGGCGGCCATGGCGTGACGCGAACCGGGGTGCGGTTGGGAACGGCTTACTACATGTCGCCCGAGCAGATCCTGGTGAAGCCGGTGGACGTCCGCTCGGATATCTACTCTCTGCGGGCGACCCTGTACGAGGTTCTGACGGCCCAGGCGCCCTTTCACGCGGACAGCGAGTTCCAAATCCTTAATGACCACGTGAATACCCCGCCTCCACCGCCAACGCGCCTGCATTCGGAGATTCCCGGCGGGATTGAGCATGCCGTGCTGAAGGCGCTGGCCAAGAATCCGGACCAACGCTTTCAGACCGTGGGACAATTCAGCGCGGCGCTCGAACACCCCGACCAGTTCTATCTGGCCGCAACCGTGGCGGACGCGGCTCCGGTGGCGCCGGATCGGAGGGTCAGCGTCGCTTCGGCCCCGGCAGTTCCGGCCAAGCCTGCGTTTTGGACTGGGCGGCGGAAGCTGCTCGTTGGCGGCGGAGCGCTCGCTTGCCTGCTCGTGGGGTGGCTGATTTTCCAGCTAAAGCCGCGTCCGCAAGTCGTGGTGCAGGCGCCGCCTCCGCCAGCGAGCGCTGCGCCCGCGCCGGTGCCCGTGGCCCCCACCGCGCCCCCTCAGACCCAGCCTGCGGAGAGCGCTGCGACGCCTCCGCCACCGTCCGTGAAGCCTGCGCCGGCGGCCGTGACGCCTGCGCCAGCGCCCGTGAAGCCTGCCCCAGCGGCCGGCAAAATCGTCGTACCGTCCGCGACGCGCATTTCCGTTCGCACTGTCGATCCTATCGATTCCAAGACCAGCCGGGTTGGTCAGGAATTCCTGGCGAGGCTGTCGTCTGCGGTGAATGTGAACGACCGCGAAGCCTTCCACGCGGAGGATGAAGCGCACCTTCGGCTGGGGGAAACAGCCAGCGAGGGGCATTCGGGGAAGCCGGAAACGATTCTGGAGTTGGTCTCCATCACCACGGGCGGCCAGAACATTGCCGTGAGCTCAGCGCCGTTTTTGGTGAAGGGCGGCTTCCTGCGCAAGAAGCGGGTGGCGCCGGGAACGCAGATCGAGTTCACATTGAGCGCGCCGGCAACTGTTGCTGCGCCGCCCTCTTAGCTGCCTGTGGCAGGAACGCTCTCTGACAACGCGGGCGCGTGCGAGTACGGAGGCATAAAGAGCGGTAGCCTCGGTCACAGAAAGGAGATTTCTGCGACCCCACTACGAGAACAAAGAGATGCGATAGCGGCTGCCCTGTCGCCAAGGATAGAGGAATCGCCCCGGCTTCCGCGAGCGCTCGGTTCCATGCCATGAAGCGCGCCACGCGGCGGTCGAGCGTGGTGATGGTGATGTTGACGGCACACGTTGCGGCGCGCCAAGTCGGACTTAGTGGTGATGGACACGTGGTGGGAGCTCTCACCTCGGACGCGCTAAGATTGAAGAGTCTTGTGACTACTTAACACGGGTCGGTTGTCCTAAGAGGTCGGGACGATGACATTTATGTGTTGAGCCGGCGCAGCGAGACGCCCTGTTCGCAGCAATTACTGAGATAGAGTCCGCGACGCACAGTTCTGCAACGGCAACGCGAATGCCATCAAGGCCCTTTGGCCGCACGCCGCCGATGTTGCTCTTGATCGGCTAAACTGAACTAAAACCGCTCATCTCAAAACCGATGGATCGAAGAAGCGTCCCGAGGCGAACACAGGAGGCGTAAAGCAATGTCGACGAATCAGCCCATCAGAATTGGTCCGCTCAAACAGAGTGAACTCGAGGAGGCGGACCGGATTGTCCGGCTGGCGTTTGGGACGTTTCTGGGATTGCCCAATCCGCTCGACTTCATGGGCGATCGCAATTTCATGACGCCGCGCTGGCGCTCGGCCCACGTCAAGGTGATCGCGGCGCGCGAGGGCGGCCGCCTGATCGGATCGAACGTCGCTACGCGCTGGGGATCGTTTGGGTTCTTCGGACCCCTGACTGTGCTGCCGGAATACTGGGACCGCGGCGTGGCGCAGCGGTTGCTCGAAGCCACGATGAAGATTTTCGACGGATGGGGCCTGCGGCACACCGGGCTGTTCACCTTCGCGCAAAGTGCCAAACACGTGGGCTTGTACCAGAAGTTCGGCTACTGGCCGCGCTATCTCACTGCCATCATGACGCGCACACCGGAGGCTAACTTGCCGCCGCGGGCCAAACAAGCGGATGCGCCAGCGTTGCTATCGGCGTTCACCAAAAGCCAGCGCGAACAGGCCATCCAGGCATGCGGGAAACTTACCCACAAGATCGATAAGGGACTCGATCTCGCGGGTGAAATCCGGGCCGTGCTCGCGCAGCGCACCGGCGACGTCGTGCTGACATACAGGCGCAGTATTCTCGATGCTTTCGCGGTGTGCTTGAACGGACCTGGATCCGAGGGCGGCGAGAAGACGTGTTACGTCAAGTTCGGCGCGGCCCGCGGCGGTGCGGGCGCCGGTGATCGTTTCGACAAACTGCTGGATGCTTGCGAGGCGTTTGCCGCCTCGCGCGGAGTGACTGTCGAGGCCGGCGTGAATCTGGCTCGCGAAGATGCCTTCCGGCGCATGCGCGCCCGCGGTTATCGAGTGACCACGCAGGGTGTTGCCATGCAGCGTCCGCATGCCGCTGGATTCAATCGGGCCGATGCCTACGTAATCGACGACTGGCGTTAGGACGTGCGACCGCCCGGATCCTATGCCGCCACGCGCTCGCGCACATTGAACTCCAACTTCCAGCGCCGCCCGTCGCGGGCCACGCACCACAACTGCAGCATGCCGGTTTCCGTGACAACGGTTTCGAACGAGACGGGCACGACATCGGCGGCGTTCTGCTCGGCGGGCAGGTTCACCTCCATGGGCGCCAGTTCTTCGAGATCGTCGCCGAAGTCTTCGATGAGGTCGCCGGGCTGGTCGTTCTTGCGCACGGCGGAGGTGAAGAAGCGGAACTCGGCGGGCTCGCCGACCACCAGCCCGAATTCGCGGTTGGGGATGCGCAGGTCGGTGCCTTCCTCCATGCCCCAGGGGACCACCGTGAGGGCTTTGAGCGGAGCGGCAAAGCCGGGCACCGACGGCATGGCGCTTTCAATGGCTACGTAGTAAGTGCGCGGGACACCGCCGCGGATGCGCACGCCCCGGCCGCGGCGGGCGAGTCCGTAGTAAGCCGCGCCGCGCGAGACGGCGTGCATCAGGTCTTCGCCGGTGAGCGGTTGGACAGGCGGCAGACCCTCTTCGGCCAGCCAGGAATCGAGTACGCTCAGGATGCGCTCGCGGATGAGGGCGGCATTCAGCACGCCGCCGTTGAACAGGATATGGGTCGGGCAGGCCAAGCCGCTGGGGCCGCGCCGCACGCCGCCATGCTCGGCGGTGGACGCCTGCTGGCGCAGAAAACGGGCCAGGTGGCGGGTTATGGCCGCATCGGCGGCATACGGCAGGCCCATCTCCTGCAAGCCCGCGCGGCGCTGGCGCGCGGGCATATCGTTGCTCGATACGGCGGGCAGGAAGCCGTCGCTGAGCAAACGTTCGAGATCGGCGCGCTGCAGCTTGGCTTTTATGGAGCCGCCCACCACACCTGTGCCTTTGCCGAGGATGGTGACCGGCGCCTCATCCTTCTTATTACCGGGATCGAGCAGCTTCTCCTTGGCGGTGCGGCAATTGTTCCAGAGCGCCTGAAGCTGGAAGTTGTCGATCTTAGTGCCCTGCTGCGCGAGTTGATCGGCGACCAGGCGGGCGAGGGCCAGGTCGATGTTATCGCCGCCGAGCAGAATGTGTTCGCCGACCGCTACGCGATCGAGCGACAGCTCGCCCGATTGCTCGGTGACGGCAATCAGCGTGAAGTCGGTGGTGCCGCCGCCGATATCGACGACCAGGATCAGGTCGCCGACCTGCACGCGCTGGCGCCAGTCGGGATGGCGCTCGATCCAGGCGTAGAAGGCGGCTTGCGGCTCTTCGAGCAGGGTGATGTTCCGATAGCCGGCCTGCTCGGCGGCCTTGAGGGTCAAGTCGCGGGCGACGGCGTCGAACGAAGCGGGCACCGTGACCAGCACGTGCAGCTCGGTGAAAGGCGCGTCGGGCATCTTGCTATCCCAGGCGTGCCGCAGGTGTTCCAGATAGCGGCGGCTGGCCTCGACGGGGGAATACTTGGGCACGCCTTCGGGCGCGCGGAAGGGCAGGATGGGCGCGGTACGATCCACGCCGCCATGCGAGAGCCACGATTTGGCGGAAGACACCAGGCGGCCGGCATTCTCGACGCCGCGCTTCTGGGCCAGGCGGCCGACGATGGTTTCGGGCTGCGGATCCCAGGGCAGGGCAGTGGAGCCGGCGGGGAAGTCGGTGGCGCCGGGAACGTAAAGGAACGAGGGCAACAGGGCTTCGTCGCGCACCTCCGACGGGTTCACGAGCTGGGGAATGCCCAGCAGCTCGACTTTGGGCAGGGCGAAGGGGTCGGCATCCGGCCGGTTCTCGACGTAGGAGAGCGCGGAGTTGGTGGTGCCGAGATCGATACCAATGATATAGCGGGGTTCCATTTTGTGGGGCGGTCTACTCGATCTCGATTTCGGCGGGCGCGATGATGGAAGCATCCTGCTTGGGATTGAGTGCGGGCAGTTCTACTTTGGCGGCGCGCCAGCCCTTGTGACGCAGGGTCCCGCCTTCGGGCTTGGTGGCGGGTACGTTGCCGATGAATTTGACGGCGGCGGGATCGGCGGTCGCGGGGCGGGTGTAGGCGCCCTCGACGCCATCGATGACGGGCTGGAGGCTCAGATAGCGGGCGAGGGAGTCGCGGGCCTGATCGTGCAGGCTGCGCACGGCGGCGCCGATCTGTTCGTCTTCAAAGGAGGCGATGTCTTCCATGAGGAAGTCAACGAGGCGCGAGTCGCGCTGGAGGATGGCGAGGAGTTGGAGGGCATGCGCGGGGTTGGGCTTTGCGGCGGCCGGGGGCTGAGGGCTGGGAGCTGCGGGTTTGATCTCTTTAGGCAGGGGACGGCCGAAGAGGATGGCGAAGAAGGCTCGGAAGGCTAACGGGATACGGCTCAAGTGTTGTGCTCCAAGTACTTAGGATAACATTCGGGCGAGCTGCGCTCGCGGACAGGCCGGGAGGCCTGTCCTACTGGGCCAGGCGGTTCAGGGTCAGGAACGTGACGCGCTTCTGGGATTCGGTTTTGGCCAGCGGCGAGTAGTAATACCAGAAGGTGGCTTTCACCTCGGTCTGGCTGCCCTTCGGAATCGGGAACAGGAATGTTTCGGAGCGTTTTTCGCCGGGCGCCAAGCGCGTGTCCGACACCAGTTTGGCGGCCTTCAAGAAAACGAAATGCTCGCGCATGAGGACTGTACCGTGCTGGTCGGCGACGGTGCGCGCATAGATCCGCTGCTCGGTGAAGTGCTGGCCCGCGGCGGAATCGGCGCGCAACTCCATCACCAACTGGCGCAGAGGAGAGCCGGTGGGGAAGTAGTGGCCTGCCGTCTCGTTGGCGATGTCTACGGTGACGCGCAACTGGCCGCCTTCGCGTGTGGTATTGAGCTGGGCTCTGATGGCCTTGTTGAGTTGCTCGAGCGAATGGCTGCCCGGCATCTGGTGGAGGTTGATCTTGGCCCCGTTCGAGCGCGCCACGCGCGGTTCCGCCACGTTGCCTTCCACCCGCGACATGTGGCAGAACTGGCACTGTTTGCCTTCCTTCCAATAGCGGCTGGCTTTCCACTCCGAATAGGTGGTCAGCACGGGAAAGCCGGTGGCATTCTTATATTCATGGCAGGTGGCGCAAAGCGCGGAAGAGGTGTGGACGGCCGAATAGGCGGTTTGATGCGCCGTGGAGACGGCATCGCTGAGCGGCCCGGTTTTCACCACGCCGAAGCTTATAACGGCTTTCGGATTCCGCCCCTCGAAGGAGACTTCCCGGATGGAATGGCAGTAGTCGCAGGTGACCCCTTCCCAACTCACTTTGCGGGCCAAGCCCACGTCGCCGATTTGAGCCGCGATCGGAGAATGGCAATTCAGGCAAACCATCCGCCCGGCTGGTCCGAAATCGGCTGCGGCCATCTCCAGCACATCCTGAAACAGGCGGCTCTCCATGGCTTGCGAATGCTCGGAGGCCTTCCAGGATTCGTGGATGGCGCGGTGGCAACGGCCGCACACCTCGGCGCTGGCGGGCGATTCCATGCCTGCGGTGCTCCCGAAAGCTAGCGACATAGCCAGCGGCATAGCCAAGATGGCCGACAAAAGCATGACTCACCTCCCGGCGGGCTTTAGTCCCGCTCTGACAGGCCGGAGGCCTGTCCTACTGCGGGCTTAGGGACCGCTGAAGCCTTCGACTCCAGGGAGCGGATTGCCATCCACAGCCCGACCATTGTAATCAAGATCGTTACCAGTGACAGCGCCAGCCCAACGCGGCGCGAGTCGCGATCCTGTAAGGCCTTCTCTCCGGCGCGGCGGGTCTCCGCAGCCACGGCCAGACCTTCCTGTACGGGCTTGGCCACGGCCGCGACCTGGAATTCATGCATGGCCACGCGCGCCTTCACCAGCGCCTCGCGGCCTTCCATTTGGCGCAGCATCGGTTCGGAAACTTCCATGCCGGAATCCCGCGCGCGGATGAGCACGGCGTCGGACTGGTTGAGGGACGTGTCCAGCTTTGTCAGCAGGCCCGCCATCCGGGCCGCGGCCGCTCCGCCGGCGGAGGTGGTTTCGTGGCATTGCGCGCACACCGAACCGGTTCCGGCCAGCATCTCGATCGACGGCTTGCGGATGCCGTGATTGCTGTGACAAACCGTGCAGCCACCCCCGCCCATGGCGGCGAATACGGGCTGATGCGGGCTCTTGTTGTACATCTCCTCGAACAGGACATGGCAGGTGCCGCAGACCTCCGCCACCGACGCGACTTGCGGGGGAGCGGCCCCGTGGTTGCCGTGGCAGGAGGCGCAATTGGGCGCGGAAAGGTCGCCACGCTTGGACAGGGCTTCCCAGTGCACGCTGCTGCGATATTCCGCGAACTGGTTCGTCGCGATTTTGTACGGCTTCATGTGCGCGGCGTCGGCGTGGCAGCGCGCGCATGTCTCCGGCAGCTTCAGCGGATACACGGGCGACAGCGGGTCCCTCACCTCGCGGATGTTGTGCACGCTGTGGCAGTCCACGCAGTTGGCTACGGCGGTGTCTCCGGTGGCCAGGCGCTTGCCGTGAACGCTGGTCAGATACAGGGCCAACTGGTCCACGCGTTGTTGGGGCTTGTACCGGTGCATCAGGTTGGCGTCGCTGTGGCAACGCGCGCAGAGCGCGGGCACCGCGGTCCGGGCAACGTGGCCCTTGAAACCCTTGGCACGACTCATGGCGGCTTCCGGATCGTCGGCGTTGCGATCGCCGCCGTGGCAATCGGCGCAACTGAATCCGTGGCGGGCGTGGATGTCGTTGGCGTAATCGGTGACGGGGGCTTTGAGCGTCCCATCCATGTTCCCGTGGCACTCCATACAGGAGTCCTTGGCGAATGCAAGGGGGGCGAAAGTTAGAAAGAGACAGGCCAGGAGGCCTGTCCTACGGGTGGTCATCGGAAGTACCCCAATAGCGAGAAAGTGACCAGGTAGGCCAGCAGGGCCACACCCGCGCCCGTCACCCATCGCGTTCGCACGGCTCCCTTGGAATTGCTGGCCCAGAAGGGCAGCAGTACCCACCAGGCCGCCAGCAGGGCGAAGCCCATCAAGCCCAGCAATTCGCCTTCGATGCGCCACACATGGCTGGGGATCAGCTTCAAGGTGTAGAAGGGCGCCAGGAAATACCACTCGGGCCGGATCCCGGCGGGCGCCGGCGCGAACGGGTCGGCCTTCTCGCCCAGTTCCCAGGGGAACAGCGCGGCCAGCGACCCCAGCACGGCCAGCGCGGCATACCAAGCCATCAGCTCGCGCAAGAAGAAGTTGGGGAAGAAGTTCATTTGGGAGAGCTTCTTGCCCTCGCTCCACGGCGGCGAACTCATTCCATGGCGCTGCACCAGTCCCAGGTGGATCACCAGCAGCAACGTGGTCAACCCAGGGAGGACCGCCACATGGAAGCCGAAGAAGCGGGTTAGCGTGGCGCCGCCCACATCGGCGCCGCCGCGCAGGAACCGTGCTACCTGATGCCCGGCTACCGGCACGCTGGCCGCCATGTCGGTCCCCACCTTGGTGGCGAAGTAGGAAACCTTGTTCCAGGGCAGCAGGTATCCGCTGAAGCCGAAGCCCAGGGCCAGCCCCAGCAGCACCAGGCCGCTGAGCCAGGTGACCTCGCGCGGCCTGCGATACGAATGCAGAAACACCACGCTGAACATGTGGATGAACGCCGTGAAGATCATCAGGTTGGCGGACCAGCTATGGATGGAGCGCACCAGCCAGCCGAATTGCACGCGGGTCATGATGAACTGCACGCTCTCGTAGGCTTCGGTGGGGCTGGGCCGGTAATAGAGCAGCAGCAGGACCCCGGTGAGCACCTGGATGGTGAACAGGAACAGGGTGATGCCGCCGAAGTAATACCAGATGGTGGCCGAGTGCAGCGGCACGGTCTTGTGGGCGGCGAACTCGCGCAACGCGCTGAGTCCCAGCCTTTCGTCGAGCCAGCTTCCCAAACTTCCCGGACGTGTGGCGCTTGCCAAGATCGCTCCTTTCAGGTCCGCTTAGAGATGACCACTTCGTCGCCGCGCACGTTGACTGCGTACTCTTCCAGCGGCGCGGGAGGCGGTCCGGACACCACCTTCCCGTTCAGATCGTAAATGCCGTTGTGACAGGCGCACCAGATCTGGTGGCGCGCACCGCTGTATTGCACGGTGCAGTTCAGATGGGTGCAGACGGCGGAGAAGGCGCGCCATTCGGTATCGCTCACGCGCACCAGCAAGGCGGGCTTGCTGCCGAACTTGACGATCTTCCCGGAGTTGGGCTTCAGATCCTGTGTCTTGCCGCCGGATACTTCGTTGACGGAGGCCTCGGGCATGTCGGGCGGATCGATGAACTTGACAGCGGGATAAAGGAAGGAAGCGATAGAGGCTGCAAACCCGCCACCCAGAAGCCAGCGGATGACCGACCGTCGTTCCTGCTCCATAAGCCGCACCTCCAGGTAGCGGATTCGTGGGGTGGTCCTAGCAACACAGAGGCCAAAGCGCAAAAGGCCTGATTGCAACGTATCAGCTTCTCATGTTGAGTGAAAAGGCGCAACTGCATGCGGCTGTGCGCAAGAGCCTGGGTGTTTGCAATAGGGTGGGTCATATTCAGTCGTCCGGGGGCTTTTGACCGTTGCTTTTGGGTGTGGCGGGAGGGGCCGTTTGCTCGGCGGAGGGCTGGGGATCCGGGAAGTCGGCAAGCGCCTCGCGCGGAATGTCGCGCCATTTGCCGTCGAGACCGCAGACCTGTGGGAGCACAAAATAGCTGCGGCCCCCGTTTTCGGTGGCCCAGAGTATGCCCTTATGAAAGATGCCGGTTTGGTCCAGGCCGGCGTCCTTCTGGCGGGCGAGGCGGTTTTTGCGATAGCGTTCCAGATCGGCGATGGTGCTGGATACCGAGCGTTCGAGGCGAACCTGGGTGAGGTAGACGCGGTGGATGGCCAAGGCGTAATCTTTTCCGGGCACGGCGGGGTCATGGATCCTGGCCTCGTTGCGGTCGATGTGGGCCAATTTCCACTGGGTGACGGCGATTTGTTCGACCAAGGACTTCTCCATATCGTCCTGGGGCATCCAGGCGGCGGAGAGACGCTCCAGGTGTTGGTCGAATTTGGTTTGGTCTTCGCCGGGCATGACGGCGGATTCGGCGCGCAGGCCGTGGACGAGGGCGTTGAAGCGGACGCGGTCCTTACCCTCGGGGGTTTTTGGGCCGGTAGATTTTTGCGCATTGCGCCGGTTGGCGCGTATCTGATTGATTGTAGACATATTTACGTTTTGTACCGAACAAAGCCAATTTGGGGCTGGGGAGGGTTTCGAGGCGGGGGAAAAGGCAATTCGGCCGCCGATGAACGCCGATAAACGCCGATAAGACAGAACCGCAGGCTAGCGATGCGTGGTGAAAATGCCCGGCTGCGCCGCTTGACCAAACTGGCGTGCCGTTTGTTACCCGATTCAAGGGTAGCGCGGCGGGCGGGCGGAATCGGTATACCGATTTGGCGGGACATGGGGAAGTGGTTTGTTTGGCTGAGGTTGCGGGGAGGGGGAAAGTTGGTGAGGCGTGTGAATGGGTTTTTGGAGAGGGGGATTTTGCGGGGGTGGGGCGTAAGATGTTGAAGGGATGGAAGTTGGTGAGGCAGGAGGACCGGAGGTTCGGGACGAGCGGTTTATTTTAAGGGACTGTTCCCAGGAATCGCCGCGGGGCAGCAACGGCACTCCTTTGATAATTAGGAGTATACGGCCAGGTGCGGCTGGCCGAAAGGCAGAGTCCTAAAGTCGCGTGACGGGAAAATTTTAAGCGGCTTCAGGTTCGGGCCGCGTGATCCATTCGGCCCCTTCCGGTCTGGTGCGGGACGGGCCAGCCCTTGAGGGGTACAATCTGGGGGAGCGTATGGTGCGTAGTTTTCTGCTCCACCAGCGCCAACACTGGGGCCTAACCGCTAGCCGAAAATGTCACGTTTTTAGAATCCAGAGATCGCGCCACGAATTGCTCGCCAGTTTGGCTCTGTTCAACTGTAAAGCGGCAGTTGATGAATACAGCTCCTTCCAATATGACGCGGCCGCCGTTGTACACCACGTGAACGCCAACAAAAACTACGTTGCGTATGTGGTGGCCGTCCAGCACAACAGCGCCGCCCTCCAGCTTCAACCACGGATTTGCATATGAATTGTCAGGATTTAGGTCAACCCCAATTGGCTCATACCTGAATCCGGCGCATTCGACGACCTGAGAAGTGCGCTGAAGGCCCGGCTCAAGGGGCTGCCGCGTGGGTTGTGATAGTCTGAGCCTTACCTCACTTTTGGTTAGGTAAGGCTCGAA
>Ga0181524_10004837_pt1 | contig 12280 bp, 6 predicted proteins | sample PEATcosm2014_Bin_34_FD_119761 | JGI IMG/M metagenome (GOLD analysis project Ga0181524, IMG submission 119761) | Peatland microbial communities from MTU Mesocosm Facility, Houghton, MI, USA - PEATcosm2014_Bin05_60_metaG | ecosystem: Environmental > Terrestrial > Soil > Wetlands > Peat | place...
ACCGCAAGATTCGGCGTAAGGTAAAGGTGAGCGGCCTCGGTGACCGCCTCGCGGGCTTTTCCATGTTCCCCCTTTTGGAGAAACCAGTTTGCCCAGCCGCTATGGACGGCCGCGAGATCTCGGCGAATCATCCTGCGGATCTCCGCCGGCAAGCCCTCACTCATCCGAAGCCGTTTTTCCATGCGACTTTGGGCCATCCGCAGGCGAAAATCCGCGTCGTCCCAGTTTTTGCTGGCCCCGACGTGTCGCTCGGCTTTTGGCGTGCGGTCGATCACAACCAAGGGCATATTCACAAAGCAGAACTTCGTTTCACACCCTAGCCAGAAGGCAAAGTCATCGTCATCCCCAAAACGGAATGCCGGGTCAAATCCTCCTACTTTACACACTAACTCCGTTCGGGCGATCAGGTTTTGCAGCCACACAGGGTGTATGCCCTCTGTCGAGTTTCTATCGAGCATGTACTTAAGGGGGTCTGGAATCAGGCCGATGCTCTCGCGATGCTGCTTGCCCGCGAGTTGAAAGAGCGTCATCTTCATGTCCGGGTTGTTCATGAACCAGGCGTCCGTAATGCAGGCGCCGCACTGGTCCTTGAATTGTTCGAGTGCGCGAAACTGCCACTCCAGCTTTTGTGGGAGCCAGAGATCGTCATTGTCGTTGAAAGCCAGCCATTCCCCCTTCGCGTGGTTAATCCCAGTATTACGAGCAACGTTCGGCCCCTGATTTTGCTGACGGAAATAACGGACGCGCTCACGCCACGCTGGGTTCTCCGCGATGTAGGCTGGAAGCAATTCAGAGGTGCCATCAAACGAACCGTCATCTACCAGGATCACCTCAGAGACGGGCACGGTCTGCCTCAGTACGCTTTCGACAGAATACCTTAAAAGCTCGAAGCGGTTATAAACCGGTATTATTACGGAGATAGTAGGCGTCATTGGCTTCAGAGGAGTGGGCCAGTCTGGGCCGCAGGAAAGATGCACACCATGCGAACACGCGCGTTAGAGCCGCTCACGGATTCGGCTCCGCAAGTCCCAATTCACGGGCGCGTCTGCCTGATAGGCCGACGCGCCCGCCTCCTGAGCCTGTGGGACGGGTGAGTGCATGGCCTCGGACACCGCAACGCAGATGACGGCCAGCAGCGCATACCAAGCAAACTGCATCTGGTCAAAATAGCCGATTCCGAAATATGCCACTACGTGGGCAAACAGGGCGGCACCCAGGCACCATAGAAACCACTCGTGCCCACGGTCGCCGGCCACGCACTTCCTCGCCGTTCCCAACTTTCCAAAGCTCCTGGAAATGATGGCGATGAAGAAAATCAAGGTAACCAACCCTCCCGTGACGGCGTAGGCTACATACTGGTTGGACAGATCCCACATGTCAAATCCCCAGTCGTTGTAGTTCTTGAACCCTATAAGCCACCAGTCGCTAAAATGTCTTATGCAGTTGTCCACGAGGATGTACCGATGGAAACCTGAGGACGAGCCCGTCAAATCTATCCGGGCAATCAACGCCCAGACGGGAGCTTTCATAACCAGATGTAGGCCCACGAGGATCAACACAAGCCCCCACCGGATTGCGCGCATGTGTTTGCGGAGAGGCCAGAAACAAAGCCCCACAATACCAGAGGCATAGGCCAGAAGCGGCGTGCTGGAGTTGGACGTTAGCGTCATGACGGTTGCCCCGACCATTCCCAACAAGGCGCCACTCTTGGACTTCGCATCCGACCATAGCCATATAAACAAGGGCAGGAGCGTGGCGCCAAAGACGCCGGCCGTAATATAAACCGAAAAAGCTCCCATCGCACGTGCCTTACCCTCGCGCATGGTTACTCCGAGTGGAACCCCGCCTAGGTACCCGAAGACATTCTTGTGAGTAAGCTGCTCGTTAGTCATGCACACGGCCAGGACCATGGCAATGACGGCAAACACTCTAATTGCCCGCTGCACGTCTTTCCTGTCCTGGATCAGGAATCTCAGAACAAAGTAACCACCAAGGGCGTCCAGCAGATTCCCAAGGCCCTTAACAAGGGCCTGCGTCTCCATCCATTGGACTACAAAGGTTATGAAGGTAAAGAGAGCGCAAAGCGTAAAAGCGTAATCAATGGCACCGAATCCGCCGGCAAGCCGAGACGTTCCCGCGGGAAGCTTAGTTGTGGCTAATCGAAGCAACCCAAAAAGGAGAATGATTCGATAGACGGTAAAGTGGACTCCGCCCAGAACCACGACCTGCCCGAAGGGGACAAGGAATACAATCAAAAGCGCCGGTGCCACCACATACCTTCGTGGCAAGAGAAATATCAGCGCGATGGTGACTAATAAGGCCACCGCCACGAGAGGGTGCAAGATCGTGTTGGCTGCGCCCCCGCCGAATCTGAGGTCTGTGGGCTCCACGGTCTATAGCGTTCTCTTATTCCTAAGTTCTCATGCGGCGCGATAACCTTCGAGAGGCTACTCCAGCAGGATGTGAACTACTGTCACGTTGTCATGCTGAGTCGATTCGCTTCTTTTCGAAACGCCCTGAGCAAGGCGAAGGGGCTCCCGGTAAACTTCGCGAAGAACTGCTTTTTTACTCAAAACAAGGAAACGGATCCCCAGCTCAGGGTAACCGGCCAGCAACCCTTCTTTGGCACGTTGCTAGGGCTTGCCAGCGAATTCTTCAAGAAGGGCTAAGGGGTCTTGCACGCGCGTCCCGCCGCATTCTTTTCGCCGGATGTGCCGTAGATAAGCCTCTCCTAATCTTCTGCGGTACAGTGGGAAGTTAAACTTGGTAATTCTGACGCAGGTGGTTTGAATCGGCAGGCAGTTCTTCCAAACTTGTTTGATGTGCCTGCAGCATTCGTAAAACTCCTTTGGCAGGACCAGAGTCTGGTGCGTGTTGTGTATGCAGAAGGCAGAGACGGCATAGCTCTTCATGCCTTTCTGGGCGGCCCTCAGGCAAATATCAGTCCCGTAAAAATGAAAATGGGGCAGTGAATCGTCGAATCGCAAGCCGGAGGATTTTCTCAAGATCAGCACAATCTCGTCGAGGGTCTGAACTGGTACGGGTCGCTCGAGCGGTTCCCCAATCACGTCGCGACCCGAGGAGTACACGTGTCCCCAGCCACGACCGTCCTGGGTTTTGCCGTAGCTTCCCAGTACTCCCCATTTCGGGTCGTGGCCTTCGAGATGGCGCAGGGCGCACTCTATTTGGGACAGCCAGGGTTCCGGCAATAGAATGTCCTGGTGGCAGAAAACGATAAGATCATTCGCGGCCCGGTCGATGGCGTCATTATAGGCCTTAGCAGCAGAGCTGAAGTTCTCCTGGACGAGGATTTGGTGATCGTGTCGCTGGCCCAAGCAAGGCGACGCTAGGAAGTTGTGTTCGAACAACTCCCTGTTATTGACCGCAATAACAAATGTTATCCGGTTTCTGGCAGACATATCGTCCTCACTGTGCAGAGACCGCAGGGTGAGCTTCTACTTTGTTTGGGGCTCTGTGTGAGCCCGCCAGCTCTTGTGGATTCTTTCTAGTGGTTTCGGCAATTAACGACTATGAATAAGGATGCCCGCGCCAACTCGCATTGCCAAATTGTATTAACGAAGAGTCAAGACTCGAGCTGAATGGTTTCGCGGGTTCTTCGCCACGCCGGTGTTTCCACAGGGAAAGGCGGAGTCCCCGTTCGGACCGGGAACCGAGTTGGGAGTGCAGAAAACGAGTTTGCCCCTTTCGGTCCGGGAGTGACGGTGGAGCGCAGCCGAATTCCAGGCCCCGAACAAGCGCACCAATGTAGCTACAGAATTAGCAGTTTTATTGAACAGCTCGCGGCGCTCGTCACTCTGAGGGGAAGAAACCGTTCCCGAGAAGCGCGAAAAAAGAACTCGCTCCTTCCCAGGAAAAGCAGATCCTTTCGCTGCGGTCAAGGATGAGTTGTTCACAACGGACTCTTGCGTTTGCAACCGCAGCTCCCCAGGTGCCTCGCCTTGACCCTGGACACAGTTTATTGAGGCGTAGGCGTGGCCGTAAGACTCGTAGGAGGGGACACTGGGGTACTGCTGCTGTACTGATACGCCCCGACATTCCACGCCCCGCTCGATAGCCTAGCAACCGCGAGAACGTCCGGGCAACTGACGGTGTGATTCGTGGAATTGTATGCGCATCCCTTTGTCGTGCCCTCCACGCAGTAGGCTTCGGCAAGGGCGTTGTGAAGTACCGAGTCTGCGCAATATCCGGTCGTTTCATTTGTGCCCGATGCCGTGACTGTTGAGTTGCCTGATGCTGTCGGTGCGAAATCGTTTGCGGTGGTATAGCCCTGCGTCGTCGCTGTAGCTGCGCTCATGTAAACAGCGCTCGTCTCGGTCACGGTGCCTGTGTTCTGAAACGCTTGGCTTATTCCTGTAGCTCCTATCCAGTGATTGTTTACCGAAGTAATGGTTCCGGGCGTCCCGTTGCAAACGATGCACGCCGCCGAGCCTAGAGACGCGGTGTTGTTCCAATAGACCGCGTTCCCTTTGCCGTTGTTATCGCCGATGGCGAAGAGAGGACTGCCCGTGGGCTGGCTGTCGTGAATCACGTTGTTGAAGATATAGTCCGTCTGCCCGCTCACCGGGGAGTCTTCGAGAGGATAGGAGACGGACTGATTGTACTCCGTTCCAACGTAACGTATGACGTTGTTATAGAACAGGTTCGGAGCGCTCGAACCTAGATTCACTTCCGCGTAGCAGAAATAGTTGTCGCCGTGGCTGGAGCCGTCCGTGGCCATGCTCGTGTACTCAAAAAGGTTGTCGTGCGCGATGTGGCAATCGTCACTGACGATGTTCGCCCCGACGTGCCGCACCACGTTGTACTGAAAGATGTAAGTGTCCGTAGCGTTCTGGCCGAAGGCAGACATCGCCAGGTCGTCCGAATCCGAACCATCTACTACGTTGAACTGCAGCGTCGCGCCGGGACCACTAGAAGAACTTCCGGCGAAACAGGCGGAATTCCCCTGTTGGCTCGTCGTGTATGTCCAGCCGTGGCAGTAGTTATTCTCGATGACGATGCCATTTGGCGGCCCGCTCGCCCCGTTAAAACTGACTATCTGGTTGTAGTAGGACTGTGCGGTGCTCGACCAGCACATCCCGGTCCATTCGAAATTATCCACGATGACGTAGTTGACGCCGCTCAAGACGAAGAACTGATTTTGCGCAACGCCTCCGGCGGTGTAGGTGCAACTTGAGACTGTGCAAGGGGCCGAACCGTTGCAAGCCCTGGTGGGATTATCGCCAGTCATGATTGGCCGCGCCCAAGATGAACCGGAGTACCAACTCGGGTCTACACCCCAATAGATATAGGCGCTACTCGTTCCACTCCTATTTGTTCCCCATGCGCCGCTACCGACGTATGGAGACGCGCTGGAATTTCCGAAGTGCCACGTGTCGCCGCCGCGAAAGATGAATCCCGTTCCTGCGGTGGGGGTCACGGCAGCACAGTTGCTCGCGCAGGCTCCCATTCCCGGTGCGTGTGCCCACGGAGCGGATTCGCTAGTGCCTGAGTTCGTGTCGCTACCAGGATTCGGCGTGGCTGTCCCGGCGATGTAGTAGCAGTTCGTCACACCCTGGCTGGCAAGCGTGACGAGGCTTGCCGCGCCGTTCGCCGGGTTGAGATAGTTTGCCCCAGTCGGGCAAGTCCCGCCCGCTGCGAACGCCGAATGAGCGCATCCAAGGAGAAAAGCGAGAAGCGCGAGTTTAGCTAAGACTCTCATTCTGTCCTCTCAGTGAAATGTCATTCCTGCCACGCCGTCCGATGCACCGGCTCCGCCAGCGTCAATCCCCGTGCCCGCAAATAAAGGTACCAAGAGTATCTGACTGTGAACAACTGGCCGAAAGGGTAGATTGTGGACAGGGACTAAGGGACAAGGGCATGCAGAACCGCGGCCGTCCTTCGCGCGTTCATTTTGCTCTCCTCCGACGGACTCATTTGTGGCAGCGGATGGGATTCCTACAGGCTACATACTCCTATTTACTCGTGCTGCCGACACACCGCGAAGTAAAGTCGATGAGCTTCTCAAGACCCAGCCTTTCATCCAACTCACGAACCTGAATCAGACCACTATCGGAAGTCAGTCGCGATCCCTGGAAATCGATCTTCAAGGAAGCATTGAACAAGAGCAGAAAGGACTGGCTTTAATTCTCAACCACGGGGTGGGCACCTCCGAGGCGTCTTCACTGCGTTTAGAACCGCATAAATACGGATGAAAGATTGCACCCGAAGGCTCGTTGAAAAGAGTTCATCTCGGAAATGTGGGACGAACATCCTTTGCTCGTCGCTAAGTCAAGTCTCCTGCAAGCAGAGAGGGTCCTGAACTCCGTTGGAGGTGGGCGGCGGCTCGAGACATGTTACGCTCAGATCTACAGAATAAAACCGTCTCGCCCGCACCTCGTTTCGAGCGCTACACGCAAACCAAAATTAAAGGTCCCAATGAGCTGTCAGTTCGGTATTTCCAGGACTTCTTCAGCGCCGCACCATTGATAATCCGTATGGGCGGGCATACCAACGGGAAACCCAGAATTACCCGAGACGAACCTCGGATGGTGAAATCTCACGGTGAACGAGGGCTCCGAACGCCCGGCCGGACTACTCAGCGCCACACGCACGCCGTTCTCTTCAAAGTTCACGGAATCAAAGCGTAGCGCACGTCTTTTCCGGAACCACCTGACAATTTCCCGTGCTGTCCCGAACCATACGCGGTATGTCTGAATCTCCTTCAGCAGCTTCGCATAGAAGTCTCCCCAGAGTCTCTCCGGGGACAAGCTTCTCGTATGCCAGTTCACCGTAAGTGCGCCACCCGACAAAGACATGGAGTGGATCAGCTCCCTGCAAGCATTCAGAGCTTCGGTTTCTGACAGCTTCATCCGGTCCGAATAGAACATTGCGGAGTCCTGAATATTCAGCGGAAGCTCAAGCAAGCATTCAGCACCCAATGGGCAGAATGGCTGAGTTGTTCCAGCCCGGAAGCCAACGGCGTCATTGTAACCAAAGGTCGAATCGTACGTGAACCCCGCCTCCTCAAGGGTCTTGGGCGAGCTTTCCTTCCAATAAAGCCAATGCATCCGAGTTCCCAACTCCAATTGTCCTGTTATTTCGCGAATCCGGCTCTGCTCTGATTGAGCACTCTGGAGGTTCTGCCAGGCATCAATCCCATGAAGGCCAACTTCACAGCCATTCTCTAGCAGTTTAACGACTTGCTCCCTTATTCGAGCGACGTCATATTTTGCAGCCCGGCGCTTGGGCGCTGGAGTAGACCCCAACGTGCCAGCGACGTTCTTGAATGGAATAAAAAAAAACGTTGAACCAAACCCTCTCTCAATTTCCATGTACCGCTCGAACTCCAGCCAGAAATCATCTCGCGAACCCAGATATACCAAGGGGAGAGACAAAGCCGCAGTCCAGTTCTGCAGACATTTGGACCACGAGAGCCTGCCTCCCAAAGCACGTAGCAACGAACCGACCAAGCACCGATAAAGAAACCCCCACATGGTGTGGTCACACTTGTGATCCCTTATGCCGACGAAGTCAACATCATGTGTGAGACATCCCATAAAGTCATAGCCAGCCGGTACGGGCGGCACCTCAACGAACGGAATTCCCAGACTCACCATGATCGCCCGAAGCAGCGAAATGTGAGTATCCAAGGTCGGGAATCGGGCGTTTTCCGCTGGCTGGCCCTGGGACAGCAAGAAGGCAACTTCGTCAAACAAATCAAACCCGATGCGCACGGTTGATCGTTCTGGGCCTACAATTACGCTCCCCACCATCTCGGGTGTTTGCCTGCGCCTTACCAATGGCCGCCCAACCGATTGGAAGACCGCCAGATCTCCGTACACGGGGAACTCAACTCCCTGCCATTCGACCCAGTCGCACCTTCTTCGTGATTCCGTCACTACACCAATCTGATCATCGAATCGGATGGGGTGCGAATGGTAAATCACCAGTACACGGGCACTCAGGTCTTTTGGTATCTCCTCCCGAGTTGTGAGGACAAGGTCATAACTCTTCTGCGGAACATAAAACTCCCACGGTGTTTTGAATAGTTGAAAGAACTCCTGCACCGCCCGCGCCTCGCTGTCTTTTGACAGTACGCCGATCACGCAACGCCACCCAGACGGTTGGATTCAAGATTGGACGCCGGGATGACTGGTCGGTCGATTCCTGCCAGGCTCGAAATTGGGTCACGATCCACAAATGTCCGATGCCATAACTCGAGGACCAGAAGTGAAAAGAGTTCCTTACCATAGTTGGCGCCCCTCAGATTGAGGTTAATCAGTTCTTCAATCATACCCTTCTGAAAGTAGCCCCGGTTGAGCGTCTTACCATCGAGCAAGATCTCGCCAACCCACTCCCGGAGATTACCTCGCAGCCATGTCTGGTAAGGCACCGGAAAGCCCGCCTTACGCCGAGCCAGGATTGCCTCCGGGACACGACCCCGCAGTGTCTTCTTCGCCAGATACTTCATGGTCCACCGGCGAATCTTCTGGTTACGCGGCAATCCCGCCGCAAACTCCAAGACCTTGTGATCAAGCAAGGGAACGCGGAGTTCTACAGAGTTTGCCATCGTCATCTTATCGGCTTTGATCAACAGTTCGTCCGGCAGCCATGTGTTCGTATCCACATACAACATTTTATTCAGCAAGCTGTAGCTCGCGGCTCTGGACAGGTACTCGCGCGTAACACTTGTCGATCGGTCGGTGTCAGCGCGCCCCGCCATGGCCTCCGAGTACAGGTTCAACCGTTCTCGTGAAAAGAACTCGAACGGCGATGACGTCCGGCTCAGATAGTATTGCTCGAAGGCCACATCCATCCGGGCACCGTACTTGGTAAGTACGCGGGAGTGTAACATCCGGCCTAGTGACGTCATGCCCCATCCCACCGGCCTTTGAAGCGGCCCAAGAGCCGCCTTCATATGCTCGAACCAAAAAAGATTGCGATAGTTCTCGTATCCGGCGAACGCCTCGTCCCCGCCTTCGCCGGAGATGAGAACTTTCACATGCTGGCTCGCCAGCTTAGATATGTAATAGAGTGCAATCGCTGGGGGCTCGCATACGGGCTCCTCCATGTGCCACACATAGCTCGGAAGAAACGCTGCGAAATCGGCCGGTGATATTGATAACTCATAGTGCTTCGAACCATATCGTTCCGCTGCCAGTCGTGCGAAAGGGCGTTCATCCACCACGCTGTCGGACGAGAAACCAATGGTGAAGGTGCTGATCGGCTTGTCTGTCTTCTGGGCAGCAAAACTCAGCATTGCAGTCGAGTCTAAACCGCCGCTCAAGAGAAATCCCACTGGCACGTCACTAATCATGTGAAGTTGCACTGTTTCGTCAAGAAGCTCGAGGAGTTGCTCTTCGAACTCAGCCGGGGACTTCTGGAGATCCGATCCGGAGAAATCGAGATCCCAGTACCGTCGAACCTCAAACTTGCCATTCTTGGCCAGGAGGGTATGGCCCGGTTCTAGTTTGAACAGGTTCCGTAGAAGGGTCTGTCCACCCGGCATATAGTAGTAAGTCAGAAAACGGTCAATTAACCCTGGGTCGACTTCACGAGGTATCGCCGGATCAGCCAGTATGGCCTTGACTTCTGAGCCAAAGGCAAGGAACTTCTTGTCCACAAAATAGTAAAGAGGCTTGATCCCAACTCTATCCCTCGCCAGGAAGAGGGCCCGTTCCCGGGCGTCCCAAATTGCGAACGCGAACATGCCCCGGAGCTGTTGAACGCAATCAGTCCCATATTCCTCGTACAGGTGCACGATTACTTCCGTATCCGATTTGGTCTTAAACGCATGGCCTTTTGCTATTAGCTCGCGGCGAAGGGTTTGGTAGTTGTAAATCTCGCCGTTGAAAACGACCCAGATCGTTCCGTCCTCGTTTGAAAGGGGCTGATGGCCACCGCTCAGGTCGATGATCGAAAGGCGCCGGAATCCCAAGCCAATCTGCCCCGAGATATGGAACCCTTCATCGTCCGGCCCGCGATGAGTCATAGCTTCAGCCATGTCCTTAACCAGGGCTTCAGGAACAAACGCCTCGCGGTCGAAAAAGAATTTGCCGCAAATTCCACACATAAAGTTAAATCACCCCGTATAGTCCAGCTGACATTTAGGAGGAGTGGCCCCGGTCACTCTTGCGTTCCCTCAACTGTTTTTGCCGAGCGGCAACAGCAGTTCTCCTTGGCCCCAATACTTGACCGAGCAGCCATTCATCCAGTTCATTTCCAGTGGCTTTCAAGGAAGAGCAGTCGCCTCATCTGTTGAGTCCTGATGTAGTGGATTAGGTCCTTGTCCCTAATTCTTGGGATCCTTCTTGCGTAGCCAGACAGGTATCCGTACGCATGGGCAAAGGATTTGACTAGGTACGGCTTTTGGAACAGCCGCTTGAAGCATTTGACTACGATGAACAGCGGATGATAGCCAGACACATAGTCCGCACGCCCGTTTTTCACGTTATCGCGCCACGCCCCTGCCGCGGCACCGGTTGGCCGATATTGGATTACTTTCAGATCCGAAAAACTCCTGGTGTGCCAGCCCAGCATATTGGCGTGTACCTCGTCCACCGTATCCCATCCAGGACTCCTGATCAGTCCACCGATGTCCGTCCAGCAAGACCGCCGGTACAATTTAATTGCGCCTCGCACGTGGTACATTGGGTGCTTGTCCAGTTTCAACTGGCCGTTCTCTTCACAATACATTACGCCGCCGCAGATGCCGAGTTTCAACTCTTCTGCGAACCGCTGGAAGCATGCCTCGAAATACCCAGCTTCTAGGCCCACATCACCATCGAGCTTGCCAAGGAACTCCCAATCTTCACACTGAAGACGCTCATACCCAGAATAGAATGCCTCCATCACACCCGCCCCGGCGAGCCTCCGCCCCCGGTCCGCCCGATGGAGCGCAACGATCCAGGGGTACTTTTTCGCATACTCGTCAATGATTCTTCCGGTCTCATCGTGTGAACCATCATCGATGATGATCCACTCAGCAGGCCGAATCGTCTGACGGATAACCGACTGAAGCGTCTTGGCGATGTACTGCTCCTCATCCCGGACCGGCGAGATGAGCACGTATTTCCTGGTAGCGTATTGGCGAGTCTCTCGTGTCTCGGATGTGGCCGCATTTGCGCGAGAGGCAACAGGCGTTGTTGTCGAAGCGGTCGAGACCGTAAGATTGTCTGGACTCGAATTAAGCACTGTGGCAGTTCGACCATGGTCTTCCCTATCGTCATGCTCCGCGATGGTTTCGCGATATACCTGAAGCAGCTTTGCGCCAGCCGCGGTCCAGGTGATCGCAGGGACCATGCTTAACGACGCCGCCCGCAGTTTTTCCAGTAGCCTGCGATCTTCATGCAGCATGGTGATGTGCTGCGTAAGGGCCGCAACGTCTCCAACGCAATGCACAAGCGCATTTTCCATATGCATGCATACGGCGCCCGCGGCCTCCGATACGAGCAGGACGCATCCGCTGCCCCGTGCTTCTGCGGCTACGAGAGCACTTCCTTCCTCGATGCTCGGAAGAACCAGGATATCGCTTTTCCGCATCAGTTCGGGTACATCGTTCCTGTGCCCCAGGACGCGGACGCTGGGATGCGAAAGCATGGAAGCGAGCTTGCCTGCGTACGCCTGCAAGAACTCCCCTGCAATCAGAAAAGTGCCATTTTCGCAGGCTGGAGACTTCAGCCACGCCTCCAGCGCGTAATGGACACCCTTTCTCACTGCGCAAACCCCGACAAACAGCATCGTCAGCCTTTTCTTGGCGTCCCGTGGTTCGACGCTGGGGTAATAAGTCTTCTCGTCGAATCCGTAGATGTGCCGGGCCAATTGATTTGGCGCGAAACCCCGCTCCAGGAAAGTCTTGACTACAAAATCCGAAGGGCAGAGAAGCCGGTCGGCTCGCCGAAACTCTTCTTCCTCGATTCGGAGCACATCTTCGTTGAACGCACTCTCATGACCGGGCGGCAAAGCGACGCCGAGGCGCTCGCACTCCTTCCGCACGACCTCATAAGCGAAGCGCGTATGAGTGTTGCATCTCTCGAGCACGGTTGGTATCCCAAGTCTCTTCGCTGCCTGAAGGGTCCGCAGCGCACCTCGTGGCCAGGTATGTACGATATCGATCTCGCCGGCCATCTCTTTGATCTGCCGAGACACGATGTAATCATGCAGCGTCATCGCGCGGTTGGAGCCTATGAGTTTGTAGGGTATCCGCAACTTTCCTCGCGCGAGGGTAGTATGAACTGTGACTTCTTCAGGAACAGGTCTTAACAGGCCGCCCGTGAAAACG
>Ga0181524_10004843_pt1 | contig 12267 bp, 7 predicted proteins | sample PEATcosm2014_Bin_34_FD_119761 | JGI IMG/M metagenome (GOLD analysis project Ga0181524, IMG submission 119761) | Peatland microbial communities from MTU Mesocosm Facility, Houghton, MI, USA - PEATcosm2014_Bin05_60_metaG | ecosystem: Environmental > Terrestrial > Soil > Wetlands > Peat | place...
CCTCAGCATCTGCTCGGTCTTCCGGACGTCCCGCACCCGAAGGAAGCCGATGTCCATCATTTGCGCCTGTCCGCCTCTCGACACCATGCCGGCGACCTGGCCAATGACCACGTCCCCGGACCCGTCCTTCTTCTCCTTCCGGTACATGTCCTTGAGCTGCTCGGGCGTGTAGCTCCGAATCGTCGTCGTCCAGCCGCCGTCGAAGGTGATCGCCCTTCGATCGGTGATCACATACACGGTCTTGAGCCCTTTCCGGCGCGCCCACAGAGGAGAGAACAGCATGGCGATCCCCACCAGGACGAAGGGCACGCCAAACAGCGGGAACAAGCTGAAACCTCCCTTGCTGAAATCCGGGCGCTTGAATCCCGAGGCGCCGCAAATCCAGAAGACGGCAAAAGCCGTCCACGGGATGCCGAAGATAAACGTGCCTGTGGACCCCGCCGTAAAGAAGCGGGGAATCGGCTGTTCCATCCATCGGATACGCTCGCCCTGGTCGAGTTGGCGATCGACGTCGTCCTGAAGGTCCTTCGGTATCTCGGGCGTCATGTCCATGGTATTTCTCCTCCTTGACCTCGACCTGGATCGAATGCCATACCGGGCATATTCTGGCGGCCGAGGCCGCCCGCGTCAAGGAATTTTTCGGCGCTCCGCGCGAACCCGTTGTTACTCCTCTTGCCGCATTCGGCATTCGGAAATCGGCAATCGGGAATTCCGTCACTACCTCTTTCCGAGTTCCTTCGCCCGTTCCGCGGCGGCGTGGATGGCGTCCACGATGGCCTCAAGCGTTTCGTGTTCCACGAACCGGCGGAAGGCGGCCTCGGTGGTGCCGGCCTTGGAGGTGACGCGGCGGCGGAGTTCGCCGGGCGGAAGGTCGTCGGCGATGATCATCTCGGCGGCGCCGTGCGCGGTCTGGACGACCAGGGCGCGCGCGATCGTCTCGGGAATCCCTTCGCGGCGCCCGGCCTCGACCATGGCCTCGATGAGGAAGTCGAAATACGCCGGCCCGCTGCCGCTGAGCGCGGTGACGGCGTCCATGAGTTCCTCTCCGACGACGACGACGTGGCCGACCGCGCTGAAAATCGCGTGCGCGAGTTCGAGGTCGGCCTGAGTCGCGTACCGGCCGGAGCAAAGGGCGGTGGCGCCCATGCGGACTCGCACGGGCAGGTTCGGCATGGCGCGGACGACGCGCACCCGCTCGTTCGCGGCGGATTCGAAGAGCGTCGTCGCGCAGCCGGCGCAGATCGTGATCACGAGCTGCTCCTTCCGCAGGCTCGGCCCGATCTGGCGGAGCACTTCATCGAGGTTCTGCGGCTTGACGGCGATGAGCAGCACGTCGCACTCGGGGACGATCTCGAGGTTCCGCTCCGCCGCGCGGATGCCGAGTTCCCCGAAGAGCCGCCGCCGCGGCTCGGACACGTCGGAAGCCGCCAGCGCCGCCGGCGGAAAAAGTTCCGCCGCCAGCACGCCGCGCGCGATCGCCTCCGCCATCTGCCCCGCGCCGATGAATCCCATTCGTTCGTCGCGCATAGTTATCATCCTCTAACAGAGTCCAGAATCACCACCAAGGCACTAAGGCACCAGGAACAACGACGGATTCTGGCACCACAGAGCGATAGCGCGAGCTGGCGAGCGCCGCCTATCGCCACAGATAAACACAGATGAGGCCAGGAACGAAATTCGTATCTGCTTTCATCTTTGGTCAGGTCGTTCTTGGTGTCTTTGTGCCTTGGTGGTGAAAAAATCGCCCGGTCGTTCACGGTTCGCGGAACAGCGCGCTGCCGACGCGGATGAGGTCGGCGCCTTCCTCCACGGCCACCTCGAAATCCTGCGACATTCCCATCGAGAGCCATCGCAGCTCGATTCCCGGCGCGGCGTGCGCGAAGCGGTCGCGCAGCGCCCTGAGTTGCGCGAAGACCGGGCGCGTCTGCTCCGGATCGGCGGCGATCGGCGCCATGGCCATCAGGCCGTCCACGCGGAGGGAGTTCATCTGGCTCATTTTCTCCAGCGCCGGTCCGAGGTCGCCGGGAGCGAAGCCGCCCTTGGTCGCCTCGCCGCTGACGTTGACCTCGACCAGCGCGGAGACGACCGTGTCGCTGCGCGCGGCGTGGGCGTCGAGCGCCTGGGCGAGCCGCACGCTGTCGAGCGAGTGGATCAGGTCGAAAGCGCCGATCGCTTTATTTGCTTTTTTTGTCTGGACGTGGCCGATCATGTGCCAGCGCGCGCCGAGCCCCTTGAGCGCCTCGATGCGGCGCAGCCCCTCGAGCACGCGGCTCTCGCCGAAGTCGCGCACCCCCAGGTCGTGCAGCGCGCGGATTTCGTCGAGGCCCACCGTTTTCGTGACCGCGACCAGCCGAATGCTCTCCGGCGCGCGCCCGGCGCGCTCCGCGGCGGCGGCGACCCGGCGCCGGACGGACTCCAGATTGGCGCGAATCACCGAAGGCGAAACCATCGCCCGATCTCCTCTCGCGGGCCCGCGCGCCGGCCCTTGCTGTTTTTGACTTGACGGAGACGGTTTTCAAGCATATAACTTGTTCTTGTAGGAAGCAAGAGAATAAGTTAGAATCAGATGAGTGCCGGGGAATCGCCGGACAGGCAAGCCGAAGGAGGCGGGCGGATGGCAACGACTACGAAGCGTGAAATCGCCGAACGCGTGGCGCAGCAGAGCGGGCTCGCGCAAGTCGAAGTGAAGCAGGTCATCCAGATGCTCTTCGACGAGATCGTCAAGGAAGTCTGCTCGGGGAACCGGTTGGAATTCAGGGACTTCGGGGTGTTCGAGGTCGTCGTCCGCAAGCCGCGGACCGGCCGCAACCCGCGCACCGGCCAGAAGGTAGTGGTCCCGCCCAAGACGGTAGTGACGTTCAAGATGGGCAAGGTCATGAAGGAAAAAGTGGCCCGCACAGGCAGCGGCGCCGCCCCGGCGGCTCAATCCCAACCCCAGTCGCCCACGCCTCCGCCGGCGCCCTAGCCGCGAAGAGACGCAGATTCGGGACTAACCTGTTTGCGTACGGTCAGCATGGTTTCCCGCCACACCTGTCATTCCCGCGAAGGCGGGAATCCAGTCGTCGCCCTCCCGATGGACGCACGAGTTGACTGCACGACTGGCGCGTGCGATTACCGGACTAATCTCGAGAGCGGCGCCTTCAACTGATCTCCGAAAATAAGTCCCGCCATGTCGGGTTCCTCTTCTCAATCAGGGCGATGTTCCACGCCCGGTTCCACTTCTTCAATTGTTTCTCCCGTTGAATGGCGCTGCCCATATCCTCGTGTGCTTCGGCATAGACCAGCGTATGCACCCCGTATCTGCGGGTGAATCCTTCGACCAAGTCGTTCTTGTGTTCCCACGCACGCCGCGCCAAGTCGCCGGTGACGCCGACGTAGAGCGTGCCGTTTCGTTTGCTCGCAAGGATGTAAACGGCGGGTTTCTTATTCTTGGGCCGGTTCACGCAGGAATGCCTTGCGATGATCGGATCCCCGGATCGGCATCGCTGGATTCCCGCCTTCGCGGGAATGACAAGGAAGGCGCGGAAGGCGCAGAAGCATGGCTGAAGATCAGCACGGTTTCCCGGCTCTCATCGTCATTCCCGCGAAGCCTGTCCCCGACGCCGATCGGGGAGCAGGAATCCAGCCCGCAGCGCAACCGGCACTCGGCAAAGCTAATCTTTCAGCGTCGCCCCGGAGGACGCGTCGCCGACCAGCTTGGCGTAACGCGCCAGCCAGCCGGTGAGCTTCCTGGCCGCGGCCGGCTTCCAGCGCTTCCGGCGCTGCGCGAGATCCGCCGCGGACAGGTGCACGGTCAGCTTTCGCGCGGGGACGTCGAGCTCGATCTCGTCGCCGTCGCGGATCAGCGCGATCGGGCCGCCGCCGGCGGCTTCGGGCGAGACGTGGCCGACACACGGGCCGCGCGTGCCGCCGCTGAAACGCCCGTCGGTGATGAGCGCCACCCGGTTCTTGATCTCGACCGGATAGCCCGCCAGCGCCGCCGTCGGCGAGAGCATCTCCGGCATGCCCGGCCCGCCGCGCGGGCCTTCGTACCGGATCACCAGGACCAGGTTGCCGCTCTTCGGCAGCCGCTTCGGCAGGTCGCGGATGGCCGCCATGCCCTCGGTCTCGCTGTTGAAGCAGAGCGCGCGGCCGGTGAAACGCAGCATCGTCGGGTCGAGCGCCGAGGCCTTGATGACCGCGCCGTCGGGCGCCAGGTTGCCGCGCAGGATCGCGATGCCGCCTTCGGGCCGCACCGGCGTCTCAAGGGAATGGATGATCGTTCGCTTGCGCGAGACGAACTCGCCGGTGGCCGGGTCGCGCTCGACCAGGTACTCGATGCGGATCGGCGGATGCCGATCGGCGATCTCCAGCAGGCCGGGCCCGCTGACGGTCGGGTTATCCTGGAGGAGCGGGCGCAGGACGTTGAGGATCGCCGGCACGCCGCCGGCGTATTCGACGTCCTCCATGAAGTTCTCTCCGCCGGGCCGCAGGCTGACGATCTGCGGCGTGCCGCGGCTGACGCGGTCGAACAGCTCCAGGTCGAGGCCGATCCCGGCCTCGCGCGCGATGGCCGTCAGGTGCAGCACGCTGTTGGACGAGCCGCCCATCGCCATGTCCACGCGCGCCGCGTTCATCAGCGCGGTCCGCGTCACGATCTGGCGCGGCGTGACGCCCGCGCGGACGAGCTCGACCACCCGCCGCCCGGACTCATAGGCCAGGCGTTTCTTTTTGCCGGACATGGCCAGGCCGGTGCCGCAGCCGACGAGCGACATCCCCATCGCCTCGGTCAGGCAGGCCATGGTGTTGGCCGTGTAAAGCCCCTGGCACGAGCCGGCGCCGGGGCAGGCGTTGATCTCCAGGTCGAGCATCTCCTCTCGGCTCATCTGCCCGCGGTCATACTGGATCCAGGCCTCGAACGTGTCCTTCACCAGGTCGAGCCGCTTGCCCTCGCCCGGGCCGGGACAGGAGAGCCGGCCGGTGATCATCGGGCCGGCGGTGAGCACGACGGCCGGCAGGTCCATCCGCACTGCGGCCATGAGCATTCCCGGCGTGATCTTGTCGCAGTTGGTCAGCAGCAACACCCCGTCGAGCGAGTGCGCGCGGACGATGGATTCGACCATGTCGGCGATGAGCTCGCGCGAGGGCAGGCTGTAGCGCATGCCGAAGTGGCCCATGGCGATGCCGTCGCAGATGCCGGGGATGCCGAAGACGAAGGGCACTCCGCCGGCGGCGGCGACGCCGCGCTCGATGAAGCGCTCGAGCGAGCGCATGTCGGCGTGGCCGGGGATCAGGTCGGTGAAGCTCGACGCGATGCCGATGAGCGGCTTGCCGATCTGCGAGCGCGTGACGCCGGTGGCGAACATCAGCGCGCGGTGCGGCATGGTCTCCAGCCCGTGCGCCAGGAAATCGCTCGGCAGAGCGCGCGTCGCGCGGCGGGTTTTCCGGTCGGGGCGCTTGGCCATCGTTCGGGTCCTTTCTTCTGAATGAAAGCGGTTTTCAACACGGAGACACGGAGACAGATTCGGACTTTAAAATCCTGGAAATGTTTTTCTCTGTGCCCTCCGTGTTCTCCGTGTCTCCGTGTTGAAGTCATTATTTTACGGCGCGTCCTGCGCGCAGCGGAAGCCGAGAGTGGACGCGCGCTCGTTCGGCATCAGGCCGGCGCGCCGCGTGACCATGCGGAGGATGAAGATCGGCTCCTGGTGAGTCGCTCCGCGGACCGCCTGCTGGCCTTCCTTGAAGGGCAGCCCGATCGAGTCGGAGGCCGGATAGGGCTTGAGCGGGTCGGCCGTCCACTCCTGCACGTTGCCGGCCATGTCCGACGCGCCGTACGGGCTCAGGCCGCCGGCGATCAGGTTCACCACGGCGGTATCGGCCGTGTCGGTTTCGTAAGCGCCGCAGAGGTTCGGATCCCAGTCGTTTCCCCACGGGAAGAGCCTTCCGTCAATTCCGCGGGCGGCCTTCTCCCATTCCGCCTCGCGGGGCAGGCGCTTGCCGGCCCATTTCGCGTAGGCGGTCGCGTCGCTCCAGTCCACCTCCGTCACCGGCTTGTCCTGGCAGCCGGGCTTGACCGCCGACGCCGTCCAGTCCGGACTCGGCGGCGGCGCGTGGTGCGTGGCGTCCACGAACTTCTTGTATTGCGCGTTCGTGACCGGGTGCAGGTCCATGTAGAACGGGTTGAGGAGGACGTGCTCTTCCGGCTTCGACATCCCGAACCAGATGTCCACCATCACCGGCGGCAGCTTGAACTGCGCGACGATCTGCGTGACGCGCTCCTTCGAGAGCCCCATGATGAACTCGCCGCCCGGAACGTACACCATCTCCGGCGGTGTGGCCTTGATGCGCGCCAGTTCCTTGGCGGCGTCCGGATACGCGGCGGCGATCTTCTCGAGCGTCGCCTGGTCCGATTTCACGTCCCCCGACCGGCCTTGCTGGATCGCGACGTCGTACGCCTGCTTGGCGAGCAGCCCGCGCGCCGTCGCGGCCGGCGCCGTGTCCGGGTACTTCGAGAGGAGCCTGTCGAGGTACGGCTGCGCGCCCTCGGCGTTGTTGGCGTTCAGTTCCTTCTCGGCCAGCGCCCAGAGCATGGCCGCTTCGTCGGCCGGCCCGGCGGCGCCCGGCGGGTTCGCGGCCTCGAGCAGCGCCGCCATCTGGTCGCCGTATTCCTGCATCACGTGCGCGCCCGGATACTTCTCCCCGAGCTGTTTCCAGAGCGCGACGGCCTCGGCGAGCTCCATCTTCTCCTTCGCCTCGACCGCGGCGCGCGCGAAGAACTCGGGTTCCTTCAAATCAACGGCCCTCTTCAACGACGGGTCAAGCCGCTCCGCCTCCCGGCAATCCGCGAGCGCATCGCGGAAATGGCCGGCCGCCGCGCGGCCGTCGGCGCGGGCGAGAAGCGCGCGCGAGAGCAGGCCGCGCCCCTTCGCGGCGTTCGCCTCGGACGCGTTCGACGCGAGGATCTGCTGCAGGAGCGCGATCGCCCGGTCCGGCTGGCTGCTTTCGAGCGCCTCCGCCAGCCGCAACCGCAGGCCCGGCAGAATCTCCGCCGCGTCGGCGGCGGCCGGCGAGCCGGGGTACTCCTTCGTCAGCGACTCGTACACCGCCGCCGCCTGCTCGAGGTCCGCCTGGTTCTCCAGCGTTTTGGCCATGGCCAGGATCATGTCGGGTACGCGGCGCCCGGCCCGCATGGCCGGCTCGGTGGCCGGATAGTCGCGGAGGATGGAACGGTAGACTTCGAGCGCCTCGGCAGGCTTGGAGTTCGCGGCGAGGTCGGCGCCCTTGACGAGCATCACGCCGGCGATTTCCGCGTCAATGCGCAGGGCGATCGGGTCGTCGCGGTACCGCTCGCGCAGCTCTTTCATGCGGCGGATCGCCTCGTCGAATTTCCCCTCTTCCGCCAGCGCCTTCACCTGGGCCATCGTGTCGCTGAAGGCCTTCTCCGTCTCGGAAACCGCCGGGGCGGCGGGGATCTTCGGCGGTGGCGGGGGATGAGGCGCCTCGATCTCGACGGGCGCCGGCGGCGGCTGCCGCGTGGTCAATCGCTCGAACCGGAAAACGATACCCCAGACGGCGACGGTCAGAAGCAGAAGCGCCACGGCGGTGATCGCTGCGGTGACCGCGATGACGCGCGGCCCGCGCGCCGGCGGCAGCGCCGCCTCCGGCGCGACCGGCGCGACCGGCGCGACCGGCGCGAAGGCGGAATCCGCTCCGGGCGGGACCGGCTCCGGCGCGGCGCCGCCCAGCCTGGCCTCGACGCGGTCGAGATCGTCGAGCAGCGCCTGCGCGGTGCGATATCGGTTGCGCGGCTGGCGCGCCAGCAGGCGGCCGACCACGGCGCCCAGGTCCGAAGGGACCGCCGTGTCCACGCCCGCCAGCGGCTGCAGGTCCGTCGCGACGTTCGCGTGCAGGTAGCCGATCGGGCTCTCCGCCGGGAACGGCTCGCGGCCGCTGAAGAGTTCGTAGAGAATCACGCCGAGCGAGAACAGGTCCGAGCCGCTCGTGGCCGTCTTGCCCTGGATCTGCTCCGGCGATAGGTACTTCGGGGTGCCGAGCAGGTCGCCGTAGACGGAGAGCATCGCGTCGGCGGCGTCGTGCGCGAGGTCCGCGAGGGCGACCTTGACGACGAGTCTGCCGGCCGCGTCGCGCCCGACGAGGATGTTCTGCGGCTTCAGGTCGCCGTGGATGAGCCGGTATCCGTGGACGGCGCGGACGCATTCCGCGATGGCGCGCGCGAGGACGAGCGACTCCTTCAACGACGGCCGCGTTTCCTTGACGTATTCATCCAGTGGGATGCCGCCGAAGTCCTCGTGGACGATGAAATAGGAGTCGCGGCGGACGCCGACGTCGAGGATTTTCAGGATGTGCGGGTCCACCACGCGCCGCGGACAGGCCGGATCGCGCAGTTCCTCGAGCACCGCGCGGATGCGTTCGTTGCGGCACGCCAGCGGGTCCACGAGGCGGATGAGGACCTTCTGCCCGGTCGCGCGGTCGAGCCCTTTGCAGATGCGCGCGATGTGTCCCTCGGCGCGGCATTCCGTCAGCCGATACGGCCCGAGGGTCTCTTCCGAACGCTGCTCTCCCATAACGGCCTCCTGTTCCGAACCTTCACCCGCGCCGTGTTGAAGCTCGGCGCGCTCCTGAGACCAGGCTTTCTCCGAGACCTGCGCTTCGTCCATGCTGCGGCCCATTCGACGCTGCTCAGGGCCGCCCTGAGGGAACTCGAATGGGCGGCTCAATTCGCCGCGCACCCGTTCCAGTTCCTGCGCCGCCGAAGCCGCTCGTTCCTCCGCCTCTGCGGCTTTGGTCCGTTCCGCCTCCGCGAGCCGGCCGGCATCGGCCGCTTCCTCGCGCGCCTGGGCGAGCGCGTCGGCATCGTCCCCGGTTTCGCGTTTAAGCCTCTCGAGCGTCGCGGCCGACTCCGACCGGGCCTGCTCTGCGGCGGCCAGGTCCTGCCGCAGACCGGCGATCTCCTTCTCCAGAGATTGCCGTTTGGCGATCTCCGCATTCATTACGGTGCGGACGGACGAGTCATAGGCCAGCCGCTCGGCGGCCTCGCGCTGCAATTTTTCGCGCTCGGCCGCGGCGGCGGAGACTTCGGATTGGAGCGCCTCGACCTGCGCGGCGAGTTGCTCGCCGGCTCGGCCGGACTCCAGTTCATGCGCGCGAGCTTCGCCGGCGGCGCGCTCGGCTTCCTGCCGGGCGGACGCGAGTTCACGGGCGAGCGCCTCGGCTTTCGCTTCGAGCGCAGCGCGCGCCGCGGCCCATTCGCTTTCGCGCGGGGCGCGGTCGGCGAGTTCCTGCGCCAGGCGCTGGTTCTCTTCGCGGAGCGCCTTGGCCCGCGAGGATTCTTCCTCCGCGCGGGCGGTGAGCTGCGCCAGGTCGCGCCGGAGCGCCTCCGATTCCTGGCGCAACCTGGAATGGATCTGTTCGGACGCGGACGCGGCGGCGCGGGCCTTCTCGAGATCGGCCTGCGCCTGGCCGCGCTGCGAGGCTTCCGCCTCGGCCTGCTGCCGGGCCTGTTCGAGCGACGCGGCGAGCGCCTCGGCTTTCGCCTCCAGCGCAGCGCGCGCCGCGGCCCATTCGCGCTCGTGCCGGGCGCGGTCGGCGAGTTCCTGCGCCAGGCGCTTATTTTCTTCGAGGAGCGCCTCTGATTCCTGGCGCAAGTTCGCGTGGAGCTGTTCGGATGCGGACGCGGCGGAGTGGGCCTCCTTGAGATCGGCTTCGGCTTTCCTGCGCTGCGAGGCTTCCGCCTCGGCCTGCTGCCGGGCCTGTTCGAGCGACGCGGCCAGCGCAGCGGCGGCCGACACGAACCCGGCGCGCTCGGTTTCCCAGGCCCGGCGGGCTTCGGCCGACTTGTCCGCCTCCAGCTTAAGTTCCGCGCGGGCCTGCTCCAGCTCCGCGGCCGGAGACTCTTTCGATTCCTCGCGCTCGCGCGTGAGCCTGGCAAGGTCCGACTGGAGCCGGGCGTTTTCCTGCGTGAGAAGGTCCAGGTTCTCGCGCAGGCCGCGGGCGTCGTCCTGCGCCTTGGCGCGGGCGGCGGACTCGTCCGCGAGTTCCGCTTGGAGCCTGGCCACCGCCTCGCCGGGCGCGGCGGGCGGCTGCGCCGCCTCGGGGCGCCGGGCCGCGGGCTCCGGCGGCGCCTGCTTCTTCGCCGCCAGCTCTTTCTGCAACTCCAGGATCATGGCCAGGTAGGGCGTCACGTTCGAGACCGAGACCTGCATCGCCTTTTCGCCGAGCCATTCGATCTCGCCGAGGCGGATCTTGAGGATCAGGTCGTGCCCGTTCTGGAGCTTGAAGTGCACCTGCGTGACCGGCCCCATGTCCGGGTTGCTGCGGACGTGCACCGCCAGCCGCAGGTCGAGCCCTTCAGGGAGCAGGCGCCGCGCCGCGCCGTTCATGAAGCAGATGTTCCGGTTCCGGTCGAGGATGACAATCGGATAGAGCAGTCCCTCGAGAATTTCTTTCGAGCGCTGCTCTCCCATGGCGGCACCTCAAGAAGCGGCGGACAGGCGGATTGGCACGCCGAAACGGCCAGCCGATGATAGCGCAGGAGGCGATGGGTGTCAACGAGATTGGGAGGTCCGTCAATCGTCCTCGTCCGCAGGTCAATCGTCCTCGTCCTCGAACTCGTCCTCGTCCTCGGCCGTTCGTTACAGCCGTTCGAGGACGAGGACGAGGACGAGCACGAGGCGGCCGAATCATCTCCTGCGCCGCTGAAGCCTTAGAGCGTGTATCCGTCGTCGCCGGGAATCCGCGGGACAGTGCCGTCGGCCAGGCGGTAGAGCACCTCGCCGGCCTTCGGGATGCGCACGACGCCTTCGGCCTCGCGCCCGTCCCACTCGGCCGGAGCGATCGAGCGCGGGTCCAGGTAGCCCAGGTTGATCCGCTCGCAGCGCTCTTTCGGGATCTGCGTCGCCAGGACCACGTTCACGCGCGGCTTCTCGACGCCGTCCTTGAACGTGCCGATTCCCTTGACGTGCGTCGAATGCGCGATCACACCGCGCGGATACTCCTTGAACCGGCTCATCCGCGTCCGGAAATAGTCGCGCACGTGATAGCCGATCCGGTCGAGCACTTTGCCGTGCGTGTACGAGACCTCGCTGATGTGCGGCGCGTAGATGACCAGCTCCGCGCCGTCGGCGAGCGCCGGCTCGAGCTTGTACATGCACTTGCCGGCCGTCCAGATGTCGTCGTACATCTCCGGGGCGCACGAGAGCACGCGGCGAAACGGCCTCTGCACGTAAGTGATGTGCAACTCCCGCGAGAGATCGGCGGCGCGGTCGTACGCCTCTTCGGGCGTCCCGGCGTAAAGGCCGTAAATCTCCGCGTGGTGGATCACCAGGCTGAAGCAGAGCTTCGGCATCGTGATGAACGCGGCCGCCTTGTCCACCACCTGCCGCACCGGCGTGCGCTTCGCGCCGATGATCACCGGGATCGTCATCATCGCCCCGAGCCAATGGAAGAAGTTCAGCACTTCCGGCCCCGAAATACCCGGGAAGAAATACTTGTTGCCGCCGGAGAAGCCGATCACCTCGTGCGGGAACGTCGGCCCGACGATGACGACCTGGTCGTACTCGCCCAGCCGCCGGTTGACCTCCACGCGCACGTCCTCTTTCAGCAGGCAGTGCGAGATGCGCTCCACCTCGTCGGCCGGGATCGTGCCGATGACCTTGAGTTCCTTCGGCTCGTCCCAGCGATGGTTGAAGATGCCGAACTTGCCGAACTTGGTCTTGCGTTCGCCGGCGGGGATTTTCAGCATCAGGTTGATCGCCTCGTCGCTCATCGGCGGATGGGTGCCGAGGGCGATGATGAAATCGAGCTTCGACGCGACCGCGCCGGCCGTCTCGCACATCAGCCGGAACAGCATCGGCAGCGGGCAGGTGCGCGTGCTGTCCGGGATGAGGCAGACGACTCTCTTCCCGCGCAACGCCGCCGCGTCAATCGCGCTCGTGAAAATCTGCCGCACCTCATCTTCCGTCAGCGCGCGGTCCTTGAAGCCGAGACCTTTCGCAGACATGGCGTTCATTCTCCGGTTTTTCTGGCCACGGATTAAAGTTTTAGGGCAAACGTCGCCGCGGATTACACGGATTTCCACGGATTACCGGCAACGACCCGCAAAATCAGAACCGGCCGTTGCCTTGCTGTCCCCGTAATCCGTGGCAAAGCCGTCACGGCAGTTTCACCTCGATCGGCTCCCGCGTGCCGGACGAAAAATGCGCGGCCGTTTCGACGCGGCGGCCATCGGCGGACGTCACGACGATCCGGTAATCGCCGTGGAATGCGCGC
>Ga0181524_10004844_pt1 | contig 12265 bp, 13 predicted proteins | sample PEATcosm2014_Bin_34_FD_119761 | JGI IMG/M metagenome (GOLD analysis project Ga0181524, IMG submission 119761) | Peatland microbial communities from MTU Mesocosm Facility, Houghton, MI, USA - PEATcosm2014_Bin05_60_metaG | ecosystem: Environmental > Terrestrial > Soil > Wetlands > Peat | place...
CATCTGCGTATTGGCTTTTCCCACCCCTCCGGCGGAAGGTCCACGGATGGCCGAAAGTTCTCCCAAGTTCACCTATGGTCCCGGCCGCAAGAGTTTCGATTCAGGCAAGCTGATCGATGGCAATTCGGGCACGGTTGCCTTGGTTCCATTACCCGAGGCCGGCCAGCCAATTTTCCTGAATATCGAGTTTCCTGAACCTTTCACGGCACAGGCCCTGACGGTCGCCCCGGTGCCTCCGGAAGGCCGGATGGGTCAAATGGCGGCGACCTTGGAGGTCTCCGACGACGGCCAGAGCTTCCGCACGTTGCGCCATTTCAATTTGCGGCCGCCGGTTTCCTCCGTGAATTTCGCCAAGGTTTCTGCCCGTTATTACCGGATCGTGCTGGGGGGCGGCGGAGCGGATCGTTCCGCCCCGCTCACCAGAATCTATGCGAAGGGCATTCCGCTAGGCGAAGTGGAGTTACACGCGGATATGCGGATCGAGGACATTCCGGAGAAAGCGGCCTATACTCGCATCAATAGCCTTCAACGCGATCACGAACTTGCTTCCGGCGAGCCTCCGCTGGCACCGACAATGGCCGTCCGCCGCGATCAGGTTGTCGATATCAGCAGCCATATGGACAGAGACGGGAAACTCACTTGGGACGTGCCCGCGGGGAAATGGACCGTATTACGCATCGGGCACACCTCCACGGGAGTGATGAACCATCCGGCGCCGAAGGAAAGCCTGGGTCTGGAGTGCGACAAGCTGAGCAGGAAGGCGACCGAGGCGATGTTTGATGGATTAATCGCAAAACTCCTGACGGACCAGTCGGCCGTGGGAGCGAAGGCGCTGACGATGGCACACATCGACAGTTGGGAGGTAGGCTCGCAGAACTGGACGCCGGGATTCCGGGAAGAATTCCACAAGAAGTTCGGATACGATCTGCTCCCCTATCTGCCCATTCTTACCGGGCGGGCCGTCGAAAGCCGGGACGTTTCCGAACGCTTCCTGTGGGACGTACGCAGACTGGTTGCCGACCTCTTGTTGGAGAACTACGCCGGACACATGCGGGAGGTCTGCAATCAGCATGGGCTCACGTTGTCGATCGAAGGTTACGACGGAGGGCCGCTGGATGAGGTGGCATACGGCGGGCGCGCGGATATGCCGATGAGTGAATTCTGGACGGGAGGGGATTATCCGCACACCTGGAACAAGGAGATGGCATCGTCCGGGCATGTCTACGGCCACCCGATCATCGGCGCGGAGTCATTTACGGCGAGGCCCGATCAGGCCAGGTGGACCAACCACCCCTACCGGCTGAAACCCCTGGGCGACCTGGCCTTTACCGAGGGGATCAATCGGTTCGTATTCCATCGAAATTCCGCGCAGCCCTGGCTGAATCGCGCGCCAGGCATGACCATGGGTCCCTGGGGCATTCATTACGAACGCACCAACACTTGGTTTGAACAATCCAAGGCGTGGTTGACGTACCTGGCCCGCTGCCAGTCCCTGCTCCAGCAAGGGTCGTTCGTGGCGGATCTTGCTTACCTGGGTAATGAGAACGCGCCGAATTCTTTCCCGGTGCGGGAGGATATGGAGCCTGCATTACCGGCCGGCTATGACTTTGACGACCTGCCACCGGAGGCGTTGCTCCAGCAAGCGACGGTGCGCGATGGACGGTTGGTTCTGGAGAAGGGGATGAGCTACCGCGTCCTGGTGTTGCCGCCGGGGCGCAGCATGACCCCGAAATTGCTGGCGAAGATCAAGGAATTGGTCGAGGCGGGGGCCACGGTGGTCGGACCGCGACCGTCCGTTTCACCCAGCTTGGAAGACTATCCGCACTGCGATAACGACGTGCAGCAATTGGCGGAGGAACTTTGGGGAGCATGCGATGGCGTGAGCATCACCGAAAACAGTTTGGGTAGTGGCAAGGTCGTGTGGGGCAAGCCGCTTCCCCAAGTGCTGAGGGAGTTGGACACGCCTCCCGATTTTTCTTGCCATGACGTGACAGTGGGGGATGGAATCCGGTACATCCATCGCAAAGTTGATGGTAACGACGTCTACTTTGTGGCCAGTGCTACCGAGGAGACCCGGAGATTCTTGTGTTCCTTCCGTGTCAAGGGCCGGCGGCCGGAGATTTGGTGGCCGGATACGGGTCAAACCGAAGCGGTCACCGTTTACAACGAGCAAGAGGGGAACACGTTAATCCCGCTCAGCCTGGACCCCTACGGGTCGGTGTTTGTGGTGTTCCGCGCGGACGCGGCGCCCCTGCCGGATCGAGTGGTTTCCGTCCGACGGAACGGCGTGGAGATTTCCGGACTGGCCCTCAAACCAGCTCCCGACATCCAATTGCAGCAAGAAATGGGATCGGTGACTGTGCCGGCGGGTGGCGCGGGAGGCTTTCGCATTGAGGTAGGAGAGTCGGGAAGCTACCAATTAAAAACCGCCGGTGGGCGGATTCTTAAAGCCGATGTGCCGACCTTGCCCGACCCGTTCCGAATCGAGGGGCCTTGGGAATTGGAATTCCCCAAGGGCTGCGGCGCTCCGGAGCATGTAACGCTGGAGCGGCTCATCTCCTGGACGGAGCACTCTAATCCGGGGGTGAAGTATTTCTCGGGGACAGCGACCTACCATCGGAAGTTTGAAGTTCCCGCGCGGATGCTGGGGAAAGACCGAGCGCTATGCTTGGATCTGGGGCGGGTCTGCGTCATCGCGCAGGCAAAGTTGAATGGTCACGATCTGGGCATTCTGTGGAAGCCGCCTTTCCGTGTGGATGTAACGGAGATTATGAAGGCGGGGGCGAATGATCTCGAGGTAAGTGTCGTCAATCTCTGGCCGAACCGGCTGATCGGTGACGACAACCTGCCCAGCGACGTTGAGTGGGCGCAACCAACGGGATTCGGTGGAGGGGGTGGCGCCGCAGGTCGGGGAGCATATCTGGCCGCGTATCCGCAATGGCTGCTGGATAACAAGCCCAGCCCCACGGGACGCGTGACCTTCACAGTTTGGAGGCACTGGACGAAAGACGATCCGCTCCTGGAGTCGGGCTTGCTTGGCCCGGTTCGAATTCTCTCCCGAGCACGGATGTTACTTGAGTAGCCAATGATGTTGATGGGTCCCTGGCGAATCTTAACCTCGCGGGCGATGCCGCGAGTCTGCGGAAGCACCGGCCGCCGTTTGGAGTCATGGCAATGGGTCGAAAAATCTGGTTGTTGTCCGTCGCGGCTGCCGCCTTCGCCCTTTCGGCGTGGTGCGGGCAGCGCGGCACCACGGTCAGCATCGAGAGCGGATTTCGAAATCCCCCTCCGGAAGCGCGGATGCGGTGCTATTGGTGGTGGTTGAATGGAAACACCGACGAACAGACAATTACGCGCGACCTCGAAGCCATGAAGGCCAACGGTTACGGCGGGGCCATACTGGTGGACGGTGGCGGAGCTGAACAGGGCGGCAACGATCCCGAACACCGGACAGCCGGGAGATGAAGATGCTCGCGCAACGGAGGTGCAGAACCTTACGAGCAAATTTAATGCGAATGGCATGTAGCACGGAACCTCACGGATGCCGGGGGAATGTTTCTTGGTTGGCGAGCGCTACCTGATTCATGACTGGGACCCGTTATTCACGGCAGAGTCCGTGCCGCCTCTCGCGGCCAGTAGGGTGCAATCGGTGAAACTGCCGCCACGCTCGCCGAATCTGAATGCCCACGCCGAGCGCTTCGTCAGAACCGTCAAGGAATCCTGCTTGGAGCACCTGATCCTGTTCGGAGAAGGTTCAATACGGAAGGCCCTCCATGAATTTGTTGAAAACTATCATCGCGAGCGGAACCACCAAGGGCTGGGGAAACAGCTGATCATAGAGGGAGAGTCCGTTATCGCGAACCGTGAACCCATTCAGGGCCGCCAGCTGCTAGGCGGAATGCTGAAATACTAATATCGTCAAGCAGCCTTGGGTGCGCACACCAAACCCCAGGGGTCATCATCATTAGGTGCGTCCGCCCTGGACACAGTGCCGTGCGCGGACCCTTACTTGGCTGGTGGCAGCCGGGCGTCTCGAGCCGCGAGGCGCGCGGACCATGGCGGACCTTACCAGAAGCAATCCTCAATCCAGTGAAAACTTGCGGCCAGCGGACATTGCTGGGGAAGCGAACTGCCTTCCATTTGGTTTCCTGGAGACTACGGGATACTGGCAATGCTGCGCAATTACTCGGTGGGATTCATCCAAAGAGGTCCAAAAAAGGGCACGGGAAGGTAAACCTCCTACACATAGGATTGGCAATCATTGGCGTTTGCGCGGGTCTGATCTGGAGGATTGGCTTTTCTCTAGAGTTACCGTAGGGAGCCACCTGAGGCGCGGAATCGAACGGAGATAGGCTTTGTTCACGCGGACACGATATCAAGTTGGTAATTTACGGCGTAGGAAGAGGGCCAAGGGGCCAGATGCGTGGGAGTTTCGGTATTACGATACGATCACTGGGAATAGGAACCGGGTCCACGTAACCATTGGGACCATTGAGAAGTATTCGACCGAAACTGCTGCGCGGAAGGCTGTCGAAGCCCGTCTTATGAAACTTAACTCGGAGACTCTCCTAGCGCACTATGTTGTCCCAACAGTCCGCGCTGTGTTTGACAGATACAAAGAGGAGGAGTTGTCGCAGCGGTACTCCACGCAGAAATCTTATGAGTCGATGTTGGGCAACCAGGTTGAGCCGAAGTGGGGAGATTACCCCTTGGACTGGATCAAGCCGATGGCTGTGGAACGGCGATTCAAGCAGCTTGAGCTTGCTCCGAAAACCAAGGCTTACATCAAGAGTTTGATGCACGTACTCTTCAGGTGTGCAGATGTGAAGGTACAACAGCAACTCTTGCGACACGCTGACATCGCAACCACACTGAAGTCGGTACTGGCGGTGAAATGTTCCTGGTAGCGCCGTGCTTGCGATTGTGTGGCAACATGTTTCACCTCACTCCTGGGTGGAGGAGGAGTGCCGATCATTTCCTGATGTTCCATACGCTGCACCTCGGCCAGCGAGGACAGAGGCGGTTCAGAAAAGGAGGTCGAGTTCAAGGCAATCTCTCGTATATTTTCTTGAGGGAGGGCTTTGTAGCAGAGCAGGAATGAGAGTAACTGAGTCCTCCTGATTCACGCCAAGAGGGGTCCTCATGAATTTGCTCACTTATTCACTTGCAGACTCAGTGTGGGTACGCCCTCGACTCTAGGTCACAAAAATGGACTCATGGTGAACCGTTCATTCCGTATGAGACGATTCGGACGGAATTGGCGAGGCGAGATTTCCGAATAGCCAGCGCCGCTGCATGGCCACTTCTATGGGTAGGGCGTAAATGGCCAAGCGGATCGTTTCCGGCTACGTCGTCCGACTGGAATCTTGAGCAGGTATCAATAGAGCTTCTCACAGCGGAGCCTGTGGCTCGCAGCTCAGCATCCGCGACGGGCCTTTGGGATTATACCCGCCTCACACACATGTCGGATCTGGAGTGAGCGATATGTGAAGCGCATCTTGCCGGCGAGTGGGGAGAGTATAGCATTGTGGCCTGCTGAAGGGGGGCGGGCCCGATGACCCAGCGAGAACGAAGCAACCAAGCACGACGGAAGTGGCAGAGATTGGTTTCCGAGCAGGGGCGGAGCGGGCAGAGTGTGGCCGCGTTTTGCCGGGAGCGCAAGATGTGCGTATCGCATTTCTTCCGGTGGAAGAAGCGGCTGCGCGCGAGTGCCGCGGCGAAATTTCTGGAAGTGAAGTTGGCGGCAGCGGCTCCGGCACCTCGCGCGGTTGGCGATCCGCGGGTGGAAGTGGTACTGAAGAATGGCCGGAGTCTGCGCGTGGGGCCAGGATTCGACCGGGAGTTGGTGCGGGCGCTGGCGGCGGTGCTGGAGAGCGCGGCATGAGGGGGCTGCCGAGTTTGCGGACGCTGGACGAAGACGCGGCGGGCGTGCCGCGGGTGCGCATGTGGTTGGCGAGCGAGGCGACGGACATGCGCTGCGGGTTTGACCGCTTGGTGGAGCGGGTACGCGCGGTAATTGGCGAGGATCCTCTGAGCGGGCATCGGTTCGTTTTTCGCTCGCGGCGGGGCGATCGCTTGAAGATTTTGACCTGGGATCGGGATGGATTTGTTTTGTGGTACAAGCGCCTGGAGGCTGGGGTGTTCAAGCTGCCGCGCGCGGAGAGCGGGGCGCGGTCGCGGGAGTTGCGGGCCAGCGAACTGGCGATGATCCTGGACGGGATCGATGTGTCACGGCTGGAGCGGGTGCGGCGCTACGAACGCCCGGTAGGATGAAGGGGCGCGGTGTTTTCTGCCTTTCCCAGACAACAAATATCCGCGTGGGTTGTAACCAAACTCGTATTACTACGTCTAAGCTGACGTGGCTACTCTGAAAATTCCCCATGAAGCCTTGCCGGAAGATCGCGCAGCACTGAAGGCGCTGTTGCGGGCGGCGCTGGGGGAGCGCGACCAGGCGCAGCAACGGGCAGAAGAGCAGGCCGCGCGGGCCGCGCAGCAGGGGAAGCGCGCCGACGATCTCTACCTCCAGAATCTGCGTCTGCAATTAGAACTGGACCGGTATAAGAAGTGGTACTACGGGCCGCGGGCGGACCGGCTGAAATCGACCGGTGAGCTGGCGCAAGCGCTGCTGAACTTCGGCGAGGAACTGGCGCAGAAACCGGTGCCCAGGGAGGAGGCCGCTGCGGCGAGCGAGCCGGCCTCGGAATTACGGCGGGTGAAGCGACGCCGGGGCCGGCGCGCTTTGGCCCACTTCTAAAACCTCCCGGTGACCACGCAGTTCTACGAGTTGAGTGCCGAAGAGCGGGCCTGCCCGGGCTGCGGCGAGGAACGAAAAGAGATCGGCGCGGAGGAGAGCTGGCAGATCGAGTACCTGCCCGGACATTTCGAGCGGATTCAGCATGTGCTTAAAAAGTATGCCTGTGCTCAACGCGAAGCGGCGGGGGAGAAGCCGCAGATGACCGTGGCGGCGCGGAAGGACTCACCTCTGGAGCGGGGTCTGGCAGGGCCAGGGCTGCTGGCTTACATCGTGTCGAGCAAGTTTGCCGATTACCTGCCACTGTACCGGCTGGAGGAGATTTTCGCCCGCCAGGGATTCGAGATTTCGCGGGCCACGCAGTCGGTCTGGTGCGGTGACGTGGCCGACCTGGTCGAACCCTTGTACCGCCGGATGGCCGAGCGTGTGCGGCAGTCGCACGTGGTGGCCACTGACGACACGGTGCTGCCCATGCTGAGCGTGGGCAAGACTCGGCCGGCGCGCATGTGGGTGTACGTGGGAGACGCCGAGCATCCCTACACCGTCTTTGACTTCACCTTGACCCGCAGCCGCGACGGGCCGCAACAGTTTCTGAAAGATTACACCGAGGTTCTGCTGGCTGACGCCTACGGCGGCTACAACGGCGTGGTAACGGGCAACGCGCTGACGCGCGCGGGGTGTTGGTCGCATGCGCGTCGGCGATTCATCGAGGCGGAGCCCAGCGCGCCGGAGATCGCCCGCGAGGTGGTCGCCGTGCTGCGCGAGTTGTTTGCGGTGGAACAGCAGGCCAAGGAACTTTCCGTGGCGGAGCGTTTCGCCCGGCGCCAGGCATATTCGGCGCCGCTGTTGGCCGACCTGCGGCAGAAGCTACTGCGCTGGAAGGAGCAACTGCTACCCAAGCATCCTATGACCGAGGCGGTCAATTACACGCTCGGCCAGTGGGCAGAACCAAATGTTTTTTGTTCGGACGGGGCGGTGCCCATCGACAACAACGTGTCCAACGCGAGATGAAACGCGTGGTGCTCAATCGAAAGGATTCCCTTTTCGTCGGCAATCCGCGCGGCGGCCGCACCGCCGACTTCCTCGCCAGCCTGACTTCCACCTGCCGCCGGCACGGCGTCGATCCGCAACTCTACCTGACGCAGTTGCTGGTGAATCTGCCCTCCTGGCCCGTGCGCGACCTCGACGTCTGGCTGCCCGACCAGTGGAAGCTCCGCCACGCCGCCCGCCTCGCCAACCTCAATCAGCATAACTCCACCACCCTCGACAACCTGCCGTCACCCACACCCGACTAGAATCTGTGCTTCACGTAGCGCTCACGATCTGGAAAGGACACCTTCCTGCTGTTTCCAAGTTCTCCTTGAAAGCTGCTGGAGGTCAACCGCCCGCCAGCAAAGGTCAATGTCCTTTTACCTAGAAGATGTTGTAAGCCCGATCAAAACTTACGAGGACTTTGCACCCGTTCTGTGATTTGCAAGAGAACTCGTGCCTTTCCTTGCTCGGCATCATCGCAAACCCACCAGGCCCCAAAGAAGTTGGAGCGACGGCCTTCATCTCGATGAAGACATCCCCCTGAATCACCATTAGCTACTCCTCGGCGGTGTGGTAATGCCATGGCACGACGCAGCCCTGAGGGAGCTGAAGTATGTGCGTTGAAGGCCCGGTGTTGGGATCCGCGCTCTCATTGGCAAAACTAAGACATTTGACGTCGGAATCCTGCGCAAACTTTACCGCGCTAATGGGCTTCACAAAAGAATTAGGGCCTTCTTGAGCCCACCCTACTGCCGAAACCAGGAACAAACATATGAATGGTACAGCAACCTTGCTTGTCATCTTTTCAATAATCCAAAAGTGTACAAACTCAGAATCATTCTACGTGAGGCGTATCATAGGTAACCGTCCGGTGAACCCATATGGGAGACAGTCGCGGACGTGCGCAGGGGGGAAGGTAGGTTGGAGGGGATTCGGGCGTAGAGGGTCAGGAAGTCGTGGCGGGCTGGCGTTGCTCTTGCCAGTGATCGGGAAGCAATTCGGCAAGGTGGTTTTTGGGGTGATCACTGATGCGTGCGAAGAGATCGCGCAAATAGGCGAACGGATCGATGTGGAGCCGCTTGCAGGTCGCGATGAGGCTGGTCAGCACGGCAGCGGTTCGTCCCCCGTGGTCGCTGCCCAGAAACATCCAGTTTTTTCGACCTACGGCAACTCCACGCAGGCTGCGCTCGGCGCCGTTGTTGTCGATCTCCAGATCGCCATCTTCACAGTAGCGACCCAGCGCCTGCCAATTTGACAACGTATAGGCGATGGCTTGCCCTTCCGGACTCTTGGGCAGAACCTGGGGTTGTTCTCGCTCCAGACAAGCGCGCATGTCCGCCAGGATCGGTTTTGCTTTCTTTTGCCGCAGCGCCTGACGTGCGACGGGATCCAACTTCCGGTCGCGAGCTTCGCGCTCGATGTCGTAAAGCAAGCGGATGTAGGCGAGCATCATCGTCGAGCGTATCAAGTCGGAGGACTGCGCTTCGAAGAACCTCCGTCTGACATGCGCCCAACACGCCACCTCGGCAATGCCGCGCTGGCTATCCTCGTAAAAGTGATCGTATCCCGAGTACGCATCGGCTTGCAGATATCCGCGAAATTCCTGGAGGAACGCTTCTGGTTTTTTGTCCCCACGGCAAGTTTTTTCCGCCCCTTCCCACCGCTCCGGCTCCGCCTCTGCATTGCAAGCTCGTAAATTCCTGTTTTTTTAGCAAGAATTTTGCGACCTTTGTAGGGGCACCCCTTGGGGTCATAGGCGCTAGAATAAGTCATTCGATACTCCTGGGTGAGCGGGTTGTGCCATGCGGAGGCGGTTCATAAGTTCCGTGATCGACGCTTGAAACCTTCCGAGGCGGTAGAGGCGCTTTCGCGGTGCCTCGGTGAGAGCCTGTCGGGCCTTGGGCCAAAGCCGCTGCTTCACCGCCAAGGCGAACCGACCGTAGATCGCCAAGGTTAAGTCTAAACGCCGCAGGTGCACGAGTCGCCACAGACTAGGCCGCGGGGCGACGGCAGCGGGGAACTCCCCAGGGGGAAAAAGCGATCGCCTCCTCATGTAAACACTGGATCAGCGCCACCTCGATCAATTTGGCCAGACAATAGGTGCGCACCAGATGGGGGTCGAAGGCCCGCAACTGATCAAAATGCAAGCGCCCTTTGCAACGCTTAAAAAACAGCTCGATCTGCCAGCGCACGCGGTAGAGTTCCAGCACCACGTCGGCGCTGGCGAGGCTTTCCGGCAAGGTAGTGAGCACACAGAAGTAGCCGGCCAAGCGCAGGGCGGTGGCCGAAGGGGTGCGGCCCTTTTTGGCGGCATTGCGGCGCAGGCGCTGGCGGTTGCGGTGGGCCGCTTCGGTGGGGAGAGGACGAATCAACAGCCGGGCGGGTACGGGGGTCTTGTCCTCAAGGGGGACATATACAGTTGTCCCCGCGTCTCCGAGGTCCGCCCTTTTCAACGTCTGGTCCATATCCACGGGCTGTCCCTGCGCGTCGTGCAGGCGGATATTCTGCCAGTGCATGCGCAGCAGCACATGCGCTCCCGCTTCGCTCACCGCGTGGATGCCGCGGGCATGCGCCAGTCCGCGGTCTCCACAGACAATATCGCCGACCTGCGGCCGGTCCCGATCCAAGCGCTCACCCCCTGGGTGGTCGGTAATCTCCACCCGGCGCAGACAACACTGGGCCGGATCATAGACGGCATGCAAACGCCAATCCGTTCCTTCGCTGCCCGGAATACTCAACACCGTCGCGTCATTGATCCGAAACGTCGGCCCGGGGGCCGCTTCGGCACGCAGTCGCTGCGTCAGCAAATGCGCCAGAACCCTCTCCAACAGTGGCGGAGCTTGGCGCAAACGATGGAGGACGGAAGTGTCCTTCAGTTCCAGAGCGCTCTGGGTCGACCAAGCCGCCGTGCTGCGCAAAGAGAGATCTTCCATGGCATATGCTAGGATAAGTCTCAAAAGTTCTTCCCCGTTCTTGACGTTGCGCCAGCGCTTGACGGTCCCCGTCGCTTTGGCTAGCGCACTCAAATCTTCCGGCAGATACTGGCACAAATACTTCCAGTCCTCGTCGATTGAGCGCTTCTCCATGCCCGAAGCATACATGAACTGCAGCGGAAGTCAATTCCTTATTCTAGCGCCCATGCCCCTTGGGGTGCCCTTGGGCAGGGCAAGCCCAGCCCCTACAAGGCCTGTTTGGTTGCGGCTCTGCCGCCCTGCGCTACCATCCCGCCATGCCCATGACGGCGTTTTTCGAGCGCTTCCCGGAACGGGGAGCGCGGGAGACCCGCTCGGTGACCGTCACCGGAAGAAACGATCTGCCCGACGGCGACTATGGTTTTATCGAGCGGTATTGCGATGAACCCCACTGTGACTGTCGGCGGGTGATCGTGGTGGTGCTCAGGACCGCACTTCCCCTTCGATCACCGGCGGGTTCGGCGGATCGGGTACCGCGGCCGTCGGCAGGCTGTAGCGCTTCCGCCGCTTCCCCTGGCTCAAATCGATTCCTTCCAGCAATACCGCCAGCTCCCAAGCTGCGATCTCCTTCCTTCCCGTCTCGGCAAACGGAAACTGAAACGTGCCCGCCTCTAATCGCTTGTACCACAATCCAGAATGCAGACCTTTCTGTCACTTCGACGCGTCTTGTACGTGTGACCCATCCCTTCCATCCACTCAGCGGACAATCGTTTGTCTGCGTGGGCGAGCGGTATAACCGTTACGGCAGGCGACTCCTGCTGCAAGTTGACGAGATGACGATATGCTCGGTTCCCCGCCAGTGGACGGACCTCGTCGCCCCGGACCCGGAGGCCGTTATCGGCGGGGGACGCGCCGTGTTCCGCGTCGCCGACCTGCTGGAGCTTGAGGGGCTTTTGAGGCGTCTGGACCGCCGGGAGTCAAGGGAGGCGTCCGATGGAGTGCAAAGTCAATTCCGCCGCGAATGTCAACCGAAATATGCCGCATAGGTTGCAGGAGGCCACCGCGTATTGTCATATTTATCCAAGTATTTCGCGTATTACAATAAAATATTCTCTTGACAAGGGCATGGTATGCGGCGTATTTACAGTTACGTTTTTAGCGCCCCTGCTTCTCGGAGATGGCGGTGCCCGCAGAGAACAACAGCCCGCGCTCGCAGGCCGAAGCGCTTTTGGCCGAGGGAACGTTAAATCCCGCACCCGAAAAGGTCAACGATCCCAAGTTTCGCCAGAACCAGTTCTTCGATCCGCGGGACCTCGTGCAGGTCAAGTACGAGATGTTGCGCCGAGTTTCGGTCGAGAAGGTTTCGGTCACGGATGCCAGCGAAGACTACGGAGTGTCCCGGCCGACGTATTATCAGGTCAAAGCCAACTTCGCCGAGGCGGGGATCGCGGGATTGGTACCGAAAAGGCGCGGCCCGCGCGGCCCCCACAAACTCCGTGGCAAAGTCTTGACGTTTCTCGAGCGCCGGGTCACGCCGGGCGAGCCGATCCGAGCGCGCAAGCTGGCTGCG
>Ga0181524_10004847_pt1 | contig 12263 bp, 8 predicted proteins | sample PEATcosm2014_Bin_34_FD_119761 | JGI IMG/M metagenome (GOLD analysis project Ga0181524, IMG submission 119761) | Peatland microbial communities from MTU Mesocosm Facility, Houghton, MI, USA - PEATcosm2014_Bin05_60_metaG | ecosystem: Environmental > Terrestrial > Soil > Wetlands > Peat | place...
ACAGCTTGCCGCCATGCGAGGTGTGGATCGTGCGCAGGACGCGCGCCAGCGGCGGACCCTTGTCCGAAACGCCCAGCCGCGCTCGCGTCGTCTCGATCCCCGGCGACTCGTGGCGCAGCGCCTTGAGCAGCCGCGTCACCCCGGCGCCGCGCGCCGCCGAACCGAAGAACAGCGGGACCACCAGCCCCTCTCGCAACTCATTGGCGAGATCGTCGAACACCTGGTCGCGCGGCGGCTCGATGTCGGAGATCAATTCCTCCATCAGCGCGTCGTCGTAATCGGCGAGGCGCTCCAGCATGGAGTAACGCTCCTCCTTCTCCTGCGCCGCGTCGCCCGAGGGGATCGCGACGACCTCGGAGCGCGCGTGCTCGCGGTAGACATAGGCGCGCTCGAGCGCCAGATCGATGAAACCGATGGCGAGGCCATTCTTCCAGATCGGCATCTGCCGCGCCAGCAACGGCGTGCGCGACGCCGGCTGCAACATGGCGAGCGTCTCGCGCACGCCGAGGCCCGCCGCGTCGATTTTGTTCACGAACAGGAAACGCGGGACGCGCAGCTCCTCGAGCTCGCGCAGCACGAGCTGCAGCGAGAAAACCTTGCGCGGATCGGCCTCGCACACGACGATCGCCGCGTCGACGAGAGGCAGCACGTTGCGCGCTTCATGGGCGAATTCGAGCGATCCCGGAAGATCGATGAAGGTGTATTGGTCGCCGAGATAGTCGGCGCGGCCGATGTTGGGCTCGACGCTCATTTGGTGCGCGCGCGCCTCCGGGCTGGCGTCGCCGACGCCCGCGCCCTCGCGCGTGGCCCCGGTCCGTTCGAGCAGGGCCTCGAATAATTTCGTCTTGCCGCTCTGAAAGGGGCCGATCAGCGCGATTAGCCGCGGCCCCCCGGTTCTTCCGCCGTGGTCATTTCCCGTTCCGCCCATGGCCTGCTCCTTTTTCGCCGGAGCCAGAGTTGCGACTTAGCTTGTTGCTAGCGCCAGGCATCCATTTGACGCCCGATTGTCGGCTCCGTTGCCGGATCGTCCCACCTCGCGGCGGCGAGCGCAAGGCGAAAGCGTGTCGCACGAGGGCGCGACCTTCCCTCCGCCGCCAAAGCGGGCTAGAAGGCAAAACAATCCACGATGAGGAGTTTTCATGCGTCCCAGCAAACGCGCGCTCGACGAAATGCGCCCGGTCAGTTTCGAGCGCGGCGTCGCCCGTTACGCGGAAGGCTCCTGTCTCGTGAAGTTCGGCGCCACGCAGGTGCTGTGCGCCGCGACGCTGGAGGACAAGCCGCCGCCGTGGCTGCGCGGCCAGGGACGCGGCTGGGTGACCGCCGAATATGCGATGCTGCCGCGCGCGACGCACACGCGCACGCGCCGCGAGTCCACGTCGGGCAAGCCCTCCGGCCGTACGCAGGAAATCCAGCGGCTGATCGGCCGCTCGCTGCGCGCCGTGACCAACCTGCCCTTGCTCGGCGAGCGCCAGATCATGATCGACTGCGACGTGATCCAAGCCGACGGCGGCACGCGGACGGCCGCGATCACCGGCGCCTGGCTCGCCCTGCGCGACTGTTTCGAATGGATGCGCTCGCGCTCGATCATCAAGGACAGCCCGTTGCGCGATCATGTCGCGGCCGTCTCCTGCGGCATTTTTAACGGCAAGCCGGTGCTCGATCTGGATTACGCCGAGGACTCCACCGCGCAGACCGACGCCAATTTCGTCATCACCGGCGCCGGCGGCCTCGTCGAAATCCAGGCGACGGCGGAAGTCGCCGTCTTCTCGCCGCAAGAGCTGCAATCGCTGCTCACGCTGGCGCAAAAGGGCGTGTCCGATCTCGTCGCCTTGCAGAAGGCCTCGCTGGCGTGAGCGCGCGTAAAATCGAAGGGCGCCTGGTCATCGCCTCGCACAACCCCGGCAAGCTTTGGGAACTGCGGCAGCTGCTCGGGCCGCACGGCGTCGACGCGGTGAGCGCCGGCGAACTCGGCCTGCCCGAGCCCGAGGAGACCGAGACGACTTTTCGCGGCAACGCCCTGCTGAAGGCGCGGGCGGCGGCCCAGGCCGCGGGGCTTCCTGCCTTCGCGGACGATTCCGGGCTTTGCATCGACGCGCTGGACGGCGCGCCCGGCGTCTATTCGGCGCGCTGGGGCGGCGAGGCGAGGGATTTTGGAGCGGCGATCGAGCGGGTCGAACGCGAACTCGAGGAGCGGGGGGCGAAGCCGCCCTTCACCGCGCATTTCATTTGCGCTCTCGCCATCGTCTGGCCCGACGGCCACGCTGAAGAATTCGAGGGCCGCGTCGACGGCGTGCTGGTGTTTCCAAAACGCGGCGACAAGGGCTTCGGCTATGACCCGATCTTCCTGCCCGACGGGCTGGACAAGACGTTCGGCGAGATGATGTCGGCGGAAAAACACGCTCTGCCGGGCGACGGATCGATCACGCTGTCGCATCGGGCGCGGGCGTTTCAGGCGCTGGCGCGGGCGTCCTTGGCGGCGCGCGAAAAATAGCCCTGACTTATTCCAAGCTTTGACTCGACAGTAAGAATCTACCCGGATGGCGTTAACGACGCGCTCCCGGCGTGACCTTTCCCGCGCGCCATGCGATAAAGATTCATGGTCACGACGATTCGTACCGCATTCGACCCGGGTTTCGGCGTGTATGTGCATTGGCCGTTTTGCCTGTCGAAATGCCCTTACTGCGATTTCAACAGCCACGTGCGTCGTGGCGATGTCGACGAAGATCGCTTCGTCGATGCTTTTCGCGCGGAAATCGCTCATCGCGCCGCCCTGACGCGGGGCCGGGTCGTGCACTCCGTGTTTTTCGGCGGCGGCACGCCATCGCTGATGTTGCCCTCCACCGTCGCGGCGATACTTGAAGCCATCGCCAAACATTGGAGCCTCGCTCCGGATGTCGAGATTTCGCTGGAGGCCAATCCCACCAGCGTCGAGGCCTCGCGCTTTCGCGGCTTCAAAAGCGCGGGCGTCAATCGGGTTTCACTCGGGATCCAGGCGCTGAACGACATCGACCTGAAGAACCTCGGCCGCCAACATTCGGTCGCCGAGGCGATCGCCGCGCTAAATGTGGCCAATTCGGTGTTTTCCCGCACGTCCTTCGATCTCATCTACGCGCGTCCTGGACAGACGCCGGCGAGTTGGCGCAAGGAGCTGGATTTGGCGCTCGCCTATGCTCCCGAGCATATTTCTCTTTATCAGCTCACGATCGAGCCGGACACGATGTTCGAGCGCATGTTCAACGCCGGCAAGCTGGTCGTTCCGGACATGGACGCGCAGCGGGCATTGTGGGACGTAACGCAAGAGGCGACCGCGCGCGCGGGCATGCCGGCCTACGAGGTTTCGAATCATGCCCGGCCGGGCGGAGAATGCCGGCATAATCTGGTCTATTGGCGCTATGGCGAATATGCCGGCGTCGGGCCCGGTGCCCATGGACGCTTGAACACGCCGCGCGGACGCCGCGCGCAATCGGCGGAGCGCCACCCGGAAATGTGGCTGACCTGCGTCGAGACCGAGGGGCACGGCCTGATCGAGGACGAACTGCTCAACGCCGAGCAGCAGGGCGACGAGTTCCTCCTGATGGGGCTGCGCCTGCGCGAGGGGATCGACCCGCAGCGCTATTTCCTGCTCACCGGCAAGAAGCTCGCGCCGTCCAGAATCTCCGATCTGATCGGCGACGGCCTCGTGGAATACACGAGGGACAACCGACTTCGGGTGAGTTCCGAGGGTTTTCCCGTGCTGGACGCGGTCGTCGCGGATCTCGCCGCCTAAAGCTCGTTCGAGCCATTGCCTTTGCCGACGGCATTGCCTACATAAAGCTGTCTTCTTGACGCGGGGTGGAGCAGCCCGGTAGCTCGTCAGGCTCATAACCTGAAGGTCGTCAGTTCAAATCTGGCCCCCGCAACCAGTTTAACGCCCGCCTTATCAACAACTTATCGTTGGTGTGGCGGGCTTTTTTTGTGCTTTCCCACGCCTTACAAATTAATTCAAACCATTCCCAAGCCATTTCAGAAGGTTAAGGCGAGAATCCCATTTCCTCCCAACCGATGCAAGTCACTCCGTGACACATGGACGGCACATGGGCTTCGCGGCGACCTATTGCTGCGGCACATTGAAGTCTCGATTCTTGCGACCTTGAGCTTGAGCGGCGACAGCCGGATCGGGGTTACCCGATTCGAGATATCACTGTCCCGGAGCTATAGTCCGCATACTCCGTCAAAAATCCTATCGGCATCCACTCCGTCAATAATCTAAGCAGAGTCGACAGCATGCCCAGCGCGACGCACATCGGCAACGAAGCCGCGCCCTCGACGGCGAGGCCCGTCGGGGTGTGGTCGGCGTCGCGCGCGTAGCACTGCTTGCCCGGATCAGGATTCGGCGTGCGCGCGCTGACGCCGGCCGCTTTCATTGCGGCCGTGTTGAACCAGAGTTGTTGCGCCTCTTCGTTCCAGAGGTACATCGGACGATCGCCGGTGACTTCGTCGAGCCACTCCCGCCGCCTGGGACTGTCCGCCCCGAATGAGACGTTCGCCGACCAGCCGTGACCGCGCAGCGGCGCATCCGGCGGCTGAGTGGCGATCCACTCGTTGATGGCGTCGAGAATCTTGTCCTTGCCCACAAGGCTGCGGATGCTGACGCCGAGCTTGGTGACCCCCATCGACGCGAGGTGGTTGTGGCTGTCGATAAAGCCGGGCATCAGCATCCGCCCCTGGAGATCGACGACCCGAGTCTTCGGCCCTCGCCAGTCCGCCGCGCCGCTCGCGTCGCCGACATCGACGATCTTGGTCCCCCGCACCGCCACCGCCTGCGCGGAGAGCTGAGCCGGGTTAATCGTGTGGATCGTCCCGTTCAAGAAGAGCCAGTCGGCCTTGCCGCTGTCCTTGGCGGCGGGCGGCGTTCGCGGCTGACGGCCCGGAGCCCGCGCAAGTGCTTCCTCCGGAGGCGCGACGACGGCCGTCGCCGTAAACGCCCCGACCTGACCGAGCAACCGACGCCGAGCGATGGGAAAAGAGTTCGAGCTGCTGAGAACTTTCGACCAATCGCAAGTGATGCACATGAGAGTCGGTCCTTTGAGAGTCGGACCTTTGCTGAAGGCGCCCGCGCCGCCGATTTTTGTCCCGCGAATTCGACGGCTTCCACCGAAGCTAAAATCAAAATATGCTTAACATGGATTTGCCACGCCGAGCGCCGTTGGTCGGATACGCCACATAGCCCACGAGATCACGTCGCGCTCAAAATGGGCGCCCTTGAACTCGATGATCGTATTTTCGCCGGACGTCCCTCCGACCATCATAAGCGCCGCGCATAGCTCAGCAAAATTCGCGACAAAACCATTCGGAGACGCCCGGCTATTCGCGATCTGCGCGGAGCGATTTAAGGTAATCGACCGCGGCGCCAAGATATCGGCGCCAAGCCGGATGATCCGATTCGGATTTCGCGCCGCCGAACCAGACAACCGATCCCCCTGTCCCACGCGATGAAATCGACGCCTCTTCGCCGTTTGGCTCGGATAGGCCAAGGCCTTGATGCAGTTTTTCGATATCGATCCTGCTCCACGGATAGACGTTGGAGATTCTCCTGATGGGATCGACGGCCTCAATGCCGAGTTCGTCCGCGCGAACGATCCTGACCGATGTGTCCACGCATTTGTCGCGGGTTTGAATCGGCAGCGAAACGATCTTTCTCTCTTCGATCGCCCGACGCAATACCTCGATCGCCGCGCGTTCCATTTGCGCGCGTTTGCCGGCCAACCGCTGATCCTCGATCATGGATTTCAAGAGCAGCCAGCCCGCGCCCAGCGGCAACGCGATGCCGAACACCGGGATCGTGAGAATTGGAAAAGCCGCCCAAAGCGCAAGAGCGGCAACGCTAATCGCGATTGTCCGCGCATGCTTCTCGAAGAACTGTCGGGACGGGCAGAACTGCCTTATTTCCTCGATGTCCAGCCACGACCGCAACATTTCGCCTCCTGCCGTTGGAGAGTTTCGCAAAATCTTGTTGGCGTTCCCGATCGCCACGCATCGGGTCGCGGGGGCGCTGCCCGCCGTCGAGCCCAGTTAGAGCATTTTTAGAGCATTTTTGGCTTCGACAAAAGCGGAGCCGGTTCATGCGCATCGCCCCGCCCGCCTTCCTCGCGACGCGGGAGCGCCGGCGCAGATCAGTCGCCGACCACCTCCAAAAACGCCTGCGCGGCTTCCCTGCGTTCGAAGACATGGGGTGAAAGCCCGCGCTTGGTCATCGCCTCCTTCATCTTTAGCCGCGCGAAGGCGCTGGTCGCGTAGCGCGCCGTCGACGAGTAGTAATGCTCCATCATATATTGGATCATTTCCGCGTAATCGTCGTAAAGCGGCTCGGCGATCTTGGCACCGTCATGGTTGACGACGGAACTGACGCGCTTGCCCACCTTCTGACAGGCCTCAACCAGCGTCTTGCGCAATTCGTCCACGTCCTTCTTGGTGCGGGCGTGCCAGCCTTCGAGGTTCACGAACAGAATATTGCGCTCTGGATCGTATTGGACGCGTTCGTGCATATTGAGGTTGAGCAGTTCCGCCAGAAGCCCCATCGGCTCGTCGATGAAGAGGCGGCGATCCATCAACTCCGGCTCGTTGACGATCGGCTTGAACGCCATGTGAGCCAAAATATCCTTCTCTATGTCGATTCCGGGCGCGACCTCGATCAGTTCCAGCCCCTTGGGCTGGAGCTGGAACACGCAGCGCTCCGTCACGTAAATCACCGGCTGCTTGCGCTTTTGCGCGAATTTGCCGGAGAAGGTGATTTGCTCGACGAAGTTCAGGAATTTGCGGTTGCGTCCTTCCTTGACGATCTTGACCTTGCCGTCTTCGATCACGACGTCGAGCCCGCCATTGGTGAAGGTGCCGGCGAAAACCACGCTGCGAGCGTTCTGGCTAATGTTGATGAAGCCGCCGCAGCCGTTGAGGCGGCCGCCAAATTTGCTGGTGTTGACATTGCCCTGCACGTCGCATTCGGCCATGCCGAGGCAGGTCATGTCGAGCCCGCCGCCGTCGTAGAAATCGAATTGCTGGTTTTGCTGGATGATGCTGTCCGCGTTGGAGGCGCCGCCAAAACTCGATCCGCTCGCCAGCACGCCGCCGATCGCGCCGGCCTCGGTGGTCAGGGTGATATAGGGCGTGAATTTTTCCTCATTGGCGACGGCGGCGATGCCCTCCGGAGCGCCGACGCCGAGATTGACCACGCCGTTAGGCGGCAGTTCGAAGGCGGCGCGGCGGGCGATGACCTTGCGCTCGTCGAGCGGCATTTTGGCCATGCCTTCCACTGGCACGCGGATTTCGCCCGACAGCGCTGGATTGTACATGACGCCGTAATTCATGCGATGCAGTTCCGGCGTCTCCGCGACGACCACGCAATCGACCAGGATGCCCGGGACTTCCACATCCTTGGGGCGGATCGAGCCCTGTTCGACGATGCGCTCGACCTGCGCGATGACAATTCCGCCATTGTTGCGCGCGGCCATGGCCTGGGCGAGATTATCGAGGACGAGCGCCTCCTTCTCCATGCTGATATTGCCGGAGGGGTCCGCCGAGGTGCCGCGAATAAAGGCCACGTCGATCTTGGTGGCGATGTAGAACAGCCACTCCTCGCCCTGAATATTGTGATATTTTACAATATCTTCGGTGGTCACGTCATTGACCTTGGCGCCGCCGAAACGCGGGTCGACATAAGTATAAAGCCCGACCTTGGAGAACAGGCCGGGCTGTCCGGCGGCGCAGGCCCGGTAAAGCTGCGAAATCACGCCTTGCGGCAAATTATAGCCGAGAATCTTGTTCTCCTGGGCGGCCTGGGCGACCTTGGGCATGCGGCCGAAATTGCCCGCGATGACTCGGCCGAGCAACCCTTCATGATGCAGGCGACCGGTGCCAAGGCCTTTGCTGTCGCCAGCTCCGGCCGTCATGATGAGGGTCAGATTCTTGGGGTGGCCGGTCTCCACGAAGCGCTTTTCCAATCCCATGTGGAGCGCTTCCGGGATGCAGCTTTGGACGAAACCGCTCGTGGTTACAACGTCATTGTCCCGAATGAGCGCGATCGCCTGCTCCAACGTGGTGACCTTATTGTTCGCCATTTCCCTCAGCTTCCCCTCTTTGGCTCCACTCTTTGAGCTTCGACGCGGACGAACGCTTCGTCGTCGGCGTACGCGGTGGATGGCCCTAAAAACGCTCGTCCAAGGCTAGAGATTGGCAACGGCTTTCGCAACAGGTAAACCCTGGGGCGAAGCCCATGGCGACGATGCGCGGTGAATGCACACTAAGTCTCGGACGTTTCAGGGGGCTTTTCTATCGGCGGCGAGCCGATTCGGTCAAATCGCCGCGCTCTAACGGTTTCCGCCCGGCATCGATTGGGCAAGGCTTGCGACCAACCATCGGAGCTACCGCCATGACCCCGCCACGCGCCAAGCTTTATATTCTCGCTCTTGGGTTGAGCCTTCTTGGGTTGAGCCTTGGGGTCAAGCCGGCCCTTGCTCATGCGATTGTCGTCGCCTCGACGCCGAGCGCTCATCAGACGGTGTCGGAATCCGAACATAAGGTTGAAATTCGCTTTAACAGCCGCGTCGACTTGGGGCGCTCGCGCTTGACCTTGGTGCGGCCAGACGGCGCAAGCGTCATTTTGCCGCTGCTTGGAAGCGGCGCGTCAGAAGCGCTGACGGCTAAGGCCCCGGGGCTGGAAAATGGGCGCTACCGCCTTCTATGGCAAACACTTAGCGTCGACGGCCATATCACTCACGGCGAAATTCCCTTCGAAGTGAAGCGGTAGCATCGTGCAGCTATTTTTGGAACTCTATGGTTTTCTGAGCGTCACGCTGCGCGGCTTTATTTTAGCCGCGCAATCGCTCACGCTCGGCGGACTGGCTTTCTTGGCGTTGGCTCTTCCGCCGGCGCAAGCCTGCGAGCGCTCGGCGCGGCGCCTATTGGTTTGGGGCGCTTGCGGGCTTTGTCTGGGCGAAATATTGGCGGCCTTGTCGTTGATGGTCATGCTCCGCGGCACGCTCGATCTTCCGATCGAACAGTTGCTTGGCGCCGACGCGGTGATCGTCGATCTCGTCGTGGCGGGGCTCGCCGGCGCAATCGCCGTTTTCGCGCGCGGAAGCGCGTTCATGCGCGTTTGCGCGCTCCTATGCGCCGTTATGCTCGCCGTCCAGGTGGGGGCGACCCATGCCGCCAGTCGTCCCGATCGCGCGGCGACGCTCTATGTCGCGGAGTTCGCCCATATGCTCGGCGTCGGAGCTTGGATCGGCGGAATCCCCTATTTCATCATAGCCTTGGCGCAAATGCGCGGGGACGGACGGCGTCTGGTCGCCACGCGTTTCTCCGCGATGTCGCTTGGCTCGGTCGCCCTGCTGATCGGCGCTGGCGTCTATATGGCGATCGACTATGTCGGCGAGCCCGCCGCGCTCTATGGGACCGCCTATGGCGTCATGCTTTGCGCGAAGATCGCGCTTCTGGGCGGCTTGCTGCTTCTGGGCGGCCTGAATTTTTTCGCCGTGCGCCGGCTGCGATCGGATCCGTCGACGCCGCTCCCGCGAACGCGCCGCTTCGCGGAAATCGAGATCGGCATTGGGTTGACCGTGATTTTTTGCGCGGCCTCCCTGACTTCATTGCCGCCCGCCCGCGATCTTCCCGACGACCGCGCGACGCCCGCCGAGATCGTGCAGCGGGTTAAACCGAGTTGGCCGGTGCGGCTGGAAAGCCCCGATCACGCAAGCCTTTCGACGTCGCTGCCCGCCCCGGCCGCGCCGCGAGATCCGCGCGCCTTGGCGGCTGGCGAGGAAGCCGCGCCGCCGCGCAACGCCGCTGACATCGCCTGGTCCGAATATAACCACCATTGGGCCGGCCTGTTCGTGTTGCTGATGGGTGCGCTGGCGCTCGCCGAGCACATTCCGCTCCTCGCGCCCGTCGCCCGGCATTGGCCGCTGACTTTTATCGGGCTTGCGGTATTTTTATTTTTACGCGCCGACGAGACGGTGTGGCCGCTCGGAAATCTCGGGCTGATCGAAAGCCTGCGCGATCCCGAAATCGCGCAGCATCGTTTGTTTATCGCGCTAATTATTCTGTTCGGGCTGTTCGAGTGGCGCGTGCGGTTGGGGCGACTAAAAAGCGCTTTCGCTCCTTACGTCTTTCCACTGACGACCGCCATCGCGGCCGCTTTCCTGCTTACCCATTCGCATGGGCTGGCCAATCCGAAGGAAGAGTTGCTGATCGAAATCACCCACACGCCTCTCGCTCTCGTTGGCGTGGCGGCGGGTTGGGCGCGCTGGCTGGAGTTGCGCCTTGACGATGGTCCGGCGCGCCGCATCGCCAGCTTCGTCTGGCCCACGGCTTTTGTTCTGGCGGGCCTGATGCTGCTGTTTTATCGGGAATCATAGCCGTTCATGCGATTTCGCATGGGAATTCGGTCAGGGCGAATTGTCCGCGCACGCGATTTCCCGTACATTTCTTGTGGGAAATTCAAATCGCATGTCTCGTCGCGCCCTGGTGGGCTCTCTCATTGAGATCGACCGCCGTGTCCGGCGGCAAGGGCCGTCGCGGATTGTTCAACTTGCTGATCCGCGCCTAAATAGGCTTTGCCGCGCTCCGACGCGCCATGCGGCGCGTCGGGAATGGGATCGGGACAAAGCTTCGGGCCGTCAGTCGCGCTCCGCGCACGCTGATCCGGCGCCTTGTCGGCGAGTGAATCCGCGTCGAAGACGAGGCTGCCATTGACGATGGGCGCGATGGGCGCGCCGGTTTCGTGGTCGGCGAAAATATCGTGGGCGCCCCGATAGGCCGGGGCGACGGTTTGCCGGCCGGGCTCGCCGTCGCGGAACAGACGCGGCGCGCCCGCCGGCTCGTCGAAGGAATAGTGGAGGTCAGGCTCGCCGGGGATCGCGCCTTGCGACACGCGGCCGGCGGGGGCGGAATAAAAATCGCGCCGAGCGTCAGGGTGGGGCTGACGGCCGCGGCCGCCAACGTTCCGAGGCCCGTGAGGAACTGCTGCTCCCCGCTGCGTCGAAAAGGCCTTGCGCCTGCGAGATGATTTGTAGCGGGTCTAAAGTGACAGGTCGGGATCTGCTGGGCGTTGGGCCCAGCGCCATCTTTTGCAATTTGTCGCCGATCGCGAATTTTTAGGCCCTAGGTTTGTTTGTAAGCTCAATATGTTAGGAATTTCCGAGCGATGTCACTTTTCAGTCACGCAAGCTCCATAAGGTGCTGTGGCGCTCGGATTAGGTTGGTTTCCCATGAGGGCAATAAGCGATCTTCGCGGCTTACGCTCGAACCTGATAGAGATCTGAAAGATGATTTCCGGTCTCAACCGTGGCGCCTTCGCCGCCGTGATCTCCTCCGTCACTGTCGCTTGCCCACGCTTGATGTCGATGGGCATGCAACGCAAGCCGGGAGCCTGACGCATGAACGGGCTCGCTTTCGATCGTCTCCATAGTTCAAACCTTGGCAATTGCACCCCGCGCGCTCACCCCGAAGAGGGCGCGGAAGTGGGCGCCAAGCCAGAAGTCTACGCCAATTTGCAGACCAAGGTGGCGGTGAGCGGATTGAATTTTTATTATGGCGACGCGCCCGCCCTGAAGGCGGTTACGTTGCCCTTTTACGCCAATCGAGTCACGGCCCTCATCGGTCCGTCCGGATGCGGGAAATCCACGTTGTTGCGCGTTATGAATCGGATGTATGACCTTTACCCCGGGCACAGAGCGGAGGGTGAAGTCTTACTTGACGGGAAGAATATTCTGTCGCCGCACATCGACCTGAACCTTCTGCGCTCGCGCGTCGGCATGGTGTTTCAAAAGGCGACGCCCTTTCCGATGTCGATTTACGACAACATCGCCTTCGGCATCAGAGCTCACGAAAAGCTGGGCCGGCGCGAACTTGACACACGGGTGGAGGAGGCATTGCGCGGCGCCGCCTTGTGGGACGAGGTAAAGGACCAGCTACATACGAGCGGCCTTGGCCTTTCCGGCGGCCAACAGCAACGCCTGTGCATCGCGCGCACGGTGGCCATTCACCCCGAAGTTATTCTCCTCGACGAACCCTGTTCCGCCCTCGATCCACTTTCGACGGCCAAAATCGAAGAACTGATCGACGAATTGAAACAGCGCTTTACCATCGCCATAGTCACCCACAACATGGGGCAAGCGGCGCGCGTCTCCGATTTCACCGCTTTCATGTATCTCGGTGAACTCCTTGAATTCGACGAAACCGAGCGCATTTTCACGTCGCCCACGCACCCGAAAACCCAGGAATATGTC
>Ga0181524_10004848_pt1 | contig 12261 bp, 7 predicted proteins | sample PEATcosm2014_Bin_34_FD_119761 | JGI IMG/M metagenome (GOLD analysis project Ga0181524, IMG submission 119761) | Peatland microbial communities from MTU Mesocosm Facility, Houghton, MI, USA - PEATcosm2014_Bin05_60_metaG | ecosystem: Environmental > Terrestrial > Soil > Wetlands > Peat | place...
GCCACGATTACCTCTTTCCCTTGAGTGGATTCCATGTTCCCGCCGGGACGGCGAGTGCAAATTTGATGTTAACAGGGAACAGGAGCAGAGAAAAAGCGGCGGCCGGCACACGCAAAAACCGGGAGAGCGCGATAAACTTTGACGCTGGAGAGACCAACGTGCCTCCTGAAACCATCGACAAAGCGGCCAACGCGACAGATCATCCGACGGGCCGGGTACTGGCCATCAATCCCGGAACCACCTCAACGAAGTTCGGCATTTTTACCCGCGCGGGCGAAGAGCTCACGCGCAACATTCATCATGGCGACGATGAAATCCAGCGCTTCAAAGGGCGGCCCATGCTCGACCGGTTGGAGTACCGCGCGGAGCTGATCGAGAAGTCGCTGGCGGAGGCAGGATTCACTCCAAAGGGTAAAACGGCGGAGCCGTGGGAGGCGGTGGCGGGGCGCGGCGGCCTTCTGCCGCCCATGGAGTGCGGCACCTATCTGGTGGACGACGCGATGGTGGCGGAGCTGAGGGCCGCGCGACGCGGCGAGCACGCTTCGAATCTGGGTGCGGTGCTGGCCCTTCGCTTTGCCCAGGCGGCGGGCGTCAGCGCGTACATTGTGGACCCGGTGACGGTGGACGAGTGGCAGTCCTGCGCGCGGCTTTCGGGCTCGCCCCTGGTCGAGCGATCGTTTATCGGCCACGCGCTCAATACGAAAGCTGTGGCCAGGCGCTATGCGCGCGGGCTGGGCCGCAGCTACGCGGCACTGCGTTTGATTGTGATCCACATGGGTAGCGGCATCACCGTGTCGGCGCACCGCGAGGGGCGCATGATCGACAGCAATTCCATTGAAGAAGGCCCCTTCGGGCCGGACCGCACGGGATCGCTGCCGGTGCGGGCGATGATCAAGCTGTGTTGCAGCGGCACCATGACCGAGAAGGAGCTGGACCGGCACGTCTTCGGCGATGGCGGCCTGTTCGCGTATCTGGGAACGCGGGATTTGATCGAGGTGGAAAGGCGCATGGATGCTGGAGATCAGGAGGCTGCGGCGGTCTTCGAGGCCATGATCTACCAGATCGGCAAAGAGGCCGGCGCCATGGCCGCGGTGCTCGCAGGCAAAGTGGACGCGGTGCTCGTGACCGGCGGCATGGCGCACTCCGTACGCGCGGTCGAGCGGCTGCGCGGCTATGTGGCGTGGATTGCACCGGTTGCGGTGTTTCCCGGCGAGGATGAGATGCGGGCGCTGGCCGAAGGCGTGTTTCGCGTGCTGGACGGGGAGGAGCAGGCCAAGAGGATAGATATCGGGAATAGGGAGTAGGGAACAGGGAACAGGGAACAGGGAACAGAAAAACAGGGACTGAGGGACTAGGGATATAGGGACTGGAACTGGCCGCATGAATCCAATTTTGTAACAAGGGCACGGCTTTAGCCGGGCCGAAAATCGCAATCAGGATGGCTTTGTAACAGGGCTTGGCTTTAGCCACGCCGCAACCCGCCCACAATTTTTCGCGAAATCACGTACGCGGCGCAGCCGCGCTCAAACCCCAAACACGTGATCGCGAGCTCGGCCTTTCCCGACAGGAATCCGTGCTAGACTTCTCAGCAGATTTCAGCACTCCTTTTGGAAGTACATCCATGAGGGATGGGCCTCGATCGTCGCTTCTCCTTCTCGTTGGCATGGGCTGCGCAGCGCTCGCCGCAGCCGCCCAATCGCCGCTCAGCGTGACGGTGATCGTGACCAACGCGATCGCGCAGCCGCCGCAGCCGGTGAAAGCAGCCAAGGTATCGCTCACGCACCTCATCAGTGCGCAGGTCGTTGTCGACGCCCAGAACCCCACGAATCCCCGCGGTGAAGCGCAGTTACGCATCTCGCAGAGCGCAGTGAAGAATGGCGACCTGCGCATTGTCATCTCCGGCACAGGCAATCTTGTCATCTATGAGCCGGCCGATGGGCAATTGCCCGGTCTCAAATCTCCCGTCAAGGTGGTTCTGCTTCCCACGGGATCGCTCGCGCTCTTGGGACCTGCACAAATTCAGGCCTATCTCCGCCGGCTGCTCCTCCAGGTAAATAGCCTGCAAAAACAGGTGAACACACTCAAAACGGAGACTGCCCAGGGACAGAGCCAGCAGCAATATCTGACCTCAGCCCTGGCCGATTTTGCCCAGGCCATGGGGCTCTCTCACGATCAGGTCGATCAGCAAGTCGCGATCTGGGCGCAGAACATCCGGCTGCAGGCCGTCAAGGCTACGGCCGAGCAAAAGGCTCTGGCAGCGTTCGCGCTCAAGGACTACGCCGCTGCGGCCGAGGACTATAAACAAGCCGCCGCCGCCACGCGTGAGCAGATCAACGCGCACGAAGCATCAGCGGCAGAGCTCGAAAAAGCCCGCGAGAAGCAAGTGGACGCGGCTCGGAACGATCTTCGCCAGCTCATCAACCAAAGCCAGTCCGCTGCCGGCGCTGACCAGTTGAACCTGAAATACCACGACGCCACCGAGACGCTGGAAGATGCCGTCGCCACGGCAGACGCGGAATACGGGAAACATAAGGACGACGTTGCCTTCCATGAGCTCCGGTTGGAAGCGGTTTGGTACGCGGCCAATGCACGCTGGCGTGAGGGCCAGGCCGCGCCCGCCGATCAGAGCCTTCCTCTGCTCGCCCAAACCGCAGCCGATTACGATTCGCTGGCGCGCGATTACGCCGCACTGGGAGATCGCCAGCAGGCAGCTGCGGTCGAAAACAATCTCGGAGCTACGCTCGAGGAAGCGGGAGAGCGCATTGGTGGCGACAAGGCCGCTGCCCTGCTCGACCAGGCGGTGCAGGCGTTTCGCAATGCTCTTCAGGTCTACACCAAAGCCGACCTGTCCCAGCTCTGGGCCACGACGCAAAACAATCTCGGGATTGCGCTCATGCTTGAGGGAGAGCGCGCTGGCGGAGACAAGGCCGCGGCATTGTTCGATCAGGCGGTGCAGGCGTACCGTAGTGCCCTCGAAGTGCGTACCAAAGCCAGCCTGCCCCAGGATTGGGCTACAACACAAGACAATCTCGGCATTGCGCTCGATGATGAGGGGGAGCGTGCCAGCGGAGACATGGCCCCTGCATTGTTCGATCAGGCGGTGCAGGCGTTTCGCAGTGCGCTCGAAGTCCGCACCAAAGTCGATCTGCCCCTGGACTGGGCTGCGGTGCAAAACAACCTCGGAAATGCACTTTGCGCCGAGGGAGCGCGCGTTGGTGGAGACAAGGCTGCCGCGTTGCTCGATCAGGCGGTGCAAGCGTTTCGCAACGCGTTAGCGGTCTATACCAGGGCCGATCTTCCCCAGGACTGGGCCAGGACGCAGAACAATCTCGGGACTGCGCTCGAGAGAGAGGGAGAGCGCTCTGGTGGAGATCAGGCCGCCGCGTTGCTCGATCAGGCGGTGCAGGCGTATCGCAGTGCGCTCGAGGTCTACACAAAAGCCGCTCTGCCGCAGGACTGGGCCGCGACGCAAAACAATCTTGGATATGCGTTCAAGGACGAGGGAGAGCGCGCCGAAGGAGACAAGGCCGTTACCCTGTTCGATCAGGCGGCGCAGGCGTTTCGCAGTGCGCTGGAGGTCTACACCAAAGCCGGTCTGCCCCAGGACTGGGTCACGACGCAAAACAACCTCGGAAATGCGCTCCTGGAGGAGGGAGAGCGCGCCGAAGGAGACAAGGCCGCTGCCTTGCTCGATCAGGCGGTGCAGGCGTTTCGTAGCGCGCTCGAAGTGCGCACCAAGGCCGATCTGCCCCAGGGCTGGGCCGCGACCGAAAACAATCTCGGGATTGCGCTGGCGACTGAAGGAGAACGCGCTCGTGGAGACGATGCTGCTGCATTGTACGATCAGGCGGCGCAGGCGTTTCGCAGTGCGCTTGAGGTCCGCACCAAAGCCGATCTGCCCCAGGACTGGGCGCAGACGCAAATCAATCTCGGACTTGCGCTCATGCTTGAGGGAGAGCGGGTCAGCGGGGACAAAGCCGTCGCATTGCTCGATCAGGCGGTGCAGGCGTATCGCAGTGCGCTCGAGGCCTATACCAAGGCCGATTTCCCCCTTGATTGGGCACGGACAATGCGGAACCTCGCCCGCACCCACAGGGATTTGGGTGACACTGCCTCAGCTGACGCAGAAGCGAAAGCCGCGAACGAAGTGGAACCGCAATAAAAATGCCTGCTCGTTACGACACTTTTCTTGAGCGACTCCCGCGCGGATTCTGACCGCGTCACGCTCCTGCGCGACGAGCTCCGGTGCCCACTCACCTCCATGAGCCAGCAGCTAGGAGCTGCCAGCCACCTGCTTCGGCTACAAGCTCGTTTTTGCCCCCAAAAACACATCAAAAAGGTCGCAAAATCGCGCAAAAACACGCTCCGAAGCCCATTTGGACGTGTTTATGGGAAATTCTCTGTGAACCTTTGCTCTTATTGGGTCAATTTCACGGTTACACTCACCCTCCAAATGGCCAATTTCACGGTATTTGTCTCAAAGAATCGCAACCACCCGAGCGAACATTCCCGGGGCACGCCGCACCACTTAAGCGAACATTTGGCCGGGTAAACGCACCAGAAAAACGGACATTGCGCTTGATTCTGCGGGACTTGACAAAAGACCCCACCCCGCACGCCAGAAACGCAGGCCCTCGGTCCTTAGTCCCCGTTCCTTCCGCGCGCAAGAAAACGGGCCCGGAATCTGGTTGGATTCCGGGCCCGTGCAGTGGACTGGGGGAGCTAGACCTTCACCACGACTCAACCTTCACCATGACTAGAACTTGACCATGAGGTCGATGTCGATGTACTGCTGGTCTCTTTGCAAAGACGGAAACCAGACTCCACCATGACCGTTCCAGTTAACACTGGAGGGATTGGAGGAACCGCAACCCGTAACCGGTGAGGTAACAAAACTTGGCGCAATCGGCGTCAGGGGCGCAGATTTGGAGTAGGTAACAAATCCCCCTCCGGGGACCGAAGTACCGTCCATGCAGGCGAAATTGGACGGTGAGCCGTTATTCACACCGGTTGCCGCGCCGAGATAGGCGGGAGGCGTTACTCCTCCATGACCTGCCCAGTAGGGCACATTCGAATGACGGTAGCCGTATTCAAAGCGCAGGGTGTACCACTCGACCGGCATGTAGTCGTAGGTGAGGGTGCCGTCCATGGCTTTGAATTGGTCTCCGGGATTTCCCGTGAAGTAGGGCGCATTGGTAGCGGCTGACGTAGCGGTCTCTCCGTTGATGGGAGGAGCCAGCACCAGATAGCGGCCCGGGTTGTTGATCTGGCCGCCGCCGATGGTGAAGCCGTGGTGGTCGTGCCCAGTCCAGAAGCGGTTATAGACCATCCATCCGACGAAGCTTTGCTTGGGATTGACCACAGGAGCGCTGGTGCCCGCAGCTGCGGCGGATTCTGTCCTGTTGCCAAGGCAGGACACGCCTGACTGCGAGTAGCCAGTCGCTGCATTGTTCAGCGTGGGGCCGAACTCGCAGCCCAGGTCTCCTGTAAAGCTGAAGGCCATCTTGTCGATGCCGGTCTTCACGGTGGGCTTATCGAAGTACTTAATCTCTATGCTGTTGTCGGTGTGGAGGCGTCCACGGTTGGTGATGTAGAAATCGTCGTGGCCGAGGCCGTAGTTGTTGCTGATGATGTTCATCCAGGAGTAGGGCGTCCACTTAATCTGGCCGCCGAGCCCCTTGCGCGAGTTGGATGAACCGTAGGACTGCCAGCCGTTGATGATCCAGGGCTCGATCTTGAAGTGCTCGGTGGTGAAGAACTGGAGCCGGATGCCCTGGAAGAACCAGGGGGTGTTGGAAGAGACGAAGGAAGGCTGGTAGGCCCAGTTATCGAAGTTGTAATAGCTGAACAGCCCGACATAGGACATGAAGATACCGGCATCAAAGTTCATGCCGTGACCCACGCCGTCGATATGGTATCCACCATACGCTTCAGAGAGATATCGATCTGCATCGGCGATATTCCACTGGCCTTTGGAGTAGCTGGGATCGTTGCGGACGGTGGCGGTGGAGTACATGCCGAACTGGGTCATAAAACGGGCATGCGCGTGATCGAGATGAAAGTCGCCGCCCAGGCCCAACTGCTCCACCTGGATTTCGTTGGAGCGGAAGAGCTCGCTCGATCCGCTGTTGGTATCGTCGATGGGCCTGCTGAAATCGTACGAATAGGTGATGTCGGCGCGAATCTCGGGCGTGAAGAACTTGGAGTCGAAGGCCGTGTCCTTGTTGCGGGGATTGCCGTTGAGCCAGGTCCAGTCATAGTCAGAGAAGGCGGGGGCGTGGGGATCCTTGGGGGCGGGCGCGGCGGGCGCGGCGGGTTCCTGTGTGACGGCCTTGACCATGGCGGGCGCGCCCGCAGGCGCCGCGGCATGGAGGGCGGGGGTCTGATTGGGGCCGAGGAGATTCTTTTCGGCGGCGGAGAGCGCGGCGGCGTCGCTGGAGCTTTGAATCGTGGCCGCGTGCTCCATCTGGACCTCTTTTTCGAGCTGGTCGATGCGCGCCTTGAGGACCTCGACCTCCTGCTCCAGAGGCGACTGGGGGGTGGCCGTGGAAGCGGCGGGATGGGTGGTGGTGGTGGCGGCGGGGGCGGCCGGCGGGTCAGTGGATGCAACCTGGGCTGCCACCTGCGCCGGCTGCGAAGGCGTGGCCGTTTGCGCCAGGACCGAACAGCTGGTTGCGGCGATAAGGGTCGCCAGGGTCATGATTCGCGTCGGGGCATTCCAAAAGAGACTTCTCATGTTCTCCTCTCGTTTTCTAAGGGACTGCGTCGTTGAGATAAGTTGTTGCGATAGGAAAAGACCATCGCGTTGCCGGGAGCGCCGTGCACGAACACGCCGTCCGGCCTGGAAATTTCCTGCCAGTGAGACCGCTCACGATGGGACTTATGAGGCCCTATCTTTTGCGGGTATCGACTGGCCAACGAGCTCGATACCCACAGGACTATTCGAGCGAAGAACGTATAAGCGGGACATAAAGCATTTGTAGGATGTTCATAAGCTGGTGGCCTGGGATGTGGGAAAGCCTTTGTGGAGACAGGGATGCGCGCGCATGGCGCGTGATGCGAATGCCGGATGGGACGATCGATGGCCGGGGAAAATGGAGGCGATCAGGGCCGCTTGGCGGCAGATCGGCGATGTCGCACAGGCGCAATACGGCTGCGCCGGTGAAGAGATGCGGCGCTGGAGGGGGCATGGGCCGCCGGAAATGAAGAAGGCATGAAGAGCGCGGGAACGTGGAGAACAGGAAACGGTTAGAATGCGGGGAGGAATCAGGCACCAGCGGACGAAGGGCGGGAGCGGGAGTGGCGGTTCTGGCGGTACAGCAGATCCGGCGCATGCGGGGCGGCGCGCAGGGCCAGTTGATGCTGGGCGCGGACGGCCATATCTACGTCGTGAAGTTCCAGAACAATCCGCAGCACATGCGGGTGCTGGCCAACGAGTTGCTGGCCTCGCGGCTGGCGGCGGCTGCGGGACTGACGGTGCCGGAGGCCGAGCTGGTGGAGGTCTCCAGTTGGCTGATTGAGAATACGCCGGAGCTGGAGATCGACCTGGGACGGAGCCACGCGCGATGCACGCCGGGGCTGCAGTTCGGCTCGAGATTTGCCGGGGGATTGATGCCGGGCCAGGTGGTGGACTATTTGCCCGAAGAACAACTGGCCGAGCTGAAGAACCTGGGCGAGTTCGCCGGGATTCTGGCGCTGGACAAATGGACGGGTAATGCCAACGGGCGGCAGGCGGTGTTCACGCGGCGGCAGCGGGAGCGCCGGTACAAGGCCGTCTTCATCGACTTCGGCTACTGCTTTCACGCCGGGGAGTGGCGCTTCGAGGATGCGCCGCTGCGCGGGGTGTATTACCGCAACGAGGTGTACCGGGAGGTCGCGGGATGGGAGTCCTTCGAGCCCTGGTTGACGCGCCTGGAGACCATGGCAGCGGAGACGGTGTGGGCGGCGGCGAATGAAGTGCCTCCGGAATGGTACGGCGGAGACCTGGGCGAGATGGAGGCGCTGGTGGAGAAGTTGCTGGCAAGGCGGAGCCGGATCCGGGAGGGTATTGAGGCATTTTGGAAATCGGATCGGAGGCCATTTCCGAAATGGGGAGAGAAGGGGGAGGAGGGGAAGGAAGAGGCTTGGAAAGGGGAGCGGTGGGGGACTACGATGAGGATGAATTGAAGAAGGTAGGGAATCGGGACCAGGGAACAGGGAACAGTGTGCGTGTGAGTGGACGGTGTGCGCTGATCCTTCACACTCACACTGACCACTGACCACTGACCACTGACCACTGACCACTGACCACGAACCACGGTCCACGGTCTACGGTCCACGAAAAACGATGAACAGCGAACGCCATCGTCGAGAGTGCGAATTTCAACTGCTCCGGTACGTGCCGAATGCGGTGCGGAACGAGTATGTGCACATCGGCGTGATCCTGCGCGAACGGGCGGCCGAGGACCAGCCGGGCCGGATTGAGGTGCGCTTTACGCGCGACTGGCGGCGGGTGAAGTGCCTCGATCCGGACGCCGACACGGCGCTGCTGGAAGGCATGGAGAGCGAGCTGCGGCGGCGTTTGGAGCAGGAGCCCGCGGGCAAGCTGATGCGGATTCTTGAGGAGTCGCTCTCGCTGAACGTGCAGATGACCGAGCCCAAGGCTTACCTGGCCGAGAGCATGCCTGCAGGCATGGAAGAACTGATGCGGCTTTATATCGAGACCCAGGCGCGGGAGCGGGTGCCGAGATTGGGGGGACGAGCCGCCATCCAGGCGCGCATGCGCAGCGAGTTCGAGCGCGTTGGGGTGTGGGACCTCTTGAGAAAAAGAATTGCCGCCGCGGAGTACACGCGCCCCGGGGATCCGCTGCGCATCGATGTGGGGTACCGGCCCAACGGGCTGGTGCGGATGTTTCACGCGGTAAGTCTTGAATCGAGAATCGCCCCGGGCGCTGCCACCGGCCTGGAGATGGTCAAGGTGCTGGCCTTCTCCGCAGCTGCGCTGCGGGCAGGCGTGGAGCGCGTGGAGAAGGCCGAACTGGAGCTGACGGCGGTGATTGAGCCGGCGGCGCGGCTGGGCGCCACGGACGAGGAGCCGGAACGGCTCGCGATGTACCGCTTTGGGGTGGAGACGATGGAAGAGCATCAAATCCGGGTGCTGACCACTGCGGACTTGGAGCGCGTGGCGGAGACGGCGCGGCGGGAGCTGAAGATCTAGGGACCAGGGACTAAGGGACTGAGGGACCGGGGACTTAGGGACTGGGGATTAGGAATCAGGAAACGAAGGGATCGAAGCGGGCGGAACGCTGCGAACTGTGAACTACGAACTGTAAACTGACCTCCAAAAAAAAGTTTGCAGAGTTTGCAGATAATTTCCCCGCTTCGCGGTAGGATCAGTTTTGTTGAGTGAATTCAGCGGTTCGATGCCCTTGATGGAGCGATGAGCTCGCGGCGGAGAACGGGCCGCGGGAAGTTTGACGTTGCGAAAAGGCATGGCCTAACGGCCGTGCCTTTTTGTTTGCGGGGCAAGGTTCGGAGTTTTGTTGGGAACAAGGAAGGTGCGCGTGAGGGTAGGGGAGCAATTGCGGGAGATGTGGCGCGAGGTGCGCCGTGGCGGGCAGGACGGCCGCGGCGTAGAGGCTGGGGCTGCGGATCTGGCAGCCGCGGCGGAGGCAGAGCGCAAGACGCTGGCTCTGCCCGCCATCCTGAGCCCGGTGCAGTTTCCGGGGCGGCACCTGCCCAAGCCCACGCCGGTGAATCTGCGGCGGTTTGCGGAAACCCCGGTGGTGCGGCGGGCGATCAATGTGATCAAGGATCGCATCGCGGCCATGGACTGGCAGGTGCGGGTGCGGCGGGGCTTCGAGGCCGGAGACGTGGGCTTTGTGGCGCGCAAGCTGCGGGCGCTGCGGCGCACGCTGGAGGAGCCGAACCCAACGGACAGCTTTCGCACTTTGATTGAGCAGGCGATCGAGGATGCGCTGACCGGAGGCTTCGGGGCCATTGAGATGGAGGCGACCGGCGATCCCGAGCGGCCGGCGATGCTATGGCCGGTGGACGGAGCGTCGATCCGCATCAACGCCAGGTGGGACGGGCAGGAGGACCTGCCGCGCTATGCGCAGGCCATGCCGGGACAGCTGGAGTCGAGCGCGGTAGAGCTGATGGACAACCAGTTGATGTACATCCGCATGAACCCGCGCAGCTTCACGCCCTTCGGGCTGGGTCCGCTGGAAGTGGCGTTCGAGACCGTGAATCAGTTTCTGAGCGCGCATCGCTTCGCGGGAAAACTGGCGGCGAACGCGGTGGCGCAGTATGCGCTGTGGCTGAATGAGGCCACGCCCGCGCAGCACGACCGGCTGATCCGCTGGTGGCAGGACGAGATCGAGGGCACGGGGCGGGTGCCGCTGCTTTCGACCGAGCAGAAGCCGGAGGTGCTGCGCTTCGCGCAGGGCACGGACGCGGACCTGAGGCTGGCCTGGCAGGAGTTTCTGATCCGGATGGTCGCGAATGCCTTCGGGTTGCCGCCGCTGATGCTGGGCCTTGAAGCCGATGTCAACCAGTCGACGGCGTCCGAAATGGCAGATGAAGCGTTTCGCGGAGCCATCTCGCCCTTGGCGCTGCTGCTGGCGCAGCACTTTACGCGGGACCTGTTTTCGAAGTGCATCGGCTGGCGCGAGTTCGAGTTCGTCTTTAACGAGTTGAGCGCGCGCGACGAGGAGACGGAGTTGCAGGTGCAGGTGCAGCTGCTGCAGGCGGGCGTGCTGACGGTAAACGAAGTGCGGGCCATGCGGGGGCTGGCGCCGATGGAGCAGGAGAGACAGCCACTAGCTTCCAGCTCCTAGCTGCTAGCTGTTCGTGCTGTAACAAACAGTGAAGCCGATTCCGGCTGTAGGTCGGCGTCGATGGAGCAAACAGCAGCACTAAGGAGCTGGAAGCTAGCAGCTAGTAGCTGGAAGCTGATTTTCGAGCGGAGCGAGCATGCGACTGGAAGCGATGGCGGTGGAGATACCTCATGTGGACAAGCATCCCAACCGGGTGCCGTTCGAGGGCGTGTTGACGGTGGTGAACGCGGCCAGCGACAAGGCGCCGGCGGGGGCGCGCGGGCACCGCGTGATGCTGACGAAGGAGGCGGCGGAAAAAGCGCTGGCTTCGCTCGTGGGTATGGCGGTGGATTACCGGCCGGGCTGGGACGGGCACGACGCGCGGCGCAAGATCGGCCTGCTGACCGAGGCCAACGTGGTGGGGCAGCGGCTGGTGGTGCGCGGCTATCTGTACGCGCGCGACTTTCCCGAGATCGCGACGGCCATTGCGGCGCACGCGCCGGAGGCCATGGGCATGAGTTACGAGCTGGCCGACGCGCGCGTGGAAGACATGCGCGCGGAGGTGTGGAAGCTGACGCGCGTGACCTTCACCGGCGCGGCGATTCTGCTGCGCGAGAAGGCGGCGTACCGGGCGACCAGCTTCAGGATGGCGGGAGAGCAGCGGAGTTAGCGGGGTTAGCGGAGCTGGCGGAGTTAGGTAAAAGCAGCGGAGTTAGCGGAGTTGGCGGAGTTAGAACGGCAGCGAGTTAGCAGGTGAGCGAAGAGGCTCCGTGCGGCGGGGCCTATTTTAGGGGCCGGCGAAGCAGATGTTTGCGCGAAAGGCGCGGAAACAGGAAAGGAAGGACATGGAAAACGAGGAGAAGAACGTTGTCGAGCGGCTGGAGGCCGCGACCACTCTGCTCGAGAGGACGCTGAGCTGGCTGGAAGAACGCCAGGTCGCACTGTCGGGCGAGGTGGAGAAGATCTCGGCCACGGTGGAACAGAGCCGGCGGGAGACGGAACTGGCCGAGAAACTGGCCGCGGCCGAGCGTGAGCTGGCCGAGGTGAAGGCCGCGGCCAATACTGTGAACCCTCTGCGCCGGACCATGCCCGCGGCTACGGCGGAGATGCTGGCCAAGCACGGCATCGGCGACGGGCCGGTGGATGTGCACGCTCTGGATGCGGCTTTGTCGGGGCTGAGCCTGGAACAGCGCATCGCGGTGAAGACGCAACTGCTGCGGGCAGGCGCGGTGGCGTAAAGGCAGCTTCTAGCTACTAGCTTCCAGCTACTAGCTTGTGGTGCACCGAGGGAAGCGGCAGACGAAACGCGATGGCATGAACGGGATCGCGTAGCGCGGACTGCCGGAGAAAAGTCGTCAACGCCAGAGATGGCACGAACAAGCTGGCAGCTAGGAGCTAGAAGCTAGCGGCTGAAAAACGGCCCCATGGAGGGGGTGGAGAGAGCTATGAACGCAACCTTTGCAGA
>Ga0181524_10004849_pt1 | contig 12260 bp, 13 predicted proteins | sample PEATcosm2014_Bin_34_FD_119761 | JGI IMG/M metagenome (GOLD analysis project Ga0181524, IMG submission 119761) | Peatland microbial communities from MTU Mesocosm Facility, Houghton, MI, USA - PEATcosm2014_Bin05_60_metaG | ecosystem: Environmental > Terrestrial > Soil > Wetlands > Peat | place...
GCAAGCAAGCACTTTTTGAAGAAAAATGCAGGTCATTAGGAACCCGGTAAAATCAGGGCGAATCAACGCTCCTACCGCATGCTGCCCCGCTGTAGTGTATAAAAACTAGGTCGAATTCAGGTTGATGCCCGAAAGCCTTACGATCCCGGCCTTCGGATTTCGGATTTCCTTCGCCCCTCCCCCCTTTTCCAGTTCTTGACACACGGCCAGGGCGCGGATTACAAGAGAGCCGAAATGAAAACTTCCTCTTGTTGCTTGCTCGCCGCGTTCTTGTTCTGTTCCACCTCGGCAGGAGTGGCCGCCGAATCTGCGGCATTGGAGGTGGGCGTGGCGGCGCGCGATGTCACGCCGGAGCTGCCGATTCGCCTGGCGGGCTACGCGGGGCGCAAGCGGCCGGCAGACAAGGTGGACCTGGGGTTGCACGTCCGGGCGATGGCCTTGAGGAATCCGTCCGGCGAGCGATTTGTGTTCGTGGCGCTGGACAATTGCGAGGTGAGCCATGCTTTCACGCAACCGGTCCTGCAGCAACTGGCGGACACGCTCCACCTGGGGCGCGGCGCGGTTGCTATCATCTCGAGTCACACTCACTCCGCCCCGGTGCTGAGCCAGACCCTCATCGGGATGCCTGCCGGCTCGCCGGAAGACCAGGAAGCCACCGCGAAATATTCCCGGTCCCTCCAGGCGAAGCTGGTGGAGGTGGTGGGGGCGGCGCTCGGGGACCTGAAGCCGGCGTCCCTCGAGTACGGTTCGGGGCGCGCCACCTTCGCCGTGAACCGGCGGGTTTATCACGGTGACAGGGTTGATTTTGGCGAGAACCTGGACGGCCCGGTGGACTGGGATGTGCCGGTGCTGCGCGTCAAGGGGACCGACGGCGCCATTCGCGCGATAATCTTTGGCTATGCCTGCCACGGCACCAGCGTCCAGAGCGGCGACGATTGGTATACCGTCTCGGGCGATTATATGGGCTATGCGTGCCGGCTCCTAGAGGCAAACCAACCCGGGGCCGCGGCCCTGTACCTGACCGGGATGGGGGGCGACTCGAATCCTGGCCCGCACGGCCAATTGCTCGAGGCCAAGCGGCACGGCCTCGAGCTGGCCGGGGCGGTCATCGGCGTGCTGGACCGCCCGATGCGCCCGGTGCGCGGCGGCTTCAAGCTCGCTTATGACGAGGTGGAACTGCCCCTGGCGGACCCGCCCGCGCGCGAGCAGTTGGAAAAAGATTCGCGGAGCCAGGACTCGGGAATGCGACAGCGCGCAGAGCTGTACCTCAAATGCCTGGACGCAGGCCAGCCCTTGCCGCGCTCGGTGAAATTGCCGGTGGCCGCCTTGCGCCTGGGCGACGACCTGACGTTCTTTCTGATGGGCGGCGAAGTGGTGGTCGATTATTCACGGCGTCTCAAGCGGGTGCTGGCCCAGGATCATCCCTGGATGGTGGGCTATGCGTACGAGGTCCCGTGCTACATACCCTCGGTGCGCCTCCTCAAGGAAGGCGGCTACGAAGCGGAATCGTCGCTGATTTACTACGGGTTCTACGGCCCGTTCCGGACCAGCATCGAGGACCTGCTGGTTAACCGGGCAGCCGCCCTGGTGGCAGGGCTGCGGGGGCGGTAAGCGGCCGCGCAGGAGCAGCTTCGGGGCGTCGGGCGTAATCCTTACAAACTGCCTCTGCCTGGCGGACGGAGCGTGGAGCGTTGGAGCGTCGGAGCGCGAGGGCATGGCCGCAATTGGGTCACGAAAAAAACTCGCGTCCGCGCCAGAGCTGGAACCAGCCGGTGTCCGAATTCATCTCGACGAAGAAGAATTCCTTGGCGGTGTTGCCGCCGCCGCCGATGGGGATGTCGCGCCAATAATCCCAATATTCGAGCTTGAGCGGGGAGGCCTTGCCCGGGGCGGCCTTGCCGTCCGGGGTGGTTGCCGCTATGACGAGCACGGCGGCCTGGTAAGGTTCGCGCAGGTCGTTGATGCGGGTAAAGGTTTCCTTGGCGCCGGACTTGTCGTCGGTCACTTCAAAAATCCCGGTCGTGTCCTTGAGGACATTGAGGAAATCCTCGGCAAAGGCGAACTCGTCATAGGGCAGGAGCAGGAGCGCGTCGTGGCTGCCGGCCTGGTTGGGCACGGCGCGCACCCGGACGGTGAGCGCGTCATTGGCGTCGAACGATTTGGTGTTGACTCCGCGCAGGGCGTAATCGGTGAAGCGAAATTCCTGGCCGCCGATTTGGCGGTTGTATTCGCGAATCTCCTGCACGCTGAAGTCGTAGTTGGCGAACTGGGGGCCGTTTGCGCAGGCCACCGGCACGGCGGACCCGATGCGCAGGTCCAGCGGGTTATCAAAGGCAATGCCCGCGCCATTGCCGGCGCCGCGAATCCGCGCCAGGAACATTTCCCAGAGGGTCTTGCCTTTGTCTTTGTCGTTGTCCTGGGGTTGCATTGGAATTAGCCGAGGATGGCCGAGGCCACGCTGGCGATGACGTAGCAGAGGCCCAGGATGAACGCGCCAACGACGATGGCCAGGGCCACGTTGCCCTTGTTGAGCAGGTCGCTGAAGTCCAGTTTTGGGGTCAATTTGTCGAAGACGATGTAACCGATGACGATGAGCATGATGGCCAGGAAGCTGAAGGCGAACGTTGCCAGCAGGTCGACCAGGAAGTAGTCAGGCAGATGGAGCAGTTGCATGGGATTGATGCATGAGTCAGGTTGCGGTTTACCAGCGTTTGAACCAAATCAGCCAGATGAAAAAGCCGCACAGGGCCAGGGCGGTAGGGACGCCCAGGACAAAGAAGGCGGCCACGCCCAGAAGCGTGGGACGGTTGCTGTAAGAATGGGCCACGTAACGGTCGGAGTACATCAGGTCCCGATCCAGGCCGGCGGGGACGTAATTGGGATCGCGCGCAGGTTGCTGGGTCTCCAACTGCGCGACTCGGGCCTCGAGCTGCTGGTCGCTGGCCAGGAGCGCCTGGTAGCGGGCCGAGTCCATATCATAACGATGATGGTAAGCCCACCACGCCCGGTCCTCGAGCGAACGATCCAGCAGCCACCACCAGAAGAGGCTGCTGTAAGGGTCGTGGTAAATCACCATCGGCCGCGAGTAGTAAGGCTCGAAGATCACCCGCGTCCGCGCGGGCCGGCTCACGATCACCTGCGTGTCCGGAACATAAACGGGCTGGCGGTAGGAGCCGTTGTTCCGGGCAATGATCGGCGGCGGCTTGCCCTGGTAGGAGGGTGCGCCGGGGGTGGCCGCGGAGGGCCGAGGGAGAGACTGGGCCTCTTTGAACTGCTTGTATTCGCGCCGGCTTGCCTGTTGCTGCTGGGCGCGGGCAGCGGCGGTATCGAAGGAAAAATGGCCCGGCTCCGGCGCAGTCTGCCGGGGGACGGCCGCAGGGCGCGCGGGCCGCTCGTCGCGGCTTGAGCTCGAGCCGGAGCTGAAGAGATGTCCGAGGTCGGAGGAATAACTTTTGCCGGAGGTGTACCCATGGCGGTTGTCGTCCTTCCAGGTCGAGCCGGCAGAGTAACTCTTGCCGCTGCCGGATGGGAAACTCTTGCCGGGAAGGCTGGGACTGCGGCTGGAACCGCTGCCGAAACTATGGCCCCCGCCCGAACTGAAGCTATGGCTGCCGGAAGAACCTGAACTCCTGGACGAGGAAGAATAGCTGTGCCCGCCACTGCTGTAGCCTTTGGCCTCGCTGTCCAGCGGGCAGAGCGTCCCCGCCAGCGCTGCCGCCAGCAGCCAACTCAACGTTCGCGTCAGGTGTTTCATGGCCGATTCCTCATGCATCATGCCATGACTTCCATAAATGCCCATTATTTTTTGAGGAGAAATTTGTATCATCGCGCTCTATTTGAAGGTGCGCGAGTGAGCACCCGAGGAAGGGGCCCATGCCGTCGCCCGGATTGTGATTGCTGCCGTCGCCCAAGCCGCAATCCGGGGAACAAAGGCCCGGCGCGGTCGCCATGAGGAGGTGGGGATGGGGAATCCCGCTGAAGGCAACGACCGCACCCGGGCACATTAGGTATGCCAAAGTCTGGCCCTGGGGTCAAGCGGAATGGAAAAGACCCGCCGCCACGCCGCCAAACTCGTCGTTAGGCCGTTTCTCCGTCGTCCTGCTCCTCCTCCTCCTCGTCCTCGTCCTCGTCCTCGTCTTGAACGTTCGGCCGCGCATAAAAACTGGTGCGAGCGTCAGTCATGGCGGCCAGGGTGCCGATCAGGACCATCAGGCTTCCCATGAGCCAACAGATAATGCGGTACCAAGTGCTTAAGTGTGGCATCACGATGGGGCTGATGGACTGCTGGCTTGTCAACAGCGAGACCAGATTACGCTGAAAGAGGTAATCAGCGCCGATGGGGGCCAGGATGAGCAGCGTGCCCATCGTAATCATCGCTACAGCGGCTGGAGGTTTCATTTCGAGTTTTCAGAGTGAACGGGGCGAATATATATGCCGGAAGGCGCTGGTCAAGGCGGGAGAGGATAGTCATGAATAAGCCTCCATGCCCGCCTTCATTGCGCCCTCAATTGTCCCATCGACGAATCCAAAACCAGCGTTCTCTTTGACTTCGTCCGGGATTGTCTTCTTCTTCATTTCGGGAACTGAGCCACGCCGGGCCGGTGATGTCAACCGCGAAAGCGGAGGTGAGGCAAGGCCTTCGGGATTTCCATGGACACCAGCAACAAAGTGACTTAACTGTCTCTAACTGAATAATTGGCAGGCAAATGAAAATCCTTCTCGCAACCACGGACGCGGAAATTGCAGCGTGTTTTCCGGCGATGAAATGTCTGCGTCCCCATCTGGAGGAGTCGGGGTTCGTCGCAAAGGTGCGCCGGCAGGAAAAGGAAGGATATAGATTGGCGTATATCCTGGAAGGCAAACTGGCAGCATCTGCTGCGGGCTATCGGGTTCTGGAGTTTATGGCCTGGGGGCGCGTTCTTTACGTTGATGACCTCATTACCGTTCCAGAAAAGCGTGGCTCGGGATACGGCGGATTTCTGTTGGATTGGCTGATTCAACAAGGCCGCAACGAAGGATGCGATGAGTTGCATCTCGATACCGGTTATCAACGCCACGCTGCGCATCGCCTTTATCTGAACAAGGGGCTGGAACTGAATTGCCACCATCTCGCTCTGAAACTCCATTCCTGATCTTCCTCGCGCCCGAAGGTCGCTAGACAAGGACTTCGGGGGGAATGGGGCGCGTTTCGGCGACTTTGTCACTGGGCCGGTCACCAGGCATTCCAATAGCCGCTTCCGAATTGCGAGGCGGCATAGTTGGTGGTCTGTTTGAGGTTCTTCCAGGTCACCGAACCATCGAGCATGAGAATGTTGCCGCCCTTGCCGCCGGCCTGGATTGAGGTGGTGGGGGTCTTGACGGTGATAAAGGGAAAGGCGCCTTGCTGAGCCGCCCCGGCCGCGCAATGAGGGGCGATGACCCATCCGGAACCGCCGGAAGGCTCGGCCCACTGGTTCAGGTCGCAGGCCAGCACTAACAACGGGCTGTCCGTGAGCTTTTGCGGGGACACCCAGGCCGGCCCGGGTTGGCCCGGCCACGGGGTTTTGTGCCCGCCATTGTAACTGTATCCGATGACCCAGCCGTAGGGGGCCTCGTAATACTGAAAGGTGCCGGCCAGACTTGGGCAGGTGCTCATGTTGGTGGCGCTGTACTGCCGGATGGCATTGAAGGTGTTGGTGCCGATCCAAATGCTGTGTTCCCCGCCGTCGTCCCGCACGCCGGTAGGCACCGTTTGCCGGTTGTCGTTCCCGTACATCTGCACCGCCAAACCAAGCTGCCGCAACGCGCTGCGGCAAGTCGTCCGCCGCGCCCTTTCCTTGGCGACCGCGAGGGTGGGCAGGAGCATCGCCGCCAGTATCGCGATAATCGCGATCACCACCAGCAATTCGATCAGCGTAAACGCGCCCCGAGGCGGCCAAAAACACCCGGCAGGGGACCCTCTCCTTGAACTCGCCATATCAAAGCGCCGATTCATGATGCTGAATAATTCAGGCCGCCGCTCCGACTAGTGTATGAAAGCGCGGTGGCTTATGTCAAACCAATGAACAGAGGTGCATTCAAACGGTTCTGCCGCGGCCGCGCGGTCGGGGAGGTTGGCCGGAGGGCTTTTTACCTGCTCCTGGCGGCGCTCGTTGCCGTGGACTTGACCCGATCCGCCTTCCATGCCGCCCAGTGGTTACGCAAGCCCGATCCGGTGGCTGACGTGGCCGCACTGGATTCCTTTTCCGAGCCGGCCCTCGCCGCGGCCATCCTCAAGCAGCGCGCGGAGTCTTGCTACACACAGGCGCGCAACGCAGCCTGGGATTCTGCCCTCTCGCCGTTCCACGACCCCCTGCAGGCCGGCAACGGCCGCCGGCCGGGCCAGAACGCTGCCGGTCTTGCTGGCCCTGGCAGGGGCTTTCCCCCGGTGGCTCCCTGGCTCGCAGCTCTGGAGGAACTCCGCGCCACGATCCAGGACCTGGATGTCGACCTGGACCAAAAGCTCCTGGTGATCTATTCCGAGCACCGTCTCGATAATCAGCTCCTCGATCGCTTCTTGCAGTTTCTGCATGAGGCGCCCGAGCGGAAGGAAGTCCTGGAATGGGTGCCCTCATCGCTGGATTGCTCACAGCATTGCGGACGCACCGAAGAACTGGCGGACGCGCTGCAGCACCTGGTCCGATTTCACCCAAATCTCAAAACGGCGAAGCGGCTGAGCGCCCGGGTGCAGGCTTGGGAAGCCGGGCGGCGCGCGCGCCCCGGCGACCGATGAAAGAGGAAAACGGCCGCTCGATGGAGTTCATCAAGCCAGGGTCCAAACACCGCAGGACGCTGCAGCGATTGCTGCTTCTGCTGGCGCTGGCGATTCTCATCCGGAGATGGGTTTGGATGCCGGCGTTCATCGTGGGGAACAGCATGCTCCCGACTCTGCGCCCCGGGGAGATAGTCGGGGTCAACAAGCTGCTCTTTCTCCTGCGGCCCCCTCATCGCGGAGACGTGGTGGCGGTCTGGACGGGCAAGGAGTTGATCATCAAACGCGTGCTGGGGCTGCCAGGGGAATATGTGGCGATGCGCGACGGAATTGTCTATGTCGGCGGAACGCCCCTGGCCGAGCCTTATGTCCAATTCAGGGGCCACCGGAACATTGCCCCTGGCCGCATCGGACCAGGTCGGTTCCTGCTGGCCGGGGACAACCGCCCGGACACCCTCATCGACATCGCAAACCGGGAGCGTATCGTCGGGCGCCTTAGCGCACATAGACGCTTGCCGACGCAGTGAATCCGAGGACATCCCCAGCCTTCTTGCCTGGAAAGTACTCGGCCCTGAGCTTGCGCTCGCCCGCCAGTTGAACGCAAAGCACGCCTGATGGCGCCTGTGGAGCAGAAGTCTCCCTGAGTGACACTGGACCACGCGGGCCGATGGCCGCCAGTTCATATTTCACCAAACCGGTTGCCTGGCTGACGGTCGCAGGGTCCGGCCCGCCGGTCTGAATGGCGTAGAGGCCAGGCGGCGCAACGGTGCCTCCGATGGAAACCCGCACGGCCCCAGGCCGCCGGTTATCATAAGCAAACGCCAGTTGCCTGGTCCAGGTCTCCGGCCGGCCCTGTGCGCTTTGGCTCGAGGGCAGGCTCTCATGAAACCAGTTGCCCACGAGTTTGCCAGCCTGGTCAAAATCAAATTTGCCGTTTCTGTCCGGGTCCTCGCGCGCGACCTTCGCACTGAGCCGGCTCTTAAGCGGCTCCGCAAAGAGTGCAAGCGGCGGGACGGCGTGGAGCATCGGGGAAGGGTAACGGGCCGGGTCGAGGAGTCCGGAGACCTTCACGCGCTCGTCGCAGGAGCCCAGGTCCAGCATGCTGCCGGGAGCGACCCGGCCGAGGGTTTGGCCGGCCTTGAGGCGGGTCCCAACCCGGATGCCGCCCTCCAGGCGGACATGCGCCAGGTAGTAAGTCAGGTTCTCATCCACGCGCACCTCGATCTTATCGCCCCCATGTAACTGCGCGCGGACTGCAAACACCGTTCCGTCACCCGGCGCAGACACTTCCAAACCGGGTTTCCCGCCGTAATTGAGATAAATGTGATCCGTTGGGAACACATGTCCGCCGCGGGGATTCAGGTTCCCCAGCGGAACGATCATTTCGATCGCGTCCGGCTCGATTGGCGACGCCGTAAACACTCCCTCCGGCAGGCCCGCGGGCGCCGCCCCTTCAGAGGGCGCCGGCCAGGAACAGAATGGCGCGAGAATGATTGGCGTCAAGACAACGCCCTTGCGCCAAGCGGCCACCCGACCCGGCCCGAAGCTCGTCATAAACCAGTGCATGCCCAAGCATAGACCAGAACTGCCTGGCCGGCGACATCAAGAAGAGGGAGGGAGTCGGTCGACAGCGAATGAATGAACTTTTCCACCCGCCCGCGTAACTTATCCTGTGAACAGCGATGTCGACGACCCCGGAGACCCTGTATGAACAGACGCTGGTGATTCGAAGCCAGTTGGGCGACGAGACGGCGTTTGAGGGGTTGCTGGAACTGCACGGGCCGCGGCTGCTGCTGTTCGCGCAACGCATGATGCAGAGTTCGCCCGAATCGGTCGCCGACGTGACGCAGGAGATCTGGGTCGCGATTTACCGCGCGCTGCCGCGGCTGCTGGATGCCTCCAAGTTCCGTCCATGGGCGTTCCGCATCGCGCGCGACCGCATCTATCGCGAATATCGCCGGCGCAAATTGCCGGTGCAGCCGGCGGACGAGGCGCAGCTTGCGGGCGTGCCCGAATCGGCGGGACCGGATGCCACGATTGATCGCGAGGAGTTGCACCGCTGCCTGGAGTTGATCTCGCCCGAACACCGCGAGGCGCTGGTGCTGCGGTTCTTCGAGGAGATGAGTTACGAAGACATCGCGCGCGCCACGGGCAGCAGCGTGGGGACTGTGCGCTCGCGCATTCATTACGCCAAAGAAGCCCTCAAGAAAGTATGGAAAGCAAAAACAACATGAACCCTCAGTCCAACCCTCCAACACCAGACGCCCTGGCAATCAACCAACGGGTCAAAACGGCCGTCCATTCGCACCGGATCAAACTGCGAGTGCTGACCACGGCGGCATTTGTGTTTGGATTTGTTGCGATTGCCGCGAGCTTGTTCATCGTGTGGTTTTACATGATCTTTTATATGCCCAAGCAAAGAGAGATGCTCAACTGGTCCCAAAAGGCCGCGGAACAGGGCCGGACCAGCGCCGATACCGCCGAGAACGGTGAGAAGCGCACGGAAAACTTGCCCCGCACAGACCAGATCCTCCGCAACGAGGTGGTTCTGACGTACGTCGCGAGCATGGGGGTAACGCTCGTGGCATCTGCTGTCGGCGCGCTGGGACTGGGGACGCTCATTCTCCTGACGGTAGTGGTCCTGAACCGCCGGGTCACGCTCAACCAGGTCAACGCCAGCCTCGCGCAGATTTCCGATCAACTCCGCGAATTGCAGGCCGGACCGGGTGCAAAACAAGCGCTTTAAGTCCTCCGCCCGACGCAACCTTTCAATTCGGCATTGAGTGCCTCGGCGGCTATGAGTTCTTCAAGAGTCACAGGCATCCGGTATCGCCAATAATTGTTGGGGTTTGCCGGGACATTGATTCGTTCCTCGTCCGGGTTCTGCCGTCGCAGGCGATCATCGAGTCCGAGCAGGTCCTGTAACTGAAAGACGGCCCACATCGCGGGCGAGGCCGCGTGCTGGGCGAGGATGGCTTTGGTTATCCAGGTCTCGCAGCGGTCGGGCGCGGGGCCCGGCTGCCCGAGTTCCCGGTTGAAGAACCTCTGAATGGCGCCCCTGTCCTCTTCCCACCAGCCGCGGAGCGTGCTCATATCGTGCGTCGAAGGAGTCACCACGCTCAGATACGGGGCCTCATGGGGGCGCGAAAACTCCTGCCCAAGCCGCTTTGGCATCCGTTGGACCTCCAGGCTCAGCAAGCCCAATTCCTTCATCGCTTCCGGGACGCACGCCGGCACCATGCCAAGATCCTCCCCGCAGACCAGCATGTTGGTCACCCTCTTGAGGACCGCCAGTTTGTCCGTCCCTTCCTCCTTCCAGCAAACGTCCTGCCGGTGATAGAAGTAATCAATATACAGTTCCTTGAGCCGCGTCCGGCTCTGCTCATCGAGGTCCCCGAAGGAAGAGGTCGTCTCCATTCCGAAACGGAAGTGGAATTGCTGCCCCGCCGCACCCTCCGCCTCAAGCAGAATGACGTTGCTGATTAAGTCAAACAACCCCTGCTTGAGCCGGGCGGTGTGCTCCGTCCGTTCCAAACCGGCAAAGTAATCCTCGACTCGGCGCTGGGTGGAGAACTGCGGCTTCAAGTCATAACCGCCCGGGCCTCCGGCCTGGAGGAACCGGTCCTTTACAGCATCGCTCTCGACCCCAAACAGTTCTCGCAACCCCGCATCCGTGATGTAAGGCCGCAAGAACCGGTCGCGGTCAAATTGGATGCCCCGGCTGGAGAACTCGTTGAGTTGGACGGCAAGGCAGGGAACAAAATGCCCCAGGATGCCTTCGACCGCATCGAGCGGGATGCTCCAGATGCGGAAAAAGCCCAGGATGTGATCGATGCGAAAAGCATCGAAATAATGTCCCATCTGCTCGAACCGGCGCTTCCACCATTCAAACCCGGTCTCTCTCATCCGTGGCCAACTATAGGTCGGAAACCCCCAGTTCTGTCCCTTGGCTGCGAAAGCATCCGGCGGAGCGCCGGCCTGCATGTCCGGATGAAAAAGCGCGGGCTGCTCCCAGGCATCGGCGCCGTAACGGTAAACACCGATCGGAATGTCCCCCTTGAGAATGACCCCCTTGCTGTGGGCGTATTGTGTCGCCTCGATTAACTGCGCGCACAGGTGGTACTGGAGGAAACGGTGGAAGTCCATCTCCCTGGCCGCCCCGGAGCCGTCCGGCGCCAGACCTGCTATCTCTTCCGCCTTGTAACTGCGGCAACGCGGCCATTGAGTGAAGTCCGCCGTGCCAAACTGGTCGCGCAGAAAGCAAAACGCGGCGTAAGGCTCCAGCCAGTGCCTGTTGCGCTCGAGAAACAAACGATACTCCTCGCTCCTGAAGACCCTCTTCTTCTCAGAAGGAAAAACCTCTTTCAGAAAGCCGAGTTTGGCCCTCATAACCGCCTCATAGTCCACGGCTCCCAGGCCGTTAAGGCCCTCTCGGAGCTGTTCCAGCCTCCCCAGCCGCCGCCGGTTCGCCGCCGTCGTCACCACTCGGCTCAAATTCAAATAGATCGGATGCAGGGCGAAAGCGGAGATCGCCGCATACGGGTAAGAGTCACTCCAGTTGTGCGTCGCGCTCGTATCGTTGACGGGCAGGACTTGAATCATCTGCAGTCCCGTTTGGCGGCACCAGTCAGCCAGGAGCTTCAGGTCCGCAAACTCGCCCACCCCGAAACTCGATTCGCTGCGCAGACTGAAGACCGGGACAGCCACACCGGCGCCTTTCCAGCCGGCGCCGGGCAGAGCGGCAAAGCCGTCGTTGAGGATCGTCAGTTTGTCGCGCGCCCCTGTATCCGGCAGCGTCCGGTTCGGGCCCTCCTCGAGGCGAAGGAATGCCCGGTTTGCAGCGTCATAGATGCCGTACTTGTACTCGAGAGGCAGCCGCTCCCGGCTAAGGTCCAGTTCCACGCTCCAGTAATCCGCGCCGGCCGCACGGTTCAGCAGCACAGGTTCAACTGTGCTCCACTGGCGCAGCGCCGGGATGTTGCCCAGGAGACACAGCCTCTCGCCCCGGCCCAGCAGCGGCGCTTTGACCCTGAAAATGTGGGTTGCCCTGGATGGAACCGGCCCCAGGCGCTCGAAAGGCTCGGCCTTCAAAAGAACTTGCTTGAACGGCTCCGTGTAAAAGACATTCTCCGTCTGCCCCGGGGGATTCCAGGAATCAACGATCAGCAGCTCGCCGGCTTTGAGAGCGGCAAAGTCCAGCCGCCGATCCCTCCCCCAGTCCCGGACCACAGTGCCGTCGGCCTCGCGCAGCAAATAGCTGTAAGCCGCGCCCGCGTCGCCAAGGGCTTCCGGGGCGATGAGACTTGTCGCCTGCCAAAACTCCCCATTCAGGTATTCCAGGGGAATCGCCCCGCCGGCACCGCCGCCGCCGAACAACTCATGCTTCCCGGTCAACCACAGCGACTGCCCATGCTTCGTATGGTATCGCAACCAAAAGGTCAGCCTCATGTTCGCAAGATTACATGGCCTACGGGGGAATGTCATGGAGGAACTCTGGAGAACGGATACATCCGTTCTCTGGAGTTTGGAC
>Ga0181524_10004854_pt1 | contig 12253 bp, 13 predicted proteins | sample PEATcosm2014_Bin_34_FD_119761 | JGI IMG/M metagenome (GOLD analysis project Ga0181524, IMG submission 119761) | Peatland microbial communities from MTU Mesocosm Facility, Houghton, MI, USA - PEATcosm2014_Bin05_60_metaG | ecosystem: Environmental > Terrestrial > Soil > Wetlands > Peat | place...
CTGCTGCTCGCAGAGGGGACGGAATTGGCCTCGGGTGGGACGGTTGTGCTGGCGGCCGTCCCCGCCAGAGCCTCGGCAACGGCTGGCCCGCCGCTGGCCGGCGCGACGCTGATCTCCTTGGCGGCCAGCGTGGCCTGCTCCTTCTCTTCGTCGCCTTGCCCCGTGGCGGTATGCGTAGCCTCCGGCTCCTGGGGGTTTTGCACCTGATCTGAGGCCGGTTGCTTTTTGTCTTCGGGCTGAGCCTCCGCGCCACTGGCCGCTGGCTGGCTCTGAGTGGGGGGCTGGCCACCGGCTGAGCAGTTCGGGTCCGATGCGCCACTTGCCTGAGCCGGCACTGACCCCGGCTCGGCCTCTTCTGCCTTCAAGAGCTCCGCCTGTTGGTTGGGCGGAGACACCGAGCTGGCGCTCGCGGCTGGCACCCAGCTGGCTTGCACGGGGTTGGCTTCGGATTGGACGCTCACCGTGGCGGCCGTCGCCGCCAGAGCCTCGGCCCTGGCCGGCCCGCCGCTGACCGGCGCGACGATTAGGTCCTTGGTGGCTGGCGTCGCCTGCCCGGGGCGCAAGTCGAATTGTTCGGCAAAAACCCGCCGCAGCAACTCCACCTGGGGTCCGCTGGCTGCCCGCGAGGCCTCGGCTTGGCCCAGCCACTCCAGCAGTTGCCACACGTCGGTGCCCGCCTCCGCCAACTTGCGCCCCAGCGTCTCGGCACTGACCCGGTAGTCCACTTGGCTTTCGACGTAGCGTTCCCACAGCCCAACCCATAAACCCGGGCGCCCCTCCACCGGGAGCCCCTCCTCCAGTTCCTTGAGGGCCAGCCGCAAGCTCTCCCGCACACAGTCCAGGCGGCTCATCTTGGCTACGCGCCCGAACATCTGGGTGGAGTCCAGCCGCTGGCGACTCTGCCGGGCGACCAGGCCCGCGGCTTCCAAGGCCTCCAAAATCGTCGTGAAGCCCAGGGCGCTCTGCTTGTTCTCGCGCAGACGGTCCCGAAAATTGGCCAGGCTGGTGGGGTGGAACACCGGGTCGCCCAACTGCCGGTTCAAGGCAAAGTTCCACCCCGCATGATAATGGAGCAGCTCGACGGCTTGGCGGTCGGGCACCCCGTCCAGGTACTGAAGGATGCTGGCGCCCAGCATCAGCACCGGTTCCAGGGCCTCACGCCCATTCTCCAAACAGTAGCACTTTTCCAGAGTGGCGCGGGTCGCCGCCAGGCGCGGGTAAACCAGTTTGGCAAAAAGGCGGTAGCGGTCGGTGGGGGCGAACATGCTGGCCGAGAGCCCTGCCGTAGAGAACAGCTCCGCCTGGGTCGAGAAGTCGGGCAAGCTCATAACCGGGCGGCCCAAGACCGATAATTGGCACTAGACATGTAGCTACCCTATGGGGTAGCCTATAGGAATGCAAGCGGAATATGTGATGAAGGTCCAGGTCATTAAATCCCGAAAACAGCCCCCACGGTTCTACGTGAACATCCCCCTGCCGCTGGCGGCGGCATTGGACCTCCGAGCCCGGGAGTTGGTCCAATGGCAACTGCTGGGGCGATCGGATCTCCGGCTGGTTCGGTTGGATGCCCCTCCCGCCAAGTTAAGGAGGAAATAATTGCCGGGGGGTTTTTCAGCGGAATCATTATGTTGGACTGGCCCCTGCTTGTTGGGTGACCCTCTTCTATTGGGTCTGCCCGAGTACATTCCGTCGCGGAGGGGGCTTGAGCCGGAGCCTCGCTAACCAGGCTGAGAAGCTGGGTAAGAGCAGGCCGGCAGGTTGCCAGAGTTCAGGTCTGCCGCCGACGAGCATCCTGGCTTGAATTCCACGTCCTCTCTGGCATCTTGCTCTGGTGAATGTCGCGATAGCATCGAGCCCCCCGAGCCAGATTCGGGACCGGGGAACATCTGTTGTCCTGAAGCTCCTCGATATTTGGGTCGGCTTCTGCGAGGATTTCCGGAGGCGGGAACGGCGCGAGATTATCGAACAGAAACCCTCCGAAGCGACGTTGGCTGAATTCCGGCAGGAGTTGAGATGGCTGCTGAGGTCCGCCAGCCATCTGATTGGCTTGGCGACGGATCCTGACTATCCCGCTCCGGACCACGCCGAAGAAATCGCCTGGCGCGTGCGCCAACTCGAAGACTCCTGGCGCAGCCTGAACAACCCGATGAGCGAGGCCGAGGCGCAGATGCATCTCAAGAAGCACTTTGCCGACGATCCCCTGATGGCAAAACTCATTTGACTAGAGTCCTTGGAGTCCAAAACATGGTGTAAACAGGTCGAGTTTTCGGCAGACACGAATTCGTGGAGAATTCGTGAATAGGGCTATGCAGTTGACTCTTGTAAATCCAAAAAGCTTAGGAAACACGCGCGGCAAAAGTCGCGAAATGCTGGGTTACAAGAGTGAACTGCATAGGCCTATTCGTGAAATTCGTGTCAACCCGGGTCTGAGGCGGTGCCGCGCTGGGCCCGCGGGTCTGTTCTTTTGCTCTTGCCGGGATTCGATTTCCGGCGAGAATTCAATCATGAGTGCGCAAGAAATGCTGATTGAAGAAATCAAGCGCCAGCCCGAATCCTTGCTGCGCGAGGTATTGAATTACATGAGATTCCTCGAACGCCAGCGCGCCCAGGAAGAATGGGCCGACGTGTTGCCTGCGCGCGAAGTCGAGCAGGAAGTTCTGGATATTCTCGACCGCAAATGAACCCGCGCCACGGCGAAATCTGGCTGGCGGACATGGGCCTGGCCGCCAAAACCCGTCCCGTCGTAGTTCTCATGGCCGACAATCTGAACGCGCCGCGCTCGCTCATCATCCATATTCCCATCACCCGGCAGAATCGCGGGAGCGAACTGGAAGTGCCACTGGGCCATCTGCCGTTCCTCGAAACTGAATCCGTCGCCAACGTCCAAGCAATCGGCTCCCTGCCGTCCGCGCGGTTCGAAAAGCGGCTGGGCGTCACGCCGGAAACCGAATTGAGAAAGATCAAAGCCGCGCTGCTCAAAGCCTGCGCGCTGTGAACGCGCAGCGCTCTCGGCGACGCCTGGGCGCTGATGGTTAAGCAGGGTATAACCCAGGATTTCGTGCGGCGGATCGATTTCGCGACACGTGCTGATGTCCAGCGCATTGCCAGCGATTGATTGATTGCAGAAAAAAGCGATGTACGGTGCGTGTTATTGGCCGGGTGGCGTCTCCGGCCCAACGGGCCGGTAGAGCCCAGCCCAGGGCTGGGGCCGCCAGGCCGATGCCCTGGGGAGCCGTTCGAAAGAACCAGGCGCGCCCTGAAAGGGCGCTGGAACCTGGCAAGGGGGCTATGGCGCATTCTCCGCAGGCCAGTCCGGGGTTGATGAGCTTCGGCAGTACATTCGGAATCAGCGCGAGCACCTCAAGCGGGTTTCCCTCCAGGACGAATTCACCGCGTTTTTGCGCCGTTATGAGATCGAGTACGACGAACAATATGTGCGGGATTGAGGCCGGTAGCGCCCTTTCAGGGCGCGGGACAGCCGGTGCGAACGAAGCCCAGGGCATCGGCCTGGCGGCCTCAGCCCTGGGCTGGGTTCTTGCGGCCCCTTGGGCCGCGGCCCAGACGACCAACGGCTACCAACTCCATTGCTTTTCATTGCAATCAAACTCTAACGAGGCAGGGCCTCAGACCGGCAAGGCAACGTAAGTTCTGAGGCATTCGGCTGTCCCTTGGGGTGCCTTGCCGGTCTGAGGCCCTGCCTCGTTAGGAAATCAAGGCTGGTCGGGCGGGCGGCTTGTGCTATGATCGGGCGCGATGAAAAGGATGCTGTTGGCGCTGATTGTGGGCGCGTTGCTCGGCGCAGGTTTTTCGGGTCAGGCGGCGGGTCCCGGGCGGGACATTCCGCGGCCGTTGTCCTCGCACCCGGGCAACGTGTTTGTTGCCGGAGAGCCGGTGATCATTGCCGCGCCCCCTGGGGAGGGCGAGACCTGGCGAGCGGTGGATTACGAGGGCAAGACAGTGGTCCAGGGGCCGGTGAAGGAGGGCCGGGCTGAACTCGGGGCGTTGGCGGCGGGGTATTACGAAGTGGCTCGAGGGACCGGGCGGGTCTCGGCGGGAGTGCTGGCGAAACTGCAGACGCCAACGCCGCTGGATTCGCCCATCGGAGCAGACGTGGCGATGGGGTGGCTGGTTCCGCGGGAGCAGATGGAGAGCGTGGCCAACCTGTGCGCGCTCGCAGGATTGAACCGCGTGAGGGACCGGATGGATTGGGGGGAGATCGAGCCGAGCCGAGGGGATTCTGCGGCGACCAATCGTTACGATTACCCGGTCCGGGTCCAGGCGGCCGCCGGGTTGCAGGTGCTCCAGGTCTCCCATAATTCTCCAACGTGGGCCAATCCAAACAGGAAACGCTTCCCCCTCGATCTCCGCGACGCCTACGCCTTCCACCGCGGTTTGGCCCGCCGCTGGCAGGGCGAGGTGGTCGCTTTCGAGCCGTGGAACGAGGCGGACATTGACATGTTCGGCGGCCATACCGGCAGCGAGATGGCGTCGCTTCAAAAGGCCGCCTGGCTCGGCCTCAAGGCGGGCAACCCCAAGGCGACAGCCTGTTTGAATGTCTTCGCCATGCATCGCCAGACCACGCTCCAGGATTTTCAGGACAATGAGGCCTGGGCCTGCTTTGACACCTTCAACCTTCATCATTACGAGCCTTTCGCTCGCTATCCGGCGCTCTACGCGGATTTCCGCGCCGTTTCCGCCGGACGCCCGCTCTGGGTCACCGAGTGCAGCCTGCCGGTGAAGTGGCAAGGGGATGCCCGCTTGCAGGAGCCGACTCCGGAGGACTCCATGCTCCAGAGCCAGCGGGTGCCGATTACCTACGCCCTGGCCATTCACGAAGGCGCCGAGGCGGTCTTCTATTTCATCCTGCCCCATTACGTCGAGGGCCAGACTCAATTTGGCCTGCTCCGCAAGGACCTGACCCCGCGCCCCGCGTTCCTGGCCCTGGCGGCTGCGGGACGCTTGCTGGCCTCCGCCCGCCCCCTGGGCCGGGTCCAGGCCGACGACCCCGCCATGCATGCCTATCTCTTTGATGCGAGACCCGACGGGCGGCGCGCCCAAGTGGTGGTGGCCTGGTCCCAAGAGGAACGGAGCTTCGCGCTGCCCCAGGCGCCGGAGGCCATTTTCGATCACTTGGGCCGCACGCGGGAGGTTTCGGGAGAGAAGTTGAATCTGGGCGCGGCCCCGCAGTACATCGTTCTAACGGGCGGCACGCGCCTGCCGCTCACGCCGCCTCCAGCCCGCCCGCCCGTGTTGGCCGGTCGTCCTTCCCCCGTGGTGCTTCAGGCCGTGCTGCCGGAGACCAGCATCCTATTGGGCGAATCCGCTTACCGGCTTCCCGCCGGCCAGCCGACCCGCGTCCCGATTTTCGCCTACAACTTCAGCGACAAACCGGTGCGCGGCCGCTTGGCGGCAGCAGTCCCCGGCCAGTGGCGCGCGGAACTGCCCCAGGAGGCGGACATCGCCCCGGGAGAACGCAAAGAACTGTCGTTGCTCCTGGCTGGCCCCGCCGGCCCGCAGACAGCCAAGGCCCGCATCACCGGCGACTTCGGCCCGGCCGGCAGCCCGGTGCTCTCCTTGCGATTCCAAATCCCGGGCAAAGCCGGAGACTCGCCGCGCTGAGAGCGTGGGGAGCGTGGGGAGCGTGGCGAGCGTAGAGCGTCAGAGCGTCAGAGCGTAGAGCGTGGCAAGTACTACGATGTCTTCACGCTCCCCACTCCCCACGTTTCGCGCTCCCCGTGCTCCACGCTCCCCACGCTCCCCACGCTCCACGCTCCCCACGCTTCACGCTCCACGCTTAACAGGCAGCAGAGGCCTGAGCGGGCAGTTTTGGCAATCGGGGCGGGTGGGGCTGCAGAAGTGCTTGCCGGCCATTACCAATTGGGCGTGGAAATCCTGCCAGTAGTCGAGCTGCCTGGAGCGGGGCCTCCGGGCCAAAGCCGATTCGCACAACTGCTGGAGTTCATCGTAGGGGGCCTGGGCCTGGCTCCAGCCATGGCGATGAAAGATGCGTTTGGTATAGGCATCGATGACAAACCGGGGGTGGGCGCCCGCGTAGAGCAACATGCTGTCGGCCGTTTCCGGTCCAATGCCGTTGATGGCCAGGAGCCGCTCGCGGACTTGGCTGGTCTCGCCCCCGAGCAGCCGGTCCAGGTCGCCGCCGAACTCCTCTGCCAACACCCGGAGAAATGAGCGGAGCCGCCGCGCTTTGATGTTGAAATACCCGGCCGGCCGGAGCAACTCCGCCAGCTTAGCCTCGTCAAGGGCAAAGAGCTTTCCCGGCTCGAGCACCCCGGCGGCCTTGAGATTTTCCAGCGCGCGCTCGACATTGGTCCAGCTTGTGTTCTGAGTCAGGATCGCGCCGACGCATACCTCGAAAGCCGTTTCGGCCGGCCACCAGTGCTGATGCCCGAACCGGGCGCGCAGAAGGCGGTACGCCCGCCGCAAGGGAGCTTTCATGAAGTATGAAGTATGAAGTATGAAGTATGAAGTGTGAGATGACAGTGGCTTCGGGAATTGAGCGTCACTGGCCTTGGGGTCACTCGTCGTACTTCATCCTTCATCCTTTTTCCTTTATCCTTCATCCTTAAGTCTGGCGGCCATTCGCTGGCCCAACTCGAGCGGATTACTGATCGGGCCTTTGGCTTCGGCACGGCGGACCGGCCCGGAGGCGAACGAGACGGCCCGCAAACGCAATTGGGAGCCGAGGGCCTGGGCGTAGGCCGCCACAGGGCTTTGACAGCCGCCGCCCATGGCGGCCAGGAACGCGCGTTCGGCGGTCACGCATTGCAGCGTGTCGAAATGATTGAGCCGCTCGCAGATCTCGGCGATGCGTTCATCATCCTGGCGCGCCTCGATTCCGATTGCGCCCTGGCCCACGCACGGCAGCATGACCTCCGTATCGAGGATTGCCGCCAACAGCCCCTCGGGCACGCCATCCCCCTCGAGCCGGCCTCGAGGGGTGACGATAAAACTGAGCCGGACGATGCCGGCCACCGCGAGCACCGTGGCATCCAACTCGGCCCGCTCCGCCAGCTTCCGCATCCGCGTCACGACGTTTCCGCGGATGTCAGGCACCTTCAATCCGGGATTATGGGCCAGCAACTGGGCTTTGCGCCGGGTGCTGCTCGTGGCAACCGCCGCCCCGGCCGGCAAGGCCTTAATCGCCAGGTTGGGCGCAAAACCGCGCCGGACGGTCCGGCCGGCGCTCCCATCAGCGGCGGTCGGGTCCGCCCCCGCGGCGCCCAAATAGCCGGCGTCGCGATAAATAAGGACGTCGCGCACGTCGGCGCGTTCGCAGACGGCCCCCAGCCGGAGTCCTGCCGGCAGGTCGGTAGGAAGGTCTTTGAGGCTGTGGACGGCGAGGTCGGCCTTGCGCCCGAGCAATGCGGCCTCGAGTTCCTTGGTGAAAAGGCCCTTGGGCAGGTCTTTGGCTTCCCGGGCCAACGAAGCGGTCTGGAGCTTGTCGCCGGTGGTCTTGATGATCTTAAGCTCAAACGTGAGGTCGGGGAAGGCGGCGCGGCACTGGGCGAGAACCAGGTTGGCCTGGGCCAGGGCCAGGGCGCTGCCCCGGGTGGCGATGGCGATGGTGCCGTGCGGGGTCATGATGGTTTCGAGACAGGCCCCAAGGCCGGCTGCACCTCCGGCGCGTTTGGCGGGCAGCCGTGATGGCCGAGCAGGGCCTCGGCTTTTTCCCGGATAATCTTTTCGCAGCGGGCCACCTCGAGCTGGCGCTGTTTGAGGTAATCGCGGGCAATTGCCTGCAAGTCGTCGATGTTGTAAAGGAAGACGTTCTCCAGGAAATTGACCTCCGGTTCGATGTCGCGCGGCACGGCGATGTCTATGAGCAGGAGCGGCCGGTTGCGGCGCAGCTTGAGCAGCGGCTCCAGGCGGGCGCGGTCCAGGATGTAATGAGGGGCGGAGGTGCTGCTGATGATGATGTCGATATTGGCGAATTCCTTTGCCCAATCCTCGAAGGCAACGGCGCGGCCCCCCAAATCCTCGGCCAAGGCCACTGCCCGGTCGTATGAGCGGTTGGTCACGACGATGCTCCGGGCCCCGCGCGAGAGCAGGGCGCGCGCTGTCTTTTCACTGGTGTCTCCGGCGCCGATAATCATCACCTCCCGGTCGCCCAACCGGGTGAATATCTTCTCCGCCAGTTCGACCGCCACGGAACCGACCGAGACACTCCCACGCTGGATATTGGTTTCAGTGCGGATGTGCTTGGCGACGTTGAAAGCGCGCTGAAAGGCCTTGTTCAAGCGGCTTCCTGTGTGTCCGTTTTGCAGGGCCAGGTCGTAGGCCTTCTTCAACTGCCCGAGGATTTCGGTCTCCCCCAGGACCATCGAGTCCAGGCCGCAGGCCACCCGGAAGAGGTGATGCACGCTCTGCGGCTCGCCCAGGGCGTAGAGCCCATCGCCGGGCGGTTCCTGGCAATTGTGGCAGGAGACCAGGAACTGCTGGAGGGCGCTGCAGGCCCTTGCGGAGTCAAGCGGGCTGGCAGCGTAAATCTCCACCCGGTTGCAGGTCGAGAGGATGACCGCTTCCTCGGCGATGCCCGTCTGGCGCAGCGAATGCAGAGATGCCGGAATGCCACTCTCGGCAAACGCAAACCGTTCACGGACAGTGACAGGCGAGGAATGATGGCTCAGGCCAATGACGACGATGGGCATGTCACGGGTTATGGAGAGCGGACAACACGTTGGTGCCCCAGAAGGTTAGCAGCACGAATACAAAGGCGCCGACGGCGCCAAGGGCGAAGCGCCGCCCACCCTGGGCAAAGCGCCAGCGCATGATGATTAGGCCCAAGTAGAGCATCCAGACCAGGACCGACCAGACAATCTTGAGGTCCCCGGCGTATGCGTGAGGGTTTTTGAGATGGGCCAGGTCGAAGACCCCGATCCCCAGCCCGAGAGTCAGCAGGATGAACCCGCTCACCAGCAGCCGGTTCACCACCGCCTCGAGGCGCTGGATGGAAGGCATGAGGGCGAAGATGGCCTTGAGCTGGTGCAGCTTGAGATTCCGCTCCTGGGAAAGATACATCAGGGCCGCCACCGAACTGAGGCCGAAGGCGCCGTAAGAAAGAGCCATAAACGAGGCGTGCAGGCTGGTCCACACCACCGGCAGTTCGGGCCGCGCGCCCTGCGGCATGTCCAGCCGGTGTATGAAGGCAAAGACCCCGATGGCGAAGAGCCCGGGCGAAGCAAAGGCGCCCAGAAACCGCAGGCGCGACCAAAGCCCGACCGCCAGGTAGGCAGCCACGATCGTCCACATCACGAAAACCGTCGCTTCGTAAAGATTGCTCACCGGGCAATGGTTGAGGCGCAGCCCCCGCATGAACATCGCCGCCGTGTGAAAGCCGAAGGCGCATAGCAGCAGCAGATAATTCACGTGGGTGTCCCGCCGGAAGCCTTTCCGCCACAGAAACACCGAATGTATCATGCTCAGCCCGTAAAACATCACGGCCAGCATGAAAAAATGGCGGTCGGCGGTTTGTTGGTCAGTAAACCAAGTCACTATCACAGATTAGCCAGTCTTCCACCCGGCGCAAGCGCAAAGGAATCACATCTCGATTCTGCCCTCGAACACGAATTGCGCCGGGCCGCTCAGCCGCACGCCGGTGAATTCGCCGCCGGCCACTTTGAAACTGACCTCCAGTTCGTCACCGCCCTGGACGCGCACCTTGACGGGCGAGCCGAAGCCGTGGATGCGGGAGGCTATGAGGGCGGAGGCCGTCACGCCCGTGCCGCAGGCGAGGGTTTCACCCTCGACACCCCGCTCGAAGGTCCGAACGCGAATCCGGTTCGGGCCGAGCACCTGGACGAAATTGACGTTGGCGCCGCGCGGGCCAAAGTGCGGATGGCGGCGGATCTCCGGGCCCATCTGCGCGACCATCGCCTTGTCCGCGTCGGGCACGAACAGCACGGCGTGCGGAACGCCCGTGTTCACAAAATGAACCGTGGGCGAGTCCGCCGAAAGCGGGACCCGCTCATTCAAACGCAAACCCTCGGGGGCCGTCAGGTCGACCGTCACCAGGCCGCCCTCAAATCGGGCCGTGATGACGCCCGCCTCGGTCTGGAAAGTAAAATCGCCTTTGCCGCCCGTTTGCCTTTGCACATACCGTGCGAAACATCGCGCGGCGTTGCCGCACATCTCGCCGGTGCTGCCGTCGCTGTTATAGAATTCCCATGCCCAATCGGCCTTGCCTGAGCCGCACGGCCTCAGAACCACCAACCCGTCCGCGCCGACGCCCCGGTGCCGGTCGCAAAGCCCAACCACCTGCTCCCGCGTCAGCTTGACCGCCTGGGCCCGGCCATCGATAAGGACGAAGTCGTTGCCCGCGCCGTTCATCTTAGTGAACTCCAAAACCATGCCCTCGAAAGTAGTGCCCGGCAGGACCCGTGACAAGCAGCGAGTCTGGAGATTATTGTTGCCAGGGCCGGTCGCTTCGCCAAGTCTATCGGGGAATGATTGAGCGGAGTTCGCCAACGCCCCACCTCGAGAGACTTTTTAGCGGGGGCACTGCCTAAAACACCTATGAGATACGAACTCACTATCACTGTGCAATTGGAGAGCAGATGCAGCCCAGAGCGCGTCGCTTGGCAATTCAGGTCCCTGTTTGAAATCGGCACGATCAGGGACTCCATTGCGGACGCGCTTAAGCTCGATAATGACCCGCGTTTAGTGGATGTGCTCGTCGAACGCAAAACGCGGCGCAGAGACCCCTGACCTTTCCCACCAATGGCCCCCGCCTCGGTCTGGGCATTTCTGGCCTGGGCGCCCAGCATGGCTGCCGGACCGACTCGGCCGTGTTGACGTGCCGCGCCCCGCCAGCGTACATTCGCGAATCGAGTGGCACTGATTACGACAGCAGAAGCGGCCGCCATTCTCAAGCTGACCCCGGTCCGCATCCGACAGTTGATAGGGTCGGGGCGACTGAGATCGGAGAAGCGCGGCAGGGATCACCTGCTGGACGGGGATGAGGTCGAGCGGTTCAACCGGACGGGCCGTCTGCCCCCTGGACGGCCGAGAAAAGAACCCGGCTAAATAATATTGCGCGTACGATAGACTTTACGCAGAATGACGGTATGACCGATACCACGACCAAACCCGCCCGGAACGGAAAGCCGCCCGGCATCAGTAAGCTTCGGGGATCGAAGCTAATCGTCTTCGGCTGGTATGGCGGCAAATTCTCGCACCTGGAATGGCTGCTCCCCCTGCTTCCTCAAACCCCGTACTACTGCGAGCCGTTCGCCGGCAGCGGGGCCGTCCTGCTAAACCGCCCGCCCTCTGGCGTCGAGACGTACAACGACATCGACGGCGAGGTGGTGAACTTCTTCCGGGTGCTGCGGGACGAACCGGAGGAGCTTCAACGATTGATGGCCCTCACACCGTTCAGCCGTGAGGAATTCGCCCAGGCGTGCAAGCTGGACGAGTCCCTGCCGCCGCTTGAGCGTGCCCGTCGATTTTACGTGCGCGCCCGCCAGGTTCGCACTGGTTTAGCGCAGACCGCCAGCGTTGGGAGGTGGGCCAACTGTACAAACACAATCCGGGCCGGCATGAGCGGGGTGGTATCCCGGTGGCTGGGAGCGGTCGAGCAGCTCCCCGATATCGCCCTGCGCCTGGCGCGCGTACAGATCGAAAACCGGCCGGCGTTCGACTGCATCAAACTTTACGATTCCGAGGATACCCTGTTCTATTGCGACCCACCCTACATCCACGAAACGAGGGGCGACTCAAAAGCCTACGCCTACGAGATGACCGACGAGCAGCACGCCGAACTGGCACGTCTGCTCAATGCCGCCAAGGGAAAGGTCGCCCTGTCGAATTACGACTGCCCGCTGATGGACCGGCTTTACCCTGCCGAGCGTTGGTGGAAGCTCCACTTTGAGCGCACGAACCACTCCACAAAGGACATTCGGACAGAAACCCTGTGGTTGAATTACGACCCCCGGGACGTGAGGTGTAGCGGGAACCTCAACCTCAACTTGTGAGCCGGTTCCACAGCCCAGCCGCAGCGTTCGCCGATTCGAACTTGCGCATCTCGCGAAGCAATTCCACAACCTTGCCCCCGAATTGGCTTCGACGCAGGGGATTCAGCAATGCTGCCAACGGGACTGCCAGCTTCCAAATGTCCAACAGCGCGGAGTCCACTTCATCTGCGTGATCCCGGAGGGCGTTCTCGATGGCGTTTTCCTGCCCGTCAGCAACGCCAGCGGAAATCACGAACAGGTATTCTGGAACGTCATTCTCTCGC
>Ga0181524_10004855_pt1 | contig 12252 bp, 7 predicted proteins | sample PEATcosm2014_Bin_34_FD_119761 | JGI IMG/M metagenome (GOLD analysis project Ga0181524, IMG submission 119761) | Peatland microbial communities from MTU Mesocosm Facility, Houghton, MI, USA - PEATcosm2014_Bin05_60_metaG | ecosystem: Environmental > Terrestrial > Soil > Wetlands > Peat | place...
CCGGCGGCAGCGCCGCGATCGGATCCTCGAGGTATTCCTTTACGTCGTCTTCGCCAAGCGGCAGGACGGAGAAGTAAGAGAACCGGTTGCCGAGCGGAACCATCTCCTGGCGGAAGCGCTTTGCAAAGTCCCGGACGCTGAGTCTGGCGAGATCGGCCGGCGTTGGCATCGGATTCAACCATCCATTCTACGCCCGCACCGTTGACTCGAACCGCGGTGTGCGCTAAATCTGTGTGCCTGGCTTGGGGCAGCCTCGACAAAGAGGGCCGCCAGGGGATCACGCTTCAGCAAGAAGTGGGAGAACCACTGGGCAGCCGTAGCCCTTTGGTTCGCGTTCTACAACTTCTGCCGTTGCCACAACACGCTGAGAACGACCCCCGCGATGGCTGGTGGGATTGCGGATCATATCTGGAGCGTGCGGGAACCGCCGGAGGCGGCACAAAAGCACGGGCGGTCTCATCCTAAGCTAATCGCGTGTTCAACCTCACTCTTCACTTTTTCCAAACGCGGTTTTGCCCTAGAATACGGCCTGTCAGGAAGCCCGGTACAGCGGTATCTGGCAGTGATGCTCAGCTGATAAAGGAACTTGTAATCAGGGTAGGCGTCCTTTAGCCTAGCGTCCCTCATTATCACCTCAAATCGCTCCTTGTGCGACTGGGGATGTATGTTGTGCTTAGCCAGGTACGTTTCGACGTAATGCAAGGCGGAATAGAAGGTTGCCACAACAGCCCAAGTTTCAGATGTTGGATCTGCCACCGTGAGTCCACCGGCAAACGCCTCGTTCAGTTCGGCCTTCACCCGGTGTTGATCGTCACGCGGCATTTTCTAGGGCAGCTGCCGGTATCACATTGAAATCAAAGCTGAGTTCTGGGTGATGATCGAATAGATACATTTCTTGGCGGGTGATTTTTTCAAAGGAAACGAACTCAAGTTCATCTACAACAACCGTAACGCCGACGGTCTCGCCGTCGCGCTGGACCTCAACGTGGCGAACGCCCTCGATTTCTTCGAGTTCAATTTTCACTTTGCGCTCCAAACTCATGCCGCTGAATAGATCAAAACTATTTCTTGCCCCCGAAGTGAAACAGTGCATTTCGGACTCCGTTCGCTTACGGGGTGCCGTGCAAAGGCTCACTGCCAGAATCATCTCGGGACCAAGAATCATGCGGTAGTCCCCGGCTTTGGCCGCGATCCTTCATCGGCTCGCGTCGTTTGCAGCGACGCCTCCCCGGTCACCAAGTAGATCGGACTGCCGTCCGCTCTCTTCTTATCGGCAAGGAGGTAGATGTTCTTTACGTTGTGCCGTAGCTCGATCTTGGCTCCGTCGTCTAGCTTATACGACCCGACTACCTCGCTCTCGACCTTATAGCCGATCTCGTCGGCATCTTCCATCGCTCCCTCGAATGGGACCTTGACTCGACTCACGAACGACCCTCGCTCCGGCTCTGCCCTGTTTAGTTCGCGGCGACCGCTGGACCGGGCTTTCGTTGCCGCTCGGCCCCGACAACAACAAGATTAGCAGGTACTGCACCCCCCGCGAACCATCTCGTTGGGCGAGCACCCCATCCTATCAAGCAAACCCCGCCGAATCAAGGGGTTTCATCATTAAGGAGCTATTATTGGTGGCCGTGACTGCGCAGTCTTCGCTAGTTCTTCGCCACGCCAGCCGCGCAGAATTGGTGCACTACCTAGCCGCAGGCACACAGATTTAGCGCACCACTCGAACCGCGCGGGCTCGAAATCGCGGCCTGCTTCCAGCCCGAAAACCGCGGGCTGTCCGCCGAAGCCGGGACGAGGACAGCGCTATCGGGAACACTGCCATTCCTTGCACTCATCTCCGAAGCATGGTGCAGTAGTGGATACTGGAGAGCGTATATGCGGCGTCGAATACTACTGTTGCTTGCTATGATCCCGATGGCTGGCGTGGCCGCCGGCGGAACGAGCGAACCCGCCGTCCGGGCCACGCTCGAAAACGGGCTGCGCGTCGTCATCGTGCGGGATCCCCTGGCCCCGGTGGTCACCGTCGAGGAGAATTACATCGCGGGCGGCGACGAGACGCCCGCCGGTTTCCCGGGAATGGCCCACGCGCAGGAGCACATGGCGTTCCGCGGATGCGCGGGTCTCAGCGCGGACCAGATCTCCGCGATTTATGCGCAGCTCGGCGGCAGATCGAACGCGGATACGCAGCAGAACATAACCCAGTATTTCGTGACGGTGCCCGCCCAGGACCTTGAAGTCGCGCTGCGGCTGGATTCGGCGTGCATGCAGGATGTCCAGAACTCCCAGGCGCAGTGGACCGAAGAACGCGGCGCCATCGAGCAGGAGGTCGCGCGCGACCTGTCCAACCCCACCTACAAATTCATTACCCGCCTCAATGAGGATCTCTTCTCCGGCACGCCGTACGCGCACGACCCGCTCGGCACCAAGTCCTCATTCGACGCCACTACCGGGGAAATGCTCAAGAAGTTTTATGCGGATTGGTACGCGCCCAACAACGCCATTCTCGTTATTGCCGGCGATGTCGATCCCGCGGCAACCCTCGCCAAGGTGAAGCAGTTATACGGGTCCATCCCGCACAGGCCGGTTCCAAAGCACCCGGACATCAACTTGCAGCCGGTCAAGGCGGAAAGTTTCACGCTCGACAGCAATCTGCCCTATGAACTTGTGTTCGTTGCATTCCGCCTGCCCGGAACATCCAGTCCGGACTTCGCCGCGGCGCGCATTCTGAGCGATGTTGCCGGCAGCCAGCGCGCCGACCTGTACGGTCTGGTGCCCCTCGGCAAAGCGTTGGGAACGGAATTCGGGTTGGTCGAAACATACCCTGAAGCCAGCGTCGGATTCGCGGCCGCCGCCATACCGGCCGGATCCGACCCTGCGCCCATCACCAGTGATATGAAGAGGATTCTCTCGAGCTACGCGGACAAAGGCGTGCCGCCGGCCTTGGTCGAAGCCGCCCGTAAGAGCGAAGTTGCGAGCGCCGAGTTCCAACAGAACTCCATCTCCGAGCTTGCGGCGACGTGGTCGGAGGCCCTCGCGGCCGAAGGCCGGAACTCGCCCGCGGAGATCGTCGAGGCAATGAAGAAGGTCACGGTGGAGGACGTAAACCGGGTCGCGAAGGCTTATCTGCCGGTTCAGAGCGCCATCGTTGCGACGCTGAAGCCGTCCGCCTCCGGCGAGCCGGTCGCGAGCAAAGGTTTCGGCGGAGCCGAAGTGACCACCGCGGCGCCGACGAAACCCGTGGCGTTGCCAAGTTGGGCGGAAGCCGCGGTCAAGTCGTTGAAAGTGCCGCCAGCCCCGGCCCCCCCGGCGGACCTGACTCTTTCAAACGGCCTGCGGCTGATCGTCCTGACCGAAAAGGCCAGCCCGACGGTCACCGTGATCGGCTCCGTCAAAAACCAACCCGCGCTCGAGACTCCTCCGGGCCAGGACGGCGCCGACGCGGTGCTCGATGAATTGTTCTCTTACGGGACGCAAACGCGCGACCGGCTCGCGTTCCAGGCGGCGTTGGACGACATCGCCGCGTCCGAAACAGGCGGAGCGGACTTCAACCTCAAGGTTCTGAAGCAATACTTTGAGAAGGGCGTGGAGCTGCTGGCGGACAACGAGCTTCACCCGGCCCTGCCTCCGGAGGCATTCCAGGTGGTGCGTGGGCAGTCGGCTCAGCTCATTGCGGGCAGGCTGGTCAGTCCGGGATACCGCACGCATCGCGCTCTCGAGACCGCCTTGCTGCCGAAGAACGATCCGGCGCTGCGGGAGGCCACGCCCAAGTCCGTCTCGGCGTTGACGCTTGACGACATAAAGGATTACTACGCGCACGTATTCCGTCCCGACATGACCACCATCGCGGTCATTGGCGACATCACGCCCGAGGAAGCCCGGCCTGTATTCGAGAAGTGGTTCGGCGGCTGGAAGAACGCCGGAGCCAAACCCGCGGTGATTCTTCCCGCCGTTCCACCCAACCAGGCAGCCGCGACTAATGTGCCGGATTCGACTCAGGTGCAGGACTCGGTGGATCTCGCCCTCGAGCTCGGCTTAAACCGCTTCGATCCGGACTACTATGCGTTGCGGCTCGGCGACCACGTATTGGGCGGAGGATTTTATGCGACGCGGCTGTATCGCGATCTCCGGCAGAAAACGGGGTACGTCTACAACGTGGACAATTCCCTCCGCGCTACCGAAACCCGGGCGACGTATTCGGTCACCTACGGTTGCGATCCGGAGAACGTCTCGAAGGCGCGGCTCCTGATCGAGCAGGACCTCGCCGCTATGCGTACCACCGACGTGAGTCCGGCCGAGCTGGAGCAGGCCAAGGCCTTGCTGTTGCGCGATATCACTTTGAGTGAATCGAGCGAAGACGCGGTCGCGGAAGGCTTCGTGGGGCGCGCCACGATCGGGTTGCCGCTCGATGAACCGATTCGGGCCGCGGGGCGCTATTATGCGCTCACCGCCGGCCAGGTGAGGGCGGCCTTCGAAAAATGGATTCATCCCGCAGCGTTCGTGCAGGTTGTCCGGGGACCGGCGCCCAAATAGAATCTTCGCTGTCGAAATCCCGCCTGCCCATGCGTAGTCGCGCCAGGTTTACAGTTGCACATGGCGTTGGGGGCTGTGTGGCGTGACGATGAGCGTTGGAATGAAGGCGGCCAGTCTTCAAACCGCGTTGATCATCCATGCCGTGGCTGCGCCTTTGAGCTTCACGGTCATATCGCTCTTCACCGGCTTAATTCATGTTGAAAACCGATAGCCGAGCGGTGATGCGGTTCTACAACAAGCGAGGGACGGCGGAGCAATGGATCAAGGAAGGCAAACAGGCGGTCAAGATGACCCGGCTGAGTTGCCACCGGTCCCGTTCCAACGAGGTGAGGCTGTGGCTGAGCCTGATCGCCTACAACCTGGGGAACCTATGGCGGCGGTTGGTGCTGCCGCGGAGGATCGGCAACTGGTCGCTGACGAGTTTGCAGCAGCGATTGGTAAAGACGGGTGGCCGATTGGTCAAGCACGCCCGGTATTATTGGCTGCTTCTGGCGGAGAGCCATCTCACGCGGCGGCTGTTTGGAAGCATGGTGCGCCGGATCGCCGCGTTGGCGGCGCCGAGCGGATAGGGCGCGGCGGCCGAGCAGGCAAACAGGTCGCAGGCAGGAGCGGGGCGGAGAGGTGTATGAGAAATCGCTTGAAACGAGGCACTTCCAGGTTTGTCCGTACCCGGAGGAGGCCGAACCAGCTCCCTCCTGGGCCGCCGGCGCCGGTCGGGATGAAAGAAATGAGAAAAACGGCTCCGATGGAAGCGAGGTTGGGAGTATAATCGCTGCTGGCCAGGGAGCCAAGAAGGAAATCCTGGCTTATGGATGAGCCGTTCGTGAGGCGCTCTGCGCCTGTTTCTCGCTACATACATGAACACCCACGACGTTTCGGGAAAGCGGAGGGACGTACGATGACCCATAAGTTCACCGCATTGGGCGGTATTTCCGTTATGCGGCGCTTGGCTGGTCTGCGGCGGTCAGCGCAGGCGCTGCTTGCGCCGTTGTCCCTGATTCCGCTCCTGTGCGTCTCCGCGTTGGGGCAAACCTACAACATACATACTTTGGCCGATGGTCTCCGCGCGGGGACCGCGCGCCTGACGCAGACCGCCGGCGTTACCGCCGATAGCACAAGCGATAGCACAAGTCTCACGCTGGCCGGTTCGATGGCGCAGATCGCGTCGGCCGGCGGCTGGGATACGTCGCTGACGCTGGTGAATCTCGGCACAACATCGGGCGAAGCGCTTTTGAATTTCTATGCCAACAACGGGAACACATTGCCGCTGCCGTTTACCTTCCCGCAGCAGCCGTCGTCGGGCACGACAGTCGAGGCGACTCTCGACCAGAACATCAACGCCAACGCCACGCTGGTGCTCGATACGACCGGGCCGGCCACGCAGACGGCCGCGGTTGGCGCCGCGCAACTGCTCACGCGCGGCGACATCGGCGCGTTTGCGATTTTCAAGTACACGCCGAGCGGCCAGGAGGCCGTGGTGCCGCTCGAAACGCGCAACGCCAGCTCTTATCTGCTCGCGTTCGATAACACGGGCCAGATTAGCACCGGCCTCGCCATCGCCAACCTCGCAAGAAGCGCGGCGAAGGTCGGCGTCATCATCCGCGGCGACACGGGTGCGCAGATCGGCACGGGTTCGATTAGCCTCGCGGCGCAGGGCCACAATTCCTTCCTGCTCACGGATTCCACTTACGGATTCCCCGTGACGGCCGGCGTGCGGGGCACGGTGGAATTCGACACGCCTTCGGGCGGACAGATCAGCGTGCTGGGGCTGCGGGCGAACGCGATTCCGAACAGCTCCGGCTTCGCCGTGACCACGATCCCGACGCTGGCCAGCGTCGGGACGGGCGGCGGCACCATGGCGCACATCGCCTCGGGCGGGGGCTGGCAGACCACGTTTACGCTGGTCAATACCGGAACGTCGGCGGCGACGGCCAACCTGGATTTCTACGGCGACAACGGCAGCGCGGTTTCGCTGCCGCTGAGTTTCCCGCAGAGCGGGGCGGCCAGCACGGCCACAAAGCTGAGCCGGAGTATTGCGGCTGGGGCTTCGCTCATCGTGGTGGTGCAGGATTCCGGCGGCGCGACGGCGACGACCGGCTCGGCGGTGCTGACCACCAACGGCAACGTTGGGGGCTTCGCCGTGTTCCGGTACAACCCGACGGGACAGGAGGCCGTGGTGCCGCTCGAAGTGGGGGACGCGCCGTCCTACGTTCTGGCGTTCGATAACACGGGCAGCCTGGGTACGGGCCTGGCGATTGCGAACGTGGCCGCGCAGGCGGCTAGCGCCAGTGTGGTCATTCGCGATGACACGGGCGCGCAAATCGGCACGGGATCGATCAGCCTTCCGGCCCAGGGCCACACGTCGTTCATGCTGACGGATGCGAACCAGGGCTACCCGGCGACGGCCGGCATTCGTGGCACGATCACGTTCGTGACGCCGGCCGGCGGCCAGATCGCTCCGCTCGGTCTCCGCGCCACGCCCGCCGGAGCGTTGACAACCATTCCGGTGATGCCGATTGAGGCGCCTGGCGGCGTCGTGGCGGAACGGGCGCTGGCGCAGACGGGGCTGTCGGTTGCGCTGGCATCCAACGTGCTTCAAAGCCAAATTGAAGTTCTGCTCAGAAGCGGTACCGCCAGCTCTCCTTGTACCGCGCTCACTGGAAATGGCAGCATACAATCGGGCTCAGCCCCAAGCACCACGGTGGACGGGAATTCTTTGTATCCAGTAACCGTGTATTACGACTCCGACTGCAGAGAGAGTTACATCGCGGCCCAAATAACGTCGGCGAGTGAGGTGGGCCAGGGCGACACCTTATCGGAGACTGCCATCTATTACGGTCTCACCGGAACGAAACTCGGAACCATGACCCTCGACGAGACCCTTGCGGAGACGAACGACAACATTCAGGTGCACGGTCTCGGCCTATTCAAACCGGCAGCAGCACCCCAGACACCCGTACAGTTGGGGCTGGCGTGCAATGTTTCCGTCGGTGATATTTCCGGCGGTTCCGTTTCGGGCAGTATCCCTTGCGTGGGGGCGGTTGCGCAGGATTTCCCCGCGCTGAATCTCGCCATTGGCTCCGTGACAGGCATCACCCTGACTCCGGGCACGGCCGCCGGCAGCTTGGCCTTTACCGGCAGCGGCTCCATATTCACCGGGCCAATCGGTTCGCTCACACTGACCAACCCGTCGCCGGACTCCTTCGCGATTCCAAGTGGAACGGCCTACGCCTCGACTACAGCCAGCGGCGGTGCCGGTGCATTCGCGCTCTTCCCGCCTACGCCCACTTCCTGGACGCTCACCGATGCGGCGCATGATGAACAACTTCAGATTTCCGTGATAAGCGATACGACCCGCAATTCAAGCCTGACGGTTACCCAAGTGAGTACGGGCGCAACGCTGGCAACCGGAGCGGTCGATCAGTCGGGCACGGGAACCATCACTTACTCGGATGGCAGTAAGGCGGCGATTACGAGCTGGACCCTGGCGGACTGAGGCGGGACGGATAGTAGGCCGGATCGGAGATTCCAATAAGGGAAACGCCGATGACCTCATTGTTTATAACTCGATACACGTGCCGATACTCCCCATGTGGCGGCCTGCAGTCCGCCAATGCTCCTCCGTCAGTTGCTGATCGTGGCCACACACAGGCGTTATTATAAGATCCCTGACTATTGCAGTTTCCCACGGCCCTCTACGGCCCACATCCGCCCGACCGTGTCCCCGCGGACCCCGTAGACCGTCTCGTGGAGGTTCACAGCCGCGCAGATGTGATTGGGAATTATGCGGACGCTATCGCCGGCCTGGAACTCTCGCCCGGCGTTGCGGATATCATTTTCTTTAGCTACCGCCGGGATGATCTTGGAAGGGCGCAGCCGTTACTTCCACGTTGTAATACCAGGCAAAGCGGACATTGCAGGTGCGAATTCGACCGGACAACTCACGTGCTCACGACAGAATTTTAAACTGGAGTTGACACCAGGAGTATCACAGCGATAGGATTACTGCGCCAGCAGTCACAATGATCATGGGTTGCCACATGCGCGCGCGTAACTTAGTTTTAGGAATTGCCTTTGCTCTTGCCATCGGGCAGGTTGCCCGGCCGCAGGAAGCGGTTGTTGGCATTGACCTCGGCGGGGCCGTGAACCATCCGCCCCGGGCGGATTACGAGTGGGCCGCGGGCCTCACCCTCGATCATTTTCTGCTTGCCAATGGAGAACGCCTCGCCGCCGCACCCACGTTCGCTTCGCTGCTGTGGGACGACACCGCGCTCTATGTGCGTTTCCACTGCACGGACCCCGACGCCATCTACCGGGCAGGCGTCCGTCTGGCGCGAACTGACCGCGTCGAAATCAGCCTGCTTCCTCCGGGGGCGCCGGAGCGGGAACTCTGGCAGTTCTCGGCCGAGCAGAACGGCTCGGCGTTTTCCACCCACGCCGGAATCAAAGCGGAGTTGCAAGGCGCAACCGTCACGCTGGCTGAATCCCGGTGGACCGCGCAACTGACGATCCCCTGGGCGCAGGTCGGCGGACTGCCGGCGCAGACGTTCCACCTGCAACTGGCGCGAGTCCGGTTCCTCACCGGTGAGGTGTCGAGCCCCTCGGCGGTCGATTTTCATGACGGGCCGGTTTCTTATCCCCAAACGCCCCTGGCGTGCGACGAGTTCATGGAGGCGACGCTGGGCGGGCGGAAGTCCGTGCAAACGGCCGGCTTCGGGCTCATCCGCCTGCCCTCGGGCGCGCGGCGGTGGGAGCCCAGAGCCTTGCTGCACCACGCGAGCGCCGCCGAACTCAAAGACATAGCGCAATTGCAGCAGGATCTGCGGTCGAAGCCGACCGATCAGGCGAACCTGGAGGACCGCGTGCGTCTGGCCCAGATCTGGTACGACCTGCTCGACCAGGAAGGCGTCAGTTTTCACCCCGAGAGCGGGACCTGGCTGCTGAACGAAGGCGAACTCGATCCGTGGAACGCCCGCCACCAGTTCAACAACGCGCTGGCGCAGGGCGACGCCGCCAAAGCAGGCCGCATTCTCGATTCTCTGCTCCGGCACTTCGACCGGCTCTCGGCTTCCTGGTTTGCCGACGGCACACCCGGCGACGTGCGGGATGAGGCGTGGGCGCCGGTTGGCGCGATCGAGTCCGCCGAAGCTGCGAAGGACGAAATCGTGCTGCATGCGCTGGCCGGAGGCAGGAAACTGGATTTGTTCCTCTCATTTCCCGTCCTGGGAGGCATTCGGCTCCATGGGCCGGAGAAAGGGCTTTTCACTCCACCCGCGCCGACCGCGCCCGCCATCGAAAAAGCGGCACAAGGCATTCGCGCCCGCGCCCAGGATCTCACGGTGGATATCGGTCTCAAGACCGATTGGCACATCAGCCTGACAGCAGCGGCGGGCACGCAGGCGGTCTGGTCTTTGCACGCCGGGGACTTGCGGGTGCGGCTGGACGCCAAAGGCGGCATCGCGGCGATCGATCTGGGCGGAGCGCTATCCCCCGGCGAGAGTATCTTCGGTTTGGGCGAGCGCTTTGATTCCTTGAATCAGCGCGGGAAGACGCTCACGCTCTGGCAGCAGGATGCCTGGGATTGCCTGGTTCAGGGCGGTCTGAAGAACCAGGCTTACAAGCCCATTCCGCTATGGCATAGCACGGCCGGTTACTCGGTCTTCTGGAACACGACCTACGAGATCCGCGCGGATTTCGGCAAGGCCCGGGAGGACCGCTACCGCCTTACAGCGCACGGTCCGATGCTCGACCTATACATCTGGCCGGGAGACTACCGGCAGGTATTGCGCACCGGATACACTGCCCTGACGGGCAGGCCGGTTTTGCCTCCCGTCTGGGCTTTCGAGCCGTGGATGGGTGGCGGCGGCGGGCGATGGGCGCGGAATCGCGGCGTCACGCCGACGCAGACGATGCTCGACGAAGCCGCCCATTTTCAGCGGCTCGATATTCCGCACTCCGCCATCTACGCCGAAGGGCCCGGAAGTAGCGATCCCCTTCTGTATCGCAAACTGGAGCCGCTCAACATCCGGGTGCTGACCTGGGGGAGAAGCCAGCCGCTGGGCTGGAACCTCGATACCATCAAGACCGCGCTGCCCGATGTACCGCCGGACAAGCTGCCTCTCATGCGGCTCGCCGGCGGCAAGGTGTTCGGCTTCCCCGCGCATCACATTCTCAGCGGGCAATTTCCCTATTACGACTTCACCGATCCGCGGGCCCTCGACCTTCTGCGTGCTTACTCGAAACCTCTCCTGGATTTGGGGGTCGCCGGCAGCATGGTGGATTTCGGCGACCTGGTCCCGCGCGAAGCGCTGTTCCACGACGGCAGGAGCGGCGAAGAGATGCACAACGGCTACGCGTATCTCTACCATCGTGCGGTCCGTCGGGTGTTCGAAGAGCGCCGCGGCGATAACTACATCCTGTTTTCACGCGGCGGCGCGGCCGGAAGCCAGGCGGAGTTGTGCCAGATGGCGGGCGATCACGCAAGCAACTTCCGTGGCTTGGACGAGTCCATCGCCGGCGGCCTGAGCATCGGCGCCTCTGGATTCTCCTGTTGGGGCGTCGACGTCGGCGGCTATGCAGGCAAAGCCGACGAAGAGGTTTACATCCGCTGGGTCGAATACGGCGCGTTTTCCCCCCTGATGCGCTTTCATGGAACCGAGCCGCGGGAGCCGTGGTACTACAGCGATTCGGCTGTGGACATCTACAAAAAATATGTGTGGCTACGGGAGAACCTGGTGCCTTACATCTACGGTTCCGCCCAGGATGCGCACACGGCGGGCGTGCCGATCATGCGCGCTCTCCCTCCCATCGAAGACGAGTACATGTTCGGAGACGATCTGCTGGTTGCACCTGTTCACACACCCGGCGAGCGCCGCACGATTACCCTGCCGAAGGGAAACTGGACCAGTTTCTGGACGGGCGAACCGGTCGCCGGCGGCACTCGCGAGTTCAGGGCGCCACTGGGCGAAATCCCCGTCTTCCTCCGGGCGGGTGCGCTGGTTCCGGTCCAGGTTGCCCCGGACCTCGAATTGGGTGAATCCATGTCCGCGGGCCGGGTGCCCGCGCTACTGCTCACGCCGCCGGAGCCGGCCGCGAGTCATCATACCTGGGTGCTTCCACAAGAACAAACGCCGGCGCGACTGGAATCGGTCGCTGGCAAAGACGGATTCCAGGTGAACGTCGAGAACTGGCCGGGACTGCGCTATCTGCTGGTCTCGGGCCTGCGAAGCAGAGTCACCGGAGTGAAGGCCGACGGGGAATCGCTGATGGTTCTGGATCGTCGCGCCACCGAAACCTTGCCGCCGGGATGGGAGCGCATCGGCGAAAACCGCGTTCTCGTGCGGCTGCCGGTGTCCGTCAAGCATGTTGTGCTGTTTTCCACCGCCCAATGACCGCTTTTGAAGACCTATGTGTGGTTACCCGATGCCCCCATGGAAGCGCGTATCCTTGCCGGCCGGCATTTACCGATCCGGAATGCCCAAATCGGACGGCGCGGCGCAAGTTGGGCTACAAAAGGAAATCTTTGACGCGGTCAAAGACCAAGGTCTTTGACCGTGAACTCCGTTTCTTTACGGTAGCGGCATCTACCTGTAACTGAGCCGCGACCGTAAGGGAGCGGCAGCAACGCATCACGCGGTCGAGGTACTAGGTCCGCGACCGTGAAGTCCGTTTCTTTACGGTAGCGGCATCTACCTGTAACTGAGCCGCGACCGTAAGGGAGCG
>Ga0181524_10004862_pt1 | contig 12242 bp, 9 predicted proteins | sample PEATcosm2014_Bin_34_FD_119761 | JGI IMG/M metagenome (GOLD analysis project Ga0181524, IMG submission 119761) | Peatland microbial communities from MTU Mesocosm Facility, Houghton, MI, USA - PEATcosm2014_Bin05_60_metaG | ecosystem: Environmental > Terrestrial > Soil > Wetlands > Peat | place...
CGCCCGGCGCAACCCGTCGGGGTCGGACGGCACCAGGATCAGATGGACATGGCTCGGCATCAGGCACCAGGCCCAGACCTCGACGCCGGCTGAGCGGCAATGCAGCGCGAGCAGGTCGCGATAGAGCGCATAGTCGGCGTCGCCGAAAAACGTGCGCGCGCGGCCGTTGCCGCGTTGCGTCACGAGATGCGGCAGACCGGGGATGACGACGCGCGCGAGCCGAGCCATGCCGCATGATGGCCGCGCGCGGGGCACTTGTCAATTCAATGCACTGTCACCGTAACGGCCTTAATCCCCGTAATCGCGTAATGGTAATGACGGTCACCGTAATGACGGCCATTAACGACATTGCATGCTGGTTTGATCTGAATTTCACCGGCGTAATCGGCCTGCCACTGCTTGGTCGAATGGCTTGCGGCGAAGCGGCATCGAGAAGGACGATGACCGCGCAAAGAAGCTCGCGTTCTCTCGTTTAATGCGGACAAAACTGCTGCCAGTCGAAATCCCACTCGGCCATATCGGTCAAATAGCGCTCGACGATCTCGAATACGACTACTGACGGCTGCGGCTCTTCGACCCGAAACGATCGCACCGAAAGATCGTCAAAGGCAACACCGCGGAACATGGAAAAATTCTGTTCGAAATAACGCCTAAGCCTGACGGAAAATGAATCGCCAACCATTAACATCTGGCCGCCGAGATTCGCGTGTGATCCGACGCTTGCCGTCTTCCGGCGCAGTAGAACCTGCACGTCTTGAAACCACCCAGGGGCCGACAGCATGTAGAGGGCAATGTCGCCGTCATCAAACGGTTTCATGTCGATTACATATTGCTCTGACGAAGCGAGCGTTAGGTCGCCAACGGGCATCGATTGCGATAACGAGGCAATAACGGCGCGATAAGCATAAAACGCGCCGAGATCGTTCCAATGACTATCGGTTTTGAAATAGAGCGGTAGACTAGGCTCGGCGGCCTTGGCGGCCAGCAGCGGCACGCGGAGCTCGAGAATCATGTCACGCGTCGATGCGTTGAGCCGTGAAAGCAAGTCGTCCAGTCGGGTGATCGGCCGTGCGCCGGAATTATTGAGGTATTCACCGTAGATACTTTGTTTGTTGGGCGCGACTATGACGAGGCTGTGCACGCCACAGGCCGCAAGCGAATCCCGCATTGCAAGCAGATTGCGTTCGGTCGCGCGAAGTTCGGATTCAGTGAAACGCAGCGTGCCACGAAAATCCGCCATTGTAGCCGGGCGAGAACGGTCGTCAGTGTAGAACAGCCATCCGTCTCGTCCGATCAGGACGCGCCGATCGGTCGAGCGTTGTAGTAGCCCGACATTAATGGCAGCGCCGGTCGCGACTAAAGGCAGACGCAGTCCGATCCTATCAATGAACCAGCGATCCAGTGCGCCGCCGAAGATGCCCATGGTAAATCTGCTTGGAAACGGAGCGCGCGCGTGCAGCTTGAGGTCGCGCGCGAGTGGCCAGGACCCGTCATTCGTAAACAAAGCAAGCGGCAGCAAGGACAACAGCCAGAACACGCCGCAGGCCAGCGGTTGCGTACATTTTCGCATGGCCCCTCCGATCAGAATTGGAAATAGATGAACGGATTATATGTTTCGACTGCCATGGTCGCGAGCGAAAGCAGCATGAAAATGCTCACTAAGATCATTCGCGTGAGGTCCATTGCGATGGCGCCGCTGGGGCGCGAAGCGATGTGTTCGCCGAGTGCGCGCAACCGTGGCCACAGCGGCAGTGCCATACAGCAAGCAGCGGCGATAAGCACCATCATCGGGATGGAAACATCAACCGACACGGTCACGCGGCCATTTATCGAACCAAATCGGCTCATGCGCACAAGAAAGTTGATCGCATAATTGAGATCCGGCGAACGGAAGAACACCCAGCCGATAAATACCACGAACATTGCGTAGCCGTGACGAGCAAAGTTTGGTACGCGCGAGAACATGGTTTCGACGAGCGTAAGCCGCTCCAGCCACAGGAACAGGCCGTGCCATAGGCCCCAAATGACGAAATTCCAGCTCGCGCCGTGCCAAGCGCCCGCCAGGCAAAACACGATCCAGAGGTTACGCGCAGTCTTCCACGACCCGTGGCGATTGCCGCCGAGCGGAATGTACACGTAGTCGCGGAACCACAGCGACAGCGTCATATGCCAACGCCGCCAGAAATCCTGCAGCGACACGGCAGAATAAGGATAGTTGAAATTTTCTGGAAACCGGAAACCAAACATTCTTGCAATCCCGATTGCCATATCGGAATAGCCGGAGAAGTCGAAATATATTTGTAGACCATAGCACAGCACACCGAGCCAGGCTGCCGTACTGTCGAGCTGATCAGGAGAAACGCTGAAGGTCTGGTCCGCCACCGCACCGATCGGATCGGCCACGAGCAGTTTTTTGGCCAGACCAATGGCAAAACGACCGACACCCAAATCGATGTCGGCAAACCGAACCGTCCGCTGCTGGAGCTGGTCGGAAATTTGGTGATAACGAATGATCGGACCAGCGATAAGCTGCGGAAAGTTGATAATGTAGAGCGCAAAGGCCGTGCGGGAATTCTGGGCGTGCACAGTGCCGCGATAGACATCGACTAGATAAGAGATGATGTGAAATACGATAAATGAAATCCCCAATGGCAACGTGAAATGCGGTATCGGCACGCGCCATTCCGACAGCAAGCCGAGTACCTCATTGAGGTTTTGCGCGAGAAAATCGGTATATTTGAAGAAGATCAGAACTAAAAGATTGAGACTGACGGCGGAAACAATTGCGTGTCGTCGCGCGTCACCACTGCGTTTTTCGATTATTTTCCCAAGGCTGTCATTGATCGCGATCAATGACAGCACAAGCGCAAGCGCAGCCGGAATACGCCACGCGTAGAAAATTGCACTGGCGATAACGAGGACGAGATTGCGTGAGCGCGTTGGGCTGAGAAAATACGAAGCGACTGCTGCAGGCAAAAATAGGCAAACGAATATCAGGCTGCTGAAAACCATGAATTCGGAATTCCCGAGATGAATCGCGCACTGGGTTTGAAGTTTGGTGTTTCTGCGAACTGTTAGCAAGACAAAAGGACGGTTCGCAATGCGGCCGTCACCTCTGGCGGCTCGCAAAGAGCCGCAAAAACTCCCAGAATGCTCTCGGCGTAATGGCTATTTCCGCCGTCTGTAAGGCGATATGGCGAGCGTTGCCAATACGTGCGAAGCTCAATTCGATCGGTGTTTCTGCCACGACTCTCGTTCAGTAACATTGCCGCAGTGCGAGATGTCGCTGATGGGTCTAAGCCGCCTTGCCCGTAAAAGGACTGCCGCGGCCGGTCTTCCCCCAATAGCTGCCGCGCTGCGGCCTGAGCGTAGCGGCTGCTTCGGGCCAGTGGACTAAGCCGCTCGTTACAGTGACAGTGCGCTTAATCAAGATCAACTTGGTCGAATAGGCGCACCGGCAGCGTAAATCCCGCAGCGTCGTCGTGCCCTCGCCCCTTGCAGGAGAGGGCTCCTCGTAGGTTCAACAAACTCGTTCGGGTGAGGGGTCGCGGCCCGACCCCTCACCCTATTTTTGTTAGTGACGCGCCGAGCGGCCCTCTCCCGCAAGGGGAGCGGGCATGCGCGCGGACGCCGGGATTACCGATGCAGCTGTGCGGCTACATCTCGATATCCAACCCGACGTCGAGATTCTTCACCGAATGGGTGAGCGCTCCCGACGACAGATAATCGACGCCGGTTTCGGCGATCGCTGCCGCCGTGTCGAGCGTGATGTTGCCCGAGGCTTCGATGACGAGACGGCCGGCGACCAAGGCGACGGCTTGGCGCATCGCTATGAGATCGAAATTGTCGATCAGCACCACGTCGGCGAGGCCGACATCGAGCACGTCGACGAGCTGATCGAGCGAGTCGACTTCGATCTCGATCTTGACCAGATGGCCGGCGGCGCGTTTGGCGCTAGTCAACACCGCTTTGATGCCGCCGGCGACCGCGATGTGGTTGTCCTTGATCAGCATCGCGTCGTCGAGGCCGAAGCGGTGATTATAGCCGCCGCCGCAGCGCACCGCGTATTTCTCGAGCGCGCGCAGGCCGGGCGTGGTCTTGCGCGTGCAGACGATGCGCGCCTTGGTGTGGGCGATACGCGCGACGAAAGCCGCGGTCGCGGTGGCGATGCCGGACAGGTGGCCGAGGAAATTGAGCGCGGTGCGCTCGGCGCCGAGGATGGCGCGCGCATTGCCCGTGATCGTCATCAGTCTGGCGCCGGCTTCGATCGCCGCGCCGTCGCGCACTTGCGGCGCGATGTCGATCGCAGGCGACAGCCGGCGGAACGCGGCGACGACCAGCGGCAGGCCCGCAATCACGCCTTTTTGGCGCGCGACGACGACGGCACGGCCGGTCGCATCCTCGGGCACCGTGGCGATCGAGGTGATATCGCCGGCACGGCCGAGATCCTCCTCGAGCGCGCGCGTCACCGCGGCATCGATTTCGAGCGGGGAAAGGAAAGCGTCTGGGCACAGAAGCGACATCGGCGGCGGATTCCATAGTCGCTGGCGGCGCCGATGGCAAACCGGCGCAGCCGAACCCGATACCATCGGCGGGAACGCCATCATCTTGGCCGGGCTTGTCCCGGCGAGCCACGTCTTTATCCTGGCGAGAAAGCCCGACGGAGCGACGACATGGCGAGTTTCAAGGCGATCGTGATCGAAAAAGCGGCGACCGGCCAGACGGTACGGCTCACCGAATTCGACGAGAAAGACCTGATGGACGGCGATGTCACCGTGCGGGTCGAATGGTCGACGGTGAATTACAAGGACGGTCTCGCCGTCACCGGCAAGGCGCCGGTGGTGCGCCGCTTTCCCATGATCGCCGGCATCGATTTCGCAGGCACGGTGGAGACATCCGCGCATCCCGGCTGGCAACCCGGCGACCAGGTGATCCTCAACGGCTGGGGTCTCGGCGAAACCCATCTCGGCGCCTATGCGCAAAAGGCGCGCGTGAAAGGCGACTGGCTGGTGCGACTGCCGCCAAGCATCGGCGCGCGCGACGCCATGGCGATCGGCACTGCCGGCTATACCGCGATGCTCGCGGTGATGGCGCTGGAGCGGGCCGGTGTCGCTCCGACCCGCGGCCCGGTGGTCGTGACCGGCGCCGCGGGCGGCGTCGGTTCGGTCGCGGTCGCGCTTCTCGCCAAGCTCGGCTATGCCGTGATCGCCTCGACCGGCCGGACCGAAGAAGCGAGCTATCTCGAGGGCCTCGGCGCCAGCGAGGTGATCGATCGCAAGGAATTATCGGGGCCCCCGCGGCCGCTCGGCAAGGAGCGCTGGGCCGGCGGGATCGACGCCGTCGGCTCGACCACGCTCGCCAATGTGCTGTCGATGACGCGCTACGGCGGCGCGGTCGCTGCCTGTGGACTTGCCGGCGGAATGGACTTGCCCACATTCGTCGCCCCGTTCATTCTACGGGGTATCTCGCTTCTCGGCATCGACTCCGTGATGTGCCCGTTGCCGTTGCGGCAAGAGGCTTGGCGCCGCCTGGAGACCGACCTCGACCGGTCCAAGATCGCGGCGATGACGAGCGAAATAGGGCTCGACGAGGTTCCCGCGGCGGCCGGGCGCATTGTCGAAGGTCAGGTCCGCGGGCGCATTGTGGTAAAAATCGGGTGACCGGTTCAGAATTTCGCTACCAATTTCGCCGATGCTGCGAGGGCGCTATGGTAAGGGGACGGTTAAGAAGTCTTGTTAAGATAGCCCTACTGCGAATTGTACGTAGACGTGTATTTGGAAGTGTAGCCAGAGTGGAGTCGTCGATGTCGGTGCGCGTCGCTGTGGTGTGTGCGGCTGTATTGGGGGTCGGTGCATCGGTCGCCGGCACCGCCATCGCCGAAGAGCTTGGACCGGAACAGGCCCGCGCATTCGTTGTCGGCAAGCTGTTCTCCTATACCTGCTTCGAAGGCACCGCCGGGGTCGGGCGCATATTCCCCGACGGTTCGGTCGTCGGCACGATCAGAATCCGCGGTCAGGGCCAGACTCGCTTTGCCGCCTTGCCGGCCGGCACCATCCGCACCGACGGCACCGCGATGTGCGCGCATCTCAACGGCCTGCCGATCACGCCGTGCTTCAAGGTCGAGAAACTCGATTACAAGAGCTTCCGCGGCTCGATCTCCGGATTGGGTTTTGCCCATTGCGATTTCTCGCAGCGCAACCCGCGCACCCAGCTCATCAGCGGCACGCCGGAGCCGGAGCCGGCGACGCCGATCGCGACCGCGCGGCCGACCCCGGTCGCGAATTCGCGCCCGATGCTGCGGCCGTCGCTCGCCGAATAACATCACTCCAGATCGAGCCGGAGCGGCTCGGTCGTGGCCGGTGGCGAGCGCGGATAGAGCAAACGCTGGTATAGCCGGCCGATGCCGAGCAGCACGACGCCGAGGCCGATCACCGAGAGCGCGCGGTAGATGCCGCTGATACTCGCGGTGTCGACGATGAACACTTTGGCGATCGTCAGCGTGATGACGCCGAGCGCGAGCAGCCGCGCCGGTTGCGAGCGAAGCATGAAGCCGACCGCCAGCAGTAAAATTCCGAACACGAGCCAGACCGTCGAAAGAGTGTATTGCTCGGCGTCGCTGATGATTTCCCACAACACCGGACCGTGAAAGAGCCGCTGCACTTCGAGGGTGAGATAGAACAAAGCGAGCGTGACCGCGCTGATCGCGGCAACAGCGCGGTACGGCAACGGGCGCGTGGTACGGGCGATCAACGCCAAACTGATGGCGAGCACTGCCGGCAGGCCATAGCCGAGCAGGGTGGTATTGAAGAACGTGCTGCCGGCGACCGGCAGAAATCCCGCTTCCACCGCATTCATGAGGTCGAGGACGACGGCCGCAAACGTCAGCGCCGCGACGATGAGCGCGCCGATGTTGTGCACGAAGCTGCCGCTACGTCCGCGCACATGCTCGAGGCCCAGGGTCATCGCCAGTCCGACATTGACGTCGAGCATGACTTCCATGGTCCAGTTCGCCGGCCGGTAGATCTCGCCGCCGGTGACGTAATGGCGGATCTCCGCAATCGCGAGCAGCACCGTGAACAGGATGGCGCCGGCGTCGACAATGCGCGCCGGCAAATCGTCGGCGCGGCGACGCAAGAGCCATCCCGCGAGCCAGAACGAAGCGGCCGGAACGCCGTAGCCGTAAAGCAGCCAGTTGATGATCGGGGTTGTGCCGAGCGCGGCGCCGACGATACGCGGCTCATAGGCGACGCGCGCCGCCACTATGATCACAACGATGGCGGCGAACCAGCGCAGCCACGGCAGCGGACGTTTCTCGACGACCCAGGCGGCGCCTGGCGCCATCAGCGCGAGACCGATGGTGAGCCAGCCTTTCTCCAGCGCGAAGGTCAGCGCGAGCGCCAGCGCCGCGAGCGCGCCGGTCGCATACATAGCGCCACCCGCCATCAGGCCAGGCCGTTGCTCGCGCTGCACCAGCGCCTCGGCCGCAACCGCGTAAATCGCGGCGACCAGGAGCGCGAGCGCCGCGAACGGCAGCGATCGATCCAGCTGCGCGATGCGATAATACAGCGCGATCAGCATTGCGAGCGGCGCGAATACGCCCGCGGCGCACCACAGCATCGGCACCAAGGCGCGCACGGAACGGCCTTGCGCTGAAAATCCGGCGATGCCGAACAATGCCGCCCATCCGGCAGCGACAACAAGGTGCGAGCCGTATTCGAAACGCTCCGGTTCCGGTATCGCCGGCGCGGTCGGGCCGGACGGCGCGATCAAGCTTGCGACTTTCATCCGAACCGCCCAGTCGGCCATCACCGCCATGGCGAGCAGCGCAGCCACCGGCACGGCGCCAATTGCCGCCTCGGTGCGCCAAGCGATGCCGACTGTCGCGGCGGTGAGAACAACGAAGGCCGTGAGCGCGACGGAGTCATGTTGGCTCGCGGCGACCAGAAACGCCGCGACCAGGAGATAAACCGACAGCGCCAGCGTCGAGAGTGGATCGACCTCGCCGGATGCCGCCGGCGGACCGTAGAGCAAGCCCGCGACCAGGAAGATGGCGGCGAGCGCAAAGCCCGCGAGCGCGCTGAACACGTGCGCGCCGAGCGCTTCGACCGGGTTGAAACCTGTTCCCGGCAACGTCCACAGCGCGCCGAGCAGGATTGCCATGATTGCAAGCCAACGCCACAGCCGCCAGCGCGCCAGCGCAAAGCCAGCTGCGCTGACGACGCCGATATAAACGTAGAGCGACCAATAATCCGGCTCGGCGGAGCTCACCAGCAAGGGTGCAAGATAGGCGCCGATGACGCCCAGGCCGGCGAGCGCAGGTCCGTGGAGCAAAGCCGCGGCCAAAGTCAGCAATGCCACCGCGCCCAGGAGCACGAACGCAGCCGGCGGCGGCAGGTATCCGTAGAGAGCATAGGCTGCATAGACCGTGGCATAAGCCACCGTGGTGCCGGCAGCCGTCAGAATGCTCGGAATATTCGCCGATGGCAGACCGCGCAGCCCCGACAGCGTCTCGTTGCGCCGCTCCCATTCGCCGGCGGCGACCAGCGCAAATGCCAGCAAGGCGCCGAGGAGAATCCGGACTCCGGGGCCGATGAGATCTTGCTCGATGGTATAGCGCACCAGAAATATGCCGCCGAGCGCCAGCGCAACGCCGCCGACCCAGACGACCCAGCGAGTGCCGAAGCGCTCCTCGAAGCCGATCGGCTGCGACGGCGACGCTGCGGCCTGCCCTGCCGGCGAGGTCGGCACTGACGGGGGCGGAAGTTGCGGCGGCGGCTCGGGCGCTACTGGAGATGCATGGGCGTCTGCCGGCGTGACTTTAGCCGCCGGCGGCGACACCATGCCGGCAGGCGGCGAGCCGCTCTCCAGCGATCGGACCCTTGCATCCAGGAGCCGCACCGAGCGCCGAACCGCGGCGGCGTGGATCAGTGCGACAATGGCGACGATCGGAGCGGCCAGCACCGCAAGCCCGAGGAGAACGATCAAGGTGAACATCGGCCCCCGGCTCCAAATTCGGAGCGGGAATTCTACCTAGCAATTGCGAGAAGCGAAAGCTGCAACCTTCTTGCCCGTCGCAGCCGAGCGCCGCAAAAGGCACCCAATTCACGCCAGGTCGAATCACTCCAGATCGAGGCGGAACGGCTCGGCTTCCGTGGCGAGGATGCCGCGGCCGATAGTTTCGATCGCGGCGACCATGCGGCCGTCGCGGCCCAACAGCCGATCGGCGAGCGAGACGATCCGGATATTCGGCGTCGCCGTCGGCGAGGCCTGGCGCAGCGCCGCCGCGATGGCGTCCTCGTCGCGGCGCGGATTGAGCGCGCAGACGGCGGCGAATGCGCTCGCGGTCGAGCGGCTGATGCCCATATAGCAATGCACGACGAGCGGCGCGCGGCGGTCCCAGTCCCGTACGAAGCCGAGCAGTTCCGCGACGTGCTGCTCGCCCGGCATGATGTAACCGTCGAGCGGCGACGAAATATCGTGCAAGCGCAGCCAAAGATGATTCTCCGGCGCGATCGAATTCGGCCGTTCGAGCCGCGCCTCGTCGCCGATCAGCGACACGACATGGCGCGCGCCGGTGTCGTCGACGGTTTCCTGAAGGCGCGCGAGCGAGCAGACGTGAATCATGGGCAGACGTGAATCATGGGCAGACGTGAATCATGGGCAGACGTGAATCATGGGCAGACCTGAATCATGGGCAGACGTGAATCATGAAATGTTTTCTTCCGTCAGCCTCGTCGGGACGACGGCAAGGAGTTACACCGCCGAACTAAACCGCCGCGCCTCCGGCCTTCGGCCGCCGCAAATGTTCGTCGAGCCGTGGCATGATCTCGACGAAATTGCACGGGCCGTAACGGTAATCGAGCTGGTGCACCAAAATCTCGTCCCAGGCGTCCTTGCAGGCGCCGGGCGAGCCGGGCAGGCAGAAGATATAGGTCGAGCCGGCGACGCCGGCGGTGGCTCGCGATTGGATCGCCGAAGTGCCGATCTTCGGGAAGCTGATCACCAGGAACAGCGCCGAAAAACCATCCATCTTCTTCTCGAACAGCGGCTCGACCGCTTCCGGGGTCACGTCGCGGCCGGTGAAGCCGGTGCCGCCGGTGGTGATGACGACATCGATCATCGGATCGGCGATCCAGGCCTTGACCCGCGCGCGGATAGCCTCGATGTCGTCGTGGACGATGCTGCGCTCGGCGACCAGATGGCCGGCGGCGACGATGCGCTGCACCAGGAGCGAACCGGATTTGTCGTCCTTGAGGCTTCGCGTGTCGGAAATCGTCAGCACCGCGATCTTGAGCGGCACGAACCGTTTCTTTTCGTCGATCCCGGGCATGGTACGCCTTTACGCAACGTGATGGCCCACTCGTCCCCGCGAAAGCGCGGACCCGCGGAACGCAAGCTGGATTCCCGCTTACGCGGGAATGAGCGGAATACTGGTCGAATACTACACTAAAGCGAGCCCGCCGCCATCGTGTCGCAGGCCGAAAGTTTGCCGGAATTGAAGCCGTTGAGGAACCAGCGCTTGCGTTGGGCCGACGTGCCGTGGGTAAAGGAGTCCGGCACGACGTAACCCTGCACCTGTTTCTGCAGGCGGTCGTCGCCGATGGCGGATGCGGTCTGCAAGGCCTGATCGACGTCGCCCGCATCGAGGAAACTGTGCTTTTGCTGAGCGCGATTCGCCCACACCCCGGCAAGGCAATCGGCCTGCAGCTCGACGCGCACCTGCAGCGCGTTCACTTGGGTCTGGCTCGATGCCGCCTGCTGCGCCTGCGTGACGCGCGGCAGGATGCCAAGCTCGTCCTGCACATGATGGCCGACCTCGTGGGCGATCACATAGGCTTCCGAGAACTTGCAGGCCTTGTCGTCCGAGCAGGCGCCGAACCTGTCCTGCATGTCCTGGAAAAACGAAATATCGAGATAGACGTCCTTGTCGCGCGGGCAATAGAACGGCCCCATGGCCGATTGCGCGACGCCGCAGCCGCCGTCGATCGCGCCCGAGAACAGCCGCAGCTTCGGCGGGTGGTAGGTCCGCCCGCTCGCCGCGAAGATTTCCGTCCAGCGGTCCTCGGTATCGCCGAGCACCGCGGCGACGAAATCGGTCGTTTCGTCGTTGCGCGGGCTGTGCGAAACCGGTGACGATGGAATATTCTGCTGCATGGCAGACCCGCCGCCGGCGAGGATCTGCGCGCCGTTGATGAGCACGCTGGGATCGATGCCGAGCGCCCAGCCGATCAGGCCGAGCACGATGATGGTGCCGATGCCGAGACCGTGCGCGCCGCCCGGCATGCTGAAACCGCCGCCGCCGGCGCTCTCGTCGCGATCGTCTTCGACGTTGCTCGAGCGGCGGAAATCATCCCAACGCATGTGGCTTTCTCCTTCCCGATTTCGGCGCGGCCTGGCGCTTCGGAGCACTCAAAGCAGCGGCCCTGCGTGTTCAATTAACCAAATGTTTCCCGGCATTTATTGCCTAGCGACGCGGCGTTTCGGTTAAGCGGATTTTTACCTTGGGCGGCCATGATCCTGCGCGTCGGTTGTAGGTCCCGCGTCGCCGATCGCGTCGCCTGAGTTCAGAGTTCTGAGTCATGGTTGTGTCGCGTCGCGGGGCGTCCGTCAGGACGCCCCGCGTGAGTTTCGAGTCCCACGAGCACCGCGCGCCCGCGCATATTGTCGTCGGCGATTGCGTTGCCGAGATGACGAAGCTGCCCGCGCATTCCGTGGACCTCGTCTTCGCCGATCCGCCGTATAATTTGCAGCTCGCGGGCGATCTCAAGCGCCCCGACGATTCCCGCGTCGACGCGGTCGACGACGACTGGGACAAATTCTCGAGCTTCGCCGCCTATGACGATTTCACCCGCGCCTGGATCGCCGCCTGCCGCCGGGTGATGAAGCCCAACGCCACGCTGTGGGTGATCGGTTCGTATCACAACATTTTCCGCGTCGGCACCGTATTGCAGGACCTCGGCTTCTGGATTCTCAACGACATCGTCTGGCGCAAATCCAACCCGATGCCGAATTTCCGCGGCCGCCGCTTCACCAATGCCCACGAAACCCTGATCTGGGCGGCGCGCGACGCCGCCACGCGCAATTATACTTTCAATTACGAGGCGCTCAAGGCGGGCAACGACGACATTCAGATGCGCTCCGACTGGTTCATTCCGCTGTGCACCGGCGAAGAACGGCTCAAGGGCGAGGACGGCAAGAAACTGCATCCGACGCAAAAGCCCGAGGCCTTGCTGGCACGCGTC
>Ga0181524_10004863_pt1 | contig 12242 bp, 14 predicted proteins | sample PEATcosm2014_Bin_34_FD_119761 | JGI IMG/M metagenome (GOLD analysis project Ga0181524, IMG submission 119761) | Peatland microbial communities from MTU Mesocosm Facility, Houghton, MI, USA - PEATcosm2014_Bin05_60_metaG | ecosystem: Environmental > Terrestrial > Soil > Wetlands > Peat | place...
ACCAGGACGACCGTCTTCTCCTCTGGGCGGAGCTGCGCGAGAGCGGTGTCGAGGTCGTCGGTGACGATGCCGTTGTCGAGCCGGTCGATGACGCCGCGTCCGACGTCGACGGCGACAACGGTGCCCGCTGACGACGCGCTGCTACCGGCCAGCTCTGCGCCGATCGCAGCAAGGGTGCCAGCAACCTTCTCGGTGTCGACGTTGATGTGGAGGCTGCGGTAGTGGTCGAGGTTGACGAGCAGGGTGCCGGCGTTGTTCTGGCCGACGGTGGCGAGGGTAAGCGGAAGCGGCTCGGCCACCACGGTGTCGCGAAGGACATCCGTGTCGGCGCTGTACGGCAGGTGCCAGACGGTCGGCTCGCCGGGCTGGCTCGCGAACGGGGCGGGAGGATCGTCGGCCTCGGCGGTGACGAGAACGTCGAGCCCGTGATGACCCACGCGGACACCGAGAACCTGCGGTCGCGGCGCGCCAGCGCTGTCGGCGCTGTGCGCGAGAAGGTCGGGAAGTCGCGTGAGCCAGAACAGACTGTCGGCTCCGGCATAGTGGCGGAGCTGGAGCTCGAGGTCGGCAAGCGGGCTTCGCGCTGCGGGCAGGGGGATGCGCATGCCACGGGCCCGCCTGCCGCTCTGGCGCCGACGACGGCGGTCGAGGGCGCTCACGAGACCGATGGTGCCGAGGCCGAAGATCCCGGCGCCGATGGCAAGTGCGCCGATGTCGTCATCGTGCTCTGCCGCCACGCCGCGGTGAGTCACGTGCGGTCCGCCCGCGTCGTGGTGGCGTACGTCGTCGTGGTGTGCGGCCGACACCGAGGCGGCGCGAACTGTTGGATCGGTGTGGAGGCGGTGGATGGCAGCTGGATGGGTCCGGATCTTGGCGGGGATGGCGGTGCGGGTAGGGGGCGATACGTGGGCGACAGCGTGATGGTCGGTGCCGGCGGTGGTCGGAATGACAGGTGCCGGCGCGGACCGGCTCGGCGCTGGCGTTGGGGTGGTGGGTGGCGCCGGCGCGGCGTCCGTGGCATCGGGGATGACGAAGGTCCAGCCCGGATAGATCCAGTGGGCGTCGCTGAGCGCGCCACCGCCGGGCTGGGGCACGCCAGCGTTGGCCTGGTAGATGGCCGGCCATTTCTCGCCGTCGCCGTAGTAGGTGGTAGCGATGCCCCACAGGGTGTCGCCCGCCACAACGGTGTGGGTGACCGCGGCGGGTTGCGTCGTGTCGGCGGCGAGGAGCTGGACGATGGGCGCGGGCGCGACCGCGCGTACCGCTGGTGTGCCGCGGAGCTGGCCGAGAACCATGACGGCGGTGACGAGGGCGGCTGCCGCGCCCTGGAAGGCGAACCTCTGGTGTCGGCTGTGCTGCCGGCCTCGAAGGTGATCGGCCACGGTAGTGACAACGGACAGCGCGAAGTAGACCCAAGCGAGCCAGCCGAGGGTGGCGAAGAGATGCGGCCAGAACGAGGCGGGGATCGAGCTACGCAGCGCGTCGGTGAGCTGGTGTGCGGTGGGGATGTGGTGCGGAAGCGGCCAGCCCACGGTGACAGTCAGTGCGGCGGGGATGCCGGCGAGTCCGGTCACGAGCACGCTGAGCGCGCCGAGCCCTTCTGTGATCTGTCGTCGGTTCGGTCGGCTTGTCGACCGGGTGATCGTTGACGTGGTGGTAGTCGACATGGTCATCCCTCCGAGGTGTTGCCGCTCACGTCTGTGGCGGACTCGGTGACGGTGATCTGGAGGCTCCCGACGCCGATGATGCCGAGGAGTTGGGTGGGCTGGCGGTAGCTGATCTCGGCGTAGACGGTGTTGCCGACAACCCAGGCGGTACCGGGACGGCCGGAGGTGGTCATGAAGTTCTCGGCGGCGGTGACCGCACTAGCGGGATCGAGGGCGATGTTGCCAGCATGTAGCTGGCTCACGTCGAGGGAGCTCGCGCCGGCCCGGGCGGCTTGTTCGGTTTCGGATGCGGCGGCCTGCTTGGCGTCGAGGTAACGGCCGCCGTCGGCGACGAGGCCGGTGAGCGCGAGGAACATGGTCATGAGCACGACGGTCATGGCAAGGAACTGGCCGTCTTCGGGACGGTGGCGAAGTACCCGCGAGTGATCCCGCAGATAGAGGCGAATGGTGTTCACGACACCGCCCGGTACGGATCGATGTGGGCGTAAGACGTGGCGGAGAGCGTCTTCGAACCGGGAAGGCCGGGGACCGACACATCGGCGAGGCTCGTGACACACACGACGGTGACCGAGACCCAGCCGCCGGCTGTGAAGTTCGATGTGTCGGTGGTGACCTGCGGCGAGGGACAGGTGAGCCCGGCACCGGCCAGGGTGCTCGTCACAGCGGCCGACGCCTGGGCCTGGGCGTCGTCCGGGTCGGCTTGGACGACGGCTGCCTGAACCGCCGCGCGTGCAGCGGACTCGACGTCGCCCCGGGCAGAGTCGATCCGCCCGATGCCGATCATGAGGACGATGACGAAAAGGAGGACGGGGGCGACAATCACGAGCTCGGCGATGGCCTGGCCCTCTTCTCCTCGCGTCCACTGTCGCTCAGCCACTGCTGCGGTACTCCTGGATGGGGGCGTCGCTCGTTGCCGACACGGTGAGGGTGAGCCAGGGGATGAGGACTTGGGTTCGTCCGGTGACGGTGACCTGAGCCACGTCACCGGGCACGGTGGTGGTGACGACCTGAGGGTCGGTGAGCGTGTTCGGCCCGGTGGTGTCGATGAATCGGTAGGCGGCCTGTGTTCCGGCGACCCGAGTGGAGCCGTAGCCGGAGGCGACCTGGCTTCCCTGTTCGGCGGCCGCACGCGCCAGGTGGCTGGCGTGTGACCACAGGGCGAACTGGATGCCACCGATGACGAGGAGGAAGAACACGGGGAAGCAGACGACGAACTCTGCCAACCCCTCCTCCCCTCGTCCTCGCTTTTTCGCCTCGGCCTTCTGCCCGTCCAGCGCGACGGGTGCCGTCATGGGGTCTGGATGTTGTTGGCCGTCGCCGTCAGCTTGGCGGTGACGATGCCGACGATGACGACGGCTGCAGCGACCACGAGGGCGGTGACGACGACCCACGAGGCGATCTCACCGCGTTCGTCTCCCAAGACCGGGGTGAGCCGGGCGGCGACATAAGCGCGGAGCACACTGATGGTGACCCTGACGGACTCGAAGCCCGATCGCGCCGTCAGGTTCAGCTGCGCCATCGTCTTTGACTTCGGTGTGACGTTCTGGGTGTGCATTGGGGTTCCTTTCGGGGTTGGGTGCGGGAGGTCAGATGTGAGAGCCGGTGAAGGCGGCGAGCGCGGGGTAGAAGACGAGGACGCCAAAGCCGGCCATGAGCAGCACACCCGGAAGCAGCATCTTCTGGGTCGTGGCTTGGGCCGTGTCCTCCAAGGCGGCGGTTTCCTTCAAGCGCAGCGAGCGGCCTTTGGCCTCCAGGGAATCGCGGATGCGGGCCCCGTCACCGGCCTGGGACATGGCCCGGGCCAGGTCGGTGAGATCCGGAAGGTTGAATCGGGTCGCCAGTCGCTCCAAGCCTTCATAGGGCTGTTTGCGGTAGGCCTGAGCCCACACCAACGCCTGGGCGATCTCGTCCATGGCCCAGTCGGTGGAGGACACGCCGGCCGCGACCTCCAGCGCGCTGGACCAGCCCATGGCGCCGGCCATGGCCATCGACACGAGCGACGCGTAGGTGGACAGCGAGTGACAGAAGTGGCGGCGTCTGCGTTCGGCGGCTTGGTGAAGATCGATGAACGGGGTGACCATCCCCGCACCGCCGAGGACGAGAACCGCAACAGCGGGGATCTCGAAGCTCAGATGGACGTGAAGCGCGCCCATGACGGCCCACAGAACCGGGGCGAGCAGTGCGAGACCGGCTGCATAGCCCACGACCTTCACGGCGAAGGACTCGGTGGGGGTGCCGGTGATGGCGAGGTCGGGAAGGACGACCTCGGCGAGGCGGGGCACCTTTCTCACGTTGACCTCGACCACCTGTCCACAGATGCGCCTCGCGCCACCGACCCCTTGGGTGAGGACGTCTGTGGGAACGGGAATGTGCTCGCCGCTTAAGCGCGCGAGGGCGGCTCGAAGGGTGAGCGGTGGTGGGAACAGACCCCAGACGACAGCTGCGAGGCCGATGCCGACGCCGAGCCCGGCGGCGATGACGAGGACCATCTACTTACCCTCGCTGTCGAACAGCCGTGGCATGGGTTGGGGGCGCGAGAGCCGGTTCATGGCGGCGAACCCGGCAGCGAACAGGCCCGCGATGCCGAGCAGGGCGATCTGGCCGGCGGAGCTGCCAAAGGGTCGGAAGTAGCCATGACCGATGATCAGGATGCCGAGGGTGAAGACGAGGGTGACAGCGATCACGAGGCGCATGTCACGGCGGGGTTTGGCCCGGGCAACTTCGGTGCGTTGCCACAGGGCGATCTGGTCGCGGGTGTTGGTCGCAGCGGTCGCGAGCAGACCCTGGAGATCCGAACCACCGAAACGGCTGGCGAGGATGAGCGGTGCGATGGCCTCGTCAACAGCGGCGTCGCCGAGCTCTGCAGCGAAGGCGTAGAGGGCCTTGTCGAGCGCGGTACCGCTCTTGATGCGCACGACCAAACCGGCGACGTTTCCCTTGATCTGTGGCGGTGCGGTGGGCACCGTCGATTCGATGGCGGCGAGAAGACCCCGATGGGCGGCAACGCTGTCTCTGAGCGCTTCGATCCACGTGGCAAGTGCCTCTAGGCGACCGACCACCCGGCGGGAGGTGTTCGGCTGGAGGGCGGAGCGAAGCGTCCAGCCGACGGCCCCGCCGATGGCAGCACCCGCCGGCCAGCGGGTTACGAGCCCGACGCCGGTGGCGAGGACTACGGCACAGAGTGCGGCCTGGCGGTTCGCCGGGTCGAGCCGCTTTGCCATCGGTATCCGCCTGACCGGGGACCCGGTGGACCAGATGCCGCCTATGACAAGGGCGATGCCCACACCGATGCCGGCGCCGAAGAGGACGACGACCGGGGTCATCGTCCGTAGACCACGAGGGGGGCTTCGTAGCCGAAGTCCGAAAGCCGATCCCGGAGCCCGGGTGGCATGCCGAGGTGATGGACGGCCGGGCCGCCGCCGTCGGGTTCGGCAAAGATCTCGGTGGAGATGACGTGGCTTTGGTCGGAGTCCTCGACCACCCGAACCGATGACACGTAGCGGCGGGCCAGTCCGGAATCGTCGGGCCGCTTGCGGACGAAGATCACGAGGTCCAAGGCCTGGGCGGTGAGCTGCGCCGCTGCGTTGTCAGTCAGATGCTTCGGCGACTGGCTGGCATAGGTCTTGATCTTCCCGAAGGTGCCTTCGGTCGAGTCCGCATGGATGGTGCACATGGAGCCGGCCTTGCCGGCGGTCATGGCGTTCAGCATCGGGACGATCTCATCGCCGAGGACCTCGCCGACGATCACGCGATCCGCGTCGTGCCGATTGGCCCGCTGCACCAGGTAGTCCATGGAGACGGCCCCCTGGCCTTCGGTGTTGGCCTCTCTCGTCTCCCACGCCACGCAGTCGGGGTGGCGATGAGCCAGCTCGTGGAGGCCGAGCTCGTAGGACAGCTCGATGGTGACGATCCGGTCCGACGGATCGGCCTCGGCCGCGAGCGCGCGCAGCAGGGTGGTCTTGCCGGCGTCGGTGCCGCCGGAGACGATCATGTTCAGCCGGGCCCGCACAGCAGCCCGCAGGAAGCAGGCCAGCTCGTCGGTCATCGAGTCGGCCAGGTCCGCGAGGGTGGGGTCGACGAGACGGTGACGTCGGATCGACACGCACGGCCGGTTCGACACCTCGATCATCGCGGAGAGCCGGTGACCGCCGGCGAGGTGCAGGTCGACGATCGGCTTGGCGCTGTCGATCCGCCTTTCGCCGCCGGTGTGATGTGCCCGGGCAGCCCGCTGGACCAGCTCGACCAGATCCTCGTCACAGTCCGCGATCGGTTCGACTTGCTCCTTCGTCCCGTCGGCCCGCTTAATCCACACGTTGTCGGAGCCGTTGATGTTGATGTTCTCGATGTCGTCCTCGTCGAGAAGCAGCTGCAGGCGTCCCAAGCCGAGCTGCGCGGCAACCAGCCGACGGACGATCTGCTCTTCTTCGTCAGCGGTAGGGGTGGTGACCGCGCCCTGGACCATGGTGCGCGCGGCCTCGTCGATGGCTTCGCGCGCGAGCTTCTCGACGAAGGAACGGCGCTCGGCTTCGCTCATGCCAGCCTCGCCGTAGCGGACGATCCCGTCGGCGACGTGCTCCGCCGCGTACTGTTCCAAGTCGCGGCGTTCGGAATCGTTCACCCGCACGCCTCCCACTTCGACCCAGCTCCCACCGGCTCTACCTCGTCTGCAGACAGGTCACATGGCGGTGCCTGCGAGTCGGCATTGGCCGCCGTCTGCTTGTCAGAGGCCATCTCTTCTGTGGCTTCGGTGGTCCTGGGCCCGCCCATGGGCACGTCTTCGATCCCTAGCTTTGCGACCACGACACCGGCCCACCTGAGGAGCCGGGTCTTGTCGAGCCTCTTGATGCTGCGCTTGTTGTTCAAAGCCGCAGCCGTAACCGGATCGTCGGGCATCGTTGGACCGACAGTCACTTGGAGGGTCTTTCCGATATCGGCGGCCGAGTAGCCCACCGAGCCGGTCATGAGGACGAGGAGCTGGCGACCACGCATCTCGGCGACAAGGCCGGGTAGGGCGTCTCGGAGATGGACGATCGCCTCCAGCGTCGGTTCGCACAGGAGCATCAAGGTGTCAGCCGCTTCAAGAATGTCGCGGACACCGCCGGCGAAATGGGGAAGCAGCCTGCCGGCATCGACGACGACATCCGCGTCGAGCCCGGCGAGGGCTTTTGCGATCGTTGGCCACGCCTTCTCGTTGGCGACGGCCTGGTGGACACCGGTGAGGCCGAATAGAACCGGGAGGCCGCCGGGAAGCTGGTGGACGTGGCCCCAGATGGCTTCGGGGTCAAGGGTGCGCCGTGCCGCGGCGAACAAAGAGGCGAGACCTCCGGTGACAGATACGCCGTAGCGAGGGGCGAGGTCACCGCCGAACGGGTCGGCTTCGACGAGGAGGACCTTGCGCCCAGCCGGCCAGCTCGCCGCGATGGCGGTCGCCGCGGTGGTGACCCCTGGAGAGCCCTTGATGGAGGCGAGGGCGACGACGCTCACCGCGTTCCCTCGGTGACGAGCGACAGACCGATCTGGTCGGCCGCCGCGTAGGCGGTCACGGTTGCCGCGTCTGCCCCGGACACCTCCAATGAAACAGACGCCTGGTACTGGGTCTGGTTGGTCGGAGCCGCGCCGACGGCGAACACCGTGGCCCGAGCCACCAGGGGCGAACCGATCATTCCGCCAACGGTCGAGCCCTGGCCGGGCTGGGGGACGGCGACCACCTGCACGGTGTCACCGGCGACGAGGGGCACCGACGGCATCTGGTCGCCCTTCAACAGCATGCCGACGACCTGCTCGCCCGCGGCGAGCTGGGGTGCGCCGGACAGCATCTGTTTGACCATCACCTGACCCGCGTAGACCGGGGTGTCTAGTTGCTGACCGATCAGCGCGGACGAACCGATTGCCGACATCGCCGTGATGTCGTCCGAGGCGGGGATCTGCGCAGTGGTGAGATCGCCGGGGGAAAGGACGGTGCCGGTCGGCAGGTTCTTTGCCGCCACGACGACCGCCTCTCGCTTGGCCGACGACTGGAACAGCGCTCCGGCGACCGCCGCGCAGACGAGCACCAACGCGACCCCGAGGGCGATCTGCCAGGGACGACGCTGGTAGGTACTGGTGGACAGACGCAGCCCGCCCCGGTTCTCGCCGGGCGACTGAGACGTGAATGCGGGTCGTAGGGGCGCGGTGGAAGTGGCCATCGGAGCTCCAGTTCTCAGTTGTTGACGGATTCGATCTGGGCGACCTTCAACGAGGTCGACGCGTGGGTGGTGAGGCTCTGCAACGAACCGGCAGACCCGGCCGGGCCCGACCAGACGACCGACCACGTCACCATGGCGGTGATCGTGAAGGCGGCGTCGTTCGGGTTGCCGTCAGGGGTGGGTTGGCCTGCCGAGGTCGTGGTGTAGGTGTGCGAGCAGGACGTCGATTGCGCGTCCGCAGGGATCGCCGGGTTGTAGGCAGTGCCGGGGCCGTCACAGGTGAGGATCGACCCGTCGCCGGTGTTCCACGTGACGTACGCCGGCGTCGCGGTCGCCGACGCGTTCGTGCACCCGCCGGCGTTACACGCCTGCGCGGTCGTGGTGAACGGGTGCCAGACCGACGGCTCGATCCACAGCCATTCAGCCAAATTGACGTAGCCGGTCGTCGCCGGGCTCAGAGTCAGCGAAGGATTCGGAAGCTGGAGCTCGCTGGCCGCCTGGGCGCCGACCGTCGCCGGATCGGGCGGCGGGATACCAGGAACCTGGCCGTTGCCGAACCACTGCACGCCGGTGGCCATGCCCTGGGCGTTGACGGCGGCACAGAGATCCACATACCAGGCTCCGGGCTGAACAGCGCCTGCCGGTGGTGCGCCACCGTCGTCGCTACCGGGAAACACGGTCGAGTAGGGCACGTAGTCCGGGCACTGCGGCTGGGTGCTTCCAGCATCACTGCTCGAGCCCGATCCACCGCCGCCGTTATTCGTTCCGGGATCGCCACCGACCCCGGAACCACATGTCACCGTGTTGCCCGAATCGGTACAGCCACCCGATCCACCACCGGTACCTGTGCCTGCAAACGCGGCGCCAGGTGCCACTGCGATAACTGCCGAAAGGAGGATCAATGCGCTCGCGAGTTGAAGTGCTACGCGGTTCAGCACTTCGACACCGACGTGGTCTTGAAGACCGTGATCTTCCACGAGCTATCGGCAAGCTGGAGATTCCAGGTTCCGCTGTAGCCCCCCGCTCCACCTCCGTCGAGAGTGGCCGGGCCTGGCTGGCCAGCAGCCGTGGTGGTTCCCGTGTCGTATATGCAGTCCGCGACGATCGCGGTAGTCGCAGTGAGGGACGAAACGGCCGGATGACCGAGGTTGTACGTCGTCGGGCCGTTCAATTGACCCATCTTCACCCCGACCAGGAACTCGTCCTCCGACTGAAGCGCCGGATTGGTGAAGTAGTCGCTGAGCTTGGGCCACAGGTCGGCGCTGGTCTCCCCCGCCACAAGGTTGGCCCGGTCCTGTTGCCAAGGCTTCTGCAAGTAGCCGTAGAGGGTCTGCTCGGCGGACTCCCATGCGCTGAGAACGGCCGCCTGGGCGGCGTTCACCGACCCCGACGACGTGGTGGTCGTGCTCGCCGAACTGGAGGTGCCCGGATGGGTCGGGGAACCCGAGGAGCACCCGGCCATGGTGGCCGCCGCTGCCACGGCTGCAAGCCCGGCGAGCGTCTTCCTACAGGTGGTCATGGTCAGGCTCACCGTCGGTGTCACCCTTCCTCTGCTCTTGTCAGTCGGCTCGGTCGGTAAGTGTCGGAAAGCGCGCGGGTCACCCAGTGTCAGGGCTCTTCCTCGGAACTCGATGATGAACGGGCAACGTCACCCTGAACGTCACCCTCCGAGGCCAGATGGGGAATTTCTCGAAGATTTCTGCGTCTGATCCAGCCCGGTGCAGCGGTCTTGAGCGCCAACGGCTGGTCCGATCCGCTAACGCTCCCTTGGAGGACCCGGGCTGGCAGACAACGTCACCCTGAATGTCACCCTGAATGTCACCCTCCCTGGTCAGCCGAACAATTTCGCTGGACGTTGGCGAAGGGCCCGCACCGATGTAGGACCCATCGCACCGTCGGAAACGCCGGTGAGGGTGACGTTCGGCGCCGGTAACGCGGAGGCGAGTGCGATCGGGGGACGCTGCTATTTCGTGTCGTCGACGGCGCGGCGGAGAGCCTGGGCGATGAACTGCGTGATACTCAGCGCACAGGCCTTGGCAGCTTCTCGGACCTCCTCGCGGAGAGTCCGTTCGAGCCAGAAGGTCACTCGAATGTGGCGCTGCTCCCACGATGCCCCATTGGGCTCCGGACCGCCCCCGTCGTCTGGTCCACGAATGCCGGTCGAGCCCCGAGTCGTGTCGGTCATGACCGCTCCCCTTCACCTGACGTGCCGGTAGGTAGCTGCCTCCCGGCGGCGTCAGCTTCATGTTCGTCACGATAACAGGACTGCACACGGTTTGCAGCTTACGGTGTGCGGTCCCATCGAGCACGACTTCCGCGGCGGCTGCGACCGGCCCCGGCCGAGGGTGACGTTCAGGTCGGGTTACGAATTCTTGGGGTGGCACGACGGGGTGACATCCAGGGTGACGTTGCGGGTGACGTCCCCCGGCCGAGGGTGACGTTCGAGAACCGAGGGTGACGTTCAGGTCGGGTTACGAATTCTTGGGGTGACACGACAGGGTGACGTTCAGGGTGACGTCCGTCTGGACCATGGGAAGGGACCAGGACATGTCGTCCTGGCACCGAACCAGGGAGGTCCGATGCTCACCCAACACACGAGCACGAAGCCCGAACCACTCCTCAGTGTTGAAGACGAGGCGACGTTGCTCGGTAAGGCGCGTTCGCCTGTCTACCGAGCAATAAAGGCGGGGACCTTCCCCCTACCCGTCGCCCGCACCGACCATGATCAGATCGCCGCCGTCGATCTGATATCGATCCCAGAAACCGCCCGCCGCATCGGCTTGCACGTCGACACCCTCTACCGCCTCTGCCGCACGGGCCGGTTCCCCCCGGCGATCCAGATCGGCGCACGGTGGAAAGTGTCGATACCGCGCCTGGAGCGCTACCTCCACGGCGAAACCACAGACTCGTGAGCTCAGAGCGCGCCAGCCGCCATTGCCACCAACGATTCGTCGGTGTTTATCCGACCCTTTCGACGTCGGGGCCAGTAGTGGCTGAGCCGAAGGCCTTCCCGAGGATGGCGGCGGCGGCCCGGTCCCGCTCGGGGAGGGCGTGAGCGTAGCGGTTCAAGGTCATCGTCGGTTGAGCGTGGCCGTGACGCTCGGCAACGGTGCGGACGTCGACACCGGCCGCGATCAGGGTCGTGACGGAGAAGTGGCGCAGGTCGTGGAAGCGGAAGGGCCATTTGCGGGTAACAGCGGGTTCATTACGAGCGGTAGGAGCGCCCTTTCGGGCTTCCGCTTCGAGCTTGGCGCAGAGCGCCGCGAAGTGACCGGTGATCTTGTCGGGGTCGGCGGGATGGCCGCCATGGGCAGCGCCGGACAGGACGTAGGGGTCGGCAACCAGTGGCGATTCGGCTCGTTCCGAGAGGTCAAGCATGTGGGCCCACCGGGCCCGCAGGAGAGCCACCCCGTTTTCGTCGAGAGCGATGTCGCGAACCTGGTGGGTCTTAGTGGGACCTTCGTGGATCTGCTTGTTGACAATGGTGAGGCTTCGAGCGATCCGGATGCAGCCGACGGTCAGGTCGATGTCGGACCAGCGGAGAGCGCAAAGCTCCCCTCGCCGGACACCGGTCAGGGCTGCCAGGGCAATGGCCGTGGCGAGGGTGGGATCGGTTCGGTTCGCTTCGGCGTACAGCCGGGCCATCTGCTCGGGTGTCGGGGTCACTGGCACCTTGGACCGCAATGGGGGTGGCGACGCCCGGCTGGCCGGCGACGCCTCGAGCCATCCCCACTTGACCGCCTGGTTGAGCGCGGCACTGAGGATGGCGTGGAGGTGGTGGACGGACGATTCGGACAGTCCCTCGGCGAGCCACATCCGGTACTGACCATCAAGACGGTCCGCCCCGAGGCGGTTGAGCCGGACATTGCCGAGGGTCGGCCGGATGCGGGCGTCGATCCACCTGCGGTACTCGTGGACTGTCTTGGGCCGGTGCGTCGGCTCGATCTGGCCAAGCCACTGGTCGAGGAGTTGATCGACGGTCGCCCGGATCCTGTCGAGCTTGCCGGTCTCGACCTCGGAAACGAAGCTCCGCAGGGCACGCTCGGCGGCGGCGGCGTTGCCGACGAAGGTCTTCGAGACCTGCCGAGGGCGGCCTGTGGTCCGGTCGGTGCCAGCGAACGCTCGAAGCTGCCAGCGCTTCGAGCCTGGCGGGCGTTCCCGCAGGGTGCCTGTACCATTCACGTTTCGTGTGGCCATGACCCCAACCTAACAGTTCTAGGACAGAAATCTAGGACACGGGGGGTCTTGGAGACACAAAAGTGCAGTTGGAGGAGTGCGAGAGCGGACGAATCGGACGGTCTCGAAAACCGTTGTGGTCGTTAGGCCACCGTGGGTTCGAATCCCACCTCCTCCGCCGTTGTCCAAAACACAACGTTGGACCTGGTCAGAG
>Ga0181524_10004865_pt1 | contig 12240 bp, 16 predicted proteins | sample PEATcosm2014_Bin_34_FD_119761 | JGI IMG/M metagenome (GOLD analysis project Ga0181524, IMG submission 119761) | Peatland microbial communities from MTU Mesocosm Facility, Houghton, MI, USA - PEATcosm2014_Bin05_60_metaG | ecosystem: Environmental > Terrestrial > Soil > Wetlands > Peat | place...
GATGTCAGCGGATTTGAATAGGAAACTCTCAAGTTGGGAAAGCGTGATTTTCTCGTGCGTCATCGGAGCTTAACGTACCACAGAAATGTAGCGGAAAGCACGCGGTCTTCTATCACTGCTGATCCGCTCCTGTCAAGCAGGCCCAAGCTTGGATAGTGCTCTAATTCTGTGTTGCTCGCCTGGCTAGTAACCAAGTCAAAGGAGAAGCCAGTGTATTATTTTGGCCACTCTGTAGTGTCAAGCTCAGGTATTTGCAGTTCCAAAACAATAACGTGGCCGGGGAATTCACTGCATTTCTGTCCCGGAATAGCAACCTCAATATGATACGGGTTGTCGATTTTCTCATTACAAAGCAACAAGCGCACTTCTTTGCTCTTGAGTTGATTTACGGAGACAGTTATAGCTTTGCGCACGTGCAGGACGGCAGCAAGACCTGAGATTCTGCAAGCAGTCGCCAATCAAGAGTGGAACAAAGGGAGGAATTGGAGTGGTCTCCACACACAAAGAGGTGATGATGTTTGTAGCGGCCTCTATCTCTCCCACCCCATAGCTCGGTTCGCTGTGAAAGTGCCGAGAGAGTTCGTTTTCGAGGGCCTGGAGGTGCTGGTAAGCCCAATGGATTTTGAATCGCACGCTATCAAGTGAAGCTACTCCCGGAGCTTAGCACATTTCCTTCCACTCAATTTTCAAACTGTACCACTAGCCAGGTGTGCCCCGACCAACCACCAGATCGAACGACTTCGCTTCTCTTTGACTCTGAATGATTACCTGGGTATTCGCGTTCCCGATTGGGTAGGTGTGAAAGGGACTTTCCTGCATGGCGCAACGTGCTTGCCACTTCACCTCCCCTAAGTTCAAACTGAACCCACTACCAGCCAATTGGCGGTTAGCCACTTCGCTTTGTGTGTGCTCTGCCCAGCCATTAAAATAGCCCCAGGTATTTGCCCAGCAATTCCAACGCTCTTGACCGGTCGCCAAACCGGAACTTCCACCGTTGACCAACACAATGCCTCTTTTCGCCTCGGCCCTTGTACAAATTCACGCAACTGAACGCCGAAATCGCCTTCGCGGTGCGTTTGTCAAGCGTGTGAATGGGTTTCAAATTGCCATGCTCATCGAAAAGCTGGCGCGGGTCAAAGAACGCCACAGCCGCAAGTTCCTGAAGGATGTTGTTCGCACTGACGTTGAGTCGCTCCTCCCTTTCCCGAATGAGCTTTTCAATCTCTCTTTGGACGTTGACCTTTCTTAGCAGGCGAGAAGCGGCAAGGCGAGCATTGCTCGCTTTGCATCCCGCCCGGATTGCCGCCTGGCTGCCATTCAGACCCCGCACGTATTCTGAAACAAACGTTCGCTGCCGACAGGTGAGGGCGTTGGATGTCGAGTGCAATCGCGGGATGGCGGCACCCGACGAGCGCCTGCGTATCCGCCTAACGGCGACTGTATGCCGTTGTGAAATTGTGGGCTGCGAGTTGAGGATGAGCTGTATGGTCGCGCGCATGGGTGTTTGTGCGGATGAAAACCGGAGGTGCGGGATGAGCATTGAAAGGGGGACGCGGACAAGGCACGTTACTGGCCGGACTTGATAACACGGATCTTGCGAGACCCTCCAAATGCATGATCCCACTGTTAGCTTCCCCGGAAGTAGCGCTAAGCCACTAAGAGTGAGTTCTGCTAAGATACATCGTTCAATCAGAGATTCGTGTCAGTTTCAGTAGACGCCGAACTCCACCAGTGCCCGTCTCCATGGACGAAGCCAGCTTCCGTCATTGCGAGGTTCTTCCATCAGCACTGGCGGAGTAGCATCTTCGAGTCGTCGCCAGTTTGCCTCCGCAAGCGCCAACAGTTCTCTTGGATCGGAGGCGCCGCGAGCTATACGAGCCTCAATATCGGCGAACCAAAACATGAACTGCCTCCAACCGAGAGCGACCCATGCAGCGTGGTTCGGTTGCCTTACGAGGTTCAGAATCTCAGCCGCAAACGGATTTTCCTGGCTGTTACGCTCGTTCAATAGATTGAGGCGACCCACCCTGAGCAAATCTGATTCACGCAAAAAAGCAAATAGGGCCTCTTCCACCCAATAAGCGAGCTGGCCTCCCCCCTGCGGAGGCTCCTCGAAGCGAGCCCTTGAGAAACGCCGGAGATTGAAAAACTTGCCCGTTGCACATGAGCTGGCACCGGCTGCCTTCCACAGGACAACATCAGACGAGCAGAAGCCGATAAGGACCTTAACTCCGTTCTGTTCAAGTGCACTGACTAAGCGCATGGCTCCTTTTAGCTGCTCGGTCTGATTTAACTCTCGCCTTGGGTCTGTGTCTCCATAGAAGACGAGGTAGACATCTTCTGCCTGAGTACCAGAAAGGATAGAGGCAACTTCCAAACTTCGCTGTGGTGCAGCTATGTCGCTCAGGCCGACAACCGCCGTTTGGTACGGTCGAATCCTGCTTCCATCGAGGCGATCACAGAGAAGGTTACCCACCCGGACTTGCATCGAAAAGTAATCATTCGAGAATGCATGAGGAACGACTGCTGGTGAACATACTGCTGTGGGCTCTAACCGCCGGCAAGTCCTCATGATATTGTCCACGAGGACTAACCACCAGGTGTCAGATGTAAGGTCGGCAGTATCAACATCGTCGGGGAAATAAGACCATTCTCTCAGGTGTCCTCTGTCTGTGTTCGGAAAGTAGAGCTGAGGATCGAAGACGGTTTCGAACTATGCACTAATGCCCGCCAAGGCAATTTGCGAGGCTACTCGGTCTTCGGCGTAATTGACCGGGCTAAGAATTGCTCCCGCGAAAGCCCCCAAGCGTTCTTCGCTCAGCAGGTTCTCAGAATCGTGGCCCATCTGATGGTATGCCGCCATTTTCTTATGACCCTCTTTGTGTGCTCCATGCGGCTGCGAGCTGAAGGGGCTTGCGAAAGCGACCGACTGGCCAAGGTGAAACCATTTTTACAAGCGCCGGAAGGCCAAATTCTTGGGTACTTTCGACGAACCTTTGCGTGCACGCTACGCGCTGAGCGACGCGATCAACGACACCTTGGGGTGCTGTGCCCTCTTCTTGAAAAGGATGGAACCCGAAAGTACAGACTGAAAGAAGGACACCCAAGGAAAACTGGTCAGATCGCCAGTCAATCAAATTCTTGTCGTTGACCAACTGTTCGGGAGAGGCGAAGTATGGAGTGCCCGGACCACGCACCATCCACGTTTGAGTCAGGGAGCTTTCCTGCAAATTCCTTACTAACCCAAAGTCAACGATGACTGGTTCATCCGCTCGAAACAGGATGTTGTCGGGCTTCAAGTCTCGGTGCACGAGGCCCCGAGACGCGATGTGCGTCACAGCATCAATCAGAACCACACCTATGGACTGCGCTTGGTCCGAATTCAACAGGCCAGCACGGTCAACTCGCTGCTGGAGAGTACCCCCTGGCAGGTATTCTTCCAATGAGGCTAAATACTTAGTGACGCCATAATCAAATTCAAAGACTGAGGACAACCTCGCGATGTTCGGATGATGGCATTGAGTCATGGCTTCCATCTCGCGTTGGGTTCGCTCTGGAGAGAAGCCTAGACGGTAAACCTTAAGAGCACAGTAGCTGCCGTCGGCCACCGCAACTTGAAACGTTTCCTTAAAAGCGCCTTGCCCAACTCGGCTGATGAACGTCAGAGTTCTTGCGGCGCATATCGCGCGAGCGACGCTCTCTAATGAGGGGGATGGTGCTATTGGCGTTTGCCCCATTAGCTGACTCCTCCCGAGGCATGGCTAGTGGCAAGACCAGAAAGCCAAGGCTGAATTGGCTCGGATTTAGTTGCCTCCTTAAGTACCACTAGTCCTTCTTTATCCACGTAACATAGGCCAACTCCCCTTCGATCAAATTCAGCAGTATATCGCTGCGCCCTTAGAGCGACTTCCTTTGGTAGTACAACGTACGAACGATGAGCGAAGCATGTGTTCCTGTACGCTTGATGGAGGGCCGCTCGCCAGCGCTCCAACTTGGCTTCAAAAGCAAGAACACAGCCGTCGCTTGCAAGGGCAATCACGTCCGTCCGTCCATTTCGATAGAAAAACTCGCGGGCTACCTGCACCGCACCCCAGGGAGAAGGGAATCTCTCTAAGTGGCATAAGAACTCATCAAGTAACGCAGTTTCAGTAAGATAACCCCCCATTCTGCTCCTCATAGAATTCATCGGACCAAATACATGCAGAAAACTGCGCACCAGCCGTAATAATACATCAACCTGTGCCTTTCCGCGCGCTGACATTCATATCTGATCTCTTTACGGCCTGTGGCTGACGAATCTTCATACTTGACGATCTTCGACATGGCTTCATGCGGTTCGACGAGGCACGTATTCGCGAATTTCCCAATCTTTGAGCCTCTCAATCGCCGGATCTATCGGAAGCTCGGTAATGTCTACGATGTATCTTTTGGGCTGCCATCGGAAGGCTTTTTGAGCCACGTAACCTGCTGCCAACAACGACCCCGCTTCTAGAGCGGCATCAAGGTGGGCCGGATTTCGACGAAAAAACGCGAGCCGGCAGCCATGTTCCTGGACACTGCGATAGCTAAGCTCGTGGCAAATGCGGCACCCCAAGAACCCTATCGACGGAGGGCGGTAGAGCTTTCTCACCCAGCGACCACACGCCCTGGGGCAAGAAAAATGCCAGCGTACACCACCGAAGTGTTGAGGCGCGGAGAGCAAAGTTACCGGTTTCCACTTTGATTCTTCCCCCCCGTCTAAAGACCGCAGGTAAAGGTAGAGGCAGGTCCCAACGTCCGTGGGTCTTATGAGGTATGCAAGGGGGGGTGCCGTTTCCATCGACGGGCTCACCCATTCGATTCGGCCACTGCGGTAGTCGAACAATCCTGCTGAAACCCATGCGTCGAGGTCAAGCACGGTACACTCCTCGACCCTCACTTTTCTAGGCCAACCCCACCGCCCACTTCCCAAACCACCCATGATGCCCTCAAAATTTTCCCGGATTTTCCTAAATCATGTGACTATTTTATCATGTTGCAGATGCCAAAAACCCCAGGGAATGCAGTAACGATGCGGGTTTGCTCTCGCTTAAACAAGAAAACCAATACGGTCCATTCTGATAATTTAAGTGTATCTTGCGGCACCATCTCAACCTCAGTCACCCATTGGGCCGTTTTGCGCTCGCCTGGAAACCAAATGTCCTGCCCAGTTGTAGGGCTAAACTCGCGAAAACAAAATAGATCGAATCCGTATTACACGTTCGTTGCTACCCGGTCGAGTGGTATTTGACAAGCGCGGCGGTTGCTAGCGCAAGTCTCGAACGTAAGTCCCTGTCATTCAGGGCTGCGAGGCTCCAGAGGTCAAGCCTTCGCCGGTAATCCGTGTAAGTTTCGCCGAGGAGTGGAGCAGGGACTCCGCCCTCCAGCGTTGGCTCCGGCAGCCGTTCTGACTGAACAGTTGGGGGGGTGGACTGTGAGGCATCTCCGGGCACGCGAGAGCGCGTTCCCGAATCCATTGCCCCAAGGGCATATTCGCGGCTCGCCGAGATATTTCGTGCCGCTCAGATGGAGTAAGGCGGATTGCGAGTATTATGCTGCGCGGGTTGTCGGCTTTCCGTCGTGGCATTTCAGGGCCTCGTGAACCTCAACATATTTCAACAACCGTTGGCTTCAGGCTCGCGCCGGCAGAGGAAAGCGTATATGTATTACACCATCCTTTTCGCGTTCACTCACAGCGCCAGTCGCGTTTAGTTCACCCTCCGAGAGTCTTCCATTGCTTGGCCGGTGAGAATGCCCAATTCGGCCATCTCAAGTAACACGTCATGCCCACAAGAAGTCATCCGAAATACGGTATCCGCCGCGTGGTGGTGGGTGACGCATTGAAGGCGCAAGCCCCGGTAGCCGGGTTGCCAGTCATACCGGCACTCAATCGGCTTGCCGGTTTTCGGCGTCGCCGGACGCGCTTTGAGAACTGCCAGCACTTCGGCCTTGGCCGCCCTCAGCCGTTCTTTCAACTCTGGGGGAACCTTGGAAGCCGGACAGATCACAAGGTTTCCACCATCGGGGATCACCTGGACACCCAAAGCCCGTAACTCTTCGAGAACCGCCAGCATGTTAGATTGCCTCCCTGTCATCGGCGAATAGAATGCGGGGTTCATGCTCTTCCCCGCCTATTCCCGGTTTGAAAGTGTCCACGTGTCCACAACCCGCATTTTCAGCGTGTGAAACCGCATTTTCGTAAGTGTCCACAGCGTCCTTTGTGGACAGCTTGAAATCCTCACGATCTCCGCTATTTTCGCGGGTGGTGGACGGGTGGACACTTTTTGGGGGCAGATAGCGAGAGAAGGCATCGTTAAACCATTCGACTGCGTACCCCCGTAGCCGAGAATCCTTCCCTCCGATTCGGTCTGGGCGAACGTCAAAGGGCTTTAGCAAGCGTGCTAGCTTGGACTGCGAAAGTGGTTTCCCTTTTGACCATTCTCCCCACGGTGATCCTTCGACCTCAGCCAGCGCCGCCGCTAAGTCCGCCGAAGACATCTCTGTAACGTGCTTCTCGGCAAAGGCGGCCTTGATGTCCCGAAGCAGCCAGACACCAACAGAGTCATCGTCAACTTGTGCCCCCGCGCAAAGCTCGACAAGGGCTTTCTTTGCAGCTTCGGGCCAGCCACCACCCGCCAGGTCTGCGATGGCGAGCAGAGGCTCGCAGACATCCGCCTGACGGTCAGAAAGGGATTGTGGAATTTCGGGCCGTGCTTTACGCAAGTTTTCCACGCTTACCCCACACCACGCCCCCAGCCTTGCAGCAATCGCCGAACCCTCCCGTTGCGCCTCACGCTCGCGCAACCGCTCGACCTCACCGCGCCGCGCCCGCTTTAGTCGAATGGGGATGCTTCTGTCAGCCACGGTATCGGGCAGCCTTCCGATGCCCGCGATTGCCTTCGGGCAGAACGTTGAAAAATCTTTGTAGGTAATGCTTGCCCCCTGCCCTATGCAGCATGACGCCGCGCCTCCGCGCCGGTAACCCGTGTCCAATATCCCGCGAAGGGCTTCCGCATAATCTTTTTCTCCGCCGAACGCTGCGTCCGATTCGTCAAGCAAAAGCGTCGGGTGCTCCGCGTCAATCTTACGTGTGAGCACAGCCGCCGTAACCCGGCCCGTGAACCATGCGCAGAAAACGAGCGAGCGCAAGACTTCCAAAAGCCGGGTTTTGCCGCTTTGTTTTTCTGCCGAATTGATGTCCAGATATGGAGTGCAATCCGCCGCGTCGAAGGCATGAGTGTGGGCAACCCACACCGTCACGGCCCGCGCTTGCGCCTCAGTCAGCGAGACAAACCGGCGAACGAAGCGCACAACCGCGTCAAGAATCTCTGCCCCGGTTTCTGGTTTCCACTCCGGGGTTTCTGCGATGATCTTTTCCAGTTGCTCGCGCGTCCCCCCACTCGCCAGCCAGTCCACGATGTCGCCTTTTTCCTTGAGTCCCGGCAGGTTGACAATCCTCACTGACATGGCGCATCCGAAGATGTCCGCTGCGGTTATGTGGGCGCACGTTCGGCCCGTATCGTCGTTATCAGGGGAGATAGAGACATGCTTCCCGGTGAATTTGTTGGCATACTCGTGACTCCAAGACTTTGCACCATCTGGAATGCACGTCGCAAAAAACCCGAGATCGAAGGCTTTGTTAACCTTCCGCTCCCCTTCATGGATTTGGACGCATACCGCGTTTTTGATTTCATTGGAACGATAAAGCGCGGGCTGCAACCCACCACGCCCCTTTACCCATTCGTTTTGTTCGAGGTGTTCCCACTCGAAAGTCTTTTCCTTGCCCTCGGCTTCCAGCCGATGCTTTCGGAGGCAGGCCCTTCCTTGGGTATCGAGGTAATTGTATGTTTCGACAATCTCATAGCCAGCACCACGCTTCGCTCTGGGACTTTTGCCACTCAGTAGGCCGCGCTCTTTGAGCCACGCTTTCACAGCCGCCTTGTCGCCCGGATCGACGCCAGCGATAAAAGCCGCAAGTTGCCACGCTGTGCCGCCCTTGCCGCACGGCCCACAGAACCAGACGTTTTTTTGCGGGTTCAGTGAGAGGCTCGGGTGTTGGTCATCGTGATTTGGGCAATGCCAGAGTAATTCTGCCCCAGCATGGCCCATCGGCTCGCCAAGGACGGCTCGGGCTATCACTTTACACTGGAGCCGTTCACCCGCGTCGCCTTTGCCGTCAGCGTTCATCCCGTGCTCCGTCATTGCGCCCTCCGGGGCTTCGCCGGGTGTAGTCCTTCGGCTATGAGACGGTCAACCTCGCTCGCAGGAATTCTCACCAGACGGCCGATCTTCGTGAAAGTGATGCGGCGTTCAAGCAGCCATCGACGGACGCAGGCTTGGGTCACCCCTAGCGGCACGGCGAATTGCGGCACGGAGAGCAATCTGTCATCGGTGGTGTAATCCGTGGCTTTATTCAAGCGCCGTGTCGCGGTCAACGCATAATCCGAGAGCTGTTGTTTTTGACCAGCACCATCTGTGGCCATGTGTCATCTCCATTTCGCGCAGGTCGCGCCAACGAGTCAAAGGTATCAGCGCATGGGCTCGCATGAACAAACAGATGTCGCAAACTCCTGCAAGAAGTGTTCAACTGCTTGTTGACTCACGGGTTAGAGAAGAAAAAAAACTGTTGCGAGGTGTAGTTCGATGTGGCGTCAGAACGGGGGGAAACAGAAAATGACCAGCCCTGTCTGGCGGGCTTATTTGGTTTTCTTCGCTGCCTCAAAAGAACGAATTTTCCTGATGGTCCTTGTGTGGAAAGTCCGAAGCCAGTCAGCACTGATACTCGATGATGCGCCTGTCGCTTGAAATGCTGCACCCAGGAGCGTCGCCAGGTCTTTCCAACGGGTCTTGATCTTATTCTTAGAGGCTTCTACGAGTAGCACCAAATCAAACAACGCCATTCCTCTTTGGCTAATACCGTGCGGAAACAGAATCTGATGCCATTCTTGAAGACGGGCTAACGTGTTCGCATACAAGCCCATTTGTCTGGGCAACTCCAAGAACTGTTGCGGTAATTGAGGCTGACGTCCTTTCATCGCCCTCGGCCAGTCCAGCGGTCCCCCGACGAATGCCGCCCGCTTTTTGGCGGTGCGCCTTGACGACTCAATTGCGACCGGTATAAGAAACATGCTCTCATTCAGGGTCTGAACCTTAGCCGCAATGTCACGCAGTTGTGTGACCAGCCCTTCTATGCGCCGAGGGTCTGTCCAGGGAGCAAAAGGTATCATCTCATCGGAGAGTACCGGAATTGAACGGAGGAATACCTCCAGAAGCTCACGGCTAACCCCAGCTTCGTTGACCAGATTTTTCAGTGCCTTTTCTACGTAGTAGTCGGTCAGGATCTTCCGCATCGATGGAAGCTTCATTACTGAATGTGATATCGCCATAATGGGCTCTTGTGGCAGTGAACTGCGGCCTCGTCGCCTCTTCATAACCACCTCCCGCATGGCTTCCCGGTTTGGGTTAGGTCGGCAGGCGGGCCGGGATGCGCCCGCCGTTCAGGGATCAGCCTAGCCGACCGCTTGACACAGCCATTCTACCACTCGTGGCGACCGTGCAGATTTCTCTTGACAGTAATACTTAGCGTCAAGTATATTTGAGGTATGGCAACGAAGGATAAACCGATGACCGTAACCGAAGCCGGACGGCGGGGCGGCAAGGCACGGGCAAAGAAGTACCCCCGCGAGCAACTTCGGGAGTGGGCGCGCTTGGGCGGCTGGCCGAAGGGACGACCGCGAAAGGCGGGCACGCCGAAGGCAGGGAGGGAGAAGAAACGATGAGCGTCTACAGGCGTGGTGAAGTCTGGTGGTACAAGTTTCGATTTAGTGGTCAGAGCATCCGGGAGTCGGCGTACACAAACTCCAAGACCGTGGCCAGGGATGCCGAGAGGGCACGCCGCCGGGAATTGGAACTAGCTGTAAACCGCATCCCCAAGCGGACAAGAATGCCGCTATTCTCAACGGCAGCCACTGAGTGGGTGGAGAGTAAGACTGGGCTCGCTCGCAAGAGTGTTGCTCGTTACCGGCAGTGCATTGAGAACTTAAAAGCTGAATTTGGCAATCGTCTCGTCTGCGACATAGACGCCCAGGACATTGCAGGCTATCAGCGGAAGCGGCTCGCGACTGAGGTATCCAATCGCTCAGTCAATTATGAGGTTGGAACGCTCAGGGGAATCCTAAAGTCGTTTGGCCTTTGGGGGCATATCGCTGACAGGGTTCAGGCTCTTAAGGAAAACCACGACGTGGGGCGCGCGCTCAGCCGCAGCGAAGAGGAGAAACTCATCAAGGCTGCTGGTCAAAGCCGGACACCGGTACTCCTACCTCTATTCATTTTCTCACTTGATACCGGAATGCGGGCGAGCGAAGTAAGATCCCTGCGCAGGCGTGACCTGACGGTGGAATGGGATAATGGTGTCATAAAAAAAGGGGAAGTGCTCGTTCCGAAGAGTAAGACCGATGCAGGGACCGGGCGGACAATTCCCCTGACCCAGCGAATTTGCGCAACACTCACCATGTGGCTCTCCCACTTCCCAGATGCAACCGGCGAAAGCTATTTGTTCCCTCGGCACAAGGTTGGAATCGGCGGAAACTCCCGGAGACCGCAAGTCTGGGCCGTCGATCTGAATCGGCCAATGGGTGAGTGGAAGAGTGCTTGGGCGACAGCCGGCAAGGGCGCCGGAATCCACTACCGCTGGCATGATCTCCGGCACACATTCGTCTCCCGCCTTGCCGAGAATCCCGCCGTCAGCGAGGCCACTATCAAGTCTCTGGCTGGCCACGTCAGCAGGAAGATGCTGGAGCGCTACAGCCACATTCGTACCTACGCCAAACGAGCCGCCATCGAAGCCTTGGAACAGGCGCAGGCTTCCGCTTCACCGGCCACTGAAACCAATTTCTCCCATGCCCAACCAGAGGTGATTTTGAGGGAGAGTGGGCACAAAATTGGGCACACTCAATGAGGGAACCGAAGGGCCTGCCGCTAGAAATCTATGAAAAGAAATGGTGGGCCCAGCAGGACTCGAACCTGCGACCAACGGATTATGAGTCCGCTGCTCTAACCAACTGAGCTATGGGCCCGCCCTTTAAGTATAGGAGAAAACCAAATTCATTGCACGCTCGCGGCAGCGGCAGTGGTGGTGTCATTTGGTATTGGGTCCCTTTCGAAACGCCGGTCATTCCCGCGAAAGCGGGAATCCAGTCCTTCGACAACGCATTTCCGAAGGTCTGCCGTGTAGATTCCCGCTTTCGCGGGAATGACGGCTTGCAACGCCCATGTCTCGCAAATGACACCGGTACCCCAGCGGGCTTTTGTGCGTCAAGTGTGGGTGCTTGGTTGGTGTCGCTTTGGGAGTCCGGGAAAGAAGCCACCAGGCTTTGCAGATGGCGGATGAGCGGAGAGCGGACGCGACTTCGGATTGCGCTCAACGCGGGCACGGATCGTCTCTTTGAAATCACGAGTCAGGGGCATTGTGGTTCGCACACCCCAGATGACATCTCGGCGACAGCTTTCAACGAAGCTCCAGCCGAAGCTCACGCCCTACCGCTGCGGCCGCCTTTCGCAGCGTGCTTAACGTGACCGCGTCATACTCGGGATCGAGCAGGCAGTCCAGCGCAGCGCGGCTGGCGTACATCCGCCGCGCCATCTCCGCCTTGGAAAAATCCTTCTCCTTCATGGCGGCTTCGATCTGTCGGGCGAGAACGCGCTTGATGGCGGTCGCTGTGACTTCTTCGTAGACGCCCTCCTCGCGGAGCCAGCTATCGAAGGATGATCCGATGTTTTTTTTCTTCATGCGCCTCCTCCTTATCTTCCGTTTGAGCGCGCTCAGTAGCGCCAAGAGGCTAGGTCGGCGCCCTGAGGTGCGGTTTTTTGCATGCGCTCGAGGATCTTGGGAAGATACATGGTGTGGTAGTGAAGGCGGGAGAGACAGTTGGGCAAACTCGGGTCGCCGTTCCAGCAATGTTCCGCGCGCTCACCGTACTTGACTTCTCCCTCGTAGGGCGGATTGGTAGCTGACTTGAGAAAATCTTCCAGATAGTACACGGCGTTATTCAGAAAGTAAGTGTCCGCACTGCCCACATAAATGTGGAGTTTGCCCTGGAGTTTGGGGCCCAAGGTGGCCCAGTCGCGTTGCAGAATGGCGCTGAGATCGTAGTGCTCCTTCCAGTACGCGGCCACCGCGGGATCGATGTCGCCGGTTTGCTTGTTGAAGATCGGTTTGGGATA